>PVMK01123164.1_pt1 | contig 18207 bp, 16 predicted proteins | sample 1853481 | NCBI WGS metagenome assembly PVMK01 (sample SAMN08533507, study PRJNA380276) | Marine sediment metagenome, whole genome shotgun sequencing project. | reverse complement strand
AAGCGAGCGGTCGAACGAGCCGGCCTGACCCTGGCCGACATCGACCTGTTCGAGATCAACGAGGCCTTTGCCGCCGTTCCTCTGATTGCTATCCGTGAGCTGAGCATTGACCCGGAAAAAGTCAACGTCAATGGCGGCGCCGTCGCCATTGGTCACCCGATCGGCGCCAGCGGCGCACGGCTTGCTGTAACCCTGATCCGTGAACTGCAGGCCCGCCGGCAGCGCTATGGTGTTGCCAGCCTTTGCATCGGCGGTGGAGAAGCCGTCGCAGCCGTCTTCGAACGCTGTTAACTTCTAAGGAGAACCAATGAAACCGATCTACACTGACGCCACTGCCGCCCTGGAAGGGCTATTGACGGATAATATGACCATCGCTGCCGGCGGCTTCGGTCTCTGTGGCATCCCCGAAAAACTGATCATGGCCCTGCGTGACTCCGACACCAAGCAACTGACCGTAGTCAGCAACAATGCCGGGGTTGATGATTTCGGCCTGGGCCTGTTGCTGCAAACCCGCCAGATCCGCAAGATGATTTCCTCCTACGTGGGTGAAAACGCCCTGTTCGAAAAACAATACCTTGATGGCGACCTGGAGCTCGAACTGACCCCACAGGGAACACTCGCTGAAAAACTGCGTGCAGGCGGAGCCGGTATCCCGGCTTTCTTCACCCGTACAGGCTACGGCACGATCTTAAGTGAAAAGAAAGAAACCAGAGATTTCAACGGCACCCCGTATGTGCTCGAGGAAAGCATTCAGACCGATCTGGCTATCGTCAAAGCCTGGAAGGCCGACAAAGCAGGCAACCTGGTAATGAAGAAGACTGCCAACAATTTCAATGTCGCCTGTGCCAAAGCGGGCCGTGTCACTGTGGCCGAAGTCGAGGAGATCGTCGAGGTCGGCGAACTCGACCCGCACCAGATCCACGTTCCCGGTGTCTATATCGACCGCCTGCTGCTCGGCACAAGCTACGAAAAGCCGATTGAGCAACGTACCCTCTCCGCCGCCGGCATCTCGGCCAAGGGCTTCAACCCGCAACGCGAGTGGATGGCGAAGCGAGTCGCTCAGGAACTCTCGGACGGGGCCTATGTCAACCTCGGCATCGGCATGCCGACTCTGGTTGCCAACTTCATTCCCGATGACATCCAGATCACCCTGCAGTCGGAAAACGGCCTGCTCGGCATCGGCCCCTTCCCAACCGAGGCTCAGCTCGACCCGGACCTGATCAATGCCGGCAAACAAACCATTACGGCCTTGCCCGGCGCCAGCTACTTCGACTCCTCGGAGTCCTTCGCCATGATCCGCGGCGGACATATCGACCTGTCGGTTCTCGGTGGCATGCAGGTCAGCAGGACCGGCAACCTGGCCAACTGGATGATCCCTGGCAAGATGATCAAAGGACCAGGCGGTGCCATGGATCTGGTCTCCGGTGTCAAGAAGGTGGTGGTCATGATGGATCACTGCGCCAAGGACGGCTCGCCCAAGATTCTCGATGAGTGCGACCTGCCGATCACGGGCCAACAAGTGGTCGACTTGTTGGTGACCGACAAGGCAGTCTTCTCCATTGACGCCGAAGAGGGCCTGACTCTGATCGAGGTCTCCCCCTTCTCGAGCCTCGAAGATGTGCGCGCGACTACCGGTTGCGACTTTCGAGTCGCTGATGAGCTGTAATCCAACTGATTAATTCCAAAACAAGGAGAACTTGCATGTCACAGAGAGTTGCTGTTGTCACCGGGGCCGCCAGCGGCATCGGCCTAGCCGTTGCCGAAGCACTGGCCGGCGAAAACTACCGGGTAGTCATGGCCGACGTCAACACCGCAGCAGGACAACGGGAAGCGGACCGCCTTGGCGCTCACTTCGTCCATGCCGACCTCACTGACCGGGCCGCCTGCAAAGCCTTAATCGATGCGGCGGTTACCAAGTACGGTTCGGTCGATGTCCTGATCAACAATGCCGGCATCCAGCATGTCAGCCCGGTGGAAGACTTCCCCGAGGACAAGTGGGACTTCATTATTCGTTTGATGCTGACAGCCCCCTTTCTACTCACCAAATACGCATGGCCACACATGAAGTCAGCCGGATGGGGACGAGTCATCAACATCAGTTCAGTGCACGGCCTACGCGCCAGCGAGTTCAAGTCCGCATACATCAGCGCTAAACACGGCATCATGGGCCTGACCAAGACAACTGCTCTGGAAGGCGGCCCGTACGGCATTACAGTAAACGCCATCTGCCCTGCCTACGTGCGCACACCACTGGTCGACAAACAGATCGACTCCCAGGCGGCAACCCACGGCATTCCCAGAGATGAAGTCATCGGCAGCATCATGCTCAAGAAAGCCGCCATTAAAAAGATGATCGAGCCGAGCGAAATCGGCGCAGCCGTGCTCTACATCTGCTCCGATGCCGCCAGCTGCATGACCGGCACCGACTTTACAATTGACTGCGGCTGGTCCGCCTGTTGAACGGGAGAACCGCTTGACGTTAACTTCTGGGCTCGACAAAGAACTCCTCGAACTGGTATTCGACCACGTCGAAAACGGTATCTACCTGGTCGACGGCAAGGGCATTACGATCCGTGTCAACCGGACTTTTGAAGAAATGTCCGGCTTTACCAATGCAGAACTGGTTGGCCGCAGCCTCTACGATCTGGTTGGCCCGGACAATTATTTCACAGGATCAGCCAGCCTGCTGGTTCTCGAGCGCAAGGTACCGGTCACTGCAACTTACTCCACCAAAACCGGTCGAAAACTGCTCGTTAAAGGCAAACCAATTTTCGATTCGAAGGGTAACATCCGTTACATCATCAACACAATTTGGGATCTGACCGTCGTCCAGTACAGCAAATCGATAGATGCCGATACGGCCCGCACCCAGATCCTGAATGAACAGGACATCATCACCTCTTCCGGTCGCATGACCAGCACCATCGATCTGGCCCTGCGGGTCGCCAAAACCGATTCCACCATTCTTCTCTCCGGGGAATCCGGTGTCGGCAAGAATCTGCTGGCAAGACTTATTCATCAGGCCAGTGACCGAAAACAACGGCCCTTACTGCAGATCAACTGTGCCGCGATACCGGAGAACCTGCTCGAAGCCGAATTGTTCGGCTACGAGGGGGGCGCCTTCACCGGAGCTGACCGCAAGGGCAGGGCCGGCTTGTTCGAAATGGCCGATGGTGGGACTCTACTACTCGACGAAATCGGCGAGTTGCCGCTGCACCTGCAGTCCAAGTTGCTCGGTGTCATTCAGGACCGCACCTTCTTCAGGATCGGCGGACGAACACCCCTGAGTGTTGATGTTCGCTTAATCGCTGCGACCAACCGCGACCTGGCCGCCCTGGTCGCGTCCGGAGGATTTCGCGACGACCTCTATTACCGACTCTATGTGGTGCCACTTCATATCCCTCCCTTGCGTGAGCGACGCGAAGACATTCCTCTCCTGATCAAATATTTCGCCGATCAATACAACCGTAAATACCATAGCTACAAGCGGTTCAGCGAGCAACTCATACAACAGATGAGTGTCCTTCCCTGGCGAGGCAATATCAGAGAGCTGGAAAACGTTGTTGAGAGACTGATTGTCACCTCAAAGGGCAACACCCTCAACGACCTTGACACCCTGCTCCAACCCGGCAGCAAGCCGGGCCAGGAAAGACAGGGGTTGCCCGACCTCGTCCAGGCTTACGAGGACGAAATCCTCACCGATGCCTGGCGACGGCACGGCACAACACGCCGCCTGGCCAAAGCCCTCGGTATCAGCCAGGCAACTGCTGCACGCAAACTCAAGAACCTGAAAGCACGACTCGGGCGAACAGATTAAGCCGTGGCCGGGCGCAGTCCCGGATTATTGCAAACCGAAAGAGCAGAGACAGAGATTCTACACAATACAACACCGTTTGTTTTTTTCTTGACCTGCCGGGAAGGATTAGCTACCGTTCCATAACTGGTCATACCAATTATTGGTAATGTAATAAATATTGCGGGTGGTCATGTGGCCATTGATAAACCAAACCCAATCAAAGGAGGCTCCACCATGAGGAAGTTTAAACTGTTAGTTGGTCTGCTGGTCGTTCTCAGCCTGGCATGTGCCCCGGCAGCTTTCGCCGCCAAACGTGAAAAGTTCGGCGCCGACAAACGTCATGAAGCGGTTAAGAAAGAAATGCGGACCATCAAAACCTCCACGGAAAAATTTAAGTGGAAAATGGTTATGCCATGGTCTAAAGGCTTGTTGTTTTATGATGTAGCTCAGCATTTCGCCGACTCGGTAAAGCTTGCGTCAGGCGGGCGTCTCTCCATCAAACTGTTTTCGGCTGGCGAACTAGTCGGTGCCATGGAAAGCTTTGATGCGGTCAGCAAGGGCCAGGCAGATATCGGCCATGACTGGCCAGGTTACTGGAAAGGCAAGAACGAGGCTTTTGTCGCCTTTGCTTCGGTTCCTTTCGGCCTGGATGCTGAAGGCTACAACATCTGGTTGTATGAGCGTGGTGGTCTGGAAATGATGCAGGAACTGTATGGTCGCTACAATCTGTTCGCTCTTCCCGGCGGCAATGTCGGCCAGGAACTGGGCCTGTTCTCCAACAAAAAAGCTTCCAAAATGGAAGATTTCAAAGGCATGCGCATCAGAACTCCGGGCTGGTATATGGACATCATGACCCAGCTTGGCGCAAGCGTTACCCCTCTGCCGGGCGGTGAAGTCTATCTTGCTCTGGAGCGTGGCGTTATCGATGCCGCTGAATTCAGCACCCCAGCCATCAATTACCCGATGGGCTTTGACGACATCACCAAGTACGTTATTCAACCAGGTGTCCATCAGCCGTCTTGTCAGAGTGCATTTTTTATCAATAAGGACTCTTACAACAAGCTGCCTGCCGACCTGAAATGGATCGTCGACATCTCAGCCAAGGAAACGCAGCTCTGGTCGACAGCCTGGCAGGAAAACCTCAATGCCAAAGCGGTCAAGCTTTTCAAAGAGAAGGTCGAATTTGTCCGCATGGACGAAAAAACGATCAATCAATTCGCCAAGGCCTCTCATGACTATATCGAAGGTCTGAAAGCGAAATATCCTGATGTGAAAAAAGTCATGGATTCTCAGGATCTGTTCAAGGCTGATTTCGCTGATTGGCGCGAAGAGCGCGGCGGAATCGCCCCCTGGCCTTACGAGATGTTTATAAATGGAAAGCACAAGCAATAATGCAAGTCTGGCGGGGGCCTGTGGGCCCCCGCTTCTTTCAACCCTGCACCTAATTAATGCCAACTGCGAACTATTAAGAGGCCTCTATGTTTAAGATTGATGGCGCGATCGACACCTTCAACGAAAAATTTGGCTTTTATGCCTCTTATCTCGTACTGCCACTGATTATCGTCATTGTCTTTGAGGTCTTTATGCGTTACGCATTTAACGCACCGACCTCCTGGGCTTTTGAGCTAACGGTTTTCCTTTACGGTGTTCACTTCTGCTTTGCTTTGGCTTATGCCCACAAACACAACACCCACGTTGCCATCGATGTCTTTGAAGCGCGACTGTCGGCAAGACCACGTCTCATTCTGCGGATTGCCACCAATGTCATCATGTTTCTTCCCGCGATCGGCCTGCTGACTTTCTACATGTGGGCCATGGCCGCGAGTTCCTGGCAACAGTGGGAACACGCTTCCAGCTCCTGGGCTCCAGCGATATACCCATTCAAAACACTCATGGCGATTGGCTTCATGCTTTTCTTCCTGCAAGGAATTGCCAAACTGATCCAAGATATTCGTGCACTGAAAGAGACTCACTAAAACCTGTTTTAGCCTGGAGCAAAGATAACAATGACTGTAGAAGTCCTGACCATACTTATGTTTGTGACGCTGATGGCGTCCATTGCCATGGGACATCCCTTAGCGGTAACCCTGGCCGCAGTTGCGACCCTCTTCGGCCTGATAGATAACGGCTTCAACTTCTCCGCGCTAATCGGCCTGTTTGCCAATAATGCCTGGGGAATCTTTCTCAATTACACCCTGGTTGCCATCCCACTATTTATTTTTATGGCCCAGGTCCTCGATCGATCCAAGGTTTCTGAAGGGCTGTTTGACGCTCTCTATACCGTTTTGGGTGGTCTGCGCGGCGGCCTGGGGCTGGCAGTCATTGTTGTCTCAACCGTCTTCGCCGCAACCACCGGCATTGTCGGTGCCTCGGTTGTCGCCATGGGCTTGATGGCCGGGCCGGCATTACTGAAGCGGGGTTACGACAAATCTCTCTCTGCAGGCATCATCTGTTCGTCGGGAACCCTGGGCATTTTAATTCCGCCATCGATCATGCTGGTCGTCTATGGCGGCCTGACCGGCCAGAAAGAAACCTCGGTCGGCAACCTGTTTGCCGCAGCCATCCTGCCCGGCCTGCTGTTGTCCGGCATGTACCTGCTTTATGTCGCCGTGCGCTGTTACATGAATCCCAAGCTGGGACCGCCGATTCCAGCGGCCGAGCGCACCGCTACCTTTGCTGAAAAATTCTCCATGACAATGAGGAACTTTGTGCCGCCGTTCGGTTTGATCCTCACCGTCATGGGAACAATTCTGGCAGGGATCGCTACTCCGACTGAGGCAGCAGCTTTGGGCTGCGTCGGCGCTCTGATTCTTGCCCTGGTCGGTCGCAAACTGAACTGGAACGTCATTACCCAGGCTTGCATCTCAACCGCCCGCACCACAGCCATGATCATGGCCCTCTTCGTCGGCGGAAAATTCTTTTCCGTTGTCTTCCTGAGCATGGGTGGCGGCGATGTTGTCGCCGATGTTCTGCTGGGCATGGACGTCAACCGCTTCTTTGTATTCGCGATCATGATGGCGGTGGTTTTCTTCATGGGGATGTTCATCGACTGGGCAGCCATCCTGCTGGTTGTTGTGCCGATTTTCACGCCGATAGCCATGGACCTGGATTTCAATCCGCTCTGGTTTGCCATGATGATCTGTATCAACCTGCAGACGTCTTTTCTGACACCACCTTTCGGCTATTCCCTTTTCTATTTTAAAGGCGTTGCACCGCCTGAATACAGTATGGGCGATGTCTATCGAGGGATCCTTCCCTTTGTTATGATCCAGATTATTGCCTTGACGACCTTGATATTTTTCCCACAGATTATTACTTATCTACCCGACTTGTTCTTCGGCCGATAATCACTCTCAGACTCAGAGGAGAGAGCAAAATGCTTCCGGAAATAAACAAGATTCTCTACGCTACAGGAATGGGACCAGGGGCGCCGTACGTGTTCCGCTACGCCCTCGCTATGGCCAAGCAGCACGATGCGCAAATCATTGCCATCTCGGCACTTGAACCCTTGTCAACATTTGCTCAGAGTCTGGTGGAACTGCACATTTCCCATGAGCAATCGGAAGAAATTCACAGCAAGGCACAGACTCAGACCAGGGAACTGCTCCGGGAACGTATCGCGCGGCTATGCGAAAAGGAATGTGGCACTGACCAGCAGTGCAAACATCTGGTCAGCGAGATCTGGATTGAAGAGGGCCAGCCGGCTCAGACCATCCTGGCGACCGCCAAGAAATACGCTGTTGACCTGATCATCATGGGCTCGCATCGCCACACCGTGATAGGAGATGCAATGCTCGGCACTACGACCCACAAGGTCCTGCACAGCGCAGCCCAACCGGTCATGGTCGTGCGGATTCCGGAAGGCTTTCACGAAGAGGGGCTCTGAGTTGCCTGAACAAACCCTATCAGCCATCATTTTCGGGACACGCAGTTCTTGCCTGCGTGCCTAGCAGCCTGTCGGACTATGAGTATTTAAGGAAAATGCCATGATTTCAAAAACGACCATTCAACATCTGGTTGACAAACTGGGCAAGGAAAACGTCATTTCCGCAGAGGAAGATCTTCTGGTCCTCGGCTACGATTCAACACCTGGCCTGCACGCTACTCCGGATCTGGTCGTCTACCCGACCAACAGCGAACAGGTGCAAATCATCATGCAGATTGCCCGTGACAACAGCCTGCCAATCACTCCGCGTGGTAGCGGTACCGGCCTCTCCGGCGGTAGCATCCCAATCAACGGCGGGATCGTCATCTGCCTGAACAAGCTGAATAAGATTCTTGAAATTGATGAGGAGAATCTGACCGCCACCTGTCAGGCAGGCGTGATCACACTCGACTTGTTTAACGCCGTTGCAGAAAAGGGCCTCTTCTATCCGCCCGACCCCGGTTCTCAGAAAATTTCGACCTTGGCCGGCAATGTCATGGAGGATGCCGGCGGTTTGCGCGGTCTCAAATACGGAGTTACCCGCGATTACGTGATGGCTCTGAAAGGTGTCTTGCCCGACGGCAGTCTGCTGACGACCGGCGGCAAGAGCGTCAAGGATGTCGCAGGTTACGCGTTTAAGGACCTTCTAGTAGGAAGCGAAGGCACCCTGGCGATCATCACCGAGATCACTGTCAAGCTGATCCCGCCACCGCAGGATAAGCGTACCTTCCTCGCTTATTTCGATAATATCCGCATTGCCGGCGAGGCGGTCTCTAAGATAATCGCCGCTAAAATCATCCCCTCGACCATGGAGATCATGGATAAAGCGACCATCAACTGTGTCGAGGATTACGTCAAGATCGGCTTGCCGCGCGATATGGCAGCATTACTACTGATCGAGGTCGACGGTCACCCGGCGATGGTTACCGAAGAGGCCGAGGTCGTCGAAAGAATTCTCAAGCAGGTAAAAGCAGCCGAGGTGCATATCGCTAAAGATGAAGCCGAAGCGGCAAAGCTGACAGAAGCCAGGCGTACAGCCCTGTCGGCGCTGGCGCGGGTTTCGCCCACGACACTGTTGGAAGACGCTACAGTGCCACGCTCAATGCTGGCCGACACCTTTGCTCTCATTGAACAATTGACAGAGAAATACGGCTTGACCGTCGGTACTTTCGGCCACGCAGGTGATGGTAATCTGCACCCGACGGTCCTCTGTGACGAACGGGATACAGATGAGATGAAGCGTGCGCACGCCTTTTTCGATGAGCTTTACGAGCAAGTCCTCGCTTGGGGAGGCACCGTCTCCGGTGAGCATGGTATCGGCATCGCTAAAAAAGAATATTTGGCCCGGCAGATCGGTCCGGGTGGCGTTGCAGTGATGAAACGAATCAAGCAGGCCTTTGACCCGCAGGGGATTCTCAACCCGGGCAAAATATTTGCCAATGATCAGGAGTAAAGTCATGACCGAAAAAGAAAAACTCGGCAACTTTACCTCCGAGAATGCTCCAGAATATGAAGATGTCTTACAGTGCATGCGCTGTGGTTTTTGCCTGCCGACCTGCCCGACCTTCGCCCTGACCGGCCGCGAACGTTCCAGCCCACGCGGTCGCGTAGCCCTGGCGCGGGCCGTGGCTGAAGAAAAGCTCGAATTCACCGAAGCGATCAAGGAAGAAGCCTTCTTCTGTCTCGACTGTCGTGCCTGCACCACCGCCTGCCCATCTGGCGTGCGTGCCGGTGAAGTCATGGAGATCTGCCGCAGTCAGGCCCACCAGTTCTTTCCGCTCAAGCATGTCGGCAAATCGTTCCGTGAGTTTGTCCTGCAGAAGATGCTGCCCAGTCCAGACCTGTTGGAGACCTCGATGCTGCCGGCCCGGCTCTACCAGAAGCTCGGCATCCAGTGGCTGGTGCGTCACTCGCACCTGCTCAAGCTGGGCCCGGAATGGGTGGACAAGGCCGAGCGGATGATGCCTGAATTGCATCCACCGTTGCGTCCACAACTGCCGGACGTGGTTCCGGCGGAAGGAGAGCAACGCGGACGGGTGGCCTTTTTCCTCGGTTGCATCATGACCCTGATGTATGCTGAAGTCTCGCGACAGACCGTGCGTGTACTGACTCACCAGGGCTTCGAAGTGGTGACGCCCAAGGAACAAAAGTGCTGTGGCGCTCCTCATTTGACAGAAGGAGATCGCAATACCGCCCGGCTCATCGCCCAACACAACCTCGACCTCTTCATGACCCTCGATGTCGACGCGATTGTGACCGACTGTGCTGGCTGCGGCGCGGCCCTGAAAGAGTATGAAGAATTGCTCGAAGAGACAGGTGAACACTCCAAGCTTGCCGCCTTCCGCGGCAAAATCAAGGATGTCAGCGAATTCCTGGCGGAACAGGGGTTAAGAACGGAAGGCTTGCAACCGGTCGAGAAGATCGTCACCTATCACGAGCCGTGCCACCTCTGCCACGCCCAAGGAGTTTCCAAGCAGCCACGCGACCTAATCAAAGCAATTCCGGGGATCGATTACCGCGAGCTGAACGAAGCCAGCTGGTGCTGCGGCAGCGCCGCGACCTTCAGCCTCAAATACACCGACGAGAGCCAACAGATTCTCGACCGCAAACTTGAGAATGTCCAGTCAACCGGTGCCGAGTTGCTGGTCACCGCCAATCCTGGTTGTCACCTGCAACTGGCCTGGGGCTTGAAGAAGGCTGGGATGTCGCAGGAGGTGGTGCATATCACTGAGTTGCTTGGTATGGCGACGCCGGACTGAAAAGGGACGCGTAACGAGGGACGAGGGACGCGGGAATCAAAGTCTAAAATCTAAAGAAAGAAACGGGGACAGAATATCAATTCTGGCCCCGTTCTCTTTTCAGATTTTCCTCGTCCCGCGTTCCGCGTCCCTCGCTACGCGCTTTTGTCTTCAAGAAGTTGCGCCATCTTCTCTTCGACCATCCTAAGATGCTCCATCATCTTCTGCCGGGCCAGTTCCGGCTGCCGATCAGCAATAGCCTCCATGATTTCTCGATGATGGGTCAGTAGTTTCTGAATATGACCCTGCTGTTGATAGAACTCCATCAAGGCAACCTGGATGGTGGCATTAAACAGAGTGTGGATGGAGTCAAGCACATGCATCTGCAGGCTATTGTGACTCGCCGCGGTAATCGCATAATGAAATTCCGCATCGACCTCAGGGCTCCACCCCCCCTTAGCCGCCTGCTTTTCCATGACAGCATAAAGCCGCCGCAGTTCCGCCAGGTCCTCGGCATTAGCCCGCTGGGCAGCAAGATACGCAGACCAGCTTTCCAGGCCCATACGCACTTCGGCAAGTGCTCGCAGCAGTTCCGGGTCCCGTTTTTCCACTAGCTTGGCAAGCGGATCCATAATGCTGGCTTCCGTCAGAGCACGCACAAACGTTCCGCCACCCTGGCGCGCTTCCAGAAAGCCCATGGCACTCAGTACCATGATCGCCTCGCGAACTGAAGGCCGGCTGACACCGAGCATCGAGGCAAGTTCACGTTCAGAGGGCACACGATCCCCCGGCTTCAGATCCCCGTTGGAAATCAGTCCCTTGATCTGCTCAACAATTTCTTCAGATATTTTTTTCGGCCGGATCGGCTTAAGAACAATGGTCATGCCTTTTCCCCACTCGTAATTTGGTATGACCAATTTTCTAACACAATAAGGGGACTTTTACAACGGCAAACCCAGTAATCAGTAATCAGTCTTACAGCTTGCCCTACCCCCTCCCACTCTTGTAGCGCTTCAACCAATCCTGCAGATATTCTTCTTCGTGTTCAAGTTCAAAAGCATTGATCAGACCACGGCGCAAGGCGACAGAGATGGCACGGTTACGCAGGTTAAAGGCATCACCAACCTTGTCACTCTGGAACTGCTCCTGGTCGAGACTCAGCTTGCCATAGAGGGAGTTGAGGCGGCTTTGTACGCCACGACGGGAAAGATAACGGCGCTGGGCTATAAGGTTGTCTGTCAGACCGAGGGAGATATCAATCAAGGCTTCGTATTCGATATCGGAAAGTGCCGTCTGGCTGTGACCTGTACGCCCCTGGACCTTACGCACTTCCGGATCGATCCAGCATTGATCTTCGAAGAGAACCGTGGCCATGGCTGTTGAAATTTTCTCGCGGGGGCTTGATTTAAGGACATAGCCATAGACCGTTTCCGGCGGCACGATCTTGGCCAGGGTACGCACGTACATCTCGTCTTTGAACTGGCTCCAGAAGACGATCCGCGCCTGCGGCCTGCGCTCCCAGAGTGCTTTGGCGAAATCAACGCCATTCATCTGCGGCATCTGGATATCGCTGATCACCAGCGGCTCATCATGGGCCAAGGCCAGCTCAAGAGCAACCAGTCCGTCAGGAGCTCGCTCGATCACACAGTCATGCTCCCAATCATCGATCATCTGCTTGAGAAATTCGAGATCTTTGGGATTGTCTTCTGCTACAACCAGGGCATAAGGTGCCATGGGATCATCTCCTTACTCTTCTTTGAGCGGCAACACCAGCTCGAAGCGTGTCCCCGAAGAAAAACGTGAATTACGCCAGCTGACCTGAGCTCCGATCGCCCGGGCCCGTTCCTGGATATTGTGCAACCCTCTGCCTCCCGATGTTGTCGGCAACTGAGGCACATGATCGAAGCCTCGGCCGTTGTCTTCAAGGTTAACAATCAGAGTCCGGCCACGCAACGTCATACCAACCTCCAATTTGCTGGCGTGCGCATGATGCAACACATTGTTGATGGCTTCAACGACAATCCGGTAAACAGTCACCTGGGTCAGACGTGGCAACTTGAGATCGGTAACATCGTCATCCGCCAGAAAATGATACACGGGGGAACCCGGCGGCTCGCAAGCCTTTGTCAGCAATGATTCAATGGCTGCCGGCAGGCCGAGGATATCAAGTGTCTGCGGATGCAGATCGTCCATCACCACCCTCAGGTTGGCCATTGCCCGCTGGAGGTCGGCGCCAATCAACTCAGCCGCCTCACCACAGGCTTTTTCCTGTTGCAGTTGCTCAAGGCCTCTGCGCACGGCCGATAAGTCAGCAAGAGTCTGGTCATGAATATCCATGGCGATGCGTCGGCGCTCCTCTTCGGCACCTTCGAGAAGTTTTTCGGAGGAGACCACTCGAATCAACTGGTCCATCATGCGGTTGATGGAAACCGCCAGGCCATCAAGCTCATCGCGCACTTCATCCGGAGCCGGCGGCGGCGAAAAATCACCATCGGTGATGCGGGCGGCACTGTCAGAGAGCACCTGGATGCGATGGAGGATATGGCGGGCAAAGGTAAGTGAAAGCAGAATTCCCACCAGAATAGCGAAACCAAGCACAACAATGGTAACAAAAGTCGTCTCTGCGACCAGGGCGTCCAGATCCTCTCGATGCAGCGCACCCAGATCTTCACGTCGCCGGTTCAAGGTGTTGAGTTGCTCTTTAATATGGGGACGAAGAGCCTCCAGCTTCGAATCGAAACGTTGCAGTTGCATGCCCTGTTCAGGGTCCAGATCAATGACACTCTGTCGCAGAAGACTCATGGTGGACAGGTCCAAAAGCCCGCTCTCCTGTAGACGATTGATCGCCGCAGCGAGGTGCTGATGCAGATTCACCATCTGTTCCAGTACTTTTGAATCAGGCTCCCGGGATTGAGCCAGGAAGTGGACAACGCCCTGCATACGCTCTGCCGCCATCTCGGCTTCCGCCAAAGCGATAAAGGCCATCTTGAGATCCTTGGCCTGCTGCCGCTTGACCGACATGTCCCAGTAGGTGAACTGCAGAAAGCAAAGCAACAAGGTCATCAGGCAAAGCACCGCAGCGGGCGCCATGATTATCTGGTGTTTAAGAGCGAGTCGCATGGGATGAAAATATCACATAATTTTGGTTTGAGCACTGTGCAATCGCACAGTTGCCAAGAGACATCTAAAAGTATTGAGCAGAAACCACTCCTGAACCAATTGGAATATGACCAAATTACGATATCATCGTACTTATGCTGGCTCAAGGAACTCAGATCTCTCGCGGCCAGATGTCGTAATCTTTAACTCATACCAGTTGAAACCAGATGGAATTCGACAACGGCATCCTTCATATCAGCGCCTTCATCTCTGTCACCATGGGAATTATCGTCCTGTTTGTCGGCAAGCGGGTGAACGGCCTCGTCCGTTTTCTTCAGGAGTTCAGCATTCCGGAGCCAGTGACCGGCGGACTGATCTTTTCAATAATGATCGCGCTGCTCTACGTGGTGACCGGCATCGAGATCGAATTCGAACTTAAGGCACGCGATTTCCTGTTGGTCTACTTCTTCACCACCATCGGCATCAATGCCAGCCTCAAAGACCTGGTGAAGGGCGGCAAACCGCTCATCATCCTGCTGACAATCACCATCGGTTATATGGTCGTGCAGAACCTGACGGGCATCTCGGTCGCGGCAGCCTTCGGGCTCACGGCTCCGGTCGGTCTGCTGGGAGGCAGTGTCTCCCTGATCGGCGGACACGGTACGGCGATCGCCTGGGCTCCGCGTATCGCGGCGGATTATGGCATTGTTAATGCCATGGAAATCGGCATCGCCTGCGCCACCTTCGGTCTGATCCTGGCCAGCATCATGGGCGGCCCGATCGCCAAGCTGCTTATTAATCGCTACAAGCTGCAACCGACTGCCGAAGAGCCTCTGGATGTGGGAGTTTCAGACTCCGGCCCAGAGAGCCGGATCGGTCACCTCGACTTCCTGGATGCGATTCTCGCCATTCACATCTGTGTCGTCATCGGCCTTCTGCTCAACGAACAACTGGAAGAACTGGGGTTGCAATTGCCGCTATTCGTCACTTGTCTGTTCGCCGGCATCCTGGTGACCAACCTGATCCCGGAGAAATTCCCCCGCTTCAGCGGTACCAAGTGGCCGAGCCGCAAACCCGCTATTTCCCTGATCGCCGATATCTCGCTGGGCACCTTCCTGGCGATGTCGCTGATGAGCATGCAACTCTGGACCATGGTGGACCTCGCCGGACCGATTTTCACAATTCTCGGCGCCCAGTTTATCGTTGCCCTGGCCGTGACCCTGTTCATCGTTTTCCCCGCCATGGGCAAAAGCTACGATGCAGCGGTGATCTGCGCCGGTTTCGGCGGCATCTCCCTCGGCTCTACACCGACCGCCATGGCCAATATGTCGGCGGTCGCTCAGCGTTACGGTGCCTCACACACGGCATTCATCATCGTTCCGCTGGTCTGCGCTTTTTTTATCGACCTGGTCAATGCCGTTCTCATCCCGTTTTTCCTGGCAAGATTCTAAATTTGATCGTAACTGTTCAGCACTATAAGATACTGTCATTCCCGAGGGTGTAATCGGGAATCCAGACTTTAAAACTATGGATCCCCGATAGAATCATTCGAGTATGACAGACATTTTTGTAAACAATTCAGGTTGTGCCAATCGACAGCAGTGTAATCCGCCAGCAGCGCCAGCGGAATGAAGGTATCAAGTCCATCCTGTGCGTCTCCGGTCAGATCCACCGTAAATGCCTTTAACAAATCAACTTCTTGTGTGAAAACTTGCCGGAACCGCCAACGCAAGACTCTTTCCGGCAAGTCCATCGGCTCACCGGCATGCAGGGTACAAACGGTGCCATCGAAATTCTCCCCGCTGACATCAATATTTGGCAGGCCGTGTAACCGGCAGATCAGCGGCCTGGACGCGTAAACCAGGCAACAACCATTCGCATCTAGTAACGGACAAGGAGTCGGATCATCTTCAGACATGGCGGTCCACTCCTCTTCCGGAAAAGCATTCAGAAGATAAGGGGCTCTCAACCCCGGCCATCGCCTGCGCAGTTCAGTCAATCGAGGTCGACAACGGCTGAGAATTTGTGCCTGTGTATCTGCCGCCAAGGCAGAAAAAGCCTCTTTCAGCAGCCAGGCATCAAGCAAGGTGATATCAAACAAGGCACGACAGCAGGCACTGCAACCACTGCGGCAAGCCAATGTTGAGCCGCCTGCCTGCAGGCAGGCGGTGAACCAGCTGTCCACTTCGTGGAGTAACTGGCGATAGGCATCAAGGGTAGGAACAAATTTTTGCATAGTCTATGGACAACAATGCTTAATGAACGACCCCGCCGCAAGCAGCGGGGAATAGACCCACGTGCGATTCAAAGCCTGCTGATGCCCGGTGTAATTACAATAATTTGGGTCAGGTGTCAGTGAGAAGAGAGCTTCCTTGAGCTTGAAATGTTCCGGGTACATCCATTGTTCCCCTCGGGCTGACAACCCTTGTCAACCCGCAAATAGTGCGTATTATATAGGAGCCTGTTGAGCTTAACATAGAAACAAAAGAAAACGACTTCCATTGCAATTGTTGAATCAAGGAGAATACTCATGACTCTTGCCGAACTGGCCAACTACGATGGCCGAAATGGTCACCGCGCCTACATCGCGGTCAATGGGACTATTTATGATGTTACTGACAGCCCCCGTTGGGAGGATGGACTACACCCACCCGATCATCAAGCGGGACAGGACCTGACCGAGGAACTGCTAAAAGCACCACATGTCCGTGCGGTTGTGGAACGCTTTCCGGTGATAGGAAGGCTCGAAGAAGAGGCTCCCAAACAAGCTTCCGGTGGTAGCGGCAAAATAACTGTCGGCATCATTATCGCGACGGTTATCGTTGCAGTAGTCATTTTTCTACTGCTTTAAATAGTAACAAATCGGAGTATAGCCAGAAAAAGTTTTATTTTTCGTTTTGCATTCTTGCTTTTTCAGCTCTGCTCGGTTATTCTCCGCGCCATGTTCCGATTCGTAATTTTATTTGTCAGCATCGCCTGGGCGTGCCTGTTGCTTCTTTCCTGGAGCGGTCCGATTGAAACCGCCGCTCAGCCGGTATCCGTTATCAAAAACGCCTCCTGAAATCAGGAGGCGTTTTTAATTATATCGGTCGCCCTGACGAGAGCCCCGCCTGGCAAACTCCGCATCGATCGCATTGAGCACTTCCCATTTCTTGAGCGACCAGAGTGGTGCCAGCAATTGGTCTCGGGGTCCGTCACCAGTCAACCGGTGGATTAATGTTGCGGGATGCAGCCGTTCAATAACATCAACCACCAACCCCACATATTCATCCATTCCCAAGAGTTGGATCTGGTCCTCGACATACAAGTTGCCAAGGGGTGTATTCCGAAGCACGTGGAGCAGATGCAGCTTGACACCATCGACCTGCAATTCCGCCAGGACATCCGCTGTTGCCAGCATATCAGCACGGCTCTCGCCAGGGAGCCCAAGAATCACATGGACACATACGCGCAGGCCACGTGCCCGAGCCGCCTTGCAAGCCCGGTAAAAGGTTGCAAAGTCATGGCCGCGCTGTAGCCGTTCGAGGGTTCGATCGTGGCTGCTCTGCAAACCCAGCTCAAGCCAGAAGTAGGTCTTCTGATGATACTCGCCAAGCAGGTTGAGAACATCAGCAGGAACGCAGTCGGGGCGGGTACCAACTGCCAGGCCGACGACATCATCAACGGCCAGGGCTTCATCATAGAGGGTCCGCAGTCGATCCACCGGAGCAAGGGTATTGGAAAAGGGCTGGAAGTAGGCCATGAATTTACCGGCCTTATACTTGCGGCTCATGACTTCTTTGCCCTGCTCAAGCTGTTCGGCAACAGACAACTGTCGCTCAATACCGACCGCTCCAGACCCGCCAGGGTCGCAGAAGAGACAACCCGAACCAACTCTGCCGCCATTGCGATTCGGGCAACCGAAACCGGCATCAACAGAAATCTTGTGGACCCGCACGCCGAAACATTTTTTGAGATGCCCGGAAAAGAGCTGGTAGGGTTTCATTGACATGATTAGAGCCTATCGTACTTAATTTGGACCAAAGTGAAAATCCGGCTGGTTGAGATCAGGTACCAGCTCCTGAACTATGCCATCGCAGACTGTCAAGATCAAGAAGACAAACATTTTTCGGAGATTGCAGTAAGGCGTCTGGTTGGTATAATAAATTGATTTTCTCAACCGCTCTTTGATGAGTTGAAGAACAAGGACCGGCGAATTCTTGCACAATCCTGATTCAGGCTTAACTTCACGGACTCTGGTCCAAAGGAGACTCCATTGAAAGCTGTCATTATGGCCGGTGGCTTCGGCACCCGCATCCATCCCCTGACCATCAACATGCCCAAGCCGATGATCCCCCTGGTCAATCGGCCGATCATGGAACATATCGTCATTTTACTGAAACAGCACGGCATTACCGACCTGATCCTGCTGCTGTTTCATCAGCCCGAGATCATCAAGAAGTATTTTGGTGACGGCAGCGAATTCGGCGTCCACATCACCTATGTGACACCACTGGAAGATTACGGCACCGCCGGCGCGGTCAAGGCCGCAGCTCGCCATCTTGACGAGCGCTTCATGATTATCAGTGGCGACTTGCTGACTGATTTTGATCTCTCGCAGGTGATGGCTTTTCACGAGGAGAAGCAGGCCAAGGCCACGATTACCCTGT
>PVMK01123855.1_pt1 | contig 18209 bp, 18 predicted proteins | sample 1853481 | NCBI WGS metagenome assembly PVMK01 (sample SAMN08533507, study PRJNA380276) | Marine sediment metagenome, whole genome shotgun sequencing project. | reverse complement strand
GTCCGTTCCCAATCTTCGCGATGGATCAGCATCTGGACGGTTCCGATGGACGCTTTTCCGCGCCAGTAATTAAAACCCTCCTTGACAATCTTGTCGGCATCAAGGGCAGGGCAGGGTGTCCTTATAGTCAAGATGAATAATAAAATCATAAGAATAGGAATGATAATTCGCTGGGTCATTTCTTTTTCCTTGGTCTTGAAATCTTTGCCTGAGCAGATGAATCGAAGCCTTTGGCAGCTAATTTATGTCGCTAATCCGCGCAGCACCGTATCCAAAAAATCTTTTGCAGTTGCTGCTGGATTAAAACTTTTGTCAAACCAGGCTTGAAGGAAGAGGGCGTCCCAGGTTCCAACCAGCGCCGCCGCAACCGATTCAGGATTTACATCCGGGCGGAATTCTCCGCTGTTGATACCATCGCGAATCAGGGCAGAGACGATAGCGCGATAATCGTCATATAGTTGTTTAAAGGCCCCCTTAAATCGTCGACGCATTTGCGGAGAAGAGGAAGCCGCCCAAAATTCCATGACCAGCACAAATGCGTCTTCGATTTCATCCCACAGGCTCATAAGGCTTTTATTTAAAACCTTTAGACGGTCGGCCGCACCGCCGCCAAGTGAAGAAACGCCTACCGTGGCGGCCTTTGCGGTCTTTTTTTGAAACCACTCGAACACTGCGAAAAACAGATCTTCTTTGCTTTTAAAATACTCATACACCGTACCTTTGCCGATATTGGCCTGAATCGCGATGTCGGCAATCACGGCACCGGAATAACCTCTTCGAGCAAAGACGAGGGCTGCCGCTTCGACGATCTGATTCCTTTTATTTGCTTTCTGTTTATCAATGTCAGTCAATAGCATGCTCCTTAAATCTGACTAGTCAGTCAGAGCAAAATATTAATAAATTAAGTAATAAAAATATAAATTTTATGAAATAAAATATATTGACCGACCGGTCAGTCATAATTTAATACTATTTGAATTTGATGTCAAGCAAAATAGCAGGCAACTTCAAGAATTTTTCAGTGAATTTGTTTGAATCGACAAAAACTATGCTTTAAAACCGATACCTGCTACTTTTTTAATGTTTTAATAATATCCTCCATTTCTGCAACATAACTGTTTAGCGCATCCGAACCCGGGTAGGTTATCGAAATGGTCGTATAGGGCTTGTTTTCTTTAAAGGTTTTATGAATAGCGACATAGTCGGCCTGCTGCAATTTGCGCAGCTGCACAGATAGATTACCGGACGAAAACTTAAGATTTTCCTGCAATTCATTGAAACTGATTTCTTTTTTTTCGTTGCTGGCCAGATAGGTCAGTATCAGCAGCCTGGCACGCTCATGGATGATTTTATTTAATCCGGGCACTGATTATTCCTCCTTATCTGCGCGCGCCGATAGGCAGCCTAATGCCGAGAAAATCAGAAGCCCGCATCCGAGGGTGATCGAAAGGGAAATCGGTGCTGGAATGCTGTTGAAAATGATGACACCCACACCGGTGATGAGAAACCAGTATCCGAGGATCAGGTATTGCCGGATTTCAGTGAAACTGCCGATAAAATTGTACAGAAATCCGACGCCGATCGAAACTGCCGGCACGATGTAATAGGGGATGTTTTCATAAATAAAATAGACAATTAAAAATATAATCAGAAGCATCACCGGTACATAGACATGCGCGATTCGATAGGTAAAAAATTCTTTGAGCAGCCGGCCGATGGTAAAGGTCGGGTCAATGCGTTTTCCGGTATTTAAAAATGTCCTGCGTTTGAGGATTTGCATAAAGACCCAGTCCGCTGCCATGGCTGCAAAAATGATGTACCTTGTTGTGCGGGGGATAGAACTGAAACTGCCGTAATGCTGCATCAACAAAAAGATCAGCGATGCAAATCCGATGATGCTGATTGCAGCCAATAATGTAAAAAGACGGAAGTGGGCCGGATTCAAAATTTGCTGCAGCAGGGGTTTGTTTTTGTTGATGACACTTTTGATCGAGGAAATGTCCTCCAGAAGCTTTTCAATCTGACCACCATTTAGGGTATCCATTTTATACTCTCCGATGTGTTATAAAGTACTTTGTAGTATAAACTATTTTATAATATATTTATCTCTACCAATCTGTCAAGAAATTTTTTTTGTTTTAGCTGGTTTCGTTTTTAAAAGATAAAGGACAAAAATACATTTTAGGGGGCAGTACTATTCTGAAAAATTTTTGCGGAGAGAATAGGGGCAGAAGTTGTTGATATGACAGATAACCATTGTTTTGGATGAATGCTCTGGGAAAAAGCTAAGAAAATGATTTTGCTTGCAGACGAAGTGAAATAATTTCATTGATAATCTTTCGATCGCTTTCAGACAGCTTAAGAAATCGAACTTTCATTCCTCGGGAAACGATTTCCTCTTCAATTACGTTTTGATTATTCCATACCACCTCTGCATTGAAAGTTTGCGGGTCACGATCATTTAGCAAAATCTTTATTGGGAAGGATTCCCCAATCGGATAGGGATGGGGGCAGGTGACAAAGGCGCCGTTTGCCGTGAGCTCTTTTAAGCCGACTTTCATGACGCCTTTAGACTTGTCGATTAATGCAGGGCATTTAAGCTGAACCCGTTCAGGTGGCTTTTCTTCAACTTTTACCTTAAATTTAAAATTGGGTGCACTCTTGCCAGTGGTACCGCCGAGGGTCTGCTTCTTAAAGCGGGATACGACCCTCAGGATTATAAAAAACAGCAGAGCCAGTATTATCGTTATAAACGGCAGACTCTGTAAGAATGAACTCTGACCTTCCATAGATGCTTTTTCACGGTTTTAATAGATTCTTATTATCAAATTATTACGTTATGCTTTTTTTGTCCACTATAATGATTTTGATTTATTTTTTTTATTATCATTTGACAATATATCTTGTCTATTATTTTATAGGGACATGCGGGGATAGCGGGCCATTATGGGTTTGAAATCTCCATCTCGATATTGAATCTTAATATTGCACTATGATCAGTTATCAATATATTCCGGGCACTAATGCGTTGCGTTTCATCGCTTTCTTTCTATTCCTAAGTATAGGACAATTGCTTCCTGCCCAGACAATAAAAATAATGCCGCTGGGAGATTCCATAACTGAAGCAAGAAGCGAGCATGCCAGTTATCGTTATTGGCTCTGGCATCAATTGGAAAACGAAATGTATGATATCGATTTTGTGGGCAGCATGAGCAGAGCTGCCCCATGTTGTCAGGATTATGACTGGGATCATGAAGGGCACTGGGGATGGCGCTCCGATGAAATTCTAAGAAGCATTAGGCGATGGGCATCCATGTATCGACCTGATATCGTACTGATGCATCTGGGTACAAACGACATTCATCAGGGCCAAAGCGTTGCCAGCACCCGAACTGAACTTGAACAAATAATTGATCAGATGAAGGACCATGTTCCCGATGTCGTCATTTTTATGGCGCAAATTATTCCCGGCAATATCAGAAATAAAAATCGAATACGGGAGTTAAATAAAGTGATTTCAATACTTGGACGGGAAATAAACTCCACGCAGTCACCGGTTTTTGTTGTTAATCAATGGGCTGGCTTCGACTATAGGGTCGATACATACGACGGACTACATCCCAATGAGACCGGTGAGAAGAAGATGGCGCATAAATGGTATAAAGCCCTTCAAGAATATTTCAAAAAATTCCCCAGATCAGAATTAAAATGAACTTTCAGCAGGGCGACTGGCTTCAGGGCTGACGCGAGAATTTTGAGGAAGCGATTCATTGAAAAAGTAGCAGATTTATTTACATGAATTAGGAACGGGAGATAATTATTGATTTATTCAAAGGCGTTACGATCTTATGGATAATCCACATACACACGGTCTTCTGGTCCGGACGCCTTTACCTGCCCGACGATCTCCAGCAATTGTTACTCTTCATTGACATCCCCATATTTTTCTTTTTATCCGGGTATTTGATTTTCACAGGTTCCTGCAAGCGTATTTGGCAAAGATGCCTTCGACAGTTTAAACATTTGTATGTTAGATATTTAGTCCTTGCAATTTTGGTTTTTTCATCGATTTTATTGTTAAAATTATTCTTTCGTAAACCCCTGCCGCATTTTTCGAATCACTTAATAAACATTTTACTGGTAGAGGCCGATTTTCCTGAATTAAAAGGCTTTGCAATGAACTTGTGGTTCTTAAGAACCTATATTATAATAGTTATCGCTTTGCCAATATTTGCGTTTTGGAGTGAAAGTCTGTTTCGCAACGTATGTCTATGAATATTATCTATTTCTATTTTCATCGTTCTGAGTTTGAACAGCTCTGTGTCGATTGGCGAAAGCGATGCGATTTATGCCACGTTTTATGCAACATTGTTTCTTCTAGGGTCAACATTTCGTCTAATCGAAAATAAAATCAAATTATACCCATTAATAATATCGTTTGCGTTTCTTTTATTTTTTATCTGGTTGGTAATTTACCAGGCTGATTACAAGCTTATGCTTCAATCCCACAAATTTCCCCCCTCATTGCGCTATTTTTTATTCTCACTTCCTTATATATATGTATTTATTTTGTTTAAATGTTTTTATTCTAAAGCACTTATCAAGCTGACCGCATTCATAAAGAAAGGCCTTTCGTGGTCATCACGTGAAATCTTTGATATTTACTTAATTCAATCATTGGTTTGTTCTTTGCCATATTACTTTGTCCCAAAGTTAAAAGACTCAGTTTCACCCTTTCTCTTATATCTAGCGATATTGACATTAAATTTTACATTAACGATCTTTTTTATCTGGCTCTATAAACATCTTCGTTCTTTAATCAGTTACCCTTTAAGCTACATCAAACTATGAAAAAGAATTCACATATGATGTTTTGATTATTTCACACCAGCTCGGCCTTGAAGGTCTGCGGGTCGCGATCAATTAACAAAATATTTATTGGGAAATTTTCTACTTTTATATTATCGTTTGACATAATATTTTGTCTATTTTATAGTAACTTACGGGATCAGCGGAACATTATGGATTTGGAATCTCCCCCCTGATATCCGATCTAAATAATGTGCCATGGAAGATATTAATCATATAAAAGAATCCGGGTCTAAGAAAAAACATTCGAAAATCTCGGTGAAACGCTCGCTGTTTGATCGGCGCACCGGAGAAGACAAACGCAAGCGATACAGTCTGGATTACTTTACCGACGGAGGAAAAGAACGCCGTAAAGGTAGGGAACGGCGACAATCCGAAGAACGCCGCAGCGGATGGGCGCGGGTTTATAAATGGTGCAGTGTTTTTTTAGGGAAAAAAGCCGAATAACACCTCAGGATTTTAAACCGACAAATTATTGCATATAAAGGCAGGGTATAGTTATATAAACCCTGCCTTTTTCTCTTTTATCCCTTGAGCAATGATGTTTTCCGATAGGTCTGGGAAGGATACATCCAGCACCAGGGATTTAGTCCCTATACGCACTCAGCGGCTGGTTTTTAAACTTTCATTTTTTGGCGGAAACTTTGAATCGTTTTTTGATAATCCTTGCTCCCGAAAATTGCAGAACCGGCTACAAATACATCTGTACCGGCAGAAGCTATTTCTGTGATGGTTTTTTCGTTCACCCCACCATCAATCTCAATTAAAACGGATAATCCCCGATCCTGAACCTGCTTGCGCAATGCTTTGATTTTATCAATACTGTTAGGGATGAACGTCTGGCCCCCAAAGCCCGGGTTTACGCTCATAATCAGAACATAGTCAACATATTCAAGGATCCACTCAAGAGTTTCCACCGGCGTGGAAGGATTGAGGACAACTCCTGGATGTGCTCCTGACTCCTTTATAAGTTGAACCGTGCGGTTGAGGTGTGTGCAGGTTTCGACCTGGACCGAAATATATGAAGCCCCGGCTTCGGCAAAAGCTGGAATGTAGTTGTCGGGATTTTCAATCATCAAATGGACATCGATCGGGAGATCCGTAACGCGCTTTACCGCTTCAACGATCAAAGGCCCGATGGTAATGTTGGGCACAAAATGACCGTCCATGACGTCGGCATGAATCCAGTCCGCACCGGCGGCTTCAACTTTCCTGATTTCATCTCCAAGCTTAGAAAAATCAGCTAACAGAATCGATGGCGCAATCAGTTTCATTGTTTTTCTCCCGAATATGTCCTTTGTTTGTTGTCCGTGGTCGGTTGTTTTCACCTCTTTAGCTCTTTGAGCTACGACGCGGCAGCTACCGCCTTTGTCGTCGTACGCGTCCTCGTCCCCTATAAAATTCTGATTCACGAGGACGAGCACGAGGACGAGTACGAAAAGAATCAGATTCGATCACATGCATCCGCCCTGCGCCCTCTACCTTCTACCCTATACCATGTAGCTCGTATGAAACTACAAAGTTTCTTTTTCGATCAAACTGGCCATTTCGGCGGCCAGGGGCGCCGCTGAACACTGACACCAATACCGAATGCCTAAAGCCTAATACCCAACACCTGAAACTTTTCTTATGAACCTTTGAACGCTGAACCCTGAACCCCTGAACCTAACGCCTAATATGCATCATACGTCTGCGTCTTAATCAATTTATCATTTTCATATAAAAATAAGGTCGCCTCAGAATCCCTTGGAATCAGAAGCCAGATTTCTTCACCGGCTTTAACGTAGTCATCAAAGAGGTCATTTGTAAAGCCGGCACTATTAAGACTCACGCGAATGTGTCGCTTTAAAAAACCATTATCCAGTCGATAACTGAAAAGACTGGCCGTGTACTGTCCATACGGCCGGTCGGGTCTTTCCTTTTTGGATTCTCGATTAATCAACAGACTGACAGGGCTGGCGGCGATCACGCGATGCCCGGACATGGGTCCTTGCTTTACGATGATGTTTCGGGGTTTATTTTTGTGATGCGAAGATTTTATCTCGCCGATGACCAGTTTTACTTTTTCAATTGATTGTAATGCATCCTCTAGGGTTAAGCCGATCAGGTCAGGCATTTTAAACGCTTTGGATTGCACACCCATGCTAATTAAAAGATCGACACACCCGCCCCGGGAAATCATCGTTCCCTGTGAAGGCACCTGGGCAATGATATGATCTTTTTCTACCTTTTTATTGTAGGTGCGTGATAATTCACCCTGGCATATGCCGTATTCTTCCAGGATAATATTCGCCTGCTGAACCGAGAGGTCGAACAGATTGGGCATGGAGACTGTCTTGGGGCCCTTTGATAGAATAATTTTAACATCCCGGCCTTTCTTAATTTCGGCACCCGGTTGTGGTTCCTGAAACACAACATAATTTTTGGGGATGTCGGCTGTGTATTCTGATCCCTTTACCTTTGTGTTCAGCTCCAATTCGGTCAATAACTCAAGGGCGTACACGACATCCTTGCCCTCAAGACTCGGCACAATAACCGTGTCTTCGCTTTTGATTATAAGCGCAAGGGTGAGATAAGCGCTGATGCCGGCCACCAAAATAAATGCCAACCCAAGACCGGCTATTTTTACGATTCGTCCAATCATTTTATTTTTCTCAAACGAGCTAAAAAAAAACCGTCCATATTGTCCCGCAGCGGAAGGGTTTTAAATCCGATTTTGCCTTCAATCAGCGAATGCAACGTTTCAGGAAGTCTCCCCAGACTCTTATCTATAACAAATTCTGGGTGGTTTTTCAAAAAGGAATTAATGACGGCTTCATTTTCTTCGGGCTCAATACTGCAAACGGAGTAGACCAAAGTGCCGTTGGGTTTAAGGATTCGGGAAAGGTTTACCAGAAATCGCTTTTGTATTTCAGCGTGACGCTTCAAATCCGCTTCAGCTGAATTCCACTTAATATCCGGATTGCGTCTCAGCACTCCCAGACCGGAGCAGGGGGCATCCAGAAGAACACGGTCAAAAAGGCCAATTTGTTTTTTGTCCAAAGATGAATGCAGATCGTGGCAACGCGCATACACTATGGATATGTTGAGCCGCTGCATTTCAAAACCAAGCTGCTGGAGCTTCTTTTCATCTTTATCTATGGCCGCGACGCTGCCTTTATTTTGCATTAACTGGGCAATATGGGCAGTTTTGCCGCCGAGCCCGGCACACGCATCCAGCACCGTTTCTCCGGGCTTGGGATTTAGCAGCAGCGAGACCAGCTGGGCGGCTTCGTCCTGAACCTGAAACCAGCCTTTTTTAAATCCCGCAAGTTCGGGAATCGGTTGTTTCGGGCTAATTATTTTAATGCCGTCAGGCGCATAGCGTGTCCGCTCAATGTGCTCGACCTCGCCTTCAAGAGATAAAATCAACTCTTCTCGTGTTGTTTTAAGCGTATTTGTGCGGATCGTAATCGGTGGAATGGAGTTAATCGTGTCGCACAGGGCTGTTACCGTTTCTGGATTGAAGCGCTTCAGCCATCGTTGCGCAAGCCATTTCGGAAATGAACGGCTGGTCGTTAAAAAGGCGACCGGATTATTAGCAAAAGTTGAAAACGGTACGTTCGTGTAATTGCCGGCCGCTTTGCGCAGTAAGGCGTTGACAAAACCCGCCACCCGGGTAGTCGCAATCTGCTTGGTCAACTCAACTGCGGTGTTTACAGCCGCAGAATCCGGTATGCGATCCAGATAGATAATCTGAAAAAGCCCCAGACGCAGGATATTTAAAACTCCGGGCTCAATTTTATGGATAGGGGTGTTTGAAAAATGGCCAATAATGTGATCCAATCGGCCCCGCCATCTTAAAACGCCATAAACCATGGCGGTAAACAGAGCTCGATCCCGTCTGGATCCGAACCCCTCTTCACCGGGTACCTCGGCTAAAATACCATCCAGCGTTTTGTTGTTCTGGTTTAACGTGTTTAATACATCTAAAGCGGTTTTACGTGCGTCATGGGCCATGATATTAATAAGCTATCTCATAATTGGCAGTTCATTTTCGAAGACAGAGAAAAAAAGTTCCAAAGGTGCTCTAAAGTTAGAAGTGCCTAATTTGAGATAGCTTCAGGTTAGGATTGTTCCAGGCGGCAACCGATATCCCCGAAGAAAATCTGCAATACCCAGCCGTTTTCCGGAGGGGCCTTGAATTTCTAAAATGGATAATGCGCCCTTTCCAGTGGCCACTCGCAATTCATCGGGAAAAGCCTTTAGAATCGTGCCGGCGGCTTCTGATACGCTTTCTGAAATCGGTGCGGCTTTAATTATTTTCAGTCGCTTTTCATTATGAAAGGTAAAGGCTCCCGGCCAGGGCGTCATGCCGCGGATAAACGGTTCCAGTTTTTCAGCGGGTCTTTGCCAGTTGATATGCCCATCCTGTTTTTTCAACAAAGGCGCATAAGTGGCCTTGCTGTGATCCTGCAGGGTGGGTTTTATTTTTTTAGATGCAAAATCTTTTAAGGTTTTGATAAGGAGTTCGGCCCCGGCGTTTGCCAGTCGATGGTGCAGTGTGGCGGCGGTATCTTCAGGTAAGATCGGCTCCTTTTTTGTAAGCAGTATATTACCGGTGTCCATGCCTTTATCCATAAACATGGTAGTGACACCGGTATAGGGCTCTCCATTAATGATTGCCCACTGGATGGGGGCCGGGCCTCGGTATTTTGGAAGCAATGAGGCGTGGATGTTAATGGCGCCAAATTTTGGGAATTGAAGCATTTTTTCCGAAAGAATGTGGCCGAAGGCGATGACCACAAAAAAATCGGGCTGAATGCTTTTTATCTGATCCGTAAATTTGTCGCTCTTGAGCGTTGAGGGCTGTGAGACTTCTAGATTTAACTCCAACGCTTTTACCTTCACCGGAGGCGGAACCAGTTTGCGGCCTCGTCCTTTGGGCCGGTCAGGCTGGGTTACGACCAGCGCTATCTCATAATCTTCTTGGGAAAGCAAATCAAGGGACGGCACAGCAAAATCGGGCGTGCCCATAAAGATAATCGTAAATTTTTTCTTCACTTCGTGCGCAATTTCTTTTTCATCCGGCGTGTATAAAGCTGTCTTTTTAAAGCGCTGATATGATCAATAAATAATTTGCCGTTCAAATGATCAGTTTCATGCTGCAGGATAATCGCGAGCGCACCCTCAGCTTCCAATTTCACAGGGCTGCCCTCGCGGTCAACGCCTTCGACGATGATTGATGCGTAACGCTTCACATCTGCCCTGAACTCTGGAACGCTCAGGCAGCCTTCGTTTTCAGAAAGCATTTCGCCTTCCTGATTAACAATACGGGGATTGATGACCACTTGCAATGAACGGCCCTGCTCTGCGGGCGAAATATCATAGATGAGCACGCTTTTATCCCAGCCCACCTGGATTGCCGCCAATCCGACACCGGGAGCGTCGTACATGGTGGAGGCCATCTGATCGATCATTTTTTGAACACTGCCGTCGATATCCTCCAACGCATTGGTGGGTCGGCGTAATATATTATCCGGGTAAGTAAGGATTTTAAGTTTTGACATGATTAAAAATAAAAAGTTTAGCCCATTTTTTGAAATTTGAAACGCTCATTTTGGGTCTGAATAGATTATCGCATATAAGCAAAATACTTTTCAACCCGTTTGCACGTTCGGCAGATTTATTCTCATATGAAACCTGCCAGATGTTTACGCTGGTGATAATGGCCGAAATAAAACCTACAACTATCACCGGGAATAACTGAATGGCATGATTGGCCAGCGTAAAACCGGCGGCGGCGTTCGCTGAAACCCCAAACAACGAAAGAGCAAAAACACCACCCGCTTCCCACAATCCCCAGAAACCGGGGACCGAGGGCAGGGCAATGAACAGACAGATAATGACCATGACAGCATACATCTCAGCATACGACAGGTTGATACCGGGACTGCCGAGGCTAAACACATACCAGGATAAGGCGGCAGTCATCCAGACAGCCAGAGAATATAGCGCACAAATGAATATTTTTTTGGGATATTTTAACAGCATAAATCCTAAAGCGATATTGTCAACAAGTCGAATCAACGGCTCGCATAATTTTGCGGTGATTTTTGCTTTGACCGAGTTACCGGCAAATAAGGCCAGGGAGGGGATAGCCAGAATGACCCGCTGGATTGCCCGACGTATGACGGGGATGCTGATCATGATTATCGCGATGAGCAGGAGTACGCCAATAATGATAATTCTATTAAAAAGAACCTCCAGCGTGGATCGATTCAGGTGAAAACCTCCGAATACGATTTCGGCCTGAGGGTTTATCTCAATGGAGACAAAGGTAATCACGGCAAAGATGACTAAAATTACAACATCAAATATTCTCTCAGCCGCCACCGTGGCGATGCCGGTTGCAAACGGTATTTTTTCTTTTTTTTGCAAAATCATGGGTCGCGCGATTTCTCCGACTCGTCCCGGAAGGATGCAATTGATCATAAAACCGATCATCAACGGATGAAATGCCCGCCGGACACCGATTTTATGGCTTGTCTCCAAAATGAATTGCCATCGCAGTGCTCTGATAAAAAAGCTGACCAGAACCAAAAATACAGCCGGAATTGTCCAAAGGTAGTTTATGGACTTGAGATACTTCAATAGATCATAAAGCGGGACATTGCGGAGCGCAAAATAGAGTGCAGCCACCGACAACATAATGCCGGCCACCAGAGAAATAATTAAATGATTTTTCATAAAAGCGCTACGGATAGAGGGAACTTTAAGAATCATTTATGATCGGCAACTCAGTCGTCATATACTAATAGAATTTCATGGGCTGTTTTGATATCCTGCTTGATCTGTTCTTTTAGTTCGGAAATGTTTGCAAATTTCTTTTCATTCCTGATTCGCTGTATAAAATTAATTCGAATTTTTTCTCCATAAATATTTTCCGCAAAATCCAGTAGGTGCACCTCGACGCTAAATTCATTGTCATCGAAGGTGGGGCTGTACCCGATATTGGCAACACCTTTGTAAAGTCGATTATTGTAGTCGACTGTAACAGCATAAATACCGGTTTTGGGGCAAAGCTCATCTTGCAGCTTGATATTGGCTGTGGGAACACCAAGGAGTTTTGCCCCGCGGTCGCGGCCCTTCACCACCAAACCTCTGATCTGATAATGGCGACCCAGCATCTTCCGGGCCGGTTCGACCTCACCCGCCATAACAAGTTCTCTGATTTTAGTGCTGCTGATACGATCGGAAACATTTTGCGGCGACTTAATCCAATCGGCTACAATGACCTCATAACCCATCTGAGAGGCGTACGATTTTAAGACCGTCAAATCGCCTTCACGATTTTTGCCAAAAGTATAATCTTCGCCGACAATAATGGCCTGCATGCCGATCTTTGCGACCAACAGGTCTTTAATGAACGCTTCGGCCGGCAAGGATGCAAATTCCAGTGTAAACGGAATACAGATGAGCACGTCGATACCGGCTCGCTCGATAAGTTCTGTCTTTTGTTCGTACAGGGTAATCAGGGGAGGGTGGTTGTTTTTCTTCAACACCCGGATGGGGTGGGGCTCAAAGGTCATCGCAATGGAAGTTCCATCGATGGCATCGGCCTTTTCGATGACTTCATGAAACAAGGCCTGATGGCCGATATGAACCCCATCGAAATTGCCGATGGTGATGACCGCTGCTTTAAATGGCTGGGTTATCTTATCTAAATGATTAATAATTTTCATAATAAACTTAAACTTCGAATAACTATGACCTTGACATGCATAGTAAAAAAAGATATTTAAAGCAACCCTTGAGAGCTATTTGGATATACAATGTTTCTCGTGTGTGCCGAAGTGGCGGAACTGGTAGACGCGCTAGGTTCAGGGTCTAGTCCGGGTTTCCGGGTGGGAGTTCGAGTCTCCCCTTCGGCACCACAATTCATAAGCATTTATCAATATTCACTTCATAAATCTCCTAAAACACTGGCTCTCACAAGGTATATCCTCAAAAAAGCAAAAAAAATTGGCTTTTCCGGTCAAGCCAGCCGGTGCATTTCTTATTCTTTTTTGATTGTTTGGTATGGCACACCGGACACTCTGCTAAGATTGCCATGATTGCACCTCCTTTCTATTTTACCAAAATATCAATTTAAAAATCCATTCGGCACATTTTGCGGCATATTTTGCAAGAAAAGATGGAAGCAGATCCGGATCAAAGACCAATAAAAAAATCAATAACAGGTGCAAAATTAATATTGAGCTAGCTACCAAAAAAATCTTACTCACTATCCTTTTTGATCCGATAACCTTGTAAATAAAAAACACTGTAAAGCATAAAACTAAAAGGACCACTATGAATCCGATAAATTCAAAGTTAGCCTCCATATACTCCCCTTTCCGAATGAGGTTTAGCTGCCCTTACCTAAGAAGTCCTTATCAGCGCGCTGTGATGGATTCTAATCGGGCATTCCGCTAAAGCTTCCATTCTGTGTCAGAATCTACCTCTTTTTTGGTTTCTTCAACAGGAGCTTTTTCTTCAGTTTTTTCAGAAACCTTTTTCTTGTCAATTGCAGCTCCTTCAATCTCCTGTTTTAGCAATCGGACCAAATAACGAACTCCTAAATTTAAATTAATAATTTCTTTTCTAATTCTTGAAATTGCCAGCACAACATAAATGATGACTACGATAATCAACGCAAATAATACGACAGAGCCAATCTCAACTTCCCCTGGAGACAAACCTGTTGCGGTAGCAATTTTTTGAAAAACAGTGATTGTTTCCGATGTTGGCATCTTGCCCCCCCTTGTTTCTAATGTTTTCTTAATGCCCATGTCCCTAAAGTCCCTGGGAATCGTAAATGATGGGGTCTGTTATGGCATTGCGGACATTCTGCCAAGATTGCCATGATACCCTCCTTCAGGCTTTTTTATGTTCAAGGGCTTTCAAATCTAAATGGTATTTATTATCTTCTGCCCGCTCTAACAGCCATCCATTTAATTTTTTTAGATCTCTCCTTGCGGTTCGATCGGTTACTTTTCGGTATAGCACCCTAAAGGGAGCCTCTGACAATAAATCATTAAGGGTAAAAGACCTTTCGTAATCTAAAAGAATAGTCAACAAATCAAATTGCCTTTGAGTGATATGTTTATTTTTTTTCAAGAAGTCGTAATAATCACGCAATGTGAATTTCCGAATAAGGTAAGTTATTCTTCCTTTAACCTCTTTTAGTGATTCGACAAATCCCGTCAAAACAAACTTTAAAAATGGGGTAACAGATGAATTCTTGCTTTTGAAAGAATTTGAAAAGGCCCAAAAATAATCATCTATATTCCGATAGTAGAAGTTTGAAAGCATCGCTGGGACATACTTGATTCCACCAGTTTGTAGTAAGAGGGCTTCAATAAACCTGGCCGTACGTCCGTTACCGTCCCCGAAAGGATGGATAAGGCCTAAATAATAATGTGATAACGCAGCACGAATAGGTCGGTCTAAGGCTAATACTTCATCGCTATTAATCCATTCTATAAAAGCTTTCATTAACGTTTTTATGTCCTTGAGGTTTTTGGGAGGGGTATATACTCCGCCATGTTGTCTATTCCCCACATTGAATAAATGATTTCGATAATTACCAGGTATGTTATATTCGCCCTCAATATTAAATGTTATAGTTTCATGAATCTGTCTAACTAAATCCTCTTGAAGTAAGGGCGGTCCTTCCATCGTTTCTAATGATCCAATCAAATTATACACATTTTTGAGATTTCTAATTTCTTGTTCAGCCCGTTCTTTTGTATGAGTATCATTAGTATCTGAAATAATCTGGCCAACCCTCTCCTCGGTTAGGGGATTCCCCTCTATTGCAGCTGTGCCAAAAATGGAACGTCTAATCAAATCCTGTTCCATATTGGTGGCTAAATCCGGCAGTATAGGTAAATCCCTTACAGTTTCATAAAGAATCTGTGCTTCAATTCGAAGGGGCTGTAGTTCTCGAACAGAAAAATTACGGCTAAAAACAAATTTTCCCGACTTAAATGTCATAACCTTTTTTGCGTATATATTGTCCATATTTTTGTCACATCTATTAGTTGATATTTTAATAAGTTATTATAATACACATAAATAATATGTCAATAAATATGTCACTTGTTTTGGTATCCTAACTGACCGCTAACCGCCAAGCTTAACACCCTGTCGGACCCATAACACAGGCAACGAGTCCTGCACAATGTTAAGTCGGTGATGGGTTTAAATCGGAAAATTCTTTCTCTAGGTCTACCCTCTCGCGCTTTAAATCCTCGCATCGTTGGGAAAAAGTTAGAACCGCTATTGACAAGGATTTACGGAAGTGTAAAATAAGTTTATAGTTTATCAGACCGATTGCCTGTCAGTAAAATGATATCTGAGCCTGTCAAATGAGACAGTCTGGAGAGCCTGGCGGACGCGGGCTGACCCTGGAGCCTGAGCTGTTGCACAAACGCCACCTAATATAATAAAGGAGCAGCGCCGGACGGTTATAAGAAGGTAGGCCTGAATACAATATCTTGTGGTCGAGAATGAAAACTACCACAAGCCATAGGGGGAAAATGGGCAAGAATAGTAGTCGAATACTCATTGACGAAATTTTATATTATTTTTAAAAATCCTGCCGGTGTAACCATAAGACCACTTTTAGTCTCATTATTACTAGAATCGGAAATCTACCATATCTGAGTTATCTCCTCAGTGAAGGATAACCAAAAGAAAGCCGATAGAGAGCTTCCTTCTTTCCCTCTCTATTGTAAGGGCGGCTCTTGGAGTGCCTCCGGAGCTGCCCTTTTGGTTTGTACCGAAAACTGAAAATCCCGCCTTGAGTCTTCCATCCCAATGCTTATTTTGTAGGGTAGGTGATTTAATATCACCTTTGTTCACTCCTTCTTTCATGTGGTGGCTCAGGTCTCTGCCCTTGCCGTAGGCTCCTCCTTTGGCAATCAGGGAGACGGCGCTGAGTCACCCAACAAAGAAGGCTAAAAGTAAAAGCCAAAAAGAAAGCAATCGAGAGGGAGGCTACATTTATTCGTTCCCTTTCGTTAAGGGCGACTCTTGGGAGCCTCCGGAGTTGCCCTTTTGGTTTATTTTTGTTTCTCTTTTGGGACCTCCGCAGCATCGTCATAAGCTTCGATAAATTTCCATATACCACCAGCTAAATCTGTAAACCTAAAATTCTTCCCAAGTCTTACTCCGCTTTTATCTCCATAGGTTCGAGGAGTTATCAGCTGTTTTTCAATTAGATTCGGTTCGTATAATTCCACTAACTCAGGATGTTTAAGACCTGAATTTTTTGCAACTTTAATGAGCCAATTAATAGCTTGGCTATCTTCTTTATCAACACCAATATCTTTCATAATATTATGCCCAGCAGCAAGAACTAAAATTTCTCCAGATGTAAGCAACCGGCATAATCTCATATATTGTTGTGGTAGAACAGAATCCCTATCAGATACTGTTTCTGTTGATGATGTAAAAAGGATTTTTTTAAGAAACGAGAAGCGTATTTCATCAGGTGAATCCTTATCGAGGAAATCCAAAATCTCTTGTAAACAGACCTTGTGTTGCTCTGTTTGCTCATAGTCGTCTTTTATTCTTCCTTTCTTTTTATAAGCATCCCACTCTAATTTAAGCGTTTGCAAAAACACTCCGCTTCTAAGCCTCTGGAATATGTGACCAACTGATAAGATCAAATCCTTTCTGTCTGAGGAAGCTATTCCTGTTAATCCTTCAGTTAGACTTTTAAAGGTATCGCCTAATATTCTCGAAGTTTCCACTTCATTTGTTTTTTTTGGTACTAATTTTGTCATCCGTACATAAATCTTCAAGGTGTATTATGGATTGAAAGAGTTTTATTCAATAAATAGTTACAAACAAATCACCCACGAATCAAGAAGAATCCGTCTGGAATACAGGATGGAAGGCTGTGTGAATAAAAAACTTGACAAATTTGGAGTGTGGTATTATATTTACCACGTGGTAATAAAATTACCACACAAATGATTTTGGGGGAATATAACTAAAAGGAGGTCTAAATTAAACAAAAAAAAGAAGGGGGTAGCAAATGTTTGGTAAATTTATTAAAGCTTTAAGGCTGGATCGGGACTTAGGGTTAAGGGAATTTTCCAGGAAATTGTCAATCGATGCAAGCAACTGGAGCAAGGTGGAGAGGGGAATATTGCCTCCACCACAGGATGATAAAAAGCTGAAGCAGATAGCGAAGATTTTAGGAATTGATATTAACTCGGAGCAATTTATTGAACTCAAAGATATAGCATCGGTTGGCTCTGGCATTATTCCCAAAGATATTTTAACTGACAAGGAGGTGGTTAATTCATTGCCGATGTTCTTTAGAACTGTGAGGAGTGAGAAGCCTTCGACTGAAGAATTAAAGAGGCTGATCGAAAAAATTAAAAAGGGAGGTTGAGAAGCTAATTGGAAGATTACTCTGAGTTTAAATGTCCTTGGATTCCTAAGCAAGAGATTTGGGAAAAAGCCGAAAAATTTAGAACAACATATTGGCCTGAAAATATTTTACCAGTTAATACTGAAAAAGTTGTTGAAAGCAGATTAAAATTAAATATTGAGCCTATGCATGGACTTGAGGATGAGCTCGACATGGATGCATTCTTAAGGATGGACCTTTCCGGAATTGTTGTCGATCATGATAGTTACATGGATGAAAGGTATTCTAACAGACTGCGTTTTTCATTTGCTCATGAGATTGGTCACCTTGAGTTGCATAAAGATATTTACATGCAGTTGGCTATTGCGAATACTGAAGATTGGATTACCTTTATTGATAATGTTCCAGATAGAGAATATGGCTATTTCGAGTATCAGGCTAATGAGTTCGCTGGAAAGTTACTTGTACCCCGACAAGCATTAGAGCAAGAACTTGATAAATTGCTGAAAGAGATTGAAAAACTTGGCTTGTTGAAGTTTCTGGAAAGTGATCCTAACTCCGTCCTGTCAAGGATTCACACTCCCTAAAGTCTTACCAAACGGGAATCTACAAAGAAAGTGGTGCCAAAGCATTGCCGTTTCTCCCCTTCGGCACCACAGATCATAAACACAAAAAGCACAGTTTCAATACTGTGCTTTTTTATGTCCTGCCTTAAAAATCGATATTAGCGAATTGACGCCAGTGCCGATCGAACCATATTAGCAAAACTGGCGTTGCCCATGGTTAGCCACTTCACCCATCGATCATTTTTAGGATCCAACGCCTTAATCACTGTTTTCTCTGAAAACCCCTTTCCGACAAGCTTGCGGATGTTACCGTAAAGGTCTTCCAGAAATTGCAATTTACTTCTGATCTTTAGCTTTGCGTT
>PVMK01124366.1_pt1 | contig 18211 bp, 16 predicted proteins | sample 1853481 | NCBI WGS metagenome assembly PVMK01 (sample SAMN08533507, study PRJNA380276) | Marine sediment metagenome, whole genome shotgun sequencing project. | reverse complement strand
TTGGAAGAATTCGAATCTCGTTAAGTCAATGATAGCAAGGGTTTCCGAAGAAGTTTTAGCATATGTTTGAGCTCAACAAAAAAAGCCTTAAATAATCTATTGATTATCAAGGCTTTAGGTGTGTTAGAAAGTGGTCCCACATGGGCTCGAACCATGGACCCCCTGATTATGAGTCAGGTGCTCTAACCAGCTGAGCTATGGGACCGATTACAGTCTGCAAATTTAAAACACTTTATATATTCCGCAAGCTATTTTTCATTATTCTTTATGTCTTGACATAGCTCAACTAATACTCCATTGGTCGATTTAGGGTGTAAAAAGACTACCCATTTATTATCTGCTCCTCTTTTAGGCTGCTCATTTAAAACAATAAAGCCCTCTCCCTTAAGTCGCTCAATTTCAGTTTTAATATCGGTTACCAGAAAAGCTATATGATGAATCCCCTCTCCTCTCTTTTCTATAAACTTAGCAATTGGACTATCTTCTTTTGTTGCCTCTAAAAGTTCTATTTTACTATCACCACATTTAAAAAAAGAAGTAGTGACCCCTTCACTTTCAACTACTTCAGTTTTATATGGAGAAACCCCTAATAAACTTTTATAAATTGAATTAGCGTTCTCTATATTTTTAACAGCTATACCAATATGTTCTATTTTTTTCATATCCTTATTTAATATTTCATTGAATACTATTGTTATACAAAAATAATAAATCTTAATGTGCTGTTATACATTCAGAGCGAGTATATAAACCCAATCCTTTAAATTGTATTATTTTTGTGCTATGGAAGAAACTAATAGACAGAAAAAATTCGCAGGAGTTTTACAAAATGATCTTGCTATCGTATTACAAAAAATGCTGCGAGACTCTGGACAATTAGGGATTATTATTTCGGTTTCTAAAGTAACCGTTACCACGGATCTTTCATTATCAAAAGTATATGTTAGTATTTTCCCTCCTGATAAAGCTACATTTATTGTGAAAGAATTAAAAGAGTTAAAATCAAATATAAAAAATCAAATTGCTCAAAAAACCAAACATCAGCTTAGAAAAATGCCTGATTTAGATTTTTACATTGATGATTCTCTTGAGTATATAATTAATATTGAAAAAGCCGTAAAAGGCAAAGTAGATCCAATAAAAGATCCTAATTTACTTGATAAAAGAAAAAAATTGTAGTTGAATTTTCCCTTATACATTGCAAAACGTTACTTGTTTTCTAAAAACAATAAAAATGCGATAAATATTATTGCTAAAATTGCTATTTCTGCAGCTGTCGTGGGGTCTCTAGCTTTATTTATTGTTCTTTCAGGTTTTGCTGGTTTACGTGATTTTAGCCTTCAGTTTACCAATGTTTTTGATTCAGATTTAAAAATATATCCAGCAAAAGGAAAAACAATTTCATTTACTGAAACTACAGAGGCTAAATTAAAGTCTATAAAAGGAATAAAGGCCTATTCAAAAATAATTGAAGAAAGGGTTTTTCTTCATTACAGAGGTAAAAACCATATTGCTTTTATTAAAGGAGTAGATGAAAATTTTGGAAGTATTGTTTCACTAGATAGTATTCTGTTTTTAAATGAATGGCTTATTCCAAACCAAAACGAAGTAGTAATTGGTCTGGGAACCTCTCAAAAACTATCTATGGGGGTATTGGATTATAGTAATTTACTGGAAATTTATGTGCCTAAACCAGGCACCGGACAAATTCTAGATCCGAATAATGCTTTTGTTAAAAAAAGAGTGGTTGCCTCTGGAATGTACCAGGTTAATGAAGATCTAGATAGTAAGTATGTGTTTTCAGACATTGATTTGGCTCGTGCATTACTAAATCTTGATTCTACAAAAGTTACTGCTATAGAGTTAAAGTTATTGCCAAATTTTTCTGAAGAGGATCTTCGGTCAAGCCTTAAAAACATTTTCCCTGAAAAAATAATCATTAAAAACCGTATTCAACAAAACGATGGATTATATAAAATGCTGAATATTGAAAATTTATTCGTGTATATTTTTGTAAGTTTAATCGCTGCTATTGCTATTTTCAATATAGCAGGAACAATTATTATGATGGTTCTAGAAAAACGAGGAAATCTTAAAACGTTTTCTTCATTAGGATTAACAATTAAAGAAATTAGAAAAATATTCTTTTATAAGGGATTGTTAATGACTCTTATCGGTTTGGTTATTGGACTCATTTTAGGAATTATAGCTGTTTTATTGCAACAAAAATTTGGTTTTGTGCCAATCACCCCAACACTTCCTTATCCAGTGAAATTTGAGTATTTAAATTTGTTTATTGTTTTTGCAACTATTTGTTTATTAGGTGGGATTGCTTCAAAAATTTCTGCGACTAAAGTGACAAATAAGTTTCTTTCCTAATCAAATCGATACTCTTTAAATTTCTGAAGAACTTCCTCAAGAACATTAAAAACTGCTTCAGGTTCATCACTTGTCACCATTTTTAAACGATATTCTTTAAAATGTGGTATCCCCCTAAAATAATTTGTATAATGTCTGCGAGTTTCAAAAATTCCTAATCGTTCACCTTTCCAATCAATAGCCATTTGAAGATGCTTTTTTGCTACTTCAACACGTTGTATCATTGTTGGAGGATTAAGGTGTTTCCCTGTTTTCAAAAAGTGTTTTATTTCTCTAAAAAACCAAGGATAACCAATACTAGCCCTGCCAATCATTGCCCCATCTAAACCATATTTATCCTTCATTTCTTTTGCTCTTTCTGGTGTATTAACATCTCCATTACCGAAAACAGGAATATGCATACGAGGATTGTTCTTAACTTCAGAAATTGGTGTCCAATCTGCTTCTCCTTTATACATTTGTTTTCGAGTACGCCCATGAATAGAAATAGCTTTACATCCAACATCCTGAAGCCTTTCAGCAACTTCTACTATTTTTATGGAATTTTCATCCCATCCCAATCTTGTTTTAACAGTTATAGGAAGATTGGTGTGTTTTACCATAGCTTCAGTCAGAGAAACCATTAAAGCTATATCTTTTAAAATACCGGCTCCAGCTCCTTTGCTTACAACTTTTTTTACGGGGCAGCCAAAATTTATGTCAATGATATCTGGATTAGAAGCTTCTACGATTTCTACACTCCGTAGCATAGATTCTTTATTTGCTCCAAAAATTTGTATGCCAACTGGACGTTCTTTTTCATAAATGTCAAGTTTCATTACGCTTTTTGCAGCATCTCGTATTAACCCTTCAGAAGAAATAAACTCGGTATAAACAACATCTGCACCTTGTTCTTTACACAGGGCGCGAAAAGGAGGGTCACTAACATCCTCCATCGGTGCTAATAATAAAGGGAATTCTCCCAGGTCTATATTTCCTATTCTTGCCATTGGTTTTGCAAAAATAAGGAAATAAAAAAAGGCTTTTACAAAAACCGATAAAAGCCCATTTTAAAAAAACATAAAATAATTATAATCGGTCTTTCTCATCATCTAAGATAGGCCTAATATTTTCTCTTAATCCAATATTCCCAAAGTTATATTTAAACCCAAGTCTAAATAATCGAGATTCTAGATGAGCAAAATATGAGAGGTCTTGGTTGTAATATTTAGAGGTCACCGGCACATTATAGGTGTCAAAAACATCATCTATCCCTACTGTGATAATCGCTCTTTTATTCCAAAATGATTTTCTTAAAGAAAAGGAAAGATTAAATTGATTATTATAATCGTATGCTCCTTCAATTAGGTTGGAGACATAAAGAAGGGTAATGTCACTTGTAAAAGACCTGTCTTTTGAAAGGGTAAGGCCATTATAGATTTGACCAAAAAACCCAAATGTACTGTTTGTGTATGTATCCGGTTCACTTTCTATAGCATAAAATTCGTTTTCCATATAATATGTGGAAGTATATGCTCCAAAATACCACCAAGAAAACAATTCTGAAGAATAAGTAATATCTACACTATAATTAACATCACTGATTAAGTTAGATTCAATATTCCTGATAGTACTAGATTCATTGTCTTGAAAAGTCAATAAACCCAGCTTATCTTTTTTATATATATAGTAAAAATCAACAAACCATTTACTATTATGGCTGTAACTTACCATATATTTATTTTTTATAGAAGGAACTAAATTAGGATTTCCCTGATTAACATTATTGTCGGTAATAAAATATGTAAACGGATTGAGACTTTGATATCTTGGGCGTTCCAAACTTCTTTTATAACTAATACTAAGAGATTTATTTTCGTTAATATCATGAAGAAGAAAAGCCGATGGGAAAACATCAAAGTAATCTTGTGTATTTACTATCCCTAATGATCTGGAGTCTCCTTCAGTCTTTGTAAATTCACCTCTTACACCTGCATTAATGGTCCAATTATCCCATTTTTTTTCATAATTAATAAACCCCGCATAAATAGATTCATTGTAAATAAATAAGTCTGAAAGAGCTTCAACATATGTAGGTAAATTGTTTTCAATATTAAAAAAGTCTAATCCGCTTTCAGTTTTAATTCTTGAATATTTTAGTCCTGTTTTAAATGTCCCTTCTGCCAAAGAGGTATTATAATCTGATAAAGCTGTAAAAATATTAGTGTCTTGATTTGCATCCGTAAAAAAGCTAATATTATTTAAAAATTCTCCGGAGGGTAAATTATAATCTGTACTTAAATCTTGTGTTTGCATGTTATCATACTTAATGTAACTAACCGAAGTTGTAAGACTTGATTCTTTCTCCCCAAAATAAATTTCGTGCTCCAAATAAAAAGATAGATTTGAGGTGTCGTTTTCCAAAGAACTGATTGTAGTAAAGGTAGAGTCTAACCGTTTTTGAGCATTAAATATTTCGCCATCCACATTATTGCTAAATTGTTTATTTGGAGAAACAAATACATTAGACGAAAAGCTTAACAAGTTTTTATCGTTGAGAGTAAAGTCCAAAATTACGTTTCCTTGGTGCCCATAAGATTTAGTTGTTCGATTAAAATCTGACTCCCAAAAAGATTTTGTGCTATCGTCTGGATTAAAAAACTTAATGTAACTATCATCTTGTTTAAATTCTTTTCTCGGACTAAAACTATAGTTGGCATACATATTTAACCAATCGTTTTTATAAAAATGAGAAGTGCCAAAATTGTATTTTGCAAAAATTGCCTGTTCGTATGTAGCTTTTACTGAGCCTTTATATCCAATAGAAATTGCTTTTGATGTAATAATATTTAATACTGTTCCGGTCTCCGCATCATAATTTGCAGATGGATTAGTTATAACCTCTATAGATTTAATGTCTGAAGCGTCATAACTCTTTAACAATGATGCAAGTTCTGTAGCTGACAAATACACTCGCTTATTGTTAAAATATATTATTGGAGTACTGTTTTTTATTGAAATATTATCCCCTATTACCAAAACACCGGGTGTTTTGCTTAATAAATTTAAGGTGTTTCCGGTAGACAAAGAGGTGTTTTCCACATTAAATGTAAGCTTACCTGCTTCTTTTTTTATACTTGGGTTTTTAACAGTAATAACTGCTTCGTTTAATTCTTCTGGATTTTCTATCAAAGTTATTCTTCCAAGATTGTTTTCATCTGGAAGCTTTATGGATTTGGAGACTGTGGAAAAACCAATCATCATAAATTCTATATAATATTCCCCCTCATCTAACTCTTCAATTGTAAATAACCCTGACTCATCTGATGCTGTCCCGCCAATAGCTTGGAAACCGCTTTTTTCATATAATAATATATTTACAAATGAAAGAGGATTATTTTCAGAATCAACAACATGACCCTTAATAAATGCATTTTGTGAAAATAATGCTAGGGGAGAAAAAAGAAGTAGAAAATATAATTTTTTCATACTTAAATTTAGATATTGACTTAATATCTTCAACTTTGAGTTTAATAGAAAGTCACAGTGCTTTTTAAGAATTATGGGAAAAACTTTAACTTAAAAAACGCTTCAGCCACAAATATGAAACAATTTTTATTATTTATTTTATTTATAAAAGATTTTTCGATAAACAGCAGGGTTCAACATTACTATTAAAAACATCCATATATTGTTGTTATTTAGTTGTTTAGATTTATTATTTTCAAATTAATTTATTAATATTGGTTATAACAAGTGAATAATTATCCAACCCAATGTTTGTTCCCTTTTATTCTATATTTGCACCCTAAACCTATTTTAGGATTTATATATGAAAAATATCCGCAATTTTTGCATCATTGCCCATATTGACCATGGTAAAAGCACTTTAGCCGATAGGCTCTTGGAATTCACCGGATCTGTAACCGATCGCGAAAAGCAAGACCAATTGCTCGATACCATGGATCTGGAGCGTGAGCGAGGAATTACTATAAAAAGTCACGCAATACAAATGGACTATGAATTTGAAGGAGAAAAATATGTGCTGAATTTAATCGACACCCCTGGTCACGTAGATTTTTCGTATGAGGTCTCACGATCCATCGCTGCCTGTGAGGGGGCTTTATTGGTAATAGATGCGGCTCAAAGTATTCAAGCGCAGACTATTTCAAATTTATATTTAGCTCTCGAAAACGATCTAGAAATAATTCCAGTTTTAAACAAGATTGATCTTCCATCGGCCAATCCTGAAGAAGTTACGGATGATATTGTAGGTTTATTAGGTTGCGATACTGACGAGATAATCCCTGCTAGTGCAAAAACGGGTTTGGGAGTTGAAGAAATTTTAGCTGCAATTATAAATCGTATTCCCGCACCAAACGGAAGTGTTAACGAACCTCTTCAGGCTTTAATTTTTGATTCGGTTTACAATCCATTTCGTGGTGTTGAAACTTATTTCCGAATGATTAATGGGGAAATTAGAAAAGGGCAACATATTAAATTTATGGCAACAGGGAAGGACTATTTTGCAGATGAAGTAGGAACCCTAAGGCTGAAACAAGATCCCCAAAGTAGCGTCAAAGCAGGGGATGTTGGATACCTTATTACAGGTATCAAAGATGCTCGCGAAGTAAAAGTTGGGGATACTATTACGGACTTCAAGAATCCTACGCAAAATACTATTGAAGGGTTTGAAAATGTTAAACCTATGGTGTTTGCGGGAATTTATCCTGTGGATACCGAAGATTATGAAGAGCTTAGGAATTCTATGGAAAAGCTTCAATTAAATGATGCGTCTTTAGTTTTTCAACCAGAAAGTTCTGCAGCACTAGGCTTTGGTTTCCGGTGTGGTTTTTTAGGTATGCTCCACCTTGAAATTGTACAAGAGCGATTAGAGCGTGAGTTTGATATGACCGTGATTACAACGGTTCCAAATGTATCGTATCATGCATTTACCAACAAGGAGCCAGATAAAATCCTTTTGGTTAATAATCCTTCAGATCTTCCTGATCCTTCTATGCTGAACAGGGTAGAAGAACCTTTTATTAAAGCAACCATCATCACTAAATCTGATTTTGTTGGGCCCGTTATGTCGCTTTGTATAGATAAGAGGGGTCAAATAACCCATCAAACCTACCTCACTACTGAGCGTGTTGAACTCACCTTTGACATGCCTTTGGCTGAAATTGTATTTGATTTTTACGATCGATTGAAAACAGTATCAAAAGGATATGCTTCTTTTGATTATCATCCAATAGGAATGCGCATTTCAAAACTAGTTAAAGTAGATGTCTTACTCAATGGAAATATAGTTGATGCCCTTTCAGCTTTATTACACAAGGATAATGCCTATGATATTGGTAAGAAAATGTGTGAAAAGTTAAGACAATTAATTCCTCGTCAACAGTTTGATATTCCTATCCAATCAGCAATTGGAGCCAAGATCATTGCTCGAGAAACTGTAAAGGCGTTGCGTAAAGATGTTACAGCAAAATGTTATGGGGGGGGATATTTCTCGTAAGCGGAAACTGCTTGAAAAACAGAAAAAAGGGAAAAAACGAATGAGACAAGTTGGTAACGTAGAAATTCCGCAAGAAGCTTTTATGGCGGTTTTAAAATTGAATGATTAATTTTTAATAGATATAAAAAGCAAAACCTCATCTAAAAACAATATTTTAAGATGAGGTTTTTTATTAGTTAATAATTTTTTCTTGCCTTAAAAAAGTGTCCAGGTTATCTGCAGTTATATAACAATTATTAACCTTTGAAATTTCATCGCAATGTTTTGCATCTAAAAGATCAGATTTACATTTAAAATTTGAAAGATCGAACTTTTTAAAGTTTTTATTGATTGTTTTACACTGATTATAAAGTTCTTCAAGAGAATTAAATCTATTTGGTTCAACACCATTTTGCAAAAGAAATCCTTTCAAAAAGTTTTCAGTGGCCCGTTGTGATTTTTTACAAACTAAAAAAGAAACCACGTCTTCTTCAGGTCTACACAACTCATTGTTCGCTTCTTTTACTTTGTTAACAGCGTCCTTAAATAATGCCCTTGCCCTATTTTTCATTGTTTACAAGTTTTTAAACAGCTCCAATCGCTCCCATCTTGAATCAACTTCTTCTTGTGCTGCTTTTAGAAGAGCTTCTCCTAATTCTGCATTTTCTTTTACGACTCTTGTAAATCGTGTTTCATTATACATAAACTCACTAACTGCTCCCTTAGGGGCCTTAGAATCTAATCTAAACTTTTTCCCTTTTGGTTTTGTGGGATCAAATCTAAATAATGGCCAATAACCTGTTTCTACAGCTTTTTCTTGTTGTGTTACACCGTGTTTTAAATCATATCCGTGTTCGCCACAATGTGAATAGGCTATAATAATTGATGGTCCTGGGTAGGCTGCAGCTTCTTTTATGGCTTTAAGGCTTTGTAAATCTTTAGCGCCCATTGCAATTTGTGCTACATATACATTTCCATAAGAAACTGCTTGTAATGCTAAGCTCTTTTTATTTGTTCTTTTACCCGACACTGAGAATTTAGCACTTGCTCCTATTGGTGTGGCTTTAGAAGTTTGTCCTCCTGTATTTGAATAGACTTCAGTGTCCATAACTAGAATATTTATATTCTCACCTGTTGAAAGAACATGATCAACTCCGCCAAAACCAATATCATATGCCCAACCATCTCCACCAAGAATCCAAACATCTTTTTTGCGTAAATATTCGGTTAATTGATTTAGTTTTACAGCATCAACATCATTATCTAAAAGTGCTAATGTTTTCCTGAGGCTTTCTATATCATCAAATTTTTTGGTCTTTTGTTCTTCATTTTCTTCTTGGTTATTCAATATTGCATCTACTATTTCACTTCCAACTAATAGTTCCAAAGATTTTAAAAGATCGAAAGCTATTTCTTGTTTCTTCGATAAAGCTAATTTCATTCCTAAACCAAACTCTGCATTATCTTCAAATAAAGAATTAGCCCAAGCAGGACCTCTACCAAATTTATTTGTTTTGTAGGGTGTTGTGGGTAAATTACCACCATAAATTGAAGAACATCCTGTGGCGTTAGCAATTAGAATACTATCGCCATATAATTGAGTTAGCAATTTAATATATGGGGTTTCTCCACAACCTGAACAAGCTCCTGAAAATTCAAATAAAGGTTCTAAAAATTGTGACCCTTTTACATTTGTAATTTGTAAAGAAGTACGGTCATAATCAGGTAAATTAATAAAGTAATCCCAATTTACATTTTCATCAACATCATGATCAATTTTTTTCCTCATGTTGATTGATTTGAAATCATCCTTCTCTTTGCTAATAGCAGGACAAACAGCCACACATAAATCACATCCTGTACAATCTTCTGGAGAAACCTGTAATACATACGACTCAGTTTCGCTTGTAAATGGTCTTCCTTTTGCAGGAACTACTTTTAATGATTTTGGAGCGTTTGCTAATTCTTCATTTGAAACAACTTTCGCTCGAATAGCTGCGTGCGGACAAATAGCCACACATTTGTTACATTGTGTACATAGATTTTCGTCATCCCAAATTGGAATAAAATCTGCTATACCTCTTTTCTCATATTGTGTTGTTCCTGTTGGAAATGTTCCATCAACAGGGAAAGCACTTACAGGGAGTTCATCGCCTTTTCCAGCCAAAATACTACCAAGAATTTTTTCAACAAACTCATCAGGATTTCCAGTCATCATAGGTTTTAATTCCTTGCTTGTTGTAACTTGTTTTGGATAATCAACTTTTTGAAGGTTTTCTAGAGATTTGTCAACAGCATTGAAATTCATCTGAACAATCTTTTCTCCTTTATGTGAGTAAGATTTTACAATAGCATCTTTAATCCTTTTAATTGCTTCATCTTTTGGTAATATGCCTGAAATAGCAAAGAAACAGGTTTGTAAAATAGTATTCGTCCGTTTTCCTAGTTTTGCATCATGTGCAACTTTAGTGGCATCGATTACATAAAATTTTAATTCCTTTTCAAGAATTTCTTCCTGCATTAATTTTGGTAATTTGTCCCATATCTCTTCATTTGTATATGGAGAATTCAATAAAAATGTTCCTCCTTTTTTAACCTTGGCTAGTATATCATATTTTTCTATAAAATTGAATTGATGACAAGCAACAAAATCAGCACTATTTATTAAATAGCTAGAATAAATTGGATCGGGTCCAAAACGAAGGTGAGAAATTGTTTGGGCTCCTGCTTTTTTTGAATCATAAACAAAATACCCCTGTACATAATTATCAGTAGTATCTCCAATAATCTTAATGGAGTTTTTATTGGCTCCTACTGTTCCATCAGAACCAAGACCGTAAAACATGCAATTTATAGTTGATTTTTTGGTATTAAATACAGTATTATAATCCAAACTAGTATGGCTTACATCGTCAATTATACCTATTGTGAAATGATTTTTAGGGTTTTTAGCAAGCAATTCATCATAAATTCCTTTAACCATAGCTGGGTTAAATTCTTTTGATGATAATCCATAACGTCCTCCCACTATCTTAGGAATTTTTCTGTTGCTTTCTTGAAATGCTGCAATAACATCTAAATAAAGAGGGTCTCCTATACTTCCGGGTTCTTTTGTTCTATCTAAAACAGCAATCTTTTTAACAGTATTTGGCAGCTCTTTTATAAAATGATTTATAGAGAAAGGTCTGTACAAACGCACAAACAAAGCGCCCACTTTTTCACCCTGATTTACCATTGTATCAACAGTTTCCATAACAGCACCTTCTCCAGAACCCATAATAATTATTACTCGTTCAGCTTCTGGATGTCCTACATAATAAAACAAGCTGTATCTGCGTCCCGTATTATGATAAAGCTCATCCATGACACGTTGAACAATTTCTGGGATTTTGTCGTAATATAAATTCGCAGCTTCCCTTGATTGGAAGAAAACATCTGGGTTTTGAGATGTACCTCTAATAACAGGATTGTCTGGGTCTAGTGATCTTTTTCTGTGTTCCATGATCTTGTCTTCGGGCATCAAAGCCTTAATGATATTGTCTGGAATAGAATCTATTTTTGATATCTCATGTGAAGTCCTAAATCCATCAAAAATATTTAAAAACGGCACCCTCGAACGCAATGTTGCTGCTTGAGAAATCAAGGCAAAATCCATAGCTTCCTGAACAGTCCCTCCAAACAACATAGAAAATCCGGTCTGTCTTGTTGCCATGACATCAGAATGGTCTCCAAAGATTGACAAGGCATGAGTTGCAACTGTTCTTGCAGCTACATGTATTACTGTGGGTAATAATTCCCCTGCAATTTTATACATATTCGGTATCATCAATAATAATCCTTGAGACGCCGTAAAAGTAGTTGTTAATGCTCCTGCCTGTAAAGAACCATGTACCGCTCCAGAAGCTCCTCCTTCACTTTGCATTTCTATTATCTTGGGTATGTTGCCCCAGATATTCTTTTGGCCATTGGCGCTATAAACATCCACATGTTCACCCATTGGTGAGGCTGGAGTTATAGGATAAATAGCACAAACTTCATTTGTTTTATGTGAAATGATTGCGACCGCTTCATTTGCATCACAAATTAGTTTTGGAAATGTTTTTTTCATAATGTTATTATTATATCTTATTTACAGCGTCGTAATGCGATTTTGAATCTATGAAAAATGATTGATTCAAAAGGACACATTTTATTTGCCATAAAATGATAATTTAAAATTCTGGATAAAATTACTATTACTCTGTTTTACAAACTATGATGTTTGTCAGTTCAAAAAAAAAGACTGTTTTTAAAGAAACAGTCTTTTTTTATTATATAGCATTATCCTATTATTGCTTAATCAATTTATAGGTTTCAAATTGATTATCAATTCTCACATGTAGGATATAATTACCTGAAGTAAGGTGGGATACGTTTATATTAGATGACAAAGCGCCTATTTTCTGTGAAATTACTTGTTGGCCTAATAAATTATATATTTCAACAGTTTCAATAGCCTCATTAGCTTTGACTGTCAGCACACCTCTTGCTGGATTTGGAAAAAAAGAAAACTCGTAAAGGCTAATGTCACCAATGGACAATTGATTATCTGGACTTCCAGTCCAACCTATCTGAATGAGTCCTCCAGGAATTGTGTTTCCGATAGCTCCTATAAAAGTAGTCATTCCGGTATTGGTGTCTAAAGTTCTTAACTCAGTTTGAAAAGTGTCGTTATTAAAGGCAGACAAATAAATCTTAAAATTATTAAGATCGTAAGCCATTCCCTGGCCAAAATTTGCATCAAAACCAACATCTCCTATAGGTTCTGCTTCTGCAGTATCCAGCATAATCCTAAAAGAAAAATTACCATCGATACCAATTGTGTATCCAATACTAGCATCATCGATAGCCAAGTTTATGGGCAGCATAATCCCTGTATTTCCAATGGGCGTTACAGTTCCTCCGACGGGATCTATAGTAGATAATGTAGACGAGCCATCACCGTCTGTGGACAATCCATATAATATTCCTGTTGATGAATCATATTCCAATCCTGTAAATGACTCACCTGCAGGAGGAGTTAAGGATCCTATGGAAGTATACGTCCCTGATAAGCTCAATTTAAATAAGCCCCCAACATTATCAATTAATTTAAAGTCTAAATTACTATAATCAAATGCTCCTGCTCCTTCAAACTCGGTTAATGGGGAATTAGAAATTGGGCTGAAAATTGAAGGATCCATAACGTCAAAACTACCAAAAGTCCCTTTTGAATTGTTTGGTCCATATAAAAATACAGAGCCTCCCCCTTCTTGAGTTTCAGTATTGATGGATTGATTGTCAAAATAATTTCTAAGAATCTGCTGCTCTTCAAGTGTAAAAACATCAGATATACTTCCCATGTGGTTTTCTTGAAGTTTTTCTAAAAGATTTTCTAGTGTGGATTCTGTTTGCGCAATCATTGAAAGGCTAAAAGAGAAAAAGCAAAAAACGAATACTTTTGTAATTTTATTCATAATAAAAAATTTATATGGTTAATTTCCAACAATGTACGAATAAATATTAAAAATATTTTTTTTAATATTTATGTTATGTTATACAATATTTAAAAAGGTATATCCTGTTTGCTTTTTTTTCAGCTATTTTGGACCATACATATTTCTGAAGATATAAATTACTAAAATCAATATTTTACATAAAAAAACACCCTATTTATATAGAGTGTTTTAACTATTTTATTTAAAATTCTATTTTTAAATAATGCTATTCGTCATGCAACCAAGATTTCTTTTCTAATAAGGCGTCTTCAGATTCTACATGATCCTCATCTGGAACACAACAGTCAACTGGACAAACAGAAGCGCATTGAGGCTCATCATGAAATCCTTTACATTCTGTACACTTATCGGGTACAATAAAATAAAACTCATCAGAGATGGGCTCGTTTTCTTCATCTGCATCTACTTCTTTACCGCCAGGTAATTTAACCATACCGCTTAAAGATGTTTCTTCAGCAAAAGACCATTCTTGATCAGGTTCGTAAATTGCATTGTTTGGACACTCTGCAACACAGGCGTCACAATTTATACATTCGTCTGTAATAATAATTGCCATAATTATCGGGTTTTATAATAAAAATATTGTGTAAAATTAATTACTTTTGTGGACAATTTTCATCTTTCTAATAAAAACCCAAAAGAGAGGGCTAATTTAGAATGGTTTTAAATAACTTTGTCAAATTATAATAAAAATGATTTCAACAAAAACAAAACAACAGCCTGAAATTTTAGAAGCTGTTATAATTAGGTTCGTAGGAGATTCTGGTGATGGAATGCAATTAACCGGAACGCAATTTTCTGACACCTCTGCAATGTTTGGTAATGACATTGCTACTTTTCCAAATTATCCGGCAGAAATTAGAGCTCCTCAAGGGAGTTTATACGGGGTCTCTGGATTTCAAGTGCATATAGGTAGTGTTGAAATTAGCACTCCTGGAGATAATGTCGATTTATTAGTGGCAATGAATCCTGCGGGTTTAAAAACTAATTTACATGCTGTAAAACCGGGTCATACTATTATTGTTGATACGGATTCATTTACAAAAAAGAATTTAGAGAAAGCCCAATACGAATCAAATCCCTTGGAAGATGGAAGTCTCGAAAATTATCGGGTAATTGAGGTTACCATGACCTCTTTAACCAAAGAAACACTAAAGGATGTTGAAGGGCTAGATAATAAAAGTATTACCCGAAGTAAAAATATGTTTGCTTTGGGCATGGTTTATTGGATGTATGACCGTTCAACAAATCATACTGTAGACTTTTTTAAGAAAAAGTTTAAGTCTAAGCCAGAATTAATAGAAGCCAATACTAAAGTATTAAATGCCGGTTTTTATTTTGCCGAAACATTAGAACTTATCCCAAATGCATATACCATTGCTCCGGCAAAAATGACTTCTGGAACCTATAGAATTGTTATGGGGAATACCGCAACTGCCTGGGGGTTTTTAGCTGCTGCTGAAAAATCGGGTTTAGAGCTATTCTTGGGGTCATATCCTATAACTCCAGCTACAGATATTTTACACGAGTTGGTGAAACATAAACATTTTGGCGTAAAAGCCTTTCAGGCTGAAGATGAAATAGCTGGTATTACATCGGCTATTGGCGCCTCATTTGCAGGAGATTTAGCTATCACTACAACATCTGGTCCTGGACTAGCCCTAAAAGGGGAGGCTTTAGGTTTGGCGATGATCATTGAACTACCATTAGTGGTTGTAAATGTACAACGAGGTGGTCCTTCAACTGGATTGCCCACAAAAACAGAGCAATCGGATCTATTGCAAGCTATGTATGGAAGAAATGGGGAAAGCCCTGTAATTGTAATTGCTGCTAGCACTCCGGCAAATTGTTTTGATTATGCCTATGAAGCTGCAAAACTTACATTAGAGCATATGACACCCGTTATTCTATTAACTGACGGATATATTGCAAATGGCTCTGCTCCATGGAAGATAAAGTCTGTAGACGATATGCCAAAAATAAAAAATAATCTTGTTAAGGAGGCAAATGAAAATTGGCATCCTTATACAAGAAATGATGATACATTGGCTCGTAATTGGGCAATTCCAGGTACCCCTGGGTTAGAACACAGGGTTGGTGGATTGGAAAAAGATCGTGTTTCTGGTAATGTTTCATATGTGCCCGAAAACCATGAATATATGACCAAAATTAGGGCAGAAAAAATAAAACGAGTTCAAAATTATATCCCTGAAATTAAACCAGAATTTGCAGATACTGGTGATTTACTTGTAATAGGATGGGGAGGTACTTTTGGTACGTTATATTCAGTAGTAAAACAACTACATGAAGACGGTTATAAAAATATAGGCTTGGTACACTTTAATTATATAAATCCTTTGCCAAAAAACACTGAAGAAGTTTTAAAGAGATTCAAAAAAATTATAGTTTGTGAATTAAATTTAGGGCAGTTTGCTAAAATTTTAAAAATGAACTTTAATGGACTTGATTTATTACAATTCAATAAAATACAAGGACTGCCATTTGGCAATAGTGAGTTAACTGAAAAATTTAAACAATTAGTATAACAATTATGGAAACAACAGCTGTAAAAAAATATACATTTAAAGACTTTACAAGTGATCAAGAAGTTAGGTGGTGTCCTGGTTGTGATGACTATGTTATTTTGCGAGCAATGCAAAAAGCTCTTCCTGAAATGGGAGTTAATAGAGAAAACGTAGTGTTTGTTTCTGGAATTGGGTGCTCCTCTCGTTTTCCATACTATATTGATACTTATGGAATGCATAGTATTCATGGTAGAGCGCCGGGAATTGCTTCTGGAGTTAAATTAGCCAATCCAGATCTAAGTGTTTGGGTTATAACAGGGGATGGCGATGCAATGGCTATTGGCGGGAATCATTTTATTCATGTACTGCGTAGAAATATAGATTTAAATATAATTTTATTTAATAATGAAATATACGGATTAACAAAGGGTCAATTTTCGCCTACTTCTTTAGTCGGTCAAAAAACAAAATCATCTCCTTACGGAAACACGCAACCTCCTTTTCAGCCAGGTGAACTAGCGATAGGCGCGCATGCACGTTTTTTTGCAAGAATTGGGGGAAACACTCCAAAAGAAATGACTCAGCTTTTTATTGAGGCTGAAAAATTTAAAGGAACATCGTTAATTGAAGTATTACAAAATTGTCCAATATTTAATGACGGTTGTTACACAAACATTACTGACAAAGCAGTAAGAGCAGACAAACAATTATTTGTAGAGCACGGGAAACCAATGATTTTTGGGAAAGAACGGGATAAGGGAATTGTATTAAAAGGTTTAAAACTGGAAGTAGTAACTATCGGTGAAGACGGAATTACTCAAGAAGACCTTTTGGTACATAACGCTAAAGAACAAGACCCAACTTTGCACCAAATGTTGGTGAGATTAAAAAATCCAACTGTTACCGGAATTATACGAAGTTTTGAGGATGTAACTCTTGGGAAAGAGAAGATGCTTTAACTGCAGAAGTAAAAGCCAATTCTAGTTTTAGAAAAGTAGACGATCTATTATTCTCCGGCGAAACCTACACCGTAGAATGAAAGTTGTTTTTAATAACTGATATTAATCATTATTCACTCCAAAGTATTCTTATACTTTTGGGGTCTTAAAATTAAGAAATGGGATCAGAAGCCATTATTGTATTTTTAATAGCAGGCATAGTCTTAGTTGCCGGAGCAAATTTTCTGTCCGGTTTAATCTCACATAAATCTGATAATCCTCAAAAAAGAGAACCCTACGAAAGTGGAATGGTCACTATTGGACCTACCTGGGTTCAGTTTAAAGTTGGTTATTATTTATTCGCTATTTTATTCTTGATTTTTGATGTTGAAGTTGCATTTTTAGTTCCCTGGGCCGTTGTTTTCAAGGATATTGGAGCTGTCGCTTTTATTGAAATACTTGTTTTTCTAATCATCTTGGAATAGGATTGTTATACGCCTGGAAAAAAGGAGCATTGAAATGGGAGTAGACAAAAAAAGTTTTTTAAATGAAGTAGTGCCTGATGGGTTAAATCAGGTTACTCCAAAAGATTTTCCCGGGAAAGTAATTCCCGCAGGAAATGGAGCAAATATAATGGTGACTAGCTTAGATAAGGTCATCAACTGGGGGCGTTCCAATTCATTATGGTCTCTTTACTTTGGCACTAGTTGTTGTGCCATCGAAATGATGCAAACTGGAGCCTCACGTCATGATTATTCAAGATTTGGTTTTGAAGTAGCAAGACCATCCCCAAGACAAGCCGATCTAATCATTATTGCAGGACTATTGTGAATAAAATGGCTCCTGTACTAAGGAGGTTATACGATCAAATGGCAGAACCTAAATACGTTATTGCTATGGGAGCTTGTGCAATTTCAGGAGGACCGTTTTTCTATAATTCATATTCTGTGGTAAAAGGAGCTGACCATGTGATTCCAGTAGATGTTTATGTGCCTGGATGTCCGCCGCGCCCAGAAGCATTATTAGAGGGAATGTTGATGCTTCAAGATAAAATTAGAACTGAAAATATGAAGAAAAAAGAAAATCCAATTGATGGATTTGATGAAGGATTATAAGTTCCTACGGAAGCAGGAATCTCATTAAAAGAACTTTGAATAATATGACAAATGAAGCATTACAAAATTTAATTGGCAGTTGGTTTCCCAACCCTGAAGCTGATAAAGTTTCAGAAGTTATAGAAAGTTCTGATATCGAAGAGGCCTCAGACCTGACTGTCGACAAGGCAGAAGGAAAACCGAAACCCCAATGCCAATCAACCCTAGTTTATTAGAATTTTCAGAAGAAGGTTTGCAG
>PVMK01151098.1_pt1 | contig 18212 bp, 23 predicted proteins | sample 1853481 | NCBI WGS metagenome assembly PVMK01 (sample SAMN08533507, study PRJNA380276) | Marine sediment metagenome, whole genome shotgun sequencing project. | reverse complement strand
TCCAGGTTTCCGATGGGAGTTGCTACAACATAAAGTCCGGATTGCGACATAACTGCGTTCCCAGTAATGCTAAAGTTATAATAGGTTATCATTCTGCAGCGATTAACTTTGAAAAATTCTATGAACATACGTTTTCACACATTCACGCTGTCCATCGTCCTGTTGATAATGCTCAACGCGTGCGGCACAATCGGCCCCGCACCCGTCGTTGAACCTGTTGCGAAACAAGACCTGCCGGCGCCAATTGATATCGGTGAAGACATACCGCGGGATCCATCTGACCGTAGCCTGGTGGAAATTGAAGAATTAGCAAATGGCATGATTGGCTACCAGCCCGACGTGGCGTTGGAGGTATTGCGTTCACTTGAGTATGTGCCTTCCGGCCAGCTCGTTGTCATGATTGATAGCCAGATATACACGCCTGAGTTCACCGAATGGCTCGAATTGTCACTGCAGGTTCGCAGCCTGCTTATTAATGGGAGACCGGTTAAATACGAGGCTCGGAAATGGGCTGATTATCATTACGGACATGCCATTACCCGGGATAATTTTCCGGACCTGATCGCCCGTTATGGCGACATGTTTCCTGTACCTTCCCAAGTGGCCATCCTGTTGCCCGCCGAAGGTGGTCTTGGCGCAGTGGCCAGGGCTATACGGGATGGTATTTTAAGTGCTTACCTTGAACAGCCCGGTGACGCTGTTATCCGGTTTTATTCCAGTGGGGAAAACGGTGAATCAGCCATAGCAGCCTACCTGCAGGCCCGGGAGGATGGCGCCACACAGGTAATTGGTCCATTGCGCGTCGAATCCACCCGTGCTTTGGCCAACCTGGATGACCTGGGTGTACCACTGCTGCTGCTCAACCAGTTTTCCAGCGAAAAACCGCTTGACCCTGAACAAACAGCCCCTGGACAAAAAACCAGTATAAACAGCCTGTTAATGTCACAAACTGAAGAGGCAGCAGCCATTGCACGCAGAGCACTTGCCCAGGGGCAAAACCGGGCGTTGGTGATTGTTCCGGACAGTGACTGGGGCCTGCGTATTGAGACTACTTTTGCCACCGTATTTGAACAGGGGGATGGCCATATCTCGGCCATTACACACTTCAATGCAACGGCAAATGATCACAGCGCCATGCTGACGCGGATGCTCAAGATTGACGACAGCAAACAACGTAAAAAAGACCTGCAATCCTGGCTTGGTATACCCCTGACGTTTGAACCCAACCGCCGTGATGATTTTGACTTTATTTTCATGGCGGCAAGACCTGCGGAAGGCCGGGAGCTCAAACCCCTGTTACGCTTCCACGATGCAGGTGACATCCCTGTTTATGCTATGGGTCGTATTTTTAGCGGCAAAGTGGCACCGACCTCTGATCATGATCTGAACGGCATCGTATTTCCGTCTACCCGTTGGCAGTTAAATAGTCCTGATGAAGCAACGCTGGCACTTGAAAGTGTACGCGGCGGAGCCCTGGGAAATTTTTATGCACTTGGCCAGGATGCCTGGCGTTTATTACCGTGGCTGCCGCTGATGCAAAAGGATCCTGACTTGTGGTTTCCAGGTGATGTTGGTGTTTTGCGGTTGCAGGCTGATGGTCGCCTTTACCGACAACCTGCATGGGCGCAATTCTCTGCGGGCCGCCCGATACCCTATCAATGGCCAGACAATCTCTGAATAAACAGGCGGCTTTTACTACCCGGCAGTCAGGCGCCGAGTGGGAGAAAACCGCTGAATCTTTTTTGCGTGGTCATGGTCTCAAATTACTGCAAAGGAATTTCTCCAGTCGCTTTGGTGAAATTGACCTGATCATGGAGGATGAAGAGACCGTTGTTTTTGTCGAGGTAAAATATCGAAAAAGCAGCCAGCATGGCAGCGGAGCGGATGCGGTTACGTTTCACAAACAAGGCAGAATTTCACGGACTGCGGCCTGGTACCTGGCGATGAACCCGCACAGGGCTGAACAAGTGTGTCGATTTGACGTAATATCCATCAACCCGCAGGAAAAGGATCAGGGCATCAACTGGATTAAAAGTGCCTTTTACTCTACACAAGGATAGGAATATGCGAAGTATTTACAAGCAGCCAGTCAGGGGTTTTCAGGGTCCATCAGGTTTTTGCCGAACGACTGGTTCAATGGTGATTTATCTATTGCTTCTGGTCTCAATTCTTGCTCTGCCTGCTTGTGGTGGGTATCCCCGTCGCAGCACCGGCACCGTGCTCAATGACCAGTCCCTGGAGTATGACGTTATCAGCAACATCCGAAACGATCCCGGTTTTGGTGAGAATGATCATATCAAGGTGGAGGTGCACCGTGGTGTTGTATTACTCGCGGGGGAAACGGTTTCTGAGGAAAACAAGATACTGGCCACCCGCCTGGCTGAGGCACCAAGGCTGACCGAACGCGTGGTCAATGATTTAAAAGTCGGCGAGCGGGAAGGTTTTGGTGGCAAGCTGGATAATACCTGGCTCACCACCAAGGTGAACTCCCTACTGCTCACAGAAAACCCCTTACCCGGCAACGATGCTTCACGGATCAAGGTTGTCAGTTCACATAATACGGTTTACCTGATGGGTCTGGTCACCCATAAGGAAGGTGAAGCGGTTGCAGAGGTTGTTCGAAATATTGGTGGCGTAGAAAAGGTCGTTAAGATTTTTGATTACACGGATTGATTTTTCACCAAAGACTTTGCACAACTGCCAAAATGATGATGGTGAATAGCGCAGCTACAATGTCATCGATCATGATGCCGAAACCTCCGCTGACTTTTTGATCAAGTTGACGGATCGGCCAGGGTTTGACGATATCGAAAAAACGAAATAGAACAAACGCAGCCAGCAACCATTGCCATTGCAATGGTACAAAGGCCATTGATAACCAGTAACCCACCATCTCATCCCAAACAATACCACCGTGATCGTGCACGCCCAGTTTGTGGCTGACACGGTCACATACCCAGACACCCAGCAAAAACAGCAATAACAACACAATCCAGAAACCTGTCGGGCCCAGGCTTTTCAGGGCGAAAGTAAAGGGGATAGCCACCAGTGTACCCATGGTGCCAGGTGCAAACGGGGACAGGCCGGAACCGAAGCCAAAAGCCAGCAAGCCGGAAGGTGTGGTTAAGGCTACCTTTTTCAGAGCCGGGTGGTCTGGAACCACTTTATTTTTTTCAGTTGAATTCATGATTTCTGGCTAAAGTGTTCAAAACCGGCTTTTTGCGGGTCGTAGATCGTGCCATTCGGGCTTATGCAGCAGATACTTCGACCTTCTTCAATTTCACCGATGATGCTTAATTTGATATCCAGTTGTTGGCTCCAGGTCGCCAGCAATTCTTTGTGATGGGGTGGCAAAGTAAACAGCAATTCGTAATCGTCACCACCCGACAACTGGTAATTCCACCTGGCTTCATCCCCAAGCCCCGCGAGTGATTTGGCTGCTGGCAGCTTGTCGATATCTATCCGTGCCCCGCATCCTGATGCCTTAAGTACATGGCCAAGATCTGCAAGCAAACCATCAGAAATATCAATACAAGCATTTGCAAAGGTCACCAGGGCCTGTCCCAGTTTAACCCGCGGTTGTGGACGGTCGAGTAAATCCCGCCCGATCACAGCCTGGCCTGCCTGCAATAAATCCAGTGCGCGGGCGGCACCGCCAATGGTGCCGGATACGACCAGCAAATCACCTGGTTTGGCACCACTGCGCGTTAATTGCCTGCCCGGTGCGATAAGACCCAGCGCAGTCAGGCTGATGGATAGTGGTCCGCTGGTGGTATCACCACCCACCAATGCTACGTCGTAAACCTGTGCCAGTGATTTAAAACCTGTTGTAAAAGACTGCATCCATTTCGGGTCAGCCTCGGGTAGTGACAGGGAAAGCAGTGCCCAGCGCGGGCTTGCACCCATGGCTGCCAGGTCGCTTAAATTGACGGCCAGGCATTTGAAAGCAATATCATAGGGTGAAGTATCTTCGGGAAAGTGGGTGCCAACGTTTAGCGTATCGGTTGCGGCCACGAGATACTGGCCGGCGGGTACTTCCAGTACTGCCGCATCATCACCAATACCCAGTTTGACACCGCAGGATGAGGCAACGGAGGTCTCCCGCTGAATCTGTCGAATCAGCTGGAATTCTTTCATAAATTCAAGCCGGTTTGAATGGTGACAGAGTAGCGGGATCGCGTAATTGCTTCGCAGCCTTGTCGAGAACACCGTTAACAAAGCTGTGCCCCTGTTCGGCACCAAACTGTTTTGCCAGGTTGATCGCCTCATCGATGACCACCTGGTAGGGAACCTCAATGCTATGCATCAACTCGTACACGCCGATACTCAGAATTACGTGTTCGATGACATCCAGTTGCTTCAACGGGCGGTCGAGGAAGGGCGCTAATTTTTCATCTATATCGGCCTGGTCTTTACTGACCTTTCTGACCAGGGTTGCAAACAGCTCGGTATCAACATTGCTGAAATCCTGTACTTCATGAAACTGGAGGATTATGTTGCCAACGTCCTGGCCGGTCAGATGCCACTGGTACAACGCCTGCAAAGCGCGGCGGCGGGCACGACGGCGGGGTTCAAATCTGTTTTCGGTTTTATTCGACACGGAGGCTATCCAGTAATGCAATCATCTGCAAGGCAGCAACCGTGGTATCAAAACCCTTGTTGCCAGCACCGGAACCTGCACGTTCAAGCGCCTGGTCAACATCATCGGTGGTCAGCACGCCAAAAATCACCGGCAGACTATGTTTGAGACCAACCTGGGCTATACCCCGGCTGCATTCGCCGGCAACGTAATCAAAATGCGGTGTGCCACCACGGATTACAGCACCCAGCGCAATGATGGCATCGTGCTTGCCAGTTGCGGCCAACACATCTGCTGCAAGCGGCAATTCATATGCCCCCGGCACCCAGACGAGCGTGATGTTCGATTCTGAAACACCATTTCTTTTCAGGGCATCAAACGCCCCGTCAACCAGTTGCTGCACGATAAAGTGGTTGAACTCGCTGGCGACGATGGCGATATTGCACTCGCGCTGCGGCATTGCCAATGGATATTCATTCATATCGGCCATTCCTCATGAAACACCGTTCTGGTGTACTGTCACACGTATATTGTAGGGTTCAGAGCTACCCTGTTGTTCCAAGACAAGGCGCAGTCCGCAGGGAATGGCTTGTCCTTTGCAAGGGCTGCAACGCCGTATTGGAGCATCAGGGTAGCTCCCTTCGGGCGGGCCGTGAAGCAGCCGTCCGCTGTGTTGCGCTTCTTGGCAAGGACGCGCCATTACCGGCAAAGCACGCCTTGCGGTCAACTGCTTCACGACCCGCTGAACCCTGCAATATACGTGTGACAGTACACTAGTGTTCGGTTTCAACATACTCAACCACCTCAAGGCCAAAGCCAGCGAGACCGGTCATATGTTTGGGTGCGCTCAAAACGCGCATTTTTCTGATGCCCAGGTCAACGATAATCTGGGCGCCAATACCATAGGTGCGGAGTTCGCTGGACTGGCGGCTGTCGCCACTTTTCGACACGCTTGGCTCGGGTTCACTCTGGATGCGCCGCAGCAGATTCTCGTCGTCTTCATGTCCGCCCAGCACCAGCACCATACCTTCACCCTGCCGCTCAATCTCCGCCATCGCCAGCCTGAGCGGCAAGCCGAAATCATCACGTTTAATACCCAGCACATCGCTGAGCGGGTTTTGTACATGTACCCTGACCAGCATGGGCTTGTCGGCATCGACCTCGCCTTTGAGCAGGGCGAGATGTAGCTTGTTGTAGATGCCGTCACGGTAAGTCATCAGCCGGAAGGGACCAAAATCTGTATCGACCTCATGGGTGGACAGACACTCCACGGATTTCTCCGTCTCCAACCGGTAGCGGATCAGATCAGCAATAGTGCCTATTTTGAGGCCGTGCTTTTGTGCATAAACCTCCAGTTGCGGGCGCCTGGCCATGGTACCGTCTTCGTTTAGAATCTCGACCAGAGCCGCTGCCGGCTCAAGCCCGGACAACATCGCCAGGTCAACACTGGCCTCGGTATGGCCGGCACGTGTCAACACGCCGCCAGCCTCTGCCATCAGCGGGAAAACATGCCCGGGCTGTGAAATATTTGCCGGGCTTGCATCCGGGCGGGCTGCGGTACGAATGGTATGTGCCCTGTCGTAGGCAGAAATGCCCGTGGTTATACCTTCTGCAGCTTCAATTGAAACCGTGAAATTGGTGGCAAACCTGGCTTCATTCTTGTTGACCATCAGCAACAGATTCAACTGCTCACAACGCGCACGGGTAATCGGCATGCAGATCAGGCCGCGACCATTATGGGCCATGAAATTAATGTCTTCGGGCCGGACCATGGACGCTGCCATGACCAGGTCACCTTCGTTCGCCCTGCCTTCATCGTCAATCAATACGATCATACGACCGGCACGGATGTCTTCGATGAGTTCCGGAATAGTATTAAGTTTCATTTATTTTTTTCCTTTCAGCCTGGCTGAACGCGGTTATCTTCTGCAGGGCCATATTGATTCAGGCGATCCAGGTAACGGGCGATCAGGTCGACCTCCAAATTCACTTTTTCCCCGGCAGCCAGGCCACCAAGCGTTGTTACTGTCAGGGTGTGTGGAATGATGCAAATCGAGAAACGATTATCATCCACTTCATTGACTGTCAGGCTGACGCCATCCAGACAGGCCGAACCTTTAGGTGCGATATACCTTGCCAGGCTGCGATCTGTTTCAAACACAAAGCGCTCTGAACGGGCATCTGTAGTTCGCGATACCAGTGTAGCAAGACCGTCAACGTGTCCGGAAACCAGGTGGCCGCCAAGGCGATCCGACGCTCTCATGGCCAGCTCCAGGTTTACACTGTCACCCTCTTTTCGATCTCCAAGGCTGGTTTTATCCAGCGTCTCGACCGACAGATCCGCACTGAATCCGGTTGCATCAGGTTCAAGCATGGTCAAACAACAACCGGAGATGCTGATGCTGTCACCGATTTTGCTGTCCGCCATCAATTCCGGCGGCACTTCAAAGCGGATACGCAAATCACCATCGAGAGATTCACGGGACTGCAATTTTCCGGTAGCTGCTACGATTCCTGTAAACATTACTATTCCTTATAAACCGGCTTTAAGCGTAAACGCAAGTCTTGGCCGATACGCCGTGAGTCTATCCATTCCAGATGGACGCGATCTTGCATATTATCAAGTCGTGGTGCCGCAAAAGGACTCACCGCACCACCACCCAAAATGATCGGTGCCTGGTAAATGAGCAGTTCATCGACCAATCGCTGTTGAATCAAGGTTCCGCACAGTGTTGCACCGGCTTCAACCTGGACTTCGTTACAACCCCTCTGCGCCAATTCGGTTAGCAAAACCCGTATATCCACCCGCCCTTCTAAAGCGGGCAATCCTAAACATTCAGCACTTGTCTGTGTCAGAGATTCCGGCACCGGAATTTCATTCAAACCAGCGATCAACACCTTGCCAGGAAGGCCCAAAAGCCGGGCATTGGCCGGTGTTCGCCAGTGACTGTCAACAATAACACGCATCGGTTGCCTGGCATTCTTGTCGTTGCGTACGTTCAATGATGGATCATCCGCCAATACCGTGCCGATTCCCGTCAAAATAACATCTGCCCTGGCGCGCCAGCTTTGTACGTCGGCCCGTGCTTCTGGCCCGCTAATCCACTGGCTTTCGCCGTTTGCCAGCCCGATATGACCATCCAGGCTCTGCGCCAGCTTGATCCTTACCCAGGGGCGACCTTGAGACATGCGTTTCAGGAAGCCGGCATTGAGTTCTTCTGCCTGTGCTGCCATCAAACCGCTTTGCACTTCAATACCAGCATCAATCAAGCGCTGGGAACCACTGCCGTTGACGTCTGGATTAGGATCCTCAATGGCAAACACCACTCTTGTGATTTTTGCGTTGATCAATGCTTCCACGCAAGGCGGTGTCCTGCCATGGTGGCTGCAGGGTTCAAGTGTTACATAGGCTGTTGCACCTGCCGTTTTGTCACCGGCATCACGCAATGCGTTGATTTCCGCATGGGGTTCACCGGTCTTTTTATGCCAGCCGCTTCCAACCACTTTACCATCAAGGCTGATGATGCAACCGACACGCGGATTGGGATGGCTTGATTTCAGGCCCAGACGGGCCAGTTGCAGAGCATTGGCCATGCACTGGCAATCGAAGCTGCTGAAACTCATTTTTTAAGCCGTTTTTCCTTTGCACGAATGTCTAACAGGGATATCTGCCGTTTATCCAGACCGCCCGGGTTCTCTCTTTCCAGTCTTTCGATCTCGTCACGAAAAGCCTGGACGTCTTCGAACCTGCGGTAAACGGAAGCAAAGCGGACATAGGCGACCTGGTCCAGCTGGCTCAGTTCGCGCATCACCCATTCACCGATCAGGGTACTGGGTATTTCCGCTTCCTCAACGCCGCGGATTTCCCGCAGCAATGAACGAATGGCACGTTCCACATCACGGGTTTCAACCGGCCTTTTTTCCAGCGCCCTGAGCATACCATTGCGTAACTTGTCTTCTGAAAACGCTTCGCGGATTCCGCCCGCCTTTATCACCCTGGGCGCAACCAGTTCCGGTGTTTCATAAGTATTAAATCGTGAACCACAACTGGCGCACTCACGCCGGCGCCGGATTTGCATGCCGTCACTCGTTACCCGGGAGTCCACCACCCGGGTATCATCATGATTACAAAAAGGACACCACATTATCCCGGCCTGTTAGCGATGATAAACCGGGTGCCGATGGCACAGGGCAGTGGCGGCTTCACGGGCATTGTCTTCAACTGCCGTATCACCCACATGATCAAGCACGTCACAGATAATACCTGCCAGTTCCGAGCAATCATCCTGGTCAAACCCGCGCGTGGTAACAGCGGGTGTACCAAGACGCAAACCACTGGTCACAAAGGGTGAGCGTGGCTCACCCGGTACCGTATTCTTGTTTACGGTGATAAATGCACGGCCCAGTGCCTCTTCCGCATCCTTACCGGTATATTCACGACCGATCAGATCAACCAGGAACAGGTGATTGTCGGTGCCACCGCAAACGATGCGGTATCCGCGTTCAATCATGACTGCGGCCATGATCTTTGCATTCACCACGACCTGCTGCTGATACTCTACAAACCCGGGTTCCAGCGCTTCTTTGAATGCTACTGCCTTGGCGGCTATTACATGCATCAAAGGACCACCCTGGGTTCCGGGGAAAACCAGTGAATTCAGTCTTTTTTCAATGGCCTCATTTTCCTGCGCAAGGATAATTCCACCCCTTGGGCCACGCAGCGTTTTGTGCGTGGTAGATGTCACCACATGCGCATGTGGAATCGGGCTTGGATAGACACCTGCCGCGACCAGGCCGGCAACATGTGCCATATCGACCAGAAAATATGCACCAACCGAATCGGCGATCTCGCGCATCCTGGCCCAATCCATAACCCTTGAATAAGCTGAAAACCCACCTATCAGTAATTTGGGTTTGCTTTCCTCGGCAACACGTTGCATTTCATCATAATCAATCGCACCGGTTTCCTGATCAATTCCGTACTGCACAGCGTTGAACAAGCGGCCTGAGAAATTGACCTTGGAACCATGGGTAAGATGGCCGCCATGCTGCAAATTCATGCCCAGCAAGGTGTCTCCAGGCTCCAGCAATGCCATGTATGCAGCGGCATTGGCCTGTGACCCGGAATGCGGTTGCACGTTGGCATAATGGACACTGAATAATTTTTTGACCCGATCCTGTGCCAGCGTCTCGGCAATATCAACGTACTCGCAACCACCGTAATAGCGACGGCCAGGATAACCTTCCGCATACTTGTTGGTTAATACTGACCCCTGGGCTTCCAGTACCCTTGGGCTGACATAATTTTCTGAAGCAATCAGTTCGATATGATCTTCCTGCCGCTGCTCTTCGCTGGCTATGGCTGCTGCCAGTTCGGTGTCGAATTCTTTGATGCCAAAACTGTCGTCAAACATGACTTTTCCTGTATTGGGGTTTGTTGAGGTGTAACTTGTAATTCTATCATTTGTTGGGATGATGGGGCTTATTCGTTGGGGATAATTTTTTGGTGTTTGAGCTAGGGTGGTGCCAGGAACCAGGAGGCCGGTAACCCCTTCCGAGACACGCTGCGAGTACGTCCCTGTAAGCTCTTCAAAAACATCCATGTTTTTCAAGGTCTCGGAAGGGGTTACCGGCCTCCTGGTTCTTGGAGTAGTGTGCTAAAAACAAGGATTGATTTAATGGGGGATTCTGCCCCAACCCTCGTCATTCCAGAATTGGTGCTGGCTCATATACTTGTCTTCGAGGATAATTCTGGCTCGGACTTTATCGGAATAAGCTATGGCTCAGTATATTTACACCATGATTGGCGTTAGCAAGACCGTGCCGCCTAATCGCACTATTATCAAAGACATTTCCCTATCTTTTTATCCGGGCGCTAAGATCGGTGTCCTCGGGCTTAATGGTTCTGGTAAATCGACCGTGCTGCGCATCATGGCGGGTGTGGATAAGGAATTTGAGGGTGAGGCTCGCCCGCAGCCTGGGATTCGCATTGGATTTTTACCGCAGGAACCTGAACTTGACGACAACATCACCGTACGTGAGACGGTAGAACAGGGTGTTGCTGAAGTCAGTGACCTGTTGCAAAAGTTTGATGAGATCAGCCTTAAATTTGCTGTGCCCATGGATGATGAGCAAATGAATAGCCTGCTGGCTGAGCAGGCGGAATTGCAGGAAGCAATTGAAGCAGCCAATGGCTGGGAACTGGAACGGACGCTGGAAATAGCTGCCGATGCTTTACGTCTGCCGCCATGGGATGACAAGATCGCTCACCTTTCAGGTGGCGAGAGACGCCGTGTTGCGCTGTGTCGTCTGTTGCTGGCGAGTCCTGATATGTTATTGCTGGATGAGCCTACCAATCATCTGGATGCAGAATCCGTGGGCTGGCTGGAACGGTTTTTGACTGAGTTTTCCGGCACTGTTGTGGCGGTTACCCATGATCGTTATTTCCTGGACAATGCTGCCGAGTGGATACTCGAGCTGGATCGCGGGTACGGCATACCCTGGAAGGGAAATTATTCATCGTGGCTGGAACAGAAAGAACAGCGGTTGGCGCATGAGGAGCGCAGCGATAAGGCCCATCAGCGGGCTATTCGTGAAGAACTGGAGTGGGTGCGGTCGAATCCAAAAGGCCGGCGCGCCAAGAGCAAGGCCAGGTTGCAGCGGTTTGAAGAGCTTAGTAGCCGTGATTATCAGAAGCAGAATGAGACCCGTGAGATTTATATCCCGCCGGGGCCGCGTCTGGGTGACCAGGTTATTGAGGTTACAAATGTCAGCAAGGGTTTTGGCGACCGGTTGCTGATCTCTGATCTGAGTTTCAACCTGCCTCGCGGTGGCATTATTGGTGTTATTGGCGGCAATGGTGCGGGTAAATCTACCTTGTTTAAAATGCTGACGGGTGCTGAGAAACCGGATAGCGGGCAAATTACCCTTGGCTCGACGGTTGAGCTGGCTTATGTTGATCAGAGTCGTGACAGCCTGGACGGGGATAAAACGGTCTGGGAAGAAATTTCTGACGGCTCTGAGACCATAAGTGTTGGCCAATTCGAAATGCCGTCTAGAGCCTATGTCAGTCGTTTCAATTTCCGTGGTTCTGATCAGCAATCAAGGGTTAAAGACCTGTCTGGCGGTGAAAGAAATCGTGTACACCTGGCAAAGCTGATACGTTCGGGTGGCAATGTGTTGCTGCTTGATGAGCCCACCAATGATCTGGATGTGGGAACCCTGCGTGCACTTGAAGAAGCTTTGCTTGAGTTTCCAGGCTGTGCTGTGGTTATTTCGCATGATCGCTGGTTCCTCGACCGGATTGCCACGCATATGCTGGCTTTTGAGGGCGATAGCAAAGTGGTCTGGTTTGAAGGTAATTATTCAGAATACGAGCAGGACCTGAAGCGGCGTATAGGTGATGATGCTTTGAATCCTAAGCGGGTGAAATACAAGAAAATCTAACTTATATATTTATGCTGGCTAATAACCCGGCAGTGAAAAATCTTCCCTGGAAGGTGCAAAAGGGCGTGGATTGTAATTGAGCAATTCACGTGCTTCCCGGTCATCAAAAACCAGGTCAAGCCGTTGCCTTTTTACCATCTCCATGTTGATCCCTTTGCCGATTTTGGAGGTGAATGCCAAGCGTGTAAGCAACACAAATAGCCATTCCGGAAGACTTATCAGCCTGGTTGGTTTTTTCATCGCAATAAAAATCTTTTTGACCATGTCCGAGTAACTCAAAGTATCACCACCGGTTAAAAACATTTCCTGGGGTAAGGTTTCCTTGCTGAGCATCGCGGTGATCGCTACCGATGCCAGGTCATTTGCGTGTACCGGCTGTCGCAGACCAGCGGCCTTGCCATTGACCGGCATGAATCCATATCGGTCGATCCAGTTTGCAAGGCGACTGATGTTGGTGTCCAGACCGCAACCGTAAATAAGTGTTGGTCTGAAAATCACCAGGTTTAAACCACTGCTTTTTGTAAAACTCTGGAGATCTGACTCGAGAGCCAGCATGTCTTGTATTTGGCTTCTTTCTGTAGAGTTGGCCGATTTTTGCTTGGTTTCAACGCTACTGCTACTGAAAATAACCGCCGTTTGAAATGGACCCCGGGTGTGGGTCGTCAGGAATTTTTTTGCGAGTTCAAGTGGGCCGGCTGACAGTAGGTATTTGCAGCTTTCGGCGGCTTGTAATGCTTCTGTCTCGTTTAGCCAATCCACCTGTTCAAAATCCGGATAACCTTCCGGCTTGCCCTTGCGACTGACTGCAAGTACGCGAAATCCAGCAAGTAGCAACTGTGGAATGGCAAAGACTCCAATCTGACTACTCGCACCCAACAGTAGCACTGTGTGCATTGTTAACGTCTGATCAGAACCAGTGGCCATAAGATAATAAACCTGAGCCAGATACCGGTGTAGACCAGTATGCGAACGGGGAAGGATGTTGTTTTAGCCTGAAACTTTTTGAAAAACCGGGCCATGCCGTTGTGTTTTTGGAAATGTACCCAGCTTGGTCGGCTGCGACTGGATAGACCCTGTTGGTGTACGCTGCTGGCTTGTGGGACATACAGACAGTGCCACCCCTGATCCCTGAGACGATACATCAGGTCCAGGTCCTCACAATGCATCGCATATTCTTCGTCAATGAAACCTACGGCTTCGAGGGAGCTGCGTCTGACCAGCATGCAGGCACCGCTGACGGCATCACATATTTCTGTGTCGGCGGTTTTTTTCGAAACATCCACTTCAACACCGTGGAAAGCAGGAAACCACTTGCCCAGGCGCCAAAGACCGCTGGCTGTCATCAGGGATTTCCGTGGGTCCGGAAAGCGTCGCATGGTGGCGCGCTGGATATGGCCGTTTTTATCGCGTATCGCAGGGCCGGCGAGACCGGCTTTGGAGTCGTTCTCAAGCGCGGCTTTTAACTTTGTAAGGGTATCGGGTTCCAGAATGCAATCCGGGTCAGAATTAAAACCCAGTCCTCCTTTGATCGACGGGCGACCGCATTTACAGCACGGGCAAATCCAAGGTTACTTGGGTTGAACAGGAACTTAACACCCTGATGATCTCCATACAGGTTTCGCAAATTTTCGGCACTGCGATCACTTGAAGCGTTATCGACCACGGTAACTTTTGTGTGTTCGGTGCTTTTTAACAGCGCCAGGACACACGTCTGCAGCATTTCGCCTGCATTATAGTTAACGATGATGGTCGTTATCGACATAGTTGATCCTAGGTTTTACCAACTAAGCGCTGCCACCAGGAGGGTTGGTTAGATCCAGCTTGTTCAGACTTGTTTTTTAATTCCTCAATTTCTTTTTCCAACCCGGCAATGATGCCGCCGGCCGCCATATTGCGTTTGATCTCACCATGGTAGTGCTGGTACACAGATTCTTCCCGGTCATCAAATAACCACAATTGTCCATCCACGTCAGGCAAGTTGGTCTGTTCGGCTGCGCACAATGCAATAAAATACATGGGTGGTTGGGTGAAACTCGCAGGTGTATTTATCTCATCTGCGGAAATTTGGTCAAGTGTGACTTTGTCTGCGCCATCCATAGACCATATCGCTGAATGAAACATCAGTTTCTGGCCGAGCAAATAACTGGCCGGGAAATGCCGCTGGATCAGCGTCTCGAGTTCATTGCGATAGAGTTCTTTAACATGATACTCGTTGACGGTATTTTGCTCATCCGAGTAGGTCGCCTTATCGGGTGATGAAAGAATTAAAAACCCGTCCGGTCTGAGTACATGTCTGAATTCAGCCAGTAACTCATCGTGCGCTTCAAGATGCTCCAGCGTCTCGAACGAGACTACGCGATCAAATTCATTGTCATCAAACGGTAAAGTGGTGCAATCGGCTATATGGAAACCTATGCTCTCCATTTGCCCATAACGCTGCCGGGCATGGGCGATAGCTTGTTCTGAAATATCTACACCTTCGACCGAAGCGGCCGAACCTGCCAGCAATGCTGAGCCATAACCCTCGCCACAAGCGGCATCCAGTGTGCGTTTATTAACACACCAGCGGGCAGCTAACGCATAGCGGTGGAAATGTTCATACCAGATTTCACGCTGGCATTCGGGCGTGAATCTTTCGCCGGTAAATTCTAGTAAATCTGACACAATTTTGCCTAATGGTGGAGATAGTTCGATTTTACCAGCTTACGTCACCCCGGGCTTGATCCGGGGTCCATTTTAGGGCTTGAAGTGGTGAAATAGCAAAATGGATTCCGGGTCAAGCCCGGAATGACGGAGTTTTGCCTTGCAGGTAAAGGTTGGTCTGGTCCAGGTGCGTCGCAACCTAGGCCCGGAATGACGGGGTTTTGCGTTGCAGACAATCGAGGATTTCCTGTCTGCGGGGTGCCAGGGGGTCTGTCTGGATGAACTCCATTATTTTGCGTTGGTAGTCCGGATGTTTGGCTAACAGGCGTTGCATGCTCTTTTCGTCGGGCTTCAGGCCTAAGGGGCCGAAGGAGGCGCCGCCGTGGTGGATTACGTAGGCGTTATCACACAAAACATTTCGTAACCCAGCTTGCTCAGCACGTTGGCAGAAGTCGTTTTCTTCGCCGTATCCACGACCAAATATTTCTTCATCGAACAGACCCACTCGCTGGATTGCCCGAAATGAGATTGCCATGCAAAAACCCACGGCCGTGGGCATTTCCGGGTAGTGTGGCTTGCCGCAGGATGTAATTGCGGCGGCAATGGCGTCCGGATTTTCTGGCACTGGATTAGGTGCGCAGAAAGTTGGAATGGAAACAATCTCCCCGTTGTTTGACCATGGCGTGGCGGTAGCGATTGAAGAATCTGAGCTGAGGCAATCTGCCAGGTGCTGCAACCACCCACTCGTTACTTGAGTGTCTGAATTGAGCAATACCACGTCTGTGGCTGCCAGCCGCATACCACGGTTGGCCGTTGCTACGAAACCCTGGTTTTTTTCGTGCACGAGTAATTGGCGATACGGTTTTGCTTCATTAACCCAGGATTGCAGAGCTGGCCGTACTCTTAAATCGGTCGAGGCATCATCTATCAACAAAACCCGGGTATTGGCTGGCACGGTACGTGTTATAGATTCCAGACAGACCTTAATGTGATCCAAAGCATTGAAAACAGGGACAATGATCAAGGGTAGCGGCATGCTAAAGCCTAATCCAGCCACTCGTGTGGAAGCCTGATATAACCCACTTCCTTGGTGTTTCCGGTGATCGTAAATACCGTTTCGCAGGTGTCAAATAAACGCACGCCTTCCGGGTCCATTGAGTGTCCGCGCAGGGTGTAACTACCCGGCAATAGGCCAATATTGGTGAAGCGTAGCCGGAAGCGGTAATAATGATCTGACAACTTAACCGGGGTGATGTCCTCATTGTCGGATATAACTCCGTAAACTGGCGTACCATCGGCCCTTACCACACCAACAACACCCACCGGTGGCCTGTCGTCCGGTGAGTAGATCTGCAGTTCAATATCGATGTCCTCACCCATTGCAAACTCGGGTGGAATATCATCTTGTGCACCGGCTAAGGTGAATTTATCAATACGATAATAGGCACCATTACCTGTCGCCTGTACACGTTTTTCATGTTCTTTGGCACTGCGTTTTTCATGCCAGGCCAGGTAGGCCTGGGTGACGGGAAAAACATCTCCATACTTTCTGACACCACCGTCTTGTATCCACAAGGCCTTCTGGCAAAGTTTCTGCACCACGTACATGCTGTGTGATACCAGCAACAGGGTTCCACCCTGCTTCAGGAAATTTTGTATCCAGCTGATGCACTTTTTCTGAAACGATTCATCACCCACCGCAAGAACTTCATCGGTAATCAATAAATCAGGGCGGCAGGCGGTAATAACGGCAAAACCCAGTCTGACGACCATGCCCGATGAATAATGTTTGACCGGTTCATGAATGTATTCCCCAATATCCGCAAACTCCAGGATGTCATCGAGACGTTCGTTCAGTTCCTTGTTGCTCAAACCCATCAACGATGCTTTCATACGCACGTTGTCCATACCGCTGAAATCGGGTTGAAAGCCGGCACCCAACTCCAGCATCGCTGCAATATTGGCATGCACCATCACGCGCCCGCGGGTGGGTAGGATCACACCAGTCAGAACTTTGAGCAGCGTGGATTTCCCAGCGCCGTTTTCGCCAATAATACCGAGGGACTGTCCGCGCACTACATCCAGGTTGATGTTTTTTAGTACTTCCGCGCCATGTGCCGGTTCCCGTCCAAACAACAGGGAAGTAAATGCCTGCAGACGTTCACGGGGTTTGTGCACACGTGGGTAGATCTTGGTTACGTCTACAATCCTGACCAGTGTCTCCATCAGAGGAAATCCTCGAAATGGCCGGAAAAACGCCGGAAAAACCGTAATGAAAACCACGAAAAGACCGCTATAAATACAACCATAAGCAGGGCTGTGAGACCGAAATTAATCTCACCGAATAATAATAATTCTCGTAAACGGGCTACAAACCAGGCCATTGGATTTAGCCGGGCAAACTTCTGAATTGATTCCGGCAGATAGGATGCACTGTATAAAATCGGCGTGGTGAAAAACCAGAAGGTCATAAGCGGCGGTAAAATTTGTGCCAAATCACGTACAAAGACCTGTGTGGCGCTACTAAACAGGGCAATTGCACAGGCAAATACCCACATTAATAGCATTATTGGTAAAACCAGCAGCAGGTATAACCAGTGGATGCTGGTACCCATCAACTGTAAAACAATCAGCACGGCTATATAACCGATCAGGTGCATGATGAATGTCGCGGTTACCGTCGCCAGTGGAATTTGCTCGGTGGCAAAGGCGACTTTGCCAATCAATGCTCCATTTGCGGTGATGGAGCTATTGGCCTTCAGTATCGCTTCTGAAAAGGCAGTCCAGGGCCAGAATGCAACTGCCAGGTAAGGAACAAAACCTATATCCGCAGCCTCAGGTATGCGGGCCTTGAATATGGCTGAGAATACAAACGCATATACAGCAAGCAATACCAGCGGTTGTAAAATCAACCAGGCAAACCCTGTCAGGTTTTCAAGATAATCCTGTCGTATCTGACGCACGACCAGATTCTGGAAAAACACTCGATCTGGTTTTTTTTGCTTTCCCGTGATCATTACAGTTTGATCGATTTAAAGAGTCAATATTTTACTCTTGTTCTGAACCACCATCCGGGGAATCCGAATAATCTTCTCCGAATTGCTCATCAACCAATTTCTGCAAGGCCTCTTCCGTCATTTCTACGTCCAGGGAGGTCAAGTTACCAAGGTAATCCTGCATAATTCGATCTTCATGTTTTTTAATCTGAGCCTTGATTAACTTGTCTTTCACTTCGTCGAAACTAATCTTCTCTGACGCTATATGCGCATCAAGACGTATGATGTGATAGCCGAACTGTGTTTTGACAGGCTCGGATATTTCGCCTTCCTTCAATAAAAAGGCAGACCCTTCAAAAGCTTTGACCATGTCACCTTTCTGGACATTAGTGAATTTTCCTTTATTGGAAGCAGCGCTCGGATGAAGAAGCCAAAGCACTTGCCGATTCTATAAGACAGCAATTGCAAATAGATCCCGAATCATTCGATGAGTTAGTGATTAAATATTCAGAAGACCCCAGCGCTGCTTCCAATAAAGGAAAATTCAC
>PVMK01116776.1_pt1 | contig 18220 bp, 24 predicted proteins | sample 1853481 | NCBI WGS metagenome assembly PVMK01 (sample SAMN08533507, study PRJNA380276) | Marine sediment metagenome, whole genome shotgun sequencing project. | reverse complement strand
GAATCGAGCTCATCAACATCGTGCGCGACGAAAACCTGTTGGACAACTGCCGAACCCAGGGCGAACGCCTGTTCGGCCATCGCGATCGGCTGTTGGAGCACCCCACCGTGAAGGACGTGCGGGGCTGGGGATTGATGCTGGTCCTGGAGTTGGTCAGCGATAAGCAGTCCATGGAGTTTTTCGACCCCGACCAACGTGCTGAACACCTGTTTCAGGCGTTGGCCATGAAAAACGGGTTGGTCATGTATGGCACGCTGTATGGCCCGCGTCGCCAACCGGCCTTCCGGCGGGGTCTGCCGGCGTGGATTTCGCCGCCGCTTTCAATCACCGGCGTGCAGGTGGACGACCTGATTGATCGGCTGGATTCAACCCTCACCGAGTGGGAGTCGACGCTGCTCCGCTGACCGCCGGGCGGGCAACTGTCCGAAGCTGTGTCACCGATCACAGACGAGGTTTATATAAACCTCTATGGTGCCTTAGTAGCTCCATAAACCTTTCGACGGACGTAGGTTCATATAACTCTACTAGACTAATTTGTAGTTTTATATGCATCGAGCGATACTTGTTTGGTCTCGCCTGCGGACGGCTATATATGGAGCTTTAAAGAGGGATAATGGATTTATATGCCTAGAATGTCCAAGTCGTACAGTCTGATCAGCGACGCTGCCGTCGGGTGTCTAGCGGCCCTTGGCGAACGTCTGAAGGAAGCCCGGTTGCGCCGCAACTGGACCCAGCAACAGACCGCGGCCAAGGCCGGTTTGTCCGAAAGCTCCGTGAAAAAGGTCGAAGCCGGCTCACCGCGCATCACCATGGGGGCGTATCTGTCGCTGCTGGACGTGTTCGGCATGCCCACCGCCTTCAACCGGGTGATGGCCCCTGGGGAGGATACGTTGGGCGAAGCACTCAGCCGTAGCGCGACACGGCAACGGGCGAGACAAGCGCGACCGAGTACCGAGGATGAGTGGGAGATCTGATGTCCGAGAAGCTATTCGTTCACGCGGATCTGGGCGACGGCAAGAAGGTGCTCGTCGGGCAGCTGCTGCTCGATGAGACCCAGGGCCGCTTCAAGTACGCCAAGGCGTATCTGGACAATCCCAAGGCGTTTGCGCTCGATCCGATCAACCTGCCGCTCAACAGCGACGTTCATGAAAATCCCCGCACCCGGGAGACCCCGGGCGTGTTCGGCGTGCTCATCGACGCAGGCCCCGATGAGTGGGGTCGCCGTCAACTCACCAAGACCCGCGTGCCCCCGCCCGTTACCAACATCGAGTTTCTGCTGGCCGCAAGCGGCGAAGGGGTTGGTGCGCTGCACTTCACCGCCCAGATCAAAGACAAACCCAGACCCACGCCACCACGACCGTTCGAGAATCTGGTGCATCTGCAGCAGATCGCCGATGACATCGAATCGGGACGGGAGGTGGACCGAAGCCTGGAACCTTACTTTTTCCACGGCAGCGGTCTTGGCGGTGCGCGGCCGAAGACGCTCATCGAGCATGAAGGCCGCAACTGGATCGCCAAGTTCAACCGGGACATCGATCTCGTCGATATGTGCAAGGTGGAATGGGTTTCCATGCGGATGGCGCATGAAGCCGGGATCGAGGTTCCGGACGTGGAGTTCACCGAGACGGCGCGCGGCCCGGTGGTGCTCGTGGAGCGTTTCGATCGCTCATCGGATGAGCAGCATCATCTGGTCCCCGTGGCGAGCCTGATCAACAAGTTCGATATCACGCAATTCGATGAGGCGGCCATGTCCTACCCTGGCATCTTTCAGCTGGGCAATCGAATTGGCACGAGTACGGTGGATCTTGCGGAGCACATGTTGCGACGCATGCTGTTCAACATCGCTATCGGCAACACGGACGATCACCTGCGCAACCATGCGTTTTACAAGAAGGCGAGTGAGGCCGAGTACCTGCTCACGCCTGGCTACGACATTGTCCCTAACACCGGCCTGCAGGGTTCCCACGCCATCGCGCTGGGGTCCTTCGGTAGCACCCCGAGCCGTGACAATATCGAAGCCGCCGCCCACCGCATGGGCATCGATCGAAAGCGTGCGGTCAAGATTGCGGAGGAGGTGCTCGCGGTCACTGAATCGTGGCAGGACTTCATGAAGCAGGGCAACGTCGTGGATACCGACATTGCAATACTGGAACGTTGCTTTGTGTTTCAGCGTGTCGTGAAAGAGTTTGTTGGCGCGAAGGCCCGGCCTACGCGTTCGATCCAGTCGTTCAGGGCGGACAGCCAGGCGTCCGGCCGTTCATCGTGAATCAGGTGCCCCACGTTATCGAGCTGCAACACTCGGCTGTCGCTGACCAGGTCTGTGACCCGAGCGGACTCTTCGGTGGAGATGACGGCGCCGAGGTCGGGATTGCCAGTGATCATCGTCAGCGAGCATTGCAGGCGGTCGAGTATCTGGTCGGTATCCCACTCGAGGGACTTGGCAGCGCATCTTCCAGAGCCTTGGGCTTCATCATGGCGATCGAATCCAGACGCAGGCGTATTTGTTCTGCACCCATGGTCTCGATGCCGGGTTTGCCCGAATAAGGATCAGGCGCGTTCGCCATCACCTCGAACCAGTCGTCAGGGCTGCGGCTGCCGTTCTGCAAGGTTTTTGCCATCGTCACCATGCCGTTGAACAATGTCCGGAAGATCTGGTTGAGGTCGTTGACGAAATACAGGGGTGGGTCTTCGAGGAACAATCCCGAAACCAGCGCCGGTGCGGTTGAGGCGACTTGAACTGCGACTACACCGCCCAGTGAATGCCCCTGCAGGAGCGCTGATCCGCCGGTAATTTCCTGGATGAAGTGGCGAACATCATCGGCGTAGGCATCGGCATCATAGGGCGCGTCAGGTTTCGCCGATTCACCATGACCGCGCAAATCCAGAGCGAACACATGGCAGCGCGCGCTGATTCGAGCGAGCACGGGCTCATAGGTCCGGGCGTTATCGGTAATTCCGTGCAGCAGTACCAACGGCACGTCGCCGCCAGTACGTTCCAGGTAGGCGATCCGGGTACCGTTGCTCAGAGTGGCGGTTGACTTGTCCACTCATGCTCCTCAACTGCGTATCTGTCGGGCGGCATTGTAGAGCACCGCTACCGCCGCGGAACGAAGCCACCCATCTACAGCGTGTCAAAAGAGCAGCACGTCTTCGAATCCAGAGACGTGCCTCAGCAAACAGCCTAAGCCGCGAACTTCTGCAAATGGTGATCCGAGTTGCCGAACTGCAGGTCGATCACCAGCAGCCGCTTGAAATAATGGCCGATGCGCAGTTCCTCGGTCATGCCCATGCCGCCGTGCAGTTGCACCGCGTTCTCGCCGATGAAGGCGCCGGCTTTGCCGATCAGGTGCTTCAGCGCGTGCACGGTGCGCTCGGCGCCGGCCGAACCTTGCGGCGAACCTTGCGGCGAACCTTGAGCGGTCTCCATGGTGGCTCGGTACAGCAGCGATTTGCACTGCTCGTACTCCATGAACATCTCCACCATGCGGTGCTGCAGCACTTGAAACTCTGACAAGGGGTGGTCGAACTGCTCGCGTTGCTGGGTGTACTCGACCGTGTCCTTGTAGAGAATCTCCATCGCGCCGACCGCCTCCGCGGCGATCGCAAGAATACCGTCGTTGACGACCGCGTTGAGAATACCGTAGCCCTTGTCGACCTCGCCAAGGATACCGTCCTTGGGCACGCGCACGTTGGTCAGTTTTACTTCCGAGGCGCGCAGCCCGTCGACCGTGGGGAAGTTGGTGCGCTCGACGCCATCGCTGGTGGAGTCGACGAGGAACAGCGTGATGCCCTTGGTGTCGACCTGGCCGCCGGAAGTCCGCGCAGAGATCACGATGAAGTCGGCGGTTTCGGCGTTTGCGACCATCGACTTGGTGCCGTTCAGCACGTAGTCGTCGCCATCTTCCCGGGCGCTGGTCACCACGTCTTCGAGGTCGAACCGCGCTTGCTCTTCGGCGTAGCCGAGTGCGAGTTGAATCGAACCGTCCATCACGCCGGGTAGCACGGCTTCCTTCAGGGCTTTGCTGGCGCCGCGACGCACCGCGCCGCCGCCGAGGACGATGCTGGCGAGAAAGGGTTCCACGACGAGCCCCTTGCCGAACTCCTCCATGACGATCATGGTGTCCACCTGATCGCCGCCGAAGCCTCCTTCGGCCTCATCGAAGGTCAACGTCAGCCAGCCAAGCTCTGCGAAGGTCTTCCAATGGTCCGCCGAGAATCCGGGCGCCTTCGAGGCGATCTTGATCCGATTCTCCAGCGCGTAGTGGTCTGTGACGAAACGCTGGACGCTGTCCTTGAGCAGCCTCTGCTCGTCGCTGTAATCGAAGTTCATGAACTGCTCCCACCGTTCTCGTTGCCCGTCTGCGCCTCTTTGCCTGGCTGCACTGGGGCGGACTTCTTCAGGCCCAGCACATTTTTGGCAATGACGTCTTTCTGCACTTCGCTGGCACCGCCGTAGATCGTATAGGCGCGACTTGCGAGGTAGCCGCCCATACCCGCGCGGGCGAAGCTCGGTCCAACCGATTTTGCTCCCCACGCGGCCGAGTAAATGCCGCCCGCTTCCACGGTCAGCTTCTGGATGCGTTGCTGTATCTCGGTCCCCTTGAGCTTCATGATCGAGGACTCAGGGCCCGGATCGGCGCCGGCGGATGCCGAGGCCAGACTGCGCAGTTCGGTGAATTCCAGCGCCATGAGATCGACTTCGAGATCGGCTACCTTGGCCCGGAACGCCGGGTCGTCCATCAACGTTGCGTTGCCACGCGCGATGCTGCGCGCCTGATCCTTGAGGGACTCGAGTGCGACCAACGAACGAGACACGCCGGCCAGCCCGGTGCGTTCGTGCTGCAACAAGCCTTTCGCGTAGGTCCAGCCCTTGCCTTCCTCGCCGATGCGGTTCTCCACCGGAACCTTCACGTCGGTGATGTGGACCGTGTTGACGGAGTGGGCGCCGCCCAGAGTGATGATCGGGGTAACTTCGATGCCGTCCTGTTTCATCGGAAACAGCAGGAACGTGATGCCCTCCTGCTTCCTGCCGGAATCGTCGGTGCGGGTGAGACAGAAGATCCAGTCGGCGATCTGGGCCATGGTGGTCCAGATCTTCGTGCCGGTGACCGTGTAGTAGGTACCATCCTCGGACAGCACGGCTTTGGTTCGCAGGTTGGCGAGGTCGGATCCGGCGCCCGGTTCGGAATATCCCTGACACCAGTTCACCGTGCGCGCCCGAATGTCGGGCAGAAAGCGTTGCTGCTGCTCTTCGTTGCCGTAGCTCATGACGATCGGGGCCAGCATGCCCAGCCCGAAGGGCATGTCCCAGGGGGTTGCGTGGATCGCGGTTTCCTGCTCCCAGATGTAGTGCTGGGTTGGGGTCCAACCCGGTCCGCCGAACTCAGATGGCCATTGGGGACGTCCCAGCCGCCTTTTTCCTTGGCTTTGGCGAACCAGTCCATGCGCCATTGGTTGTAATCTTCGCCGGCCTTGTGGGCATTCTCGGCGAAGAAAGACCGGACGTCATCGCGGAAGGCGAGGTCGTCGGCAGAGAGTTCGATATCCATCGGTGTTCCCGACATCTGTCTGGACAGGAGGCAAACTCTACCGAAACCAGGAACGTTTTACTAGAACGTTGTTCTAGATTAGGATTCGGCACCATGGTAAGACGATCGACAATCCGGGCCGGTACCGCGGCACGAAAATCCCAGATCCTGGACGCTGCGCTCAGCTGCTTTACGGACGTTGGCATAGAAGCAACCACCATCGACGACATCCGCCGATACGCGGACTGCAGCACGGGCAGCATCTACCACCATTTCGGCAGCAAAGAGGGGATTGCCAGCGAGCTTTTCATCGGGGGTGTCCAACGCCTGAACGCAGACCTCATGACCAAGCTGACGCGCTGCCGGACGGCTGAGCGGGCGGTCAAAACGGTGGTTACTCAATACTCGGATTGGGTCACCCGGAACCGGGAGCTTGCGGGTTACCTGCTGAACTCTCGTGATCTGGCTATGTCCGCGCAGGCAGCGGAGGTGCTCCGTGATGTCAACCGGGCCCACATCCGCCAGGTGTTCGAGTTTTTCGCGCCCTTCGTTGGCAGCGGCGCGATGCGGATTCTGCCGGTAGAAACGTACATCCCGATCATCAGCGGCCCCATCCAGGACTATGCCCGGCATTGGCTGGCGGGGCAGTTCAAGGATTCACCAGCCAAGGTGAAAGCCGTCTTCGCCGAGGCAGCCTGGAGCGCCATGAAAGGCGCTGACGATTCCGTGAAGCGCGCCGAAACGGGCTGACCTGCGACGTAGTCGTGCTATCGTTTGTTGCCGCAGAAGGGGGACTGAATGAGTTACGAAACCATTGAGCTCGACGTCTCGGGCAACGTTGCGACGCTGACCCTGAATCGACCCGATTCGGCCAACACCATCAACCCGCAGATGGCGAAGGATCTCTACGATGTCGCCATTGTCTGTGACGACGATCCGGACATTCGCGCCGTGGTGCTCACGGGCACCGGCAAGATGTTCTGTGCCGGCGGGGATCTCGCGGCGTTCAAAGACATTGGCGATGGCCTGAAGAGCGCGCTCAAGGAAATGACCGGCCATCTGCATGCGGGCATATCGCGCCTGACGCGAATGGATGCACCGGTGATCGCGGCGGTCAACGGGATGGCGGCCGGTGCGGGATTCAGTCTGGCCGTGGCGGCTGATCTGGCCATTGCGAAGGAATCCGCGGCCTTCGTCATGGCCTATACCAATGCTGGCCTGGCCCCGGACGGCAGCTCGACGTTCTTTCTACCGCGCCGTATCGGCGATCGCCGGGCCCGCGAATTGATGCTCACGAACCGGATGCTGACTGCGCAGGAAGCCGTCGATTGGGGGGTGATCAACCAGGCCGTGCCGGACGACGAGTTCGATGCCGTTGTTGCTAAACTCGCCGCCAAAATCGCGAGCGGCCCCACCCGGGCGTTCGGCGCGGTGAAGTCCATGCTCAACGAGACCTTCGAGCACGGCCTGGAGTCTCAGATGGAGCTCGAGGCGCGGGCAATTTCCAGCATGGCGGACACTGCCGACGGCCGGGAAGGCATCGCTGCATTCCTGGAGAAACGCAAACCAGTATTCATCGGTCGGTAAAATTAGCCAACCGGCAACCACAGCGAGCGAGCGCATCGAATGCCGAACGAAGCCGAGAAACCAGAGCGTCTCGAAGAGCAGCACAACGCAGAATTCAAGGAAACCGCAACCAAGAGGGCCAGGACATGATTTCAGCGGCGGAGCATCCCAGGAAGCACATCGAGGTCCTCGGCGAGCAGATGGCCTACGTGGAGATGGGCGAGGGCGACCCGATCATCTTTCAGCACGGCAACCCGACGTCGTCGTATCTCTGGCGCAACATCATGCCCCACGTGCAGAACCAGGGGCGTTGCATCGCCCTGGATCTGATTGGCATGGGCGATTCGGCAAAACTGGCGGACTCAGGTCCCGATCGCTACACCTTTGCCGAGCACAGTCGCTACTTCGATGCGGCGCTCGAAGCGCTGGGCGTCACGGACAACGTCACGTTGGTCATTCACGACTGGGGTTCGGCGCTGGGTTTCCATTGGGCAAACCGGCATCGCGATGCGCTGAAAGGCATCTGCTACATGGAAGCCATCGTCCAGCCGCTCACCTGGGCCGAGTTTCCTGATGCGGCCCGCGGCGTGTTTCAGGGCTTTCGCTCGCCGGCCGGCGAGGAAATGGTGCTGGAGAAGAACATTTTCGTCGAACAGGTGCTGCCCGGTTCGATCATCCGCGACCTCACTGACGAAGAAATGACGGTATACCGCCGCCCCTACACGCAGCCCGGGGAGGATCGGCGCCCGACCCTGACCTGGCCGCGGCAGATTCCGATTGACGGGGAACCGGCCGACGTGGTGCAGCTTGCGACCGACTATGCGCAATGGTTGTCCCAGTGCGAGGTGCCGAAACTGTTCATCAATGCCGAGCCGGGCGCGTTGCTGCAAGGCGGGCCGCGGGACTTCTGCCGCACCTGGCACAACCAGACCGAGGTGACGGTGCCGGGGAATCACTTTCTGCAGGAAGATTCCCCAGATGAGATCGGCCAGGCCATTGCGGACTGGCTGAACACTCTTTAAACAGGCTGAATTGAGGAAGAACGCGATGGAAGGGATACCACGTGGATGGGTAGTGCTGCTGTTGTGGCTGCCTCTTTGTGCGATAGCGGTCGAGCCCACCCCTCGGCTGGTCCTGCAGATTACGGTCGATCAACTGCGCGGGGACTTGCCGTTCCGGGATCAGGCCCATTACGGTAAGGGCGGCTTCCGCTACCTGTTGGACAAAGGGGTCTGGTACACCAACGCCCATCACGCGCACGCGTGTACCGAGACCATTGTAGGCCATACCACCTTGGCGACCGGGGCCGATCCCGCGGTGCACGGGATGATCTCCAACGTCTGGTTTGATCAGGACCTGGACCGACTGGTCTATAACGTCGAGGACAGCCGCTACCCGATTCTAAGCGCCGATGCAGGGGTAGACCCGGATATCGAGTTCGATCCCACCCAGCAGATTGCCGGTAGTGATGGCCGCTCACCGGCGGCGATCCGCACGACCACGTTTGGCGACGGGCTATCGTTGAGCAGCGCCGGCCGGGCGAAAGTGTTCGGCGTGTCCATCAAGGACCGCGGCGCGATCTCGATGGCGGGCCACTCCGGCAAGGCGTTCTGGTTCTCCAAGCAGGCGAGTGAGTTCATCTCCAGCCGCTATTACTACGACGAATATCCTGAGTGGGTCAGTCGCTGGAACGCGCAACGCGTTCCGGATCGTTACGCGAATACCACCTGGTCGCTGCTCGGGCCCCGCTCGGGCTACCTGTTCGGCAATGCCGACGACCAACCCTGGGAGACGGACATCGGCGGCTTCGGCCGCACCTTCGACCATCCGTTTGGCCCCGTGGACGGCCGGGCCTTCACGACCCTGCTCACCATCAGCCCGGCCGGTGATGAGCTCACCGAGGAATTCGCGGAAGCGCTGATCGCGGCCGAGGGTCTCGGAAAGGACGATGTTACGGACTATCTGTCCGTGAGCTTGTCATCGGTCGACTACGTCGGCCACATCTTCGGGCCGTCCAGCCTGGAGAGCGAAGACAACATGGCGCGCCTGGATCGAACGCTTGCGCGGTTGTTCGCCTATGTCGATGAGCAGGTTGGGCTGGAGCATACGCTGATCGTGCTGTCCGCAGATCACGGGGGCCCCGACGCCGCCGGTTACGCGATCCAATACGGTATCGACGCGGGCAGCGTCGACATGACGGCGCTCACCAGCGACGAACTCCAGGCACGGGTTTCCGCTCATTTTAGCGTGGACGTGCCGCTGATCCAGACCTACTTCCAGCCGTATCTGTACCTCGACCGGGGCGCAATTCGCGAAGCCGGGCTCGAACAGGCCGCGGTCGAACGATTCGTGGCGAGCCAGATCGAAAACGTCGACGGGGTGCTGCTGGGGGTACCGAGTACCGATCTCGTCGCCAATCGATTGGTGAGCACGCCACTGATCGAGCGCGTTCGGCGCAACTACAATCCCGGACGGTCCGGTGATGTCTACGTGGTGTACAAACAACATTGGTTCATCAACGACTTCGACGGCCTGACGGTTTCCTCGGTGCATGGTTCCCCATGGCGCTATGACAGTCATGTGCCCATCGTGTTTGCGGGTTTCGGGATGCGGCCGGGCCGTCCGAGCCGGGAGGTTCACACGGTGGACGTGGTCTCGACCTTGGCCGCGTTGGTTGGCAGTTCTCTTCCTGCGGGTGCTGTCGGTGAGCCCCTGGCCGAGGTTGCCTCGGAGCGGCGCTGATCGCGGCGTAGACGTGGACCTCCCAGGTGCTTACTGAGGCCGATACCCGCTACGCCTGGCGGCTTGCCGGCGCGATGATGCTGGTGCTGACGCTCGGTTCGGGGTTCGTCTTCTATAACCTTTCCGTCTATCTGAACCTGCTGTCGGTACAACGTGGTTTCTCCGTCGCGACTATGTCCGGCGCGATCACGCTGATGTTCCTGGCCGGTGCGCCGGTCGGCATCGTTGTCGGGCGTCTGATTCAAAGACACGATCTGCGCATCGTCATGACGGTGGGTGCGGTCATTACCGGTGTAGCACTCGCTGCGTTGGGCCGGGTGCAGAGTCTCTGGCAGGTGTACCTGGCGTACGTCGTGCTGGGGGATGGGGTACACCTGCGTATCGTTACTGCCCGCGACCACGTTGATCACGCGCTGGTTCGATGATGCTCGTCGTCCGGTGGCGCTTTCGGTGACTTCTACCGGCCTGTCATTGGGCGGGGTCGTGTTCACTCCGTTGACGGTTCTGGCTGTTGCAGCCTGGTCGTTCGAATCGGCCATGCTCGTCATTGGCGGCGTGTTTACCCTATGCATCCTGCCGATCATCTGGTTTCTGGTGCGGCCCTGGCCGGCAAATTCAGGACCCGTGGAAATCGCCGATCCCAGTGATGTCATGAGTTATCGGGGCATCACGCGGTCCCGATTCTTCGTCGGGGTCACCATTACGTATCTGGTGACCATGGCTTCCCAGGTGGGTGGCATTGCCCACATGTTCAACCGGGCGTCGGAGCTCGTCCAGCCGCTGGATGCTTCCTTTGCGGTGTCGATCCTCGGCACGGGCAGCATCGTCGGGCGGCTCGCGGGCGGCTGGTTGGTGACCCGGCTGCGGATGCGGAGCTTCATCGTTGGCAACCTGGTCGGGCAAACCGCAGGCCTGCTCGTCATTGCCTTCGCCGAATCGCGGGGCACCTTGTGGCTCGGCGCCGGCCTGTTCGGCGTCTCGATCGGCAATCTGCTGATGCTGCACCCGCTGTTGCTGGCACAGGCCTACAACGTTCGCCACTTCCCCCGGCTGTACGCGCTGAGCCAGAGTTTCACGACGCTCGGGCTGGCCAGTGGACCGCTGCTGTTGGGTTACATCCGCGATTCGGCAAGCTATACGGCGGCATTTCTCATCGCGGCGTCGGGTTCGGTGCTGGCCATGCTGGTGTTGCTGAGTTCAGGTCCGGCGCCGCGCGATGATCAATCCGCCGATGATCACCAGAATGCCGGCCACTGAAGTCCAGTAAATCGTCTCGCCCAGCACCGACCCGATCAGTGCCAGGGAAATGATCGGGGAGAGATAGATGAGCTGGCCGAGCTTCGCGGCGTGTTGGGTGCGGGCCAGGGCGATCTGCCAGAACAGGAATCCAAACCCCATCTCGATGAGCCCGACCCAGGCGCCGTAACCGAGGTGTTCCAGGGTGATTTCCGGCAGGCCGATCGATAGCGAGCAGATTCCCGTGAGCACCAGGCTGCCTGCGCCAAAGCCTATGGTCATCAGCGTGATGGGATCTGCGCCCATCCGAACGGAGACCAGCCAGTAACCTGCCCAGATCACCGTGCTGAACAATGCCAGCGCAACTCCCATGCCATCGGTCGATAGCACGCCGTCCCAGCGGCCCTGGGACAACAGCACCAGCACGCCTGCGTAGCTGACGGCAATGCCGATGATCACTCGCCGCGTAAGCGGCTGTTTCAGCAAAGGCACGGCCATGACGGCGAGCGTTATCGACCAGGTGTAATTCAGCGGCTGGGCAATCTGCGCGGGAAGGCGGTCGTAGGCTTCGAACAGAACGAGATAGTAGAGCACCGGATTCGCGAACCCCAGCAGCGCCATGCGCCGCCAATCGATCGGCGGTTGCCGCCATCTGCGGGTCGCCACGAAGAGGCTGCCGAACAGCGCGAAGGAAATCGTGCTGCCCAGCCACAGCAGCTGAACCGGCTCGAGCACGCGCAGGCCCAGCTTGAATCCGGTGGCGACTGTCGACCACAGCAGCACGGCCGACAATCCGTAGAGCAGTGCGGAACGCTCGTTGTAGGCTCGCGTATGCAAGAGGTTGGCGGTCACGTGCGACAGGTTGTGTAAACTAGGTTGATGGAATGCGACGATACCCTCAAGGGGCAGCTGCAGGCTCGTCTCGAGCGGTTCGAGTTCCGCGCCGCCGAGGAATCGGGTGATCACCGCCATGCCGCAGTAGCCCTGACCATCACCGACGAAGCGCATGGCGCGGGTCTACCCGGGCTGGACGAACATCTCGAATGGCAGAGTCGCGCAGCCCTGGTGCTGACGCGCCGCTCGGCTAAGCTGCGCAACCATCCCGGTCAGTGGGCGCTGCCAGGCGGACGCATCGATCCGGGCGAAACACCTGAACAGACCGCGCTGCGCGAGATGGCGGAAGAGGTGAATCTGCACCTCGAACCGGGCGCGGTGCTGGGCCGGCTGGACGACTTCGTCACTCGCTCGGGCTATGTGATGACACCCATCGTGGTCTGGGCGGGTCCGGGTCAGCAGCTCCGGGAAAACCCCGACGAGGTGGAGTCGATCCATCGCATTCCGGTCACTGAGTTCATGCGCAAAGACGCGCCGCGGCTCAGCCGGATCAAGGGCAGCGACCAACCTGTGCTGCGCATGCCGGTGGGCAAGACGTGGATTGCCGCCCCGACCGCGGCGATTCTCTACCAGTTCCGGGAAGTCTGTATGTTTGATCGCGACACCCGGGTCGCCCACTTCGAGCAACCCAGGTTCGCCTGGCGCTGAGCACGATTGACGCTTAGGCGACGATTCCCCAAACTCAGCCGTCTTCTGTCAAATCCGAACGAACAAGGAACCAAGGACATGGCGATCAGTGAAGGCGACAAGCTCCCCGCGGCAACAATGCACATCATGAAGGACGGGCGACCGACGGCCGTCACCACGGACGACCTGTTTGCCGGCAAGAAGGTCGTGCTGTTTGCGGTCCCGGGCGCGTACACGCCGACCTGCTCCCAGGCACACCTGCCGGGGTTCGTCGTCAATGCCGATGCGATCAAAGCCAAGGGCGTGGATGACATTATCTGCGTGTCGGTGAACGATGCGTTCGTCATGGATTCCTGGGGCAGCGATAAGAACGCCGACGAGTTGCTGATGGTGGGTGATGGCAATGGCGAGTTCGCCAAGGCACTGGGCCTGGAAATGGACGGCTCGGGATTCGGGTTGGGGACGCGCTCCCAGCGCTACGCCATGATTGTCGATGATGGCGTGGTGACCAAACTGAACGTCGAAGCGCCGGGTCAGTTCGAGAACAGCAGCGCGGAAGCCATGCTCGAAGCGTTGTAGGAGCACCTACCGTGCGCGCCGCCGACGTTCCCGAGCATTTACGTGAGCTTTCCTGCACGGAGTTGGAGTCGGTCGCCGCGATTCCGGGGCCGCCGCTGGCGCAACGACGGGTCGCGCTGATTTCGACCGCGGGTTTGATGCACCGCGGTGAAACTCCGTTCGGGTTCGGCTCGGCGGACTATCGAGTGATTGACCGGCAGGACGATGCGCCGCTGGTGATGGGACACATCTCGACCAACTTCGATCGCAGCGGCTTCGCGGCCGACGCGAACGTCGTGTTCCCGCTCGACCGCCTCGATGAACTGGCGACGGCCGGGGAGATCGGGTCGGTGGCCCGGTATCACTACTCGTTCATGGGCGCCACCGAGCCCGAGCAGATGCGCCCGGCCGCCGAACGACTTGCGGCGACGCTCGCGGGGGACGAAGTCGATCTGGCGTTGTTGATACCGGTCTGACCCTTGTGTACGCGCGCCGTGTGCGGGCTGGGACATACGCTGGAAACCAATGGCATCGCTACCGTGGTGATCGGCCTGATCCCTCAGCATGTTCAGGCCATGAAGCCGCCGCGCGCCTTGCTGGTGCCTTTCGAGCTTGGTCGACCATTGGGCGCGCCGGGTGCACCGCAGCTGCAGCTATCAGTATTGCGTGAAGCGTTGGCGCTGGCGTTACGGACCGACGCGCCGATCTGCGAGACCTACAGCGAGGACGAGTCCATGCCGGCGGACGTATTCGACCCCGAGGGTTGGGCGTGCCCCGTGTCGTTTTCAACCGAGCTGCCACCCAGTGAGGTCGAAGCCGAAGCGGCCGCGATGTTGCCATGGTATGAGCGCCATCGAAAGGCGACCGGCCGGACGATCGTTGGCCTCTCCGATTGCGAGCCGACGGAAATTGCGAGCCTGTTGCTGGCGAGTCTCGACCAACTACCGGAACCTCCTGAGGGGCAAAGCGTGGGTGGGTTTGTGAAGGCGCTGGTCGAGGATCTCAAGGCATTCTATTTCGAGGCGACCCTGGCGCAACCCGGGGCGCCGGATGGAATCGCGCTGAGAACGTGGTTCTGGAACGAATCTGCGGCCGGCCGGCTAATACGAGAACTCAAAGAGCGCTTGGCCGACGCGGACGATCAGGAACTTGCGCTGCTGGCCCGATTCACGTTCGTACCGGCCGGGGAATAGGGCGGTTGAGCAGGAACGTGACGTAGCCGGATCCCTGGAGTAGAGTGCGGCCGTCGAAACCCCCACGAGGTGCGCATGTCCCGCTTTCTGATTGCCTTTCTGATTTATCCGACCCTGATGTTTTCCGGTCCTGCGTGGGCCGAAGACCCGGCCTATGTTGCAGCGCTCTCGGTATTTCGCAGCGCGCCGGATACGCAGCGCTTCTTTGCGAACAGCTACGGCTACGCGCTGTTTCCAACCATTGGCAAAGGTGGAATCGGGATCGGTGGGGCCTACGGCAAGGGCAAGGTCTACCGCGCAGGTGCAGCGACCGGGACTACCTCACTGGCCAACATATCGATTGGTTTTCAGCTCGGCGGCCAGGCGTTCAGCGAGATCATCTTCTTCAAGGACCAGGCAGCGTACGACAAGTTCACACGCGGTAGCTTTCAGTTCAGCGCCCAGGCAACCGCTGTGATCATCACCGCGGGTGCCCAGGCCCAAGCCGGGTCTACAGGCTCTTCGGCGGGCGCCGGCGTCGGCACGTCGACCAGTCAGGCGGCGGGCAACTATGTCTACGGAATGGCCGTGTTCGTGCATCCCAAGGGCGGGCTCATGTACGAAGCCTCGATTGCCGGCCAGAAGTTCGGTTTCAAGCCGCTGGAGTCCTCACCCGGATAAGGCACTCCTGCGCGGCGGTCGCAACGAGCTCACCCCGTTGATTGAAGAATTCGCCGCGCACGAACCCGCGGCTGCCGGAAGCGGTGGGGCTGCGCTTGGCGAACAGCAGCCACTCGTCCGCCCGGAAACTCCGGTGAAACCACAGCGAGTGGTCGAGACTCGCTCCCTGGAAGTCATCGCTGCCGGGACTGCGTCCGTGGGGCAGCATGGCCGTGCCCATGAAGTCCAGGTCGGACATGTAGGCGAGCATGCACAGGTGGACCTCGGGATCGTCCGGTAGCCGGTCCCGGGTTTTCAGCCAGGTGTGTTTGAAAGGGGGATGAGTGGTGTCGCTCATCATCAGGATGTTCTCGACCTGGCGTGAATCGATGGCCTCGAATCGCGACGAGAACCGCTTTACTTCGGGGCGCGTCTTGGCGAGTTCGGCATAGGCCTCCCGATCGGAACGGAGCGCCTCGGGTCCGGCAACGTCCGGCATGTCATGGGTGTGTTCCAGGCCCGATTCCTCTCTCTGCCATGACGAAGACATGCTGAAGATGGCACGGCCGTGTTGAATCGCCACCACCCGCCGGGTGTTGAAGCTGCGGCCGTCGCGGATGCGGTCCACTTCGTAGAGGATGGGAATGTTCCAGTCGCCAGGACGCAGAAAGTACGAATGCAGCGAGTGCAGGTGGCGGTCTTCGTCGATGGTGCGATGTGCCGACGCAATCGCCTGGGCGAGTACCTGGCCGCCAAACACGTGCGGATGTTCCGCGACGTTGCGCCCGCGATAGAGATTTTCCTCGATCTTCTCGACGTTCAGCAGATCGAGGATGTCTTGCAGAACCGGGTTCATGGTGCTCAGGGCCTGACGAAAAGCTGGCGATACTAGCAGGTATCGCCGTACCATCGCGCGTTCCTAAAAGGAGAACTGAGCATGGCCGGACTGACGGTGTATGGGGAATCGGGAAGCCGGGCGTTGCGTGCGCTCTGGATGGCAGAGGAGTGTGGGGTCGAATACGAGCATGTTCCGACAACGTTCTCGGTCGAGGCGAAGACCCCAGAATATAAGGCGATCAATCCCAACGGTCGTATTCCGACCATCGATGACGATGGCACCATCATCTGGGAGTCGATGGCCATCAATCTGTATCTGGCCAAGAAGTATGGGGGCGACCTCGGGCCCCGCGACCTGACGGAAGAGGGCCATATGCTGCAGTGGAGTTTCTGGGTCATGACCGAGGTGGAGAAACCGCTGTTGAATGCCTTGTTCTCCGCGGTTGGCATGATGGGGGTCGAGAAGGACGTTGCCCGCGCAAAGGTTCAGTTCCTCGACATCTCTGATCAGCTCGATGTGCTGAACGATGCGCTCGCCGGCAACGAGTACCTGGTTGGTGGCCGGTTCACGGTGGCTGATCTGAATGTGGCGGGGGTACTGAGTTGGAGCAAGATGGGGCCGTTCGATATGACGGGCTGGCTGAATGTCGAGGGATGGCTCGAGCGTTGTCTTGGCCGCGAAGCGATCGGCCGAGCCCGGGCGCGCTAGTCCAGCGCGTTCCTCGGCGCGAACCACCGGAACCCCAGCGAGCCGACCACGGTCAGCGTTGCGATCAGGGTGAACGCGGCCTGCCAGCCGGCGAACTGGGCGACCAGACCGATCGACAAGTACAGTGGGAACTCGAAGATTCCTTCCACGACACCGACCGCGGACGTTACCGTGGCGCGAGTGTCGCTCTCGATCGCGTGTTGCAGGCGGGTCTGCAGCAGGACCCCGGCGATTGCGGCGCCGGCTGAGTACAGTGCGATCGGCAGCACCAGCCACCAGCCGGACGCGAACACCGTCGTGGCCAGCACCAGACCGGCGACTATCAGGAGGCGCACCGCGTTCGGTACCGGCGGGCCGGGCAGCCGGTGCGCCAACTCCAGGCCCACCGTCCGGGCGGCATACGCCAACGCGTAAATTGCCCCGATGCTGGTGAGACTCAGGCCGCCGCGATCGTCGAGGTATACCGCAAAATACTCTTCGATGGCCCCGTAGAGGGTCGCGAGCACGCCGAACATCAGCACCAGGTACCCGACCACGCGATTGCGCCGGAGTTCCGTGAGCGCCTGGCGCAAGGTATCCGCGAAGCCGCGGGTGCCATCGCTGGAACGACTGCTGTCGCGTGGCGGTTCACGCATCGTGAAAAGCACCAGCAGCCCCGCAGACCATGGTGTCAATACGCTGGCGACCAAGGGCAGGTCAAAGCCGCCTTCGGCAGCATACCCGCCGATCAGCAGCGCCAAGGCGATGCCCAGGTTGTTGAGAGCCTTGCCCCGACTGTAAATGCGCGCGAACTGCTGGGTCTCGTCTTCTGCCTTCAGGGTGTCGTACAGCAGTGCTTCACCCGCGCCGGAGGCCATGGCCGAGCCCGTCCCCCAGACGATGTAGCCGGCCGCGAACCCGACGTAACTGGGGATCAGAAGCCAGATCAGGAAGGCGCAGCCGTTCATCAGGCCTGAGATCACCAGGATGTTGCGCCGTGAGGTCAGGTCCGCGAGCGCGCCCGTTGGGATTTCGGCGATCAGCACCGACAGTCCCCAGATGATGAACAGGCTGGACAGTTCCAAGGGCGTGATGCCGGAGCCCGTCATCATGATGGCTGAGGTGGGGTAGATCAGCACCAGCTCACGCAGAAATGCGTGGGCATACCAGGCGTAGCTGAATCGTTGCAATCGGGACATCGAGCGATGGTATGGTACCGGGGATGATCGGGACAGATGTCGGGAGGACGGATGCACGTAACGCGGGTGTACACCGGAGACGATGAGGAATCCCACTTCGAGGACGTGGAAATAGATCTCGAAGATCGGGGTCCGATGGGCCGGATTTCGGCACTGGTTGCCGGCAAGGGCGTGATCTTTCGGGAGGTCGATGGCGACTACGATCTCGACTTCCACAACGCGCCACGGCGCCAGTACGTGGTCAACCTGACAGGCTCGGTGGAGCGGGAGGTGGGCGACGGCACCCAGCGGCTGCTCGGCCCGGGCGAGATTCTGCTCGCCGAAGACACCACCGGACGCGGCCACAAGAGCCGCGCCGTCAGCAACCAACCACGCACCTGCCTGTTCATTCCACTCACCTGAAGAATTGGACATCCATCAAAGTTTGGGACACCCACAAGCAGATTTCGGCGGTTCTGGCGCTTGTCTGGGCCGCCGGCGTCGTCGCGGATCCGGTGCCGCTCCAGCCGACCG
>PVMK01127985.1_pt1 | contig 18227 bp, 17 predicted proteins | sample 1853481 | NCBI WGS metagenome assembly PVMK01 (sample SAMN08533507, study PRJNA380276) | Marine sediment metagenome, whole genome shotgun sequencing project. | reverse complement strand
CCCGCAAAAGACGGCACTGCCCGCCTGGGCATCAGTGCGGACTTTACGCCTGCTGTCCTCGCCAAGGCGGGAATCGTGATTGGCGAGATTAACGCACGCCAGCCTGCGCCGGCAGATGCCCCGGCACTGCCGCTTTCCAGGCTTGATTATGCCCTTGCCTGCGATCGGCCGGTCCCGGCGTTTGCCCATGCAGCGATCAGCGATGTTGCGCGCAGCATCGGTCACCACTTGGCTGAATTGATCGACGACGGCGACTGCATCCAGATCGGCATCGGCGCCATTCCCGCTGCGGCCCTGGCGGGGCTCTCCGCTAAAAACGACCTGGGCATCCATTCAGGCATGATTAGCGATGGCGTGATGGCCCTGGTCCAGGCCGGGAATATCACCGGCCGCAGCAAGACCCTGGACACGGACAAAGTCGTCAGCGGCGTCACGCTTGGCAGCCAGCGCCTGATCCAGTGGGCAGGCGAGACGCCGGAACTGGCGGTTCGGCCGGTCGGCTACACCCATGACAGCGGAGTGATCCGCCGTATCGACAACTTTGTATCCATCAACTCCGCACTGGAGGTCGATCTGTTTGGGCAGGTCAATTCGGACATGTTGGGGGGGCGCCAGGTCAGCGGAACCGGTGGCGCGGTTGACATGATGCGCGGTGCAGCGCTTTCCAGGGGCGGGAGATCCATCATCGCGCTCAGTGCAACTGCCAGCGGTGGGAAGATTTCACGCATCGTTGCTGCGCTCACGCCCCACACCGCAACCACGGCGCTGCGTACGGACATCGATTACGTCGCAACCGAATTCGGCGCGCGGCGGATCCGGCACCTGCCGGTCCAGGCGCGGGCCGAGGCGCTTATCGAGATTGCCCACCCCAATTTCCACGACCAGTTGCGCGATGAGTGGAACGGCATGAAATGAGTGCCGAGTCATGAAATCACTTTGGTTAGAGCGTGTCATAGATTCCGTGGCGGACCGGGGTCGGGAGCTCTTAGGTCTGCGCGGTCTCAACAAATCAGCGGCAAGTATCGAAAAGCTGTGCCTTGCTTTGTTGTCGGAAAAAGGCGAGGCCTCGGGAACAGCCTTGGCGCGAGAGTTGGTTATTCACTATGAAGGCATGACTCACAGTGAACGATTGGCCTTCTTTGAATTGTTGAACACCGGGTTCGGCCCAGACGAAGACGCCATCATCCGCGCGGCAGACGAGTTCAAGGCTTCGAGGGAACTGGAAAACTATCTGGCGCTGCGCAAAGCCATTGAACCCTGCCCGCACCAGATTGTTCCGTCGAATCAATATAGCTCCCTAATGGCATAGAAGCGATTGTCGCCATACGTGCTGATTTGCTCAATGCCATTGAGCAGCATCCACACCTCAAAGCCGTTGACGCCGATCTGAGGCACCTGTTGACGTCCTGGTTCAACCGGGGGTTTTTGCGGCTGCATAGAATTGATTGGCGAACCTCAGCGACCATTCTGGAAAAACTGATCAACTACGAGAGCGTTCATGAAATACAAAGCTGGGCCGACCTGCGGCGACGACTCGCCTCGGATCGGCGTTGCTTTGCTTTTTTCCACCCGGCCTTGCCCGAGGAACCGCTTATTTTTGTGGAGGCAGCCATAGTCAAGGGCATGTCCGCAACAATCGCGCCGTTATTGGATGAAAAGACACCCATTTTGGATCCTTCAGACGCAGACAGCGTAGTCTTTTATTCCATCAACAACTGTTTGCAAGGCCTGCGGGGAATCTCTTTCGGTAACTTTCTGATCAAACAAGTGGTCACAGACCTGGCACGGGAGTTTCCTGCCATAAAGCGGTTCTCCACCTTGTCCCCCAATGCCATCTTTTACACGCGCGCTGCAAGACCCCGAAGTGTTTAGTGAGGCAAGGCTTGCTTCCATACTCGGGGAGGATGCCGCAAACATATGCAATGCAGTCGGTGAGAATGACATTGTGAAAGCACTGGCACAGGTATTGAACGATCCGATGCCCCATAAAGACATCATTGCCCGACCGCTCACCCGGCTGGGGTTGGCCTATCTTGTCTGTGCAAAAGCAGGGGACATGCCTTATGATTCCGTTGCCTATTTTCACCTCTCCAACGGCGCCCGGCTGGAACGGATCAATGCATTCGCCAACATCTTACACCGGGGTATGAAGGAATCGGCCGGATTGATGGCAAACTATCGATACATCCCTGATGATTTTGAATCAAACCACGAAGCGTTCATCCATCGCCAGGAGATTTCAACATCAAAACAACTGCTTAAGGATATTAAAAACATGAAAGAATCATGGTCCTCACCCAGGTGATGGCCTGTTTGTATACATGTCTTGTATATCCGCAATTATTAGCTGATCGCTGTTGCCTGCTCCCCCGGTGTCGTCGTAATGTCGCTGGATTTCAGCAAATCATAGGCGAATACAAACAGGGACGCGCCGAGGATAAGCCCGAAGATCAGGATGAACACACCGTAGATCATCCAGCCTTCCTGATTCCAGGCAGCAAACCGGCGGGGCATGCCGGCCGCTCCCCCCGCGAGCATCGCGTACATTGCGCCGATGGCGCCGACCATATAGAGCTTGATGAACCAGTTTCCCAGCTTTTGGTTGAGCGTGCGGCCCGTGATCACGGGGTAGTGGTGGTAGAGCACCCCCATCCACATCATACTGATTGAGATCAGGACGGCCATGGTGTGTCCGCTTGCAAACATGGTGCCGTGGAGCTGGAACGACCAGGCCACGTTTGAAGTCACAATTGCACTGACACCGTCCAGGACATAGAGCACAAAACCCATTAACACCATCATGATACCGGGCGCCGGCCGCAGACCGTGCTTCCAGATCGTGGCCAGCACGGTGAAAATTGTTAACGCCGCACCGATGCCGGTTCCCCAACTCATGATGTTGCCGTGATAGGCGAGCGCCGAGGGCAAGGCGGGGAACATGGTGTAAAAGTGGTGAAAGAACGAGGTGACGGATGTGACCAGCAAAATCCACAATGCCAGATTGGCGAGACGATCACTGAAGAGCTTGCGGGTCCCGTCGGCCAGATAAAGTGGCAGTGTGCCATAAACGGCGCTGATCACCATAATCGCCATGGCCTCCATGAGGTTATGCGCGAATATCCAGAAGCAGAACTGAAAAACCACGGGCTCGGTGGCCCAGGAGATGGCCTCCATCGGGACGATCCCGTATAAGCCGAGCAGAACGGCGCTCGCCACGATCAGAATCGGCGCGCCCATCACGAGCAGTATAAATACCGCCATCGCCATGCCCAGCATGCCGGGATCATTGAGCGTACGGGGCGAGAGCAGGAGGTCTTCGCGCTGGTCGCCGAAGAACAGCATTTTGAGAATCTGTAGCGGGTATAGCACGATGACCGAGATCAGGATGAGAGCGATGCCCGAGAATCCGATCACGACCACGTCCATGCTCCATTGTCCAAGCTGCACACCAACGACAGGGAGTGGATACATAAGCGCATAACTGATCTTGAGCCCAAACAGTATGGCGACGGTCAGCAGGGCCGCGCCGATATTCATGAAGTAGTATGTCAACTTGGTGAGTATTCCCGTGGCCGGTTTCCCCATGCAACTACCGGCCCTGTGCAGACTGACGCCCATCATCAGCTGGACCAGAAACGGAAATGCCAAAGCCGCACCATGCGCCGTGATGGCGGTGTAAAACAGGTTGCTGTGCATGCCCAGCAGCTGGGTGATGGGCATCAGCACTCCGAACAGCCCGGCGACGGCCAGCCATACGAAGGAGGTCATGACCATCAGGCTCGGCCATGCGTTGATCTCCTCGAGCCCGGTACTTTCATCGACGCTGAACATCGAACCGAAAAGAGGAGTGCGTTGAATTGCGGTAACGACGTTTAACATGGTGAATTCCTCTTCGGGATTTCGGTCACTCGCTGCTGTTCGCAACGATCAACTCGTCCTGCATCAGGTGATGTGCTATGCCACAGTATTCCAGACAACGAACTTTGTACTTGCCTGGCTCGGTGAATGTGTGAATGATCGAGGACTGCTCCATGCCGGGCATGAGCATCATGGTGAACAGCATTCTCCCGTCGGGATGATAGACCGCAAACCCATGCATGGTATCGACACTTTTAACCGAGAAACGCACCGGGCGCCCCACTTCGAACTGTCGCTCCGAAATCTGGTAGGACCACGATTGTGCCGTTACGTCAACATTCTGGATGTCCAGCCCGGAGATCGCGGCCTGGGCCGTGGACACAGTCGGCATGTACTTGATGCTGATGGCATTCACCGCGATGAACAGTGCCACCACAAGCGTAATCCACAGACCCTCTATGCGCGATATCCGCTTCTCGTCCGTGCCACTGGGGCCCGAATCCGTCTGTGTCTTTCGGTACACTATGTAGAAGAAAACGATCAGGAAGGGGATTTGAAAAAAAAGCATTATCGTAAATGCACCCCAGGCACTCTGGTACAGGAAATCAAGCATCTTGTGTTCCCTCTTTCTGCGGCCGTCTGGTTGACATTCTCTGATACTAATTAGGAGTTTTTTGTTTATGGCTTTATATCTTTACTCTACTGAGTATAGCAGACTGTCAAAAAAGTCCATGTACACGGATTTCAATTCAGTGGACAATCAATCAATTCTATTGGTCAGATCAGTATGCCCGACTTGCTCAACATTGCGCCGATCACGATGAAATGCAGACTCTGTGGCTTACCGACTCCTATGCCGCCGATTCCCGGCGATGGCCACGCGTTTTGCTGTTTTGGTTGCGCGGAGGTGTATCGATGCTTCGGCGACGATGTCCTCGCAGGCGACGCTATGCAATCGCCACAGCAGGCAATGCCAGCCCCGGAAGGGTCCGAAGCATTTCTCCGCATTGACGGGATGCATTGTTCCTCCTGTGAACTCCTGATCGAGCGAACGGCACTCAAAGTCGACGGCATTCTTGCGGTGACATCGAGCTACGCGACCTCTACAGCAAAAGTTGTGTACGACCCCGACCTCATCGACGAATCCGCACTACCGGAAAGGCTCAGTGTGGCCGGATATCGGGCGAGACTTCGCACCGATGCCGTTCCCGAGTATGACGAACGACAATCACTGCTGCGGCTCATCGTCGGTGTCGGTCTCACGGCCGTGGTGATGATGCTCTACCTTGCTTTCTTCTACCCAACCCATCTCGGCCTGGTTGAATTGAGCGACCTGCGCCCGATTCACTGGCTCGCCTTCCAAGCAGTGCCCGGGGCGCTGCTCGTGCTTACAACCGTGCTCATCTTCTACGTAGGGGCGCCGATTTTCCGAGGCGCGTGGATTGGGCTGAGAACCCGTGTGCTGAACATGGACAACCTCCTGGCTCTCGCTATCCTGGCAGCATACGGATACAGCATCAGCCAACTCGTCGCCGGGTCGCTCTACCTCTATTTCGACGTGGCGGCAGTGATTGTGGCGGTAGTGACCGTCGGGCGGTATCTGGAGCGAGGCGCCAAAGCACGTGCTACCAGCGAACTGGTCAACGTCATGGAGGTATGGACACCCTCGGCGCACGCCCGAAAAGACGGTGAATTATACGATCAGCCAGTCGATCAACTCGAGCCCGGTGACCGCATCGTGATCCTCCAGGGGGAACGGATTCCCGTGGACGGAACCGTTGTAGAAGGACAGGGCGCGGTCGATGAATCGCTTATGACCGGTGAACCGGTGCCGGTAACTCGGGGACGGGGAGAGGAAGTCCTCGGCGGGGCCGTCGTCGTCGAAGGTACACTCGAGATCGAAGTTGGCCCTTCGGGCGAAAGCCGTACGGACAATCTCGCACGGATTCTTTGGAATGTTCAGAGTTCGACGGCGGGTGTCCAGCGTATTAGCGATCGAATCGCGCGCGTATTCGTACCGGTAGTAATCGCTCTGGCGGTCCTGGTGAGCGGCTGGCTTCTTATCAACGGAGCCCAGCTGGGGCCTGCGTTACTGGCTGGTCTGGCGACATTGATTGTGTCCTGTCCCTGTACGTTTGGACTGGCGATACCGCTCGCGACCGCCGTTGGGGTCAGTACGGCGTTGCGCCGTGGCATCATCATCACCAGCGCCGATACCTTTGAAAAAGCGCCGCAGATTGACATCATCGCGATCGACAAAACGGGGATCCTGTCCACCGGTGAAATGGCCGTCGTCGAGGTTATCGGGCCAGCGGCGGTCGCGGAGTATGCCGCCGCCGTGGAACGGCTTTCGTCCCACCCGATTGCCGAAGCTATAGCGCGGCTTGACGCGCGGCGGACGGCCAGCGATCTTGCAATCCAACCCGGGAAAGGGGCGGTGGCCAGTGTCGACGGCCGGCGCGTTGCCGTCGGCAGCAAGTCATTATTTGCAACCCTGGGATGGGACATTCCGGATCGGCTCGCCTCTTTGACAACATCCATCACGACCGCAGAAAGCGTCGTTTCCTACGTCGGTTGGGACGGGCGAACGCGCGGTGCAATCATCAGCAGGGACCAATCCCGCCCCGAGTGGAAAGCCGTCGTCAACCAACTGCGGAAACATAGCCGTGTCATCTTGTTGACCGGCGCGGAGCATCCTGGCGAGTACGAAGACCGGGCCGACGAGGTTTATGCTGGCGTTCCACCGGAGGCAAAGGCTGCCGTCATTCGGCGCTTGAGATCTGAGGGCACGGTGGTCATGATCGGTGATGGAAGTAACGATGCCCCGGCCCTTGCCGCGGCCGACCTGGGAATTGCCTTTGGTGCACCTACTGCCCTGGCCGCGGATGCGGCGGATGTGGTCATTCTGGGTAATCGGCTGGACCGGCTGTTCGATGCTTTCGAATTGATTAGAGTTACCCGGCGGAGGTTTCGGCAAAACCTTGCTTGGGCGTTGTTGTATAACGCAACGGCTATCCCCCTGGCGGTGATGGGGCTCCTCAATCCCCTGTTTGCCGCGCTCGCTATGTCCGCCAGCAGCCTGCTCGTGGTGTGGAATTCATCCCGACCGATCGGCGGTCCCGGAACCGTAAGCCTGTCATCGGAAACGACTCAGACAACGTACCGAACCTGGTCGAGGCTGCGGTAGTCAAAGTAATGCTCTGGGCATGTGGAAACCGCTTCAAGCCCAGTGATGCCGTGATTAGCGGCGGTATGATGGTGCCTGTCTTCGTTGAAGGCCGTCACGCAGGTATAGGCCCCGAACAGCATGATGAGCGTGCCGGCAATTCGGCGCACGATGGTGTTTTGCATAATTTTCCGCAACTGTCCCGCAACGGTGCCCATGGCCAGCAACATGGGCAAGGTACCGAACCCGAACCCGAGCATGAGCAATGCGCCGCGCTGGGGTGAGGCCGATACCATGGCGAGCGCCAGGGCCGAATAGACGAGACCACACGGCAACCATCCCCAGACCAGTCCGAGTCCAAAGACATGCAAGGGGTTTTTGGGTGGTATGAACCATCTTCCCATGGGTTCGATAACTCTCCAGATGTGCAGCCCCGCCTTTTCAATGCCCTTGATGCCCTGCCACCAGCCCGCGAGATAAAGCCCCAGCGCGATCATGAGCAGGCCGGCAATCACCCTGCCTGCCGGAAGTGCTGTGTCGGCAGCAAATCTTGTCGCCTGGGTGCCGATCAGGCCCGCCAGCGCACCGGCGAGCATATAACTCACAATGCGGCCGGTGTTATAGGCTAAATGGTGCGTCATCCGGGACAGGTGCGATTGTCGGTGCGATTGCGGCAGGCCGACGTTCAGTGCGCCGACAATACCGCCACACATACCGATACAATGCGTTGAGCCAAGCAACCCGATCGTCAGCGCAGTACACTAGTAAGACTTGGGCAGGCCGAGCGCCTTCTCAGCGATATTGCACAGGATCAGTTGTGGGCTCACCGGCGCCAGGCGCGTGATCAAGACTTCGCGCAGCAACCTTTCCACGTGGAATTCTTTAGCATAGCCCATGCCACCATGGGTCATGACGGCCTGGGTGCAGGCCTTGAAACCTGCTTCACCGGCCAGGTACTTGGCGGCATTGGCCTCGATGCCGCAGGGTTGGCCAGCGTCGTAGAGACTGGCTGCGCGCATCGTCATCAGCCAGGCCGCTTCCAGTTCCATCCAGCTTTGCGCCAGCGGATGCTGGATCGACTGGTTCTGGCCGATTGGCCGGTCGAACACGATACGGTCCTTTGCGTACTGCGTGGCGCGGGCGAGTGCGTTTTGGCCGATGCCGATGGCTTCCGCCGCGATCAGGATTCGCTCTGGGTTCAGACTGTGCAGCAGGTAATGGAATCCCTTACCTTCCTCCCCGATTCGGTCTACTTCCGGCACCGGCAGGCCGTCGATGAAGACTTCGCAGGAATCGACTGCCGCGCGACCCATTTTAGGGATGGTGTGCACATCGCAGTAATCGCGATCCAGACGCGTATAGAACAGCGTCATTCCTTCGGTGGGACGGGCGCATTCTTCCTTCGGCGTGGTTCGTGTCAGCAGCATGATCCGGTCGGCTTCCTGGGCCGTCGAAGTCCAGATTTTCCTTCCGTCGACCTGGTAACCGCTAGCGGTGCGCACCGCGCGGGTCTTGATGGATGTTGTATTCAACCCGGCATCGGGTTCGGTAATGCCGAAACAAGACTGGGTCGTGCCCTGGATCAGGCCCGGCAGCCAGCGTTGTTTCTGTTCCTCGCTGCCGAAAACTACGATGGGGTGGGGGCCGAAAATGTTGATATGAATGGCCGAGGCTGCGCTCATCGCACCGGAAGAATTGGCCACGGCGTGCATCATCAGGGCAGCCTCGGTTGCGCCCAGGCCTGCACCGCCAAATTCTTCAGGCATGGTGATGCCGAGCCAACCGCCTTGTGCCATGGCGCGGTGGAAGTCGAAAGGAAACTCCCCCGTCCTGTCCCGTTCCAGCCAGTAATCATCATCGAACACGGCGCAGGCCTTGTGCACCTCGTCGCAAATCGCCTGTTGTTCCACTGTCAGGGAGAAATCCATCAGCTCATGTTACCTTCTGTCAACCCAAGTAGTTCAATAACGGTCTCCTGCAGTACCGACCGCCGCAGTTTTCCCGACGAGGTCATTGGCAGTGAATCCAGCAACACCAGGATTTGGGGCCACTTGTTTTTCGCCAGCCCTTGCTGTTCCGCGAATTCGACTAAGTCGTCGAGCACCACTTCGCCACCCTTGTTTTCCGGGACCACGCAGGCGCATACTCGCTCTCCCAGGCGTTTATCGGGTATCCCGACGCAGGCGACATCCCGGATTCGTTCATCGGTCAGGAGAATTTCCTCGATCTCTGCCGGTGAGATATTGGCGTCGCCCCGGATGATTGTGTCTTTGAGGCGGCCGGTAAGCTTAACGAAGCCTTCTTCATCGATCACGGCGAGATCACCGGTCCGGAACCATCTACCCGGGAGAAAAGACTCTGCATTCAGCTGATCCCGTTTGAAATAACCGAGGAAAAGCGATGGAGATCGCATCACCATCTCACCTTCTTCGCCGGCTGCCACATTATTTCCACTGTCATCGACAATTTTCAGCTCCGTCCCCAGGAATGGCTGGCCATCCGATCCGGTAATCCGTTCGAAAGATGCTCCCGGCCGGCAGCCGGTACCAATTCCTTCCGTCATGCCCCAGAGTACCGAGGTCAGGGTCGATGGTAGTTTTTTATACGCCTCTCGCAGGAGATCGGCGCTTACAAAATTGCCGCCGCACAACATCACGCGCAGGCTCAAGCCGGTGGCCAGTTCCTCCAGCATTGGTCTTTCCAGTAAATCGCGCAGCAAGGTCGGGGTGGTCAAAGAAAAAGTGGCCTTTTCACTGGCGAGGAGTTCCAGATAGCGGTCGGCGCTCCATGTTTCTTGCAGAACCAAAGTGGCGCCGAGAAATATCGCCAGGCGCAGGCCATGTACGAAACCAGCAGAGAATCCCAGCGGCGCCGCCATCAGTATCACTTCATCAGGCCCGAATCCGTAGATGGGCGCAACCGCGCTATTCATCGCACCGATGGTATTTGAATTGTGCATCACTCCCTTGGGTACGCCGGATGATCCGGAAGTGAACAACAGCGACACGAGATCGGATGCCGTTATGGAATGATCAAGAACGGGATGTTCTACCGTCGCAGAAGCCAGCAGTTGCTCGAAAGTCAGCCAGCCAGGTGTGTCATGTTCAACTCCGACCGAGACCAGGATTTTAAGTGAGTCTAGCGATTCTGCCAGCGGGTCGATCATCGCGATGAAATCTCGCCGGTTGAATTCTGCCGGCACGACGATTCCCATCGCATCACTGGTCTTCACCACGCCCCTGAATTCATGCCCTCCGCTGGTGACCGGCAAATGAACGCCCACCGCACCGAGATAATTCAGCGCCAGCACGAAAGCCGTCACGTGGTGCCAGTTGGGCAGGGCTACCACGAAGCAGTCACCCTTTTTTACGCCCTTTGCCTGCAGTGCCGCAGCCAATCGCCACACCAGGTTTTGCATTTCGCTGTAGCTTACGCTGCCGAAGCGTTCATCCTTGACGGCGATCTTTTCTGGAAACCGCTTAACAGCCTGCTCGAAATAATCCGTTAACAGAAGATCCGTCCAATAACCTTTGTCACGGTAGTAGTCTGCTTGATTGGTTTCACATGGCATATCCGCCGCTCACGCTGATGGTCTGGCCGGTGACATAGGACGTCTGGTCGGATGCCAGCAGCAGGACGATCGGAACGATGTCGCCGGGTACGCCCGCCCGCCGCAGCGGGTAGTGGCGAACCACCTTCTTCATGGTTTCCTCGTTGGCGAAGATACGGCTTTGGTGGCTATCCGCATGCCACAGGCTGTTGTCGCCCGCGTCACCGGGATTTTCCGGCAGGGTCAGGCCCGGGCAGACGACATTAACATTCAGTTGATACTTGCCGAATTCACGCGCCAGGGCTTTACTGAGCGCAATGATTCCACCTTTGCAGGCTCCATAAACGGCTTCGTTGTATTCACCAACCCGGCCGGCATCCGACCCGATCGTGATGATCTTTCCATAGGACCGCTCGATCATCGACGGCGCCACCGCCCGGATGCAGTGGATCGGACCCCACAGGTTGATTGATATCTCTTTCTCGAAGTCCTCGTATGACTTGTTGACGAACAGCGCGTTGTTGGTCCAACCGGCGTTGTTGATCAGGATGTCGATCTGTCCGAAAGCTTCGAGCGTGCGCTCGGCCATGTCCTGCACCTGGCTGCGGTCGCCGACATCGGATTTCACGAACATAACCCTGCCGCTGCCCGATGTCTGCAGTTCATCGACGACGCGCTGCGCCTGGTTTTCATCGATATCCGCGATGACGACGTTGGAGCCTTCATCAAACAGACCTTCGGTGATCGCTTTGCCGATATTGGACGCCCCGCCGGTGACGATCGCGGTTTTGCCTGCTAATCTCAGATCCATCGTCGTTTTCCTCACTTTTTCCTTTTCGAGGCCTGTTGGAATTTCCGCAACCGTTCCTCGATTTCGTCGGCAGCGAGTGTGCGGTTACGCTCGAAATAAATTTCCTCAAGCCACAGGGCGCTCGCGGCCGGCAGATCTATCCCCAGCATGGCCACTTCCTTGACCAAGCGCACGGCGGTTTTGCCGTTTTCACAGATGGCCTGCGCGATTTTCATGGCCTCTTCCAGCAGTGATTCGTCGGGCACCACCTTCTGGATCAGTCGCAGGCGGAGCGCTTCGTCTGCGGAAACCGGGTCACCGGTCAGCATCATCAGTAAGGCATCACCCATGCCGATCAATCGTGGCAACCATTGCGTTCCACCACCGCCGGGTAAAGCGCCCAGCTTGACTTCCGGCAAACCGATCACGGCGGATTGCGCCGCGATGCGAATATCGCAACCCAGCGCAAGCTCAAATCCACCTCCAAGAGCATAGCCGTTGATTGCGGCGATGGTCGGTTTGCTGATTTTTAGTGAATTCGGGGTGACCCAGTACTGGGTCCTGGTTTTCGGCGGCAGGTACAGGAAGTCCGGCGCCTTCTTGATGTCGATGCCGGTGGAAAACGCCCGTCCGTTACCCGTGTAGATCAGCACGCGCAGGTCGTCATTGGCCTCGAATTCCTCCAGGCGCCGCCGGTGCTCAGACATTAAATCCATATCGAAAGAATTCATGGCCTGGGGCCGGTTCAGCGTAATTATCGCCACGGGACCCTGCGTTTTCCAAAGCAGGGGTTCGGCTTCTTCGAATGCTTTGTCTTCACTCATGTTTTGAGTCCTGTATGTTCAATGGTGCAAACCTGACCTAGTGTACTGCATCGTAATTAATGGTACTTTCAGAGGCCACCTGTGGCTGCAATGCAAGGCGGGGCTCGCAGGGAATGGCCTTGTTAGCGCTGGCGCTTGATGAATTCAAGGATCAGGTCGTTTGTTAAATTACGTGCTTCCCAGTGCATGCAATGCCCTGCTCCGGGAATCACGGTTAGTTCCGCGCCCGCTATGGCTTCGGTGATCATTTCAGACGCTCGGGGTGGGCAGTACGGATCGAGTTCTCCGGCAAGCACCATGGTAGGACAGTCAATGGCGCCGAGTTCGGACATCATGGGCTCATCTGCGAGTCTCAACATGGCCCGGCAAGCGTTTAAATAGCCGTTCACATCTTTGACCGCGGCTGTGCGCAGTTGACGGTATTCTTCAATGAGTTGTTCGTCGTCGATTGAAAAGCATCCGCTTGCGTCGTCCTCCGTGATCAAGGTAATGGCCTTCAGGCCGCCCTGAGTCGCCTGTTCGATACGGTTGTTGAAAAACGCAACGCCGGGACGTCCCACGGTACAGGAACTGGCGATGAGAATGAGCCCCTGCACCATTTCGGGGAAGTCCAGCGCAAACCGTTGTGCAATAACACCACCCATTGAGAATCCGACCAACCACGCAGGGACCGCGCTGTGGGCGCTTAGTATCTGCGCCAGGTCATCTGCCATTTGTCCCACGGTGCCATTCCCGGCGCCCACGGGGCTGGTGCCAAATCCACGAACGTCATAGCTTATGACATTCATCGAGCGCTGCAGGAAGGACTCTTGCTGCGACCACACGCTGCGCTCCTCGGACAACCCGTGGATCAGAACTGCAGTGTGGCTGGATGCAGTCATTGAATTCTCCTGACCCTGCTGCTTTAATCCGGATGGTACCTGGGAAGCAGTACTCGCCTACTTCAGGTGCTTGATGATTTCCTGGCTGATTTGTTCCATGCGAGCCAGTCTCCCGCCCGTTCCCGCCCGGAAAGCCAGCGTGACACCGTTGAGGCCAAGCGCTTTGAGGGCGCCAATCCGCTCCAGGATTTCCTCGGCGCTGCCGACCAGTGCGACGTAATCGATAAATTCGGGCGAAACCACTTGCTTGTGGCTGGCGTGCGATGACATGTGTTCCAGACGATCGTAGCTCTCACCCGCACGCCGGAAGTCTTCTTTGAAAGGTACGAGAAAATCCGGCAGGTTCTTCCACTTATGGAAAGTTTCAGCCTGTGAGGCAGCCCAGTGGCTGACATCGTCACGGGCCTGATCACGATCATCCGAAATTGCGATGTTGGCCCACAAATCAAACTTGATTTCGCTGAAATCGCGGCCAACTTCTTCCGCGCCGCGCCGCACATGATCCATTTGCCACTTGGTAAATTCAACGTTGGCGCCACCCATCAGGATGACACCGTCGGCAACCCGGCCACACATGGCCAGAATTCGTGGCTGATTGGCGGCAACGAAAATCGGTATTTTTCCTGTTGCAGTCACAAGGTGAAAAGGTTTTCCATCCGCATCTGCAAGTTCTCCGCCATCGCACAGGGTATTGATGTTGTTGATTGATTCTTCCAGATAGGCAATATTCGCGGGCTTCAAGCCTATGGAATAGACCGCGGTCCAGCCTGAACCCAAGCCGATGATGGCGCGACCGTTACTGACTTCGTTCAATGCCGTGAAACCGTTCGCCAGTGTCGTGGGGTGCCGCGTCACAGGGTTAGTGACACCGGTGGAAAGCTTGATGGTAGAGGTATTTACAGCACACAGGGCGAGCGCGACGAAACAGTCCTTCATCGACATCTGGCAGTCAGCGATCCATACACTGTCGAACCCCAACCTTTCGGCATTCTGAACGACCTGTACGGTGTGTGAGATGGGCTCACGGGGGCTGATTCCCAAGGACATTCCGACATTCATTTTGTGCTCTCCTGCAGAATTTTTATATATGATTAATGATCCTGATGGACCGTTGATGCTGGTATTCGACAGAAGTGAAAGTTTTTCGATGTACTCGTGCTGACCCAAAAAACGCCTTAACCCACTGCTGTTCCGCTTAATCTGGAGGGGGTGCCGGACCAGGCAATATTATTGACATTAGGCCCTTAGGATCAGATTGAGCCAGCCATACTGTGCGCGTTGTTCTACCGCTACGCGTGCTGATCTCGATTGAATTTCTCAAACGTTTCCACGCGCCAGCGTTCTGTTCTTTCAATGTCATTAAAGCTGAAAAGATGGAAGCCGGGTATGTTGATTTCCGGATCAGCCAGATAGGGTTCCAGGCCGGCCAGTAAGTCATCCGGCTGGTAGGGTTTGGCGCTGATCATTTTTCTGAGCAGGCCTTTCTGCTTCTTCAATACTTTTACGGACTGTCCCACGCCAATCCTCAGCGAGAGCGAGATCAGCTTGCTCATATTTGCCACACCAGGCAAGCCGATCCAGACCGGCAGGCTCACACCAGCTTTGCGGATGCCTTTCAGCCAATCGACAATGGCCTGCGGGTCAAAACACATCTGGGTAACCATGTATGTAGCAAACTGTTGTTTATCCTGAAGAAATCTCAATAGTTTCTGGTCATCGACCAGGGGGTGCCCTTCCGGGTGGGAAGCAATACCAATGTCTTCGATATCGTGACCTATTTCAGCCATGTCCCGAAGCACATCCAGCGCGCAATCGTATTCTCCGACCGGCTCCGGTGCATCACCACCGGGAATAAACACACTTTCGACCCTGGCTGCCTCAAGCCTGGCCAGTATTTCACGAAGGTGGCCCTTGTCCTGGATCATCCTGGCTGAGATGTGGGGAATCAGCTTGAGTTGCCTCTCCTCGGGCAAAGCCCTGAGCTGCTCCACCAGTTTCAGCGTGGGCTCGAGGCCCTTCACGGGGGAACAGGTAATCGAGACATAGGAATGCCGTGGAATGTGAATCAGCCGATCCAGGATGGTCTTGGTGGGAAACACTTCCATATAAGCCTGGTCCAAAAGTCTGGCCAAAACCTGATGGCTGTTGTTGCTATTCATCATTTATCTTGCCCCTCCATCCTTGGCTTTTCATCCGGTTTCTTCATCGTGTCCAGGAAGAATACCGAGTTCACCCCGGCCATGAGCAACTTGCAGCGTTTGTGCACATTCTTTGAAAAGTAAGTTACAAGGAAGAATAATAGCCTATTTCCCTGAAGCCCACGCATATTGCGCTGGGATAGAACTAGTTGTTAAAGTTCCACTGTGAAAAACTTGATTCCTATTGGCCGCAGGCATGAATGAACCGATCCAAGTGGTGCACGGGGAGGGAGTCGTTTCGTTCTTCCTGAACCGGCCCGAGCGCCGAAATGCCTTGTCGCTCACCTTACTGGCCCGGCTGAGCGATGCTCTCTCGAGCGAAATCCGTGGCGACACGTCTGCAGTGATTGTCAGTGGTGTCGACGGGAGTTTCAGCGCGGGTGCTGACCTGACTGACCTGACTGGAACCCTTCAAGACCTGGGCATGGATGATGCCATTGAAGAAGTGACACTAAAAATTCGGGACCTGCCGGTTCCGGTGATCGCCGCCATCGATGGTCCTTGCCTGGGCGGCGCCTTCGACCTCGCCTTGAGCTGTGACCATCGCATCGCTTCCAGGGATGCTTTCTTCCAGGTGCCAGCCACCCGCCTCGGCTTGCTCTACAATCCGCGCTCCATTGTAAGAATGCGGCAATTGCTCGGCCGTGACGCCGTTTTCCGCCTGTTGGTGCTTGGCGAGCGCCTTGATGCAAATGCGGCCCTGCGGGCCGGCATCGTATCCCACGTGGTTGAGGGCGCCAGTTACGAAGCGGCCCTGAAGATTGCCCAGGCAGCCACGGGCAACTTCGCCTCGGCAGTAGCGGCAACCAAGCAACTGCTCAATGCGATCGACGGCATCGACTACGACCCCGGGGAGTGGGATAAGCAGCGTCGCGAGTTGCTGTCTTCGCCAGAGCGGCGGGCGGCGGTGGCCAGTGAGAAAAAACGCCGCGGCTATTAGGGCCTGTTAACAGGCCCTAAGCTCTGTTCAGGATTTCAAGGCTTTACTGATGGCGACGAGACCGAGGTCTCTTTGCCGGTTCAATGTTGTGTAATCACGATCTCCAGCCACCTGTGCAGCGCCTTCGACAAGGCGATCCCTTAATTCCTGGGTCAGTTCGGGGGCTTCCAGTCTGGTCCAGGGAAGCTTCAGGGCTGGGCCAAATTGATCCAGGCAATAAGCCATGCCGCCCTCGCCACCTCCGATGTGGTAGGTAAGGCATGGCCCCATAATTGCCCAGCGTGGTCCCGGGCCGTTGACGATGGCGAAATCGATTTGCTCCACGGTCGCCTCATCATTGGTGACCATGTGCAGGACTTCGCGCCACATGGCTTCCTGCAGGCGGGTGGCAATAAATCCCGGGATTTCCCGGGACAGGGCAAGTGGCGCCTTGCCGGCAATCCGGTAGAAATCGACGACCCACTTCACCGCCTCCGGATCTGTTTTTGCACCGCCAACGACTTCGACCAGGGGCAGCAGGTAGGGTGGATTGAACGGGTGTCCGACCACTGTGCGTTGGGGGCTGGGGCACTTGGCCTGGATGTCCGTCATGGGCAGGCCGGAGGTGCTCGAGGCAATTACCACGTTTGTGGGCACGAGTTCTCCCAGCCGGGCATACAGCGTCTGTTTCAACTCGAGGTTCTCAGGCGCACATTCCTGCACGAATTCGGCCCCGGCCACTGATTCTGCAAGGTCGCTGGTGCAAAAGAGATTGTCGCGCGAAGCGCCCGGGGCAAGCCCCAGTGCCTCCAGGCTGACCCAGGCCGTGTCAATCAGCGAACGCAGGGAAGTCTCCTCAGCCACCAGGTCATGAAGATAGGTGGTAACCTTGTAACCCCTTGCAAGGAACCAGGCGGACCAGCCTGCGCCAATGGGCCCGGCGCCAATGCAGGTGACGTGGTGCACCTTACGGGGCTCGATGCCTGTGAACTTCTCTGTCATGTCGTTAAGAACCCTCTGCCTCACTTGCCTTTGAAGTCGGCCTTGCGCTTCTCAACGAATGCGCTGATGCCCTCCTGCGCGTCATCTGAACTGAGCAAAGCCCGGTAGATCGGCAAATCGGCGGTACGCATGGTCTGGAACGCCTGTTGGACGGTGTCGCCCTCGATGGCGCGCAGCAGTTCCTTGACCGACTGCAGGGCCAGTGGCGTCACGCCGGCCAATTGGTCGGCCCAGGCCCGCGCTTTGGCCATCAACTGATCCGCCGGCACGACGGCATTCACCAGGCCGTAACTGGCCGCCTCCACCGCCCCCATGCGCTCACCCAGCAACAGCATTTCCATTGCCTTGTTATAGGGCAGGCGCCGTGGCAAACGCTGTATTGCACCTGCGTCGGGCACAATCCCCAGCGGCATTTCCGGACAGGCGAATTCCACGTGTTCGGCCGCAATAATCAGATCACAGGAAAGGGCTATTTCAACTCCGCCGCCCAGGGTGATCCCGTTCAATGCCGCGATCACCGGCTTGTTCAGATCCCACAGCTCGGTTATGCCGGCAAATCCGCCGGGGCCGTAGTCATCCTCCCACCAGTTTTCCAACGACATCTCGCCGGCCTCAACCGCCTTGAGGTCCCAGCCGGCACAAAAAATGCGCTCGCCCGCACCGGTGATGATGCCAACCGCCAACTCGGGGTCATCACGCAAGGTGACAAAAGCCTCGCCCAGTGCCTGGCTGACCTTGATGTCGATGGCATTGGCCTTGGGTTTGTCAATGACAATTTCGAGAACGCCACCCCTGCGGGAAACATGGACGTGTTCTGACATATCGCTTTCCTTTCAGATTGTTGGTAAGGCTGGCAAACATCACTGATGTTTGCGCAGATAATCATATGATGTGTGATCGCTGTCTTTACAGTCACATTTAATGCGACACAAACAGCACTATTTCGACATTCCGAAACCAGGTGGGATGAAGGATCACATGATCAAAAATCTTTCACTCATGTCGAATACTAGCAACAAATTTCTTGCGGGATCACTAA
>PVMK01147298.1_pt1 | contig 18228 bp, 19 predicted proteins | sample 1853481 | NCBI WGS metagenome assembly PVMK01 (sample SAMN08533507, study PRJNA380276) | Marine sediment metagenome, whole genome shotgun sequencing project. | reverse complement strand
TTATTTATAGTAAACTATCAAATCGCTTTTTACACTTGACCTCAAAAGCTTATAGGTTCTATAAAGGATAACGTGAACTGCAGCTGTCTATCTTTCGACATTCAAATTGGGTCTTGATAATCGTTGAGAACAGTTGTTTGGTAAGAGATGTATTTTCAGAAACATGTTAAACAACAAAAAGTAAGGGAGGACCTATGTTAAAAAAAATCATTTTACTATCAACCCTGTTTGTTTTTCTTTGTTCAGGCATGGTGCTGGCCGCGCCCAAGACAGCACCCTGATTTTTGGTCGTGGCGGTGACAGCGTCGGGCTGGATCCGGCCTATGAAACGGACGGCAACTCTTTCCAGGTATGCGACAACATCTTTGAAGCACTGATATTTTATGCCGATGAATCGACAGAACTGCAGCCCGGGCTGGCCGAATCCTGGGATATTTCGCCGGATGCAAAAACTTACACCTTCCATTTAAGAAAAGGCGTCAAGTTCCACGACGGCACGCCCTTCAATGCCGACACGGTGGTTTTTTCCATCGGCCGTATGATGAAAGAGCGCAACGTCAAATTTTTCGGCAAGGGCTGGGATATTCCGGTTCAGGATCGTGTGCCCGAGTACTGGGTATCCATGGAGATGGACGATACCATCGGCGCCATCGAAGCCACCGGTGAGTATACGGTTGTTTTCAAACTCAAAAGAGTCGAAGCACCGTTTCTGGCCAACATGGGCATGGACTTTGCCGACATCATCAGCCCGACAGCTTTTATGAAAAATCCCAAGGAGTTTCTGCGTAATCCCGTCGGATCGGGTCCGTTCAAATTCGTCAAATGGGTCAAGGGCGATCGCATCATTCTGGAAAAAAACAAGGACTATTGGGATAAATCCGGAGGGCCCTATCTGGACAAAATCGTCTTTCGCTCCATCCCGGAAAATTCGGTGCGTTTTTTGGAATTGAAAGCCGGCAGCATCGATATCTGCCAGTTTCCCAATCCGGCTGATATTAAGCTTGCAAGGGAAGATAAAAACCTAATACTCCCCACGCAGCCGGGCATGAACATCGGCTACCTTTCCTTCAACCACACCAAGGAACCCTGGAAGAGCAACCTCCATCTGCGCAAGGCGATTGCACATGCCATCAACCGCAAGGCTATCGTGGATAACCTGTACCAGGGTATGGGACAGGTCGCCAAAAATCCCATTCCGCCCACCATGTGGGGCTACAACAAGCAAGTACCCGGATTTAAATACGATGTAGAAATGGCCAAGGCTGAACTGGCCAAAGCCGGATTCCCGGAAGGCAAGGGGTTGCCGGAAATTAGCCTATGGTCCATGCCGGTTCCCAGACCTTATAATCCGGATGGACTGAAAATCGGGGTGGCCATGTCGGCCGATCTGGCCAAAATCGGCATCAAAGCCAGGGTGGTCAGCTACGAGTGGGGAACCTATCTGAAGCGCCAGCGCGAACAACCGGAGGATATGGATCTCTTTCAACTGGGCTGGACCGGCGACAACGGCGATCCGGACAATTTCCTGGCGGTCCTCTTCGATGGTCTGGCATCATCATCCATCAGAACCCAGTGGCACAACGAAGAATACCACAATTTGATGCAGCAGGGTAAACAGACCGTCGATCAGGCCAAACGAACCGAGATCTATGAAAAAGCGCTACAGCTTATCTATGACGAAGTCCCGGTGATCAGTATCGCTCACTCAACACAAATTTGGCCGGCTCGCAATAATGTCGTGAACTTCAAACTGCATCCAACCGGATCCGTCCGGCTGAAAAATGTCTCGTTGAAGTAGAAAAACTTTATTGTTTTACGACCTGAAAAAAGGGAGAGAGGAGTATCCTCTTTCCCTTTTTTATTTACACCCGGTTTTTTTTAGTATAAAGCTTGGCGGGTAAAATGAAATATTGTCCTGAATAAAAGTTTGTGAACGCTGATGATCGTTTCAAACCCATCTAAAAGACCATAATCAAAGCTCTCAATGCTTGCCTACATCATCCGAAGAATATTTATACTTATCCCCACCCTGCTGGGCGTATCCATTCTGGTGTTTATGATGCTGCACTTTACGCCGGGGGATCCGGCCGAACTGCTGATGGGAGAGAGGGCCTCGGAGGAAGCTTTGCAGCAAATACGCGAGCATCTGGGTCTCAACAAGCCGCTTTATGTTCAATACGGGTTGTTTCTGAAACAATTGATGAAGGGCGACCTGGGAGAAACCATCTGGACGCGCCAAAAAGTCTGGATCGAGATCAAACAGCGCTTTCCGGCCACCATCGAGCTCTCCATTGTGGCCTTATTCATCAGTTGTTTTGCCGGTATGATCCTCGGCATTATCTCAGCCACCAAACAATACTCCATATTTGATTACCTCAGCATGCTCGGGGCCCTGGTGGGGGTCAGTATGCCCATTTTCTGGCTGGGGCTGGTGTTTATGCTCATATTTGCCCTCAACCTGGGCTGGCTGCCCATGTCAGCCAGATTGAGCGTGGGTATAGATCTTGAAGTCATCACCAACTTCTATATCCTGGATGCTTTGCTGACCCAAAATTGGGCGGCATTGCGGGATGCGATCTGGCACATCATCATGCCGGCCGTAACCCTGAGTACCATTCCAACGGCCATCGTCGCCCGCATGACCCGCTCTTCGATGCTGGAGGTGCTGCGCCAGGATTACATCAAAACCGCTAAAGCCAAGGGGCTTTCACAGTTTATCGTGATTTTCAAGCACGCCCTGCGCAATGCGCTGATTCCGGTGGTCACCACCATCGGCCTTCAATTCGGCGTACTCCTGGGCGGGGCAATTCTCACGGAAACCATCTTTGCCTGGCCCGGTGTAGGCAAGTGGATGTATGACGCCGTGATGCAACGAGACTATATGGTCATTCGCAGCGGCACCCTGTGCATTGCCATGATCTTCGTTGTCATTAACCTTTGCGTAGATGTACTTTATGCCGTTATCAATCCCAGAATCAGTGTGAAATAGCTTAGTGTTTAGTGTTTGGTGTTTAGTGTTTGGTGTTCAGTTATCAAACCCAATTTAATATGAACAGACAGAAGCCCAAAAAAAATCCTGAAGACCGGCACCCGTTTTTTGATCAGCTCAGCCAGCTGTGGCGCAACAAAACCGCCGTGCTGGGTCTGGTGATCATTACGATTTTTATCCTGAGCGCCATTTTCGCCCCTTACCTGAGCCCTCACGACCCGCTTGAAATCTCCCTTTACGATCAGCTCAAAACCCCGGTATGGCATGCGACCGGTACCTGGGAAAATATACTGGGTACCGATGACCTGGGCCGCGATATTCTTTCACGACTGATTTACGGCGCGCGTGTTTCATTGGTTGTTGCCGTCATCAGCGTCGGCCTCGCATTTTGCTGCGGCATCCTGCTGGGCTGCATCTCCGGCTATTACAAAGGGTTCAGGGACAGCATCATCATGCGGATCATGGATATTATCCTGGCCTTCCCATACATTCTGCTTGCAATTGTGGTAGTGGCCTACCTGGGGCCCAGTCTCCAAAACGCCATGATTGCCATCGCCATCACCTATGTGCCGCGTTTTGCACGCATTGTTCGCGGCAGTGTGCTGGAGGAATGTGAGAAGGACTATGTCACTGCCGCCCGGGCCATTGGTGCACGTGATTTCCGCATTATTTTTATTGCCATTTTACCCAACTGCCTCGGCCCCTTGATCGTCCAGACCACCCTGGGATTTGCATCGGCCATCCTGGATATGGCCGCCTTGAGTTTTTTGGGATTGGGCGCCCAACCGCCCACACCGGAATGGGGCGCCATGATTGCCAAAAGCCGCTCGTTGATCCTGCGGGCCTCATGGGTAATGACATTTCCGGGACTGGCAATCCTTTTTGCGGTGCTGGGCTTCAATCTCTGAGCGACGGCCTGAGAGATGCCCTGGACCCCCGGCTCAGGGATTAATAGTATCTTAGTTGTTATTTTTGTGCATTTTGTGGCAAAAAAATTGTATTGGAATATTTTCACTGTCTTGTAACGATTGAATATTTTCGATTGAATATTGAATATTGAAGGTATTCTGCCAATTTATATTAAAAAAGATAGAGCGAAGCGATTCCCCCAATAGTCAATCTTCAATAATCAATATTCAATTTGGTTCCGGCTTGTCCGGATTAGGTTTTATGGAAAACAATAACCTGCTGGAAATAAAAAACCTGCAAACTTATTTCTATGTTCGCGGATTGGTAGCCAAAGCCGTTGACAATGTCAGCCTGACGATCAAGTCCGGTGAAACACTGGGCCTGGTGGGAGAGTCCGGCTGCGGTAAAAGTGTCACCGCCCATTCCATTATTCGTCTGATACCGGATCCGCCCGGCAAAATAGAGGGCGGCGATATCTTTTTCGATGGCCAGAGCTTGCTGAAACTCTCCGAATTTCAGATGCGCAAAATTCGGGGCAACCGCATTTCAATGATTTTCCAGGAACCCATGACATCGCTTAACCCGGTTTTTTCGGTGGGCGATCAGGTCGGCGAAGTGATCCGACTGCATCAGAAGTTATCCCGCAGCGCAACCCGTGAACGCGTGATCGAAATGTTTCAACTTGTGGGCATCCCGGCAGCCGAAATGCGGCTATCCGACTATCCGCATCAGATGAGTGGTGGGATGCGGCAGCGCGTGATGATAGCTATGGCGCTGGCCTGCAATCCGAAGTTGATGATCGCCGATGAGCCCACCACCGCTCTGGATGTAACCATCCAGGCCCAAATACTGGATTTGATGAACAAACTTAGACGGAAACAGGTGCATCCATCCTGTTTATCACACATGATTTGGGCGTCATTGCCGAGATGGCCCAAAATGTGGCGGTGATGTATGCCGGCAAGGTAATGGAACACACGGACGTAAAAACACTTTACGCCAACCCGAAAAATCCATATACAATCGGTTTGCTGCAATCCATCCCCGTGCTGGGCAGAGAAAATAAAGAAGACCGGCTCAAGACAATTTCCGGCGTCGTGCCTTCCCTGCTGAATTTACCTTCCGGCTGCCTGTACAACGACCGCTGCCCGGATGTTTTTGACGACTGTCATCAAGTGGAACCCTGAGATGTATCAAGTCGGAAATAATCACTTTGTAAGGTGTTTGAAATATGCCTGATCTGCAAGCAACGGGAAAAGCCCTGCTGGAGGCCCATAATATTGTTAAGCATTTCCCCATCAAAGGCGGTGTTTTTATGAAGGAAATCGCCGCGGTTAAAGCTGTCGATGGTGTCAGTTTGACCATTGATGAGGGCGAAACCGTGGGGCTGGTGGGCGAATCCGGTTGTGGTAAGACAACCTTCGGCAGAGTGATCCTGCGTCTGGAAGAGCCCACTTCCGGTGAAATCTATTTCGAGGGTGAAAGCATTCTTAGCTATGATAAGAATAAGATGCAGGCATTACGCGAAAAGATGCAGATCATCTTCCAGGATCCTTTCTCTTCCCTTAACCCCCGCAAAACGGTATCGCATATCATTGGTGAACCCCTGCTGGTCCACGGGATGAAAAGCAGAAAGAAAAGAGAAGAAAGGGTACTCGAGTTACTGCGGGTGGTCGGGCTGCGTAAAGAGAACATGCGTCGCTATCCGCACCAGTTCTCGGGCGGTCAGCGGCAAAGAATCGGGGTCGCCAGAGCGCTGGCACTAAACCCCAAGCTGATCGTCTGCGATGAGGCGGTGTCCGCGCTGGACGTATCCATCCAGGCCCAGGTGATTAATCTACTCAAAGATCTGCAGGATGAGTTCGGGCTGACCTATCTTTTCATATCCCATGATTTAAGTGTGGTGGAACACATCAGTGATCGCGTGGCCGTCATGTACCTGGGCAAAATCGTAGAATTTGCGCCAAGCCAAGCCCTTTACCAGACACCGCTTCACCCTTATACCCAGGCACTCCTATCGGCGGTGCCCGTTCCGGATCCTGCTCTAAAAAGTAATGAAAGGATAATTCTAAAAGGAGATGTCCCCAGCCCCATTGACCCCCCGCCGGGCTGCAGCTTTCACCCGCGTTGCCTTTTTGCCAAAAATATTTGCAGCAAAAGGGAACCGGAATTCAGGGAAATCCGAGATAAACATTTTGTTGCCTGTTTCTTTGCCGGTCAGCTCGGATTAAAAAAACCGCTTTAAGAAATTCCAAGATATCATTTATTGGACGACCGATTGTGAGCCTCCTTATTTTTTGGAACAATAAAATTACTAAATTGCTTTCAAAACTCTCAGATTTTGCTCGAGGGTTAGGCGCGAGGAGGAGAAACGGCGGAGCGTACATATAGTACGTGAGCAAGTTTCGACAACGAACAACAACACCCTCGGGCAAAAGATGGGGGTTTTGAAAGCAATTTTAGATATCTTTCAGCAGCTTATTGGCCGGCGACTTCTGCATGGCATCGCTAAAATGCTTCAACGCATCGGACAGCGCCCGGTGATCCTCGGTTTGAGCAACCGGTATGCTATCGATCCCGCTTTGTTCGAGTGCTTCGAGAACGTATTGAATGCTAAGTCGGTTGATATCACGAGGCCGGCTGGTAGGCAATTTCCTTATCCTGATTCGTTTGGATCTCTGAAACCAGGCCGCTCGCAACCAGATCGAATAGGATATTGTGCACCAGGCGAATCGGCATTTCTAACTGGCCTGAAATCTGTATATCCGTTAATGGTTTGTCGCCATTTGCGAATTTTTTGACCAATAATTGAGCAATTTGCAAGGTAAGCAGCTTCTTAAAGCCGGAACTGACTTTCAGAGCAATCCGGCTCATACTCATAGGTATCCACATTTTGATTGGCAAAGGATAGCTCGGCACCGAAAAGCACGATCCACCAGCTGATTTGAACCCACATCAGAAACAGCGGCAAAGCGGCAAAACTCCCGTAAATGGCGTTGTACTTTGCGGCACCAATTTGAAAACTGATATAAGCCCCCTGGGCAATCTGGTAAAGCGTCCCGGCAACCACCCCACCCAGCAGGCCGGCCTTAAAATTCACCTTGGTATTGGGCATGATAATGTAGAGAATCGTAAACAGGGCCCAGATCAAAACATAGGGTGTGAACTTCAGCAAAAAAGAGATCAGCGGGCTAATGACACCCAGCAATTCTACTTTCTGGGCTAATCTGCGTGACCTGGGTCGTAATAAAAACCGTTGCGCTGCCGCTCATCAGCACCAGAATGGGGCTGATCAGCATAATCGACAGATAGTCACTAAATTTTCTGCCCCCAGCTTCGTTGCTTCTTGATTTCCCAGATATCGTTTAAAGCCATTTCAATATGCCCAAGCACCTTAAGGACGGACCAAAAAAGAACCAACAGGCCAATTCCGGCAATGAGACCACCCTGGGTCTGCTCCAACAGTGAATTCGCAAAATTGATGACCTGGCTTAAAACTTCTTCTTGACCTGGAAATTTATCGTACAGCTCCTTTTCCAGTCGTTTCGCAAAACCAAAACCTTTGGCAACGCCAAAAAACATGGCCGCCACCGGAACGATCGAAAGAAGAGTGTAAAACGTCAAAGAAGATGCCCGTATCAAACAGCGGTCTTCATCATAGCCGCGAAAGGCCAGGATGATGATTCGCAGCTGCTTGATCAGAAAGGATTTTCCGAAAGGCAGATCGGCCAATCGAATTCGCCAGATATCAACCCGGATAAAAGAAAAAAACCTGATAATGAAATCTCGCATATCCTGTTTTGAAGTGGGCTTCACTTGTTTCACCTATAGGAATTATCTTCTAAACAACAAATAACCCCTTTTAGTAAAAAATTGAAAAGCAATCACGAAAACACGAAAGACAGAAAGCACGAAATTAAATTCACTTTTCGTGTTTTTAAAGTTTCGTGTTTTCGTGATAAATAAGCTTTTTCGGCATTTCTGTGAAGACAACCTCTAATTTGTCACTCGCCAAACAGGTCGAAAGCCTAGAACAAAAATTCTATTTTATGCTCTTAAGCACTGCATAGGATTTCATAAAAGCGGGAAAGCCGGCCGTCGGTATCAACAACAGTAAGGCATGCTTGATTTCATCTTCGTTAATACCCGCTGCCCTGGCTTTGCGGATATGGGTCTCAAGCGCGCGTTTATGGTTGCATACAGCCGAAATCGCGATTTTTATCAACCACCGACTTTTTCCGTCTAAAGGCCCGCCCTTTTCATGAACTGCTTTTCCCAGGGCTTCTTGTTTGGCATGGATTTCAGGAAATTCTTCTTTAAACTCGCTAAAAATTTTATGAATGTCTTCCATAATGTCTGTCCTTTAAAGTAAGTATTAAGAAAGAAAAATAAACATATCTGTATTGAGGAAAAAAAACCCTTGTAAGGATTAAGGTTGTTATCGCATTAAAGCAAGCTTTTCCTCGAGATAGTTAAATCTCTGTTTAACATAATAGCTTCGGATTTCATTCTCAAGGATGGATCCAAGCTTAACCTTGAAATCTCTTTCTTTTAATCGCGCAAGCTTCTTCTGAAACTCGTTGGATTGCCTTCTGGTAAGGGCCGGCAGCTCAACTCCTCTCCGAAGCATAAACTCGATGTCGAAACAGTCTCTGATCTCTCCACGATCAAGGAACGCTTCGAATTTGTTTTTCATTGTTTGGTTCAGAGTATGGGCCTTTAGAAGGACCTGTTTTGTGCCGAACCTGGAAAACGCGATTTTTTCCTGAAAATCGCAATCTTTCTTCTCCCTTCGTATTTCAATCTTAAGCCGCTTTGGGTATAAGGCAGACCGTAATTCGAACAAGAGCGTGTAGTGTTTCATCTGGGAATCGGTGACCTCATAGTCTTTCTCAAAGGCCCTTCGAATTCTTTCGAAGTATGTATTCTGCGATATCCTTTTGATAAACCAAAAATCGAGATTGACTGAATAACGATCTAACTCATGGCACAGCCTCAGCATCGTTCCGCCGCCGAAGACAAGAGGTTCCAGCACTTTTGCGCTGTTCATTTTGTCCAAAACGTCTATTTCAAATATTTCATGCTGTCTTAAAATATCCATACTTCTTTAACATGTTCGTTGTTTTAAGAGGGAATTCTTTACTCAGGCGTCTGATCTCGTCTCTGTCAAGTTTCTCTGCATCCACTGCTGAAATATCAAGTGCATAACGACCGTAAGACATCAGATAAAATGCGTCCAGGAGAGCTTTCTCAGGAGTCGCTATAAAGAAATCCTTTTCTTTTTTGAATCCAAAGTATAAAGCGCTGGTAACCTTGGAATATCGGAAAAGGGTGTCGCCTACCTGGATTTCCTTTGTTCTTTTCACAGCAACCGACTCGAAAAAATCCCTTTGCACCTGGGTTGTTATCTCATAGTAATCCAAGGCAGTCATCAGAGAGATGTAGGAAGGAACCTGTCCCAGATTGGCAATCACGAATTTTTCCTCCTTTCCGGCTGCATTCCATACCTCACGCAGCATGTACATGTTTCTCTTGATGCGGACCAACACTCCCAGCTTGACATAACGGCTGGCAGAAACCTTGGCCGAAGCTGTGCTGATTCCCAGCGCCCGGGCTATGTCCGCGTAACCAAAATACAATTTGGGTATTTTGCTCAATTGCAGAATTTTCATCAAATATACCAAATGAACATTTTTGTTAATTTTATATACTTGATAACTCCTTGTGTCAATAAAAAAAATCCAGTTTTTTTTATTGATCCTATCATTAATTTTGAATATACACTTTACAGTTTTCTATCATCTCTTTGCGTGCAGCTAAAATTTCGATATTCAAAATTAAAAATTCGTACTATAAGCACCAAGATTAAATCCCACAAATGGAAAACTTATGAGGAGGTAAAAGCACAATGAAAATCGCATTTATCGGTCTGGGTACCATGGGAATAGGCATGTCACTCAATATTCTCAAAGCCGGTCACGAAGTCACCGTTCAAAACCGCACCCGGCAAAAGGAAGAAGCCGTCGCCAAAGAAGGTGCCACACGGGCGGAATCACCCAAGGAAGCCGCTTCAGGGGCTGAAATCATTATTACGATTGTAAGCGATACACCGGATGTTGAAGAAGTGGTTCTGGGCGCAAACGGGGTCATCCATGGCGCTCCGCAAGGCGCGATTGTCATCGACATGTCCACCATCAGCCCGGCAGCCACTCGTCAAATGGCTGATGAACTGGGCCAGAAAGGCATAAAAATGCTGGATGCACCGGTTTCCGGCGGTCCGGAAGGGGCCCAGAATGGAACCCTGGCCATTATGGTCGGCGGGGATGCAGCCGATTTCGAAAAAGCATTGCCCATACTTGAGATCATGGGAAAAACCGTTACCCATGTGGGGCCCATCGGGGCCGGACAGATTACCAAAGCGATCAATCAAATCATTATTTCCGGCACCTATCTTACCGTCGCCGAAGGTTTAACCCTGGGCATAAAAGCCGGCCTAGACATGCAGAAGGTCATTCAGGCCATCAGTGGCGGGGCTGCCAGTTCGTGGGTTTTACACAACCGGGGCATCAATGTGGTTAACAACACCTACCCCTTGGGATTCCGGGTCAAGCTGCACCACAAGGATTTGGGGATTGCACTGGACACCGCTCGTGAATTGGATGTGACCCTGCCGGCCACCGCATTGGTGGCGCAAATCGAAAACGGGCTTATCGCCAGAGGTTACGGCGACGACGATGTCTCTGCCATCGGCCGCAGCATTCGGGAACAATCGGGGCTGGAGTAAAGCCTCAAATGAAAGTGGGGATAGAAAAGAAGTCCAAAAGTGAAAATTTAGGCTTCGACGATAATGAGTTCGTGCCGTGGCATATAGGGGCGATCCTATGAAATTTTAGGTGTCAGGTTTCAGCGAGCTCTATGACAACGAGAAGTATGAATTTGATAACATGACTGCCAATTCTGAGAACATCAAAAAAATCGGTTATGCCTGCGCCTATACCCCGCTGGTCTTAATCGATGCGGCCGGCTTCACGCCGTATCGCATTTTGCCCATGAGTGAGTGCCCGGATCAGGCCGGGCAGCTGCTGCACGACAATCTCTGCCCGCACGTCAAACGTATTCTGGATCGCGCCATCAGCAAGGATCTGCCCGAACTTTACGGCGTCGTTTTTATGAACAGCTGTGATGCCATGCGTCGCCTGGCGGATGCCTGGAGGCGCGTACGACCCGATGACAAGATTATCTTGCTGGATCTGCCCGCCACCGCAGACGAAGCTGCAGTTGCTTATTTTGCCGGGGAACTAACCCGTCTCTTCGAATCACTTTCAGAATGGAGCGGACATAACATCACCAACAGCGATATAAGAGCAAGCATCGAGCACTACAACCAGCTGCCGCCCCTTTTTGCCAAGTTGCGCAAACGGTTGCATCAGGGCAAGCTGGCGGGTGGCAGCAGCGGGATGCAAACGCTCTATAATAAAGCCATGCTGGTGCCGTTCGAAAAAAGTATGGATAGGCTTGCAGCAGGCGCTGGCCGAACCGGAATCAAAAGATCCAGAAAATGACGGAATCCCTGTTTTTCTTTTCGGCAATGTTCTGGCAGACCCTGAAGCACTGGCGCTGTTCGAGTCCTGCGGCGCCCGCATTATCGACGATGATCTTTGCACGGGCTCAAGGTTGTTTACACTCCTTGATATTGACCCGGATCAGAATTTGCTTTTCGAAATTTCCCGCAGCCTGTTGACCCGGCCGCCCTGTGCCCGGACATTTGACCCGGGCCAGCCGCTAAAGATGGCCCAAGACATCCTGACGCGCGCCCGGGCTTCCGGTGCCCAGAGGCGTCATCGGCCAAACCATCAAATTCTGCGATCCCCTACCTGGATCGCCTGCCGGCAGTACGCGAGACGCTGCGGGAAGCCGGCATTCCGTTATTGCTGCTCGAAGGCGACTGCAGCCTGCGATCCATCGAGCAGCAACGAACCCGAATCGAAGCCTTTATTGAAATGTTTGTTTAGACCGACTGACAAAAAGGCGGCATACTCCATGATGTACCAATACTTCAACGACATGGCAGCCGGAATTGAGGGCAAGATTTTGCAGGATCCGGATCTGCCAAATCCCAGAAAAAAATATGCGCTGGAGACTGCCCGGCTCGGCAGCCGCTTATACTCCGGCAAAAACACGGTTGCCTGGTGCGGCATTGCCGTCCCGTTTGATTTGCTCAACGCCATGGGCATCACCTCCTGTTTTGTTGAATTCGTGGGCGCCGTGCTGGCAGCAACCGGCATGGTGGAGCCCTTCCTGGAAGAAGCCGAGCAGGCCGGCTTCGTCGGCGATACGTGTGGATACCACCGTTCGGTCATTGGAGCCGCCCGAAAAAAAGTTATGCCGGAACCGGATTTTCTGATCGCTACCACCTGCCCCTGCTCGGGTGGAATTGCCATTATGGAAAATCTGGCACATGTGTTTAACAAAGATCTTTTTGTTTTGAATGTGCCCCAGAAAGATGAACCCCAAAATGTCCGTTATCTGGCTGATCAATTAAAGGATATGGTCGATTTTATCAGCCATCACACCGGGAAAGCATTAGATGAGGACCGGCTGTGTCAAACCATTGAAAACACAAATAGCGCCTGCGCCATAATGAAGGATGCCTACCGTCTCGCGCAAAAGGTCCCTTCGCCGACAAATGGGAGTTTGCTCATTAATTTCGGAATCGTCTGGCCCCTATTTCTGGGTACACCCGCCGCAATTGAAATTGCCCAGGCCTATAAAGACGAATTCAGCGCCCGAATTGATAACGGCATCCAGGGCGTACCGGATGAAAAGCTGCGACTGTTGTGGATCCAAAACCGCATTCAGTTTAACAATCCGCTGGTCGAACTGCTGGAAAAAGAGTACCGGGCCAACATCGTATCGGACGAATTGAATGACATCTACTGGGACCCCATTGATCCCGACGACCCGTATACCGGCTTGGCCCGCCGGGCCATTACGATTCCGTTTAACGGCAGTATGCAGGGCCGGATTAAACATCTCCAAAAATTGGCCCGGGCCTACAGCCTAGACGGAGCCATCAACCCCTGCAACTGGGGCTGCCGCCAGGGCAGCGGCGCCAGGGGGCTGATCAGCGACGGACTCAAGGAAATCGGCGTACCGGTGTTGAACCTGGAAGTGGACTGTGTGGATAAGCGCAATTTTGCCGAAGGTCAGCTGCGCACCCGCATCGAAGCCTTCGTGGAAATGCTCGAAAACCGTTCGCACCCGGCACGATGATCTAATTTATTGCAAATTATTTCTGGTACACACCACTGGAAGCTATCTCAAAATTAGTAGATCAGATCCATTCGTGGCTGGAAGCCACTGCCACATCGCATTGCCAAAAGTGTGGGAGCGGCATCTTGCCGCGATATTCGAAAAAGCCCAGTCCGCCGGAAGCGGATTAAGATAGCTTCAAGGCACAAGCGGCCAAAACACCGGCAGGACAAACATTATCACGATTAGAACGACCAACGTTAATAATCCGCCGACTTTGAAATAATCCCAAAAACGGTAACCCCCCGGACCCATCACCAGGATATTGGCAGGGTGCGATATGGGTGTCATAAAACTTGCCGATGCCGCCATGGCAATCGCCATCATGAATGCATAGGGAGACAGCCCCATATTCGTTGAAGTGCTTAAAACGATGGGCGCCATGAGCACCACCAGTGCGGCTGTCGGTACAAAGCATGTGCCCAAAAATGTCAGTGCCACCAGGCCCAACATCACCGCTCGGGGTCCAAACGGGCCGACAAGGGTGACAACGCCTTCAGCAATCAGCCTGGCGGTCCCGGTTTGATCCAGCGCCGTGCCGAGCGGCAGCAGCCCGGCAATCAGGAAAACCGCCTTCCATTCAATCTGGCGATAAGCTTCATCCATGGACAGGCAACCGAAAAGGACCATCAAAGCCGCACCGATTACGGCAGCGATATATATCGGCACCCATCCGATGATGACCGGCAGTAAGACGCCGCCCATAATTAAAATTGAAAATTTCATCTTCTCCAGTCGCAGCTCCTCTTGAGCGGTCCCCGTAAGCACAATAAAATCGGGCTCACGACCCAGCACTCGCAATTTATCCCGTGGGCCAAGAAGAAGTAAGGCATCACCGAACCGCAAGGCCATATCCCGCAGATTGGACCGATAGGCCTTTCCCTCACGCCACACGGATAGTGCACTCAAACCGTATTTTTCACGGAAATTAAGCTGCCGCAGCGTCTTACCAACCAGCGTCGTACGCGGTGAAAGAATGGCTTCCACCAGTCCCACATTTCCCGAAACCAGCGTTTTAATGTCCGGGCGGGTCCGGCGTTCGATGATCAATTTTTCAAGCTCCCTTAAAATTTCAAAATCCGACAGGCGTCCTTCGACCACCAGCCGGTCATTGGCCTGTAACGTTTCCCAGGGCTCCGGCATCAGGACAGGGTCGTTGCCCCGCATAATCCCCAGAACTCTGCTGCCAAGACTTTCCCCCAGCCGGCTTTCTTTCAGGGTTTTCCCAATCATAGCCGAATCCGGTGGTACCGTCATGACCATCAAGCGTTCATGGAGATGATAGATGTCGATAAGCTCGGATCGGGAAACGCGCCTGAATTGCTCGAATCCGGAAATATTAGTAAATTCCGCCAGGTGTTCATGACGCCCGGCAATCAGGAGGACATCACCTCGTTCCAGCGGTACGTCCTGCAGATGGGTGCGCTTGATGCCGTCGCTGCGGCGGATGGCCAGCACATTGACTTTGAATCGGCCGCGAAAACCGATCGAATTAAGCGTTTTGCCGATAAATCGGGAATTTCCCGCAAGGATAATTTCTGCAATTTTGATTTCACCTGAATAGGGCGCTTCGATATCAATTCCACTCTTTTCAACCATTAATTGATGCCAGTTTTTCAATTTCTTTAAATTGTCAATTCGACCCTCAACCGTCAACTGATCTCCGGCCTGCAAAATTTCGGTGGGTCCCGGAGCGGGTCGTATTTGGTCATTGCGAATAATGCCGATTACGTTCCAGCCCAGAGCCGATCCCAATCGGCTTTCGGCCAGTGTTTTTTTTATGAGCATCGAGTTATGGGGGATGCGGACAGTAAACAGCTGCTCATCAAGGTCGTATTGGCTTTCCCAGTCGACGGTTTTGTTTGCGGTTGATTCTTTGGCAACATCCCGCCGGGGCAAAAAACGGCGGCCGATGAGGATCATAAATGCAATACCGGAGAACATAATTGCCAGGCCCATGGGCGTAAAATCGAAAAAGGTAAACGCCCTTAATCCCTCATCACGCAAGGCTTCACTGACAAGGATGTTGGGCGGGGTACCGATCTGGGTCGTCAGGCCTCCCAACAGGCAACCGTATGCCAGCGGCATTAGAAGTCTTGAGGGCGGGCTTCCGGTGTGGCGCGCAATGTCCATGACCACCGGCAGCATCAAAGCGGCCACGGCCACATTATTCATGATGGCGGACATCGTACCGGCGCTGACCATGATAACGACGATCATGCGGGTCTCACTGTTGCCCGCCAATCTCAACACAAAGTGGCCGATGGCATTCGCAACCCCTGTCCGGGTTAAGCCCCCGCTCAGAATAAATACCGCCCAAACCGTAACGACTGCCGGATTGCTGAAACCCGCCAGTGCTTCAGCGGGCGTTACCAGGCCGGTTAAGGCAACCGCTCCAAGCGACAGCAGAGCGGTGACTTCCATCGGGATCCATTCCGTTATCAAAAATATAACGGCCACGAGCAGAATAGACAGCACGAGCATGATTTCCGGTGTCATGAGATTTAGCCCCTAATATTGATAATCTCGTAAAAAGTCCGAATTCGTCATGCCGGACCTGATCCGGCATCCAGAACATACTGAAATCACCGGATTCCGGCCTTCGCCGGAATGACGCTTTTAAGGGATTCCAGCCTTTTTACGAGTGTGTTTTGTATTTGGTGTTTAGTGTTTAGTATTCTAACATGCCAATATAGCATCATCTATTTCATACCAAACACCAAACACGAAACACCAAACACTTGATGAATTCGACTTTTTACGAATTCATCCATTTTAAACATAAAAAGTTAAATAATCTTTTTATCCATCAAATCACCCAGGGAACTGAGATGGGCCTTTTCTTCATTTGCAATTGAAAAAAGAACATTTTGGGTTCGTTCATCGGTACTTTTCTCTGCGAATCGCAGGTAAAGGTCCAATGCCTGGGTCTCCAACATCATCGCCAGATCGAGGACATCTGAAACCGTCTGTAGAAAGGGTTCATTTTTTTGCAGAAAATCATCCAGCTTGAAACCACCCTCCAGGATAGAGGGCTTAATATCGGCTTCATAAGCTTGAATATCCTTTTTACTTCTTCGCTATTTATGGATTTTACGGGTGTAAAAAGTTTTTTTAGACTGATCATGCGCGCCTCCCTATCGTTTGGGCGTTATGGCCCGGACTCCGCCGTTTCACCGGAGACCTGAAATTTACGAATAAACTTACGATCGATATAATCATTTTTTCTACAGGATGACCACTGATTTTGCAACATATCGGTTGGCTTTGATGCCTGTTAAAATACTTTAAAAAACCAAGCACAGCATATAGCGGTTGTCATAAATATGTTCCGTATTTTGACAAACGCTCTAACAATGAGTTGACGCGTTCATCCCAATTCAATAAACATATAGAACCTATCTCAAAAATGCATCTAACGCCCAATAGCTTCGTTGTGATCCTCCTTAAAATGCTCACATACTTTACCGCGTATGCTGCGCTTTTGCGTCGGCTCACGCCTTACTCTTGGACGTGATCTACTATTTTTGTGATAGGTTCTAGTTTAATCTGGGTTTTCTACGGAATGACACATGGGATACTGCCGGCAAACATCTCTGCAAAAACATCTTCAGCGAAGAGCCCGCATCATTGACACGATCCGGAAATTCTTTGTCCATAATGAATATCTGGAAGTGGAAACCCCTATTCGGATACCGGCACCGGCACCCGAAGCCCATATCGATGCGGTCGAATCCGGGGGCTGGTTTCTGCAAACTTCACCGGAACTCTGCATGAAGCGACTGCTGGCGGCGGGCATCCACCGCATATTTCAGATTTGCAAATGCTTCCGTCAAGGAGAAAGAGGCCGTCTGCACCTGCCGGAAATGACCCTGCTGGAATGGTACCGGGTAGACAGTAATTATTTGGACTTGATGGATGAATGTGAGGCCCTGATCAATACCATCGCCCGCAGGAACGGTCCACAGGAAGATATCCTGTTCTATCAGGGAAAAGAAATCAAACTCATCCCGCCCTGGCCCCGATTATCGGTTAGCGACGCATTCGAAAAATTTAGCCCCATCCCGCTTAATACCGTTCTGGAACAAGGTCAATTTGACGACATTATGGTTGAAAGAATCGAACCCAACCTGGGCCAAACCCAGCCGGTTTTTCTGTATGATTATCCGGCTTCCCGGGGAGCGCTGGCAAGATTGAAGCTGCAAGATTTGCGATATGCGGAACGCTTCGAATTATACATCGGCGGACTTGAAATATGTAACGCCTTCAGTGAACTTAGCGACCCGATCGAGCAACGAGAACGGTTTGAACGCCAACAGGATCATCGCCGCAAGTCCGGCAAGCCGGTTTATCCGATGCCGCAAAAATTTCTGGCGGCCCTCGCTAACATGCCCGCAGCCGCCGGCAATGCGCTGGGAATTGACCGTTTGGTAATGCTTTTCAGCGATTCAAATCAGATTGATGAAGTTGTAGCCTTTACACCGGAGGAACTTTAACCCTAAAGGCGCGATGATCTGATTCACCGCAAAGATGCTGAGATTTGAGTAATAAACCGCAGATGCACGCAGACGATCGCAGACTAAGATCTGGCCGACCTGGCCAGATCTTAAAGGCCATTGGGCACTAAAAGTAACAAATGGGAAATATTAACAAAAAACAGAAAGCAGAAGCAAAGGGTGGAAATCTGGGGACCTTTGCAGGGGTTTTTACCCCCAGTATTCTGACGATTCTCGGTATTATCCTTTTTCTGCGGCTGGGGTATGTGGTCGGCAATGCGGGGTTGGCAAGGGCCCTGATCATATTGGCCCTGGCAAACGCCATCTCCATACTGACGACCTTTTCTTTATCTGCAATTGCGACCAATCTCAAAGTCAAAGGCGGCGGGGACTACTATTTGATCTCCCGTACGCTGGGGCTTCATTGGCAACAATTATGTCAGGATATTTCTCTCTATCAAGTTGTGAAAGCCTTCTAGTTGTTCCTTCACCAGGAGTAGCTTCTAAATTATACAGATTGTT
>PVMK01115455.1_pt1 | contig 18228 bp, 17 predicted proteins | sample 1853481 | NCBI WGS metagenome assembly PVMK01 (sample SAMN08533507, study PRJNA380276) | Marine sediment metagenome, whole genome shotgun sequencing project. | reverse complement strand
TGCCGTCCGCGACATCGGCGGCAAGCAACTGGCGATGCTTCGCGATCCGGTCCTGCACCATGCCCGATGCCAGTGCCTCGATGATTCCGCCGGCCTCCATGATCGAGCCGTCCTGCGTAGTCTTTGCCCGCCGCGTTTCGTTCGCCGGCGCCGGACCAGGCCGCGCAAACGGTATCGCCGTGAAATCGGGCAGCCTGGAGGGCGCCGTCATACCGGCTTTCCGTCCGGTTCATGGCCGCTGGCAAGCCGCCAAGGCGCAAGCGGTGCACAGGGCGCCGTCGGAATACCGATTGCCGGATCGGGCAGGGGCTCGCTGAGAAGCACGTCCAGCGGTTGCGCCGCATCGATACCGAAAACCGTCGTGCCAACGATCGTCGTCGTGCCGTCCGCGACATCGGCGGCAAGCAACTGGCGATGCTTCGCGATCCGGTCCTGCACCATGCCCGATGCCAGTGCCTCGATGATTCCGCCGGCCTTTTCGATCTCCTGAAACGCCCGCCAGGCGGCATGGCAAGTGGCATCGCTCAAGGCTTCCAGCGCGCCGGAACCGGCGGACGGGTCCATCACCGCGCCGATATGGCTTTCCTCCATCAGGAGAAGCTGCGTATTGCGCGCCAGCGCTCGCGCACGCGCGTCCGGCAGGCCCAGCGCCTGGGTGAATGGCAGAACGGCGATGCTGTTCGCGCCGCCAACGCCCGCCGCGAAGGCCGCCAGCGTCGTGCGCAGCAAATTGCTATGCGGATCGCACCGCGTCATCATCCGCCATGACGTCTGGGCATGGATACGCAGCGGTGGCCATGACGGCAATTCCAGGATATCGGCAAGACGGTTCCACAACAGCCGGCAGGCGCGGAGCTTGGCCACCGATTCCATCTGGTTCTGATCGACGCCAAGCGATATGCCAATTCCGCTCATCAGGTCGAGGACATCGGCGCCCTTGCCGGCGAAGCTGCGCAACCAGCCGGCGATCGTGGCAAGCACCGCGCCGAGTTCGAGCCCGCTTGATGCCCCGGCATCGTGATAGACACGCCCGTCGGCCTCCAGGAAAGGCCCGGTGAAACCGGAATGGTTTTCGCTCTGGCCGGCTGCCCTGAGCGCAGTGACAGTTTCGGCCATTTGAGCCTCGATCGCCGGCCGGTCGGCCGGCGCAACGCCAAAGCGGGCGAGGCTGCCGGCAATCTCGATGCCAAAAGACACGGAAATATCCTCCCTGGCGAAGGATGATTCATCGATGAAATCGCTGATCCAGACGGCGCTCTCCAAGGCTCTTGGATGCGGTTCGATGCGCAGCGGCACGGCATCGAGCTTGATGCCGTCGAGCGCGTCGCGAATACTCGCCCGATCGACCGGCAATCCAAATCCATAGGCAGCCGCTGCGCCTTGAAAGATCAGCGCCACTTCGCTCGCGCCGCGCTCCAGTTCGGCCTGCAGAAGACGGTTGGCTTCGTTCGGATCCGGATGATCGACTCGCGCCGCAACGGTCCATGGCGGCCCGGCAATGCGACTGGCGATCGGTTCAACGCCGCAAGCGCGCGGATAGACAGGCGCGATTTTCCCATTGTCCGGCGTGTCTGAAAACAGGTTTTCAAGCGGTGCGCCCTGCAACACCTTTTCCGCCTGGTTCCGCCAGTCGGATTCCGTAGCTTTCGTAAATCCGGCGGCCAGAGACTGAATTTCAGACATGATAAACCTCGAAGCCGCAATTTACGGCTTCCACGGTCATCATGGCAACGCGACAAAAGAGTGAATCAACGGAGACGATTATTGCCTTCGTTCAAGGATGGTTCAGGTAGCGAGAAGGAGGCGGTGGTCCGCCTCCGCCGGAATACCCCTAATACGTCATCATCGGATCGAGCGTTTTGGCATGCTCGACCCAGGCCGAAACCCGCTTTTCGCTCGGTAGAAGCCGCACGATCTTCTTCTTCTTGTTCACTTCCTGCATCTTCGCGGCGAGATTGGTGGCATTGCGCCGCTTCATTTCCTTGACCGTATCGACGCCAGCAGCTTCAAGCAGCTCCGAATATTCCTCGGCGACACCGCGGATGCGCATCAGATCCGCCATATTCGCCCATTTGAGGATCTTGCCCTCATCGATCCCCGATTCTTCCGCCAGGGCGCGGCGGCCCTTGGGGTTTTTCGCCCGGCCGAGCAGCGTTGCCGTTGAACGGATACCGACGGCTTTGAGTTTTTTGGTAAAAGAAGGACCGATTCCCTCGATCTCAGCGATGGCATAGGACGCCATGAGTCACCTCCAGAATTTAAGCGTTCTTTTTATGACAAACTGTCCCCCAGGACCATACTAAACAAACTTTCCCCCAGGATCGTACTATCAAACGAATTGACCAAGCCCCGGTATTGCAGCAACGATTTCGTTGACCAGATCCTCGCCGCCCTTCTCTTTCGCGAACGATATGGTTTCCCGGGTTACACCCTGGATTTCGCCCATATCCAGGCCGAGGCCCTGGAGTTCGCCGAGAATGGCCATTGCCCCGCCACCCAACATGCCGGCGAGCATAGAGTCGCTATCGCCGCCAGCCTGCCCAAGCAGGTCGTCGCCGCCGATCTGGCCGGCAAGCTGTTCGACTTTATCCGACGGCCCCTCCTTGTAAAGGAACGACATGATGACGGAGACTGCGGATTTCGCAACGGACTCATCGACACCCACCTTGGCGACAATGCGTTGGATCAATTCTTCCATGAATGTCTCCGGCACGGGAACGAGGGTTGCCGGGGCATAAAACCTGCAAAAGGGCAAAACACAAGAGGGAACCGGTCAATTTGTGCCGATTGTGACCCGCTTGCACCACGCTTATAAGGATTGCCTTTGCCATCGAAAGGGGACGCACCGGTGCTTGAAGAAGAAACGGTCTATGTCGGTACAAGCCGGAAACCGGATGACAGCATCAACAAGGCTGAATATCTCGCCCTGAAACTGGCCAATCGCCATGGGCTTGTGACTGGCGCAACGGGTACCGGCAAGACCGTAACGCTGCAAATCCTGACGGAAGGCTTTTCCGCCGCCGGCGTTCCGGTCTTTGTTGCCGACGTCAAGGGCGACCTGTCCGGTCTGGCCGTCGCCGGCGGTGGCAAGGATTTTCTCATCGAACGCGCCGAGCAGATCGGCTTTGCCGACGAATATACCCTTGAGAGCTTCCCGACGGTGTTTTGGGACCTATTTGGCGAACAGGGCCATCCGATCCGCACGACCATTTCGGAAATGGGTCCGCTGCTCCTGGCCCGGCTGATGAGCCTAAGCGATGTGCAGGAAGGCGTTCTCAACATCGCCTTCAAGATTGCCGACGATGAAGGCCTTCTTCTCCTCGATCTGAAGGATCTGCAGGCCCTGCTTGCCAATCTTTCCAAACGGTCGGCGGAGATTTCGGGCGCCTATGGCAATGTGTCGAAATCCTCCGTCGGTGCAATCCAGCGTCAGCTTCTGGTTCTGGAACAGCAGGGCGGAGAGGCGTTTTTCGGCGAACCGGCGCTCGACATCATGGATTTGATGCGCACGACCCGCGACGGCCGAGGCGTCATCAACATTCTCGCCGCCGACAAGCTGATGATGGCGCCGCAGCTCTATGCGACGTTTCTGTTGTGGCTGCTCTCGGAGCTGTTTGAGGAGCTTCCCGAAATCGGTAATCCGGATAAGCCGCGAATGGTCTTCTTCTTCGACGAAGCCCATCTCCTGTTCGACGAGGCGCCGAAGATTCTGCTGCAAAAGGTCGAGCAGGTCGTCAAGCTCATCCGCTCCAAGGGCATCGGCGTCTATTTCGTCACGCAAAACCCGCTCGACGTGCCAGACGGCGTGCTGGCGCAAATCGGCAATCGCATTCAGCACGCACTGCGCGCCTATACGCCGCGCGAGCGCAAGGCGGTGAAAACCGCCGCCGACACCTTCCGGCCCAATCCGGACTTCAACGCCTTTGAAGTCATCACCCAGCTCGGCGTCGGCGAAGCGCTGGTCTCCACGCTGGAGAAAAAAGGCGTCCCCTCGGTCGTCCAGCGCACCCTGATCCGTCCGCCGTCCTCGCGCCTTGGCCCGATCACCCCGGACGAGCGCCGCAAGGTAATCGGGCAGAGCCCGGTTTTCGGTCAATATGACAAAACCGTCGACCGGGAATCGGCGTTCGAGATCCTGAAAAAACGGGCGGCGGACAAGGCCAGGGCGGAGGAGAAGCAGCGCGCCCGCGAAGACAGGGAGCGCGAACAGGGCGGCCGGATGAAACGGTCGCGCACGGGTTTCCAGTTCCCCGGTTTCGGCCGCGACGACCGCCCGAACCGGCGCTCACGCAGGCGTTCTACCTCCCGCCGCCGTTCAAGCCGGCAATCGGTAGCCGAGACCGCCATCAAACAGGTTGCCCGCACCCTCGCCTCGCAATTGGGCCGGGCGCTGGTCCGCGGCGTCCTCGGCAGCCTGAAACGCGGCGGCTGAGAGAACTTCATGAGCCTTGACCAAGTCCTTGCCCGCATTGACGGCGAACGCGACGGCGCTCTGGACCGTCTTTTTGAATTTATCAAAATCCCGTCGATCTCCGCCGATCCGGCCTATCGGGACGATTGCCGACGCGCCGCCGAATGGTGTTCGGCGGCTTTGAACGAGGCCGGTTTCACAGCCAGCGTTCGGCCGACCATCGGCCATCCCATGGTGGTCGGCCATTATGACGGCGCCGGCGCCGGCTCGCCGCATGTCCTGTTTTACGGCCATTACGACGTCCAGCCCGTCGACCCGCTGGACCTGTGGACGCGCGACCCGTTCGATCCGGCGATCATCGACATCGACGGCGAAAAGCAGATTACCGGGCGCGGCGCCTCCGATGACAAGGGCCAGTTGATGACATTCATGGAGGCGGCCCGCGCCTGGACGGCGCAAACCGGCGCCCTGCCCATCAATGTGACGGTGCTGATCGAGGGCGAGGAGGAATCCGCCAGTCCCAGCATGGTGCCGTTTCTCACCGAGAACGCCGGCGAACTGAAAGCCGATGTGGCGCTGGTCTGCGACACCAACATGTGGGACCGCGCCACGCCGGCGATCTCCACCATGCTGCGCGGCCTGGTTTATGAGGAGGTTTTCATTCATGCCGCCAGCCACGATCTTCACTCGGGCTATTACGGCAGCGCGGCGCGCAATCCGATCCATGTACTGGCCGCTATCGTCGCCGCTCTCCACGACGGGACCGGACGCGTGGCGATTCCACGCTTTTATGACGGCGTGCCGGATATTTCGGCTGAACAGAAGGCGCAATGGGCCGAACTCGGCTTTGACGAGAAAGCCTTCTTCGACCGGATCGGTCTTTCCGAGCCGGCCGGCGAGGCGGGCTTTTCGACGCTGGAGCAAATCTGGTCGCGCCCGACCGCCGAAATCAACGGCATTGCCGGTGGTTATGCCGGCGATGGCGCCAAGACGGTCATTCCGGCTCTCGCATCGGCCAAGATCTCGTTCCGTCTCGTCGGCGACCAGGATCCCGAAATGATCCGCCAGCGGTTTCGCGATTTCGTGGTGGAACGGCTGCCGGCCGATTGCCGGGCCGAGTTCCGTTCCCATGGCGGCGACCGGGCGGTCAGCCAGCCCGTTGACAGCCCCTGGGTCCAAAAGACGCGCGATGCGCTTTCGCGCGAATGGAACCGCGACGCGGCGCTGATCGCCATGGGCGGCTCCATTCCGGTCGTCACCCAGTTCAAGACGCTGCTCGCCATGGATACGGTGCTTGTCGGCTTTGGCTTGGAGGACGATCGCATCCACTCGCCGAACGAAAAATACAATCTGGCCAGCTTCCAGCGCGGAACGCGTTCCTGGGCGCGTATCCTCGCCGCGCTGGCCGCGTGAGAAAAGGCGCCCTTTTCCGGCATGAAATGCATTTGTGTCTTTTGCGGCTCCAATCTGGGCGCGCGTGAAGTTTATCTGGCGGCGGCGCGGGCGCTGGCCGAGGCGATCGCCAGTCGTGGCCTGACGCTCGTTTATGGCGGCGCCAGGGTTGGCCTGATGGGTATACTCGCCGACACCGCGCTCGCGGCCGGTGGCAAAGTCATCGGGGTGATGCCGAAAGCGCTGGTTGCCCGCGAGATCGAGCATGGGGACTTGAGCGAGTTTCACACGGTCGGCTCCATGCAGGAACGCAAGGCGCTGATGGCCGATTTGTCCGACGGCTTTATCGCATTGCCCGGCGGCATCGGCACGCTTGAGGAGACCTTCGAGATCTGGACCTGGGGCCAGCTTGGCTACCACGCAAAGCCGATCGGCTTCCTCAACGTTGCCGGCTATTACGACAAGCTCTTCGCGTTTCTCGATCATCAAAGCGATGAACGCTTCATGCGCCGCGTTCACCGTGACATGCTGCTGGTTGAAAGCGAGCCCGATCGCCTGCTCGATAGTTTCAACGCCTATTCGGCGCCTGTCGTCGAAAAATGGATATCGCCGGGCGAGCGCTAAGATCTCTAAAGACTGGCCAGGCCGTTCAGCGAGGCCAGGGTCGCGGCCGGCGGCAAGTCGCCGTATTCGTCCGCCAGTCCACCCCTGTTAATCCACACGGTGCGAAACCCGAAGGCGGTCGCGCCGGCGATATCCCAGCGGTTCGAAGACTGGAACGACACCGCCTCGGGATAAACCCGGAAATGGTTGGTGACCATTTCGTAAACTCGTTCGTCGGTCTTGTAGGCGCCGGTCGCATCGACGGAAAAGACCTCGTCGAACACGCCGTCCAGTCCGGCCGCCGAAACGGCCGAGGCGAGCATGTCCGGCGATCCGTTGGATAAAATGGCAAGTTGCCTGCCCTGGCCCTTCAGCGATTTGATCACGTCGGGCACTTCCGCGTAACAGTCCAGCTTTCGGTAAGCGTCCAGCAATGCCGGTTTCATCGAACTGTCGGCGCCCGGAAATGACGCAAATGCGTGATCGAGCGCCTGCTCCGTCAGGGTCCAGAAATCCAGATACCGACCCATCAGCGAGCGTACCCAGGAATATTCAAGCTGCTTGGCGCGCCAATGCGCCGAAAGTGCGTCGGCGTCGGGACCAACGGCGTCTGCATTTCGGCGCACCGCCGCGTGAACGTCGAACAGCGTGCCATAGGCATCGAATACGTAGATTGCGTGGGACATCGGTTTTCCTTGCTTGTACCAAGGTGAAACAAAGCGGCGCGGCGGTCCACCCTGCAAAAGCCGGCCCGCCAAATGGCCGCACCCTTGACGCGGAGTTTTTTGCCTTTATCCGCTGCCGGTAATTGACCACTGTATCGGCAGGTAGCGGAGGGCATGATGACCGACTGGTCCCAAACCTGGACATTCATCGACGGCGACTGGCATGACGGCAATGCGCCGATTATGGGCGCGCGGACCCACGCGGCATGGCTTGGTTCCTGCGTCTTTGACGGCGCCCGCGCATTTGAAGGCGTCACCCCCGATCTCGATCGCCATTGCCGGCGCGTCAACGATTCGGCGCGGACACTTGGTCTGCGGCCGACGATGGAGGTCGAGGAGATCGTCAATCTGACCCGTGAAGGTGTCGGCAAGTTCGCCGACGGTGCAGCGCTTTACATCCGGCCCATGTATTGGGCCGAGGAGGGCGGCTTCATGTCGGTTCCGGCGAACCCGGATTCAACTCGCTTCTGTCTGTGCATATACGAAACGCCGATGCCCGATCCGACCGGTTTCACGGTGACGGTGTCGCCGTTTCGGCGGCCGACTCTGGAATGCATGCCGACCGATGCCAAGGCCGGGTGTCTGTATCCCAACAATGGCCGCGCCATCACGGAAGCCCAGTCTCGCGGCTTCGACAATGCGCTGGTGCGCGATATGCTTGGCAATGTCGCCGAAACGGCCACGTCCAATATCTTCATGGTCAAGGAGGGAACGATTTTCACGCCGCAGCCCAATGGCACTTTCCTGAACGGGATTACCCGCCAGCGTGTGATCGCGCTGCTGCGCGAGGCCGGACATGAGGTTTGCGAAATCACCCTTAAAGTCGATGATTTTCTGGATGCCGACGAGCTGTTCTCAACCGGCAATTATTCCAAGGTCGTGCCGATCACCCGCATCGAGGATCGCCAAATTCAGCCCGGTCCGATCCTGGAAAAAGCCCGCGGCCTCTATTGGGCGTGGGCCCACGCGGCCAATGCATGACTTGGTCAGTCTGAATCCGAATAGATATTCACGCTTCGAAAACGTTCTTGCGATCACTATTGAGTGGCGCGCTGCGCATTTACACCCATTTGTAGAAGGGTTTCATAGCAAGGGAGCCTCCAATGCCGTTGGTGCAGAAACTCACATTCGCGCTCGTGGTTCTGGCAACCAGCCTCGCGGCAGGTACGCCGGATGCGCAAGTCAGAGACGTTTTCGACTATATTTTGGCTGGCGACCATTATCAGGGGCGACCACCGGCCGGAGATTGCCGGGCGCTTGTCGACAAGCACGGCTTCGGCGCGGTCTGGCATGGCGAGTTCGCCGGCAAACGCCGTGACATTTATGCCAACCGTAACCGGACTCATTCCTATTTTGGCAGTGGCTGTTTCTTATCCGAACGCGCCTGCCGCATCTGGCAGGGCCGGTCGATGACAGCCTTGCGCGGCGGTATATCGATCGCTACCCGCTGCCACCGCCCGGTGCCGAACTGGGAACTTCGTTAGCGGACTAAGACCCGGTACCCTTGGTAGAATTTGCGATGTCCGTTTTGCCATAGCCGTTCGGCCGGGCCGGCACGGACTTCAGGTAAGCGGCGATCGCCGCGCGATCGTCCGCAGTCAGCATTGCCATGTTTTCCTGCACCGCTACCATGGCGCCGCCGACCGTATCGAAGTCCGGCGTGAAGCCGCTCTCCAGAAAATAGGCGACATCCTTGGCCGACCAGGTTTCCAGCCCCTCGCCATGCGGCGTGATGTTGGGGATGATGCCCTTGCCTTCCGGGTTGGGTGCGCCGGCGAGCCACGCAGCGGATTTGACGCCGCCGACGATATCGCGCGGCGTATGGCACTCGCCGCAATGGCCCGGGCCTTCCACGAGATACCGGCCGCGTCGGGCAAACGCATCCTCGCCGGTTGCCTCAATGACCGGCTCATCGCTCAGATAAATACGTTTCCAAAGACCGAGCCCGCGGCAGATATTGAACGGAAATCCGAGATCGTGGTCTGCGACGGCGTTTCAGACCGCCGGCAATGCGTCGAGAAAGGCCTTCAGATCGATGATGTCGGTGGCTCGCATGCGCGTGTAGGAGGTGTAGGGAAACGCCGGATAATAGTGTCGCCCGTCCGGCGCGACGCCGCGCTGCATGGCGTTGAGGAGGTCGAGCGCTGTCCAGCCGCCAATGCCGGTTTCCCGGTCGGGCGATATATTGGGAACGTGGAAGACGCCGAAGGGTGTGTTCAGCGCCCGGCCGCCGCCAAGTTTCAGTTTGTCGTCGCCCTTGGCGCCGGGTGCGGCATGGCATGAGGCGCAACCACCGGCCCGGAACATGCGCTCGCCATTGACCGGATCGCCCGTATGCGCGGGCAGCGCCGCAGCGGCGAGCGGCCGTGGCAATGTCAGCAGCCAGAAAAGCGTCGCCGCAACGATCGCCAGTGTGGCAATCGCTGTACCAAGCCGCTTGATCATGTCCGTTTATTTTTTCGCGGTGCGATAGTCTTCGTGGCAGCCCTTGCAGTTGCCGAAAACCGGGCCCATCGCCGCCTTGAACGCATCGAGATCTTGTGGCTTGGCCGCCACGGCAGCGTCCGTATCCTTCTGGAATTGCGCAATCGTGGCTTCAAAACCGACCATATCCGACCAGATCTTCGGGTCGGCTCGCGTTTTCATGCCGGTTTCCGAACCGGCCGGGAAATAATCGCCGTATGTATAGGCAACAGCGTTCATCGTCCGGATCGCCGCAGTGGCGACCTTTGCGTCAAACGCGATTTCGCCTTTCAACATTCCTCCCGCCACGCGAGCGGCGGCGTTATTGGCTTTCATGATTTTCTGGCGGACCAGGATCGGATCGCTGGCGGCAAGGGCCGTCGCAGAAATGCCGCCAACGGCCAGCGCAAGACAAACAGACAAGCTTCGAATCATGGAAATCTCCATATTTTTCATGAAATGAATTCTGGATTGAAACACGCTGAGGTCAAATCAGAAGTTCAAACCTGTTGAACACTGCGTTCACTAAAAGCGGTATATTCGGCAGCTTTTCTATTCACCTAGGAAAGCGCCGGAATGATGAAATGACGATTACGGCAATGAAACTCCGCCGCCTGCGAATCCTGTTCGCAACAGCCGCAATGTTCGCCACACCGGCGTTGCTGAAAAGCCTAGTTCGCCGCCTCATAGAGCTCGGCGACATAGTCCCAGTTGACCAGATTATCGAACCAGGCCTCCAGATATTTCGGCCGGGCATTGCGATAATCGATATAGTAGGAGTGTTCCCAGACATCGACGCCGAGCAGCGGCGTGGCGCCATGAACAAGCGGATTCTCGCCATTTGGCGTATTCATCACCGTCAGCTTGCCGTCCTTCATCGCCAGCCACGCCCAGCCCGAACCGAACTGGGTAACGCCGGCCTGAATGAACTTGTCGCGGAATTCGTCGAGCGAGCCGAGATCGGCATCGATCTGCTCGGCAAGTTTCCCCGGCAGGTTCCGGCCGCCGCCATCCGGTGACATCCATTTCCAGAAATGGATGTGATTGTAGAACTGGCCGGCCTGGTTGAAGAGTTTGGGATTGTCCGAATGGCTTTTGGCGACGATGTCTTCCAGGGCCATCGCGGCATAGTCGGTGCCTTCGATCATCCCGCTCATCGCCACGAGATAGGCGTTGTGATGTTTGTCGTGATGGAATTCCAGCGTCTCGGCCGACATATGCGGATCGAGCGCGTCATAGGCGTAAGGCAAGTCGGGTAAAGTGAAAGCCATGAAAATCTCCCCTCGTTGAAACAATGTCTGTGGTGCCAATGCCGAACCCGTCACCCGGTTCCGGCACGAGAAATGCCATCGCCCTGTTTTAGCAGTCCTGCCGAAGCGGGCAACCGTATGGTTAGGCAGTAATCCGTGTTCCGATCTCCGGCATCGGCTGGGGCTTGCACGACCTGCTCACGATGATGGCAGCGGCGTGGCCCGCGTCAGACCGGTGACTTTCAGGGCGAAGGCCTGCTCAATGGCGGTTTCCTTTAACGAATCAAAGCGACCCGATGCGCCGCCATGCCCTGCATCCATATTGGTCCGGAGCAACAGCAGATTGTCGTTGGTCTTGAATGCCCTGAGCCGCGCCACCCATTTTGCCGGCTCCCAGTAAGTCACGCGCGGATCGGTCAGGCCGGCCATGGCAAGGATCGGTGGATAGGCCTCGGCCGCGACGTTGTCATAGGGCGAATAGTCAAGGATGGTCCGGTAATCGGCCTCGTTTTCGATCGGATTGCCCCATTCAGGCCATTCCGGTGGCGTTAGCGGTAGCGTGTCGTCCAGCATGGTGTTGAGCACATCGACAAACGGCACGACGGCGACAATACCGGCGAACAGATCCGCCGCCATATTGGCAATTGCACCCATCAGCATGCCGCCAGCCGAACCACCCTCGGCGACGATCTGTCCGCGCGCCGTAAGGCCCTGGCTGACCAGGTGTTCGCCCGCGGCGATGAAATCGCTGAAGGTGTTGGTCTTGTGCTGGCGCTTGCCGGCTTCGTACCAGGCATAGCCCTTTTCCTTGCCGCCGCGGATATGGGCGATGGCATAAACGAATCCGCGGTCGACTAAAGAAAGCCGCGTCACCGAAAATCCGGCCGGCAGGGCGATGCCATAGGCGCCATAGCCGTACAGCAGACACGGCGCAGATCCATCGAGTGGCGTATCCACATGGTAGAGCAACGTCACCGGCACGCTCTCGCCGTCCGGCGCCGGGGCCATGATCCGCCGGGTCACATAGCGCGCCGGATCGTGGCCGGAAGGAACCTCCTGCTGTTTGCGCAGAACCCGCTCGCGGCTTTCCATATCGTAATCGTAGATTTGCGACGGCGTTGTCATGGAGGAATAGGAAAATCGTAGCGTCGTCGTTTCGAATTCATAGCCCCCGGCCAGACCCAGGGAATAGGCCTCTTCATCGAAATCGATCACATGCTCTTCGCCGTCGCCGAGCCGTCTGATAACGATGCGCGGCAGGCTGTTCAGGCGCTCTAGGCGGACTTGGTGGTTGGCGTAGCTCGTCGCCGACAGGATCAGGCGGCCCGGCTCATGGTCAACCAGCTTGCGCCAATTGTCCGGTCCAGGTGTTGCAACCGGCGCCGTGACGATCTTGAAATCCCTGGCGCCATCGGCATTGGTCAGGATGAAAAGCGCGCCGCCCGCCTCATCGAGCGAATATTCAACGCCTTTTCGACGTTTTGCCACAAGGCGCGGCGCGGCGCCCGGATCGTCGGCCGCGATCAGCCACGCTTCCGAGGTCTCGTGATCATGACAGGCGATGACGATGAAGCGGCCCGACTGAGTCTTGCCCAGGCCGACGAAAAACCCCGCATCGGCCTCCTCGTAGACCAGCGCGTCGCCAGCGGGATCGCCGCCGATTTCGTGCCGGAACACTTTTGAGGGGCGGTGATTTTCATCGAGCCGGACATAGAAGACATGGCGGCTGTCGGCCGACCAGACGCCGCCGCCGCCGGTATCGGCGATTGCCTCGGCGAGATCGGCGCCGCTATCGACATCGCGAAAGCGCAGCGTGTGGAACTCCGAACCGGCCTCGTCGCTGGCCCAGGCGATCAAGGCGTGATCGGGCGAATGGCTGGCCCCGGCAAACTTGAAATAGCTCTTGCCTTCAGCCAGTCGATTGCCATCCAGCAGGACGATCTCGCCGCCGCCGGCGCGCCGCTGGCGGACGAACAGCGGGTGCTGCCCGTCCTCGACGTAGCGGATGGCGTAGGCCCATTTCCCGTCCGGCGCCGGCACGGTCGTATCGTCCTCCTTGATGCGGCCGCGCATTTCGGCGAACAGCACGCCCTGAAGCGCTTCGGTGTCGGCCATCTGCTGCCTGAACCAGGCGTTTTCCGCCTCGAGATAGCTGGCGATATCGGCATCGAGCACGGCCGGATCGCGCATCACCTCCCGCCAGTTGCCGGCGCGCAGCCACGCATAGTCGTCAGTGCGGGTGTGGCCGTGACGGGTCGTCGCGACCGGCCGCTTTTCGGCGACGGGTGGTTTCATTGATCGCTCCATTAAACCCGGATTGCCCGGGTGAATTGCCGATTTGCAGATGTATTTGGTCGAGTCTGCTTTAAGAATCAATGCGATACCGTCATCGCAACGGGCCGGCCCTCGTGTCACGCGGCGGCTGAATATAAAAAATCCAATTTGCCGGTCGACTTCGACCGCCGCCGCGAGCCTGAATTCCACGGCATGTCCGCTTCTGAGGGTGTTTGAGACTCATATATCGATGCTCTGCATGTCCGAAAAGTGCCAATTCCGGAAGTGCGTTGGTTTGAGAGGCAAACTTCTCCATAGGCAATATCCCGCTATCTCCATGCGGTTACCTGGAACACCGTCAACGCATTCGTCCAATCCGCATCCGTCATCTTCGTGGACATCGCCGACCCTCCAAATCAGTCGGCTATCCATGAATCACATTGAAAATGCTTCGGGAATTCTCAAACCGATACCTGAGTCAATTCGTCCACACGGCCTAGTTTCGATAATATCCGAGGCGATATCTTCGGTGGACTTGCCGCCGCTGTGGTAGCGGTGCCGTTGACATGGCGCTGCAGCTCCCGGCGTTCGCTTTTCCGGCTCCACCTTACGGTGGCGACCCCTTTGGACGCACCAGGTGCTTCAGGATCCGATGGGTGAGGCCGCCGAAGGTGTAGTGCGTGATCGGGCATTTGGAATACTCGCCCTCGCCCAAAATTTCGTCCGCAACAAACAGGGCACTTTCCACCCCAGGGCCGATACCCTCGCCAAGGTCGACCGAAGCAAGCCCCGCTGAATCGCCGATCAGAAAGCATTTGTCCTTCTTGATCTCGCCTTCGTTGGCATAGAGAAAATAGGGATGGCCTGTCGCCTTCAGGTCCCCGGCGGTTTCGGCATCCAGCCGTCCCTGGTCGACAAGATCGCCGAGAAAGCTCTGGAAATGGTCGTGGATTCTGGTTCCAGAATACTTGAAGTAATTGCTCTTGCCGCCGATGCCGATATTGACGAAGCCGTCGCCCTTGGGGACATACCAGGCATATCCGTTGAGGCCGCGCTGAAAAAAATAGAGGTGACAGTCGTCCTTGCGAGCGGGGTATTCGAACTCTTTTTCCAGTGTTACGAGCTGCCGCGATTTCAGGCGTTTTTCATCGAAAAAATTGCGGCGCACCGGGCACATGGTGCCGCCCGCGCCGACCAGGTAGCGGCAGCTGAAAGCCTCGTCGATGATATAGCGATCATCCTCGCGCCGGATGGCCTTGACGCTGTGCTGTTGGACCGGCGTGCCCGATCTTTCCAACAGCCAGGCGTCGAATTCGACACGGCGGATTGAGAAATTCTCGCCGGTTGTTGGGAACCAGTTGAGTGCGAAGGGAATTTTTGGAAGATGGGTGCGGATATCGAGTTTCAGGATGGGATGGGGATAATCCCGGGGTGTGAAGTGGAGGTCCCTCATCACCTTTTCGGTAATCCAGCCGGCGCAAAGTTTAAGGCGGGGAAATGGGGCCTTGTCGAGAACCAGAACCTCGCGGCCCTTCTTCAGCAGATGCCAGGCGCAGGTACTGCCCGCTGGTCCGCCGCCAACGATGATGGTTTCCACATGACGCATGGCCGGACTCATTCCGCTTTCAACTCATGGTGCCGCGACGTGCTCTGGCTGGCCGGCAACATAGTCGCGCGTAGTTGGCGGGCGGTCCACCGTTGTATTCTCCCCCTGCATAGGCTTCATGGCGCGCGGGACGACAGAAATAATCGAAGCTGCCCCAATCCGTCATTGAGTTCAATCAGGACAGGTATTTCGCCAGACTGCCAGACTTCCGTTCCTGATGCCGGTGGAGGAGCCGTCCACAGCATCAAACTCGGACATTCTTCCCAACGTACACAGTAAGCACTGGCTTCCCAACGTACACAGTAAGCACTGGTCATGCCCTGCAGCCCGGCCGGAGTCCCGGGCATGGCCAAGTCACCAGAATCCGGCGCTCGGACCGCTGCGCGGGCGGGACTGTTTCAAAGCTGGTGAGAATTGGGTACGATCGCCATGGGCTTGAAGATTACTGGGAAAATATCGGTTGAGGTAATGATGAACGTCTCGGAATTTCAGCGGCAATCATTGTAAATCATTATCATCGGCAACGCCTGTTCGGGGTGGATTTCTGATCCGATTTTTGGAGTGTCTGGAAAGGAAAATCATGAAACTTCTGTCCGGTTTGCTGCAAAAATTTATTTGCAAAGGAACCTTGCGCGTCATCGATGCGGACGGAACGCTACATGTGTTTTCAGGCATTCCAAAAGAACCGGTCGTGACGATCAGACTTCACGAAAAGTCGTTGTATAGAAAGCTGTTTTTCAATCCGGAACTGCATGTGGGCGAAGCTTACATGAATGGTGAGCTGACCTTCGAGGACGGATCGACTTGTTTCGATTTCCTGTATCTTTTTTCCATCAATCGCACAGGTCTCGCCAATCACCCGGTGCAGAATATGCTGCGACGCGTGTGGAGATCGCTGCGCGGAATACAGCAGCATAATCCGATCGGAAAATCGCTCACGAATGCGTCGCATCACTACGATATATCGGAAGACCTGTACCGCCTGTTTCTTGACGACGACCTGCAATATACCTGCGCGTATTACCGCACGCCCGATGACACGCTGGAACAGGCGCAACTCAACAAGAAACATCATGTCCTGGCGAAACTGAAAATCGAAGACGGCATGAAAGTCGCCGAGCTTGGATGTGGCTGGGGTGGACTGGCGATATATCTGGCGCAGCAAGCCGATATCGCAGTGACGGCGGTCAATCTGTCCATTGAACAAATCCGCGTGGCCCGTGAGCGCAGCAAGGCACTAGGGCTGGAGAAGCGCGTCAAATTTGAGCATATGGATTACCGGCAACTGCAAGGCAGCTATGACCGGGTTGTCTCTATCGGAATGCTCGAGCATGTCGGCGTGAAACACTATGATGAGTTTTTCGCGAAATTGAGGAGCTTGATGAACGAGGACGGTGTCGGCCTGGTCCATAGTGTCGGACGCAATGCTCCTCCCGGCTCAATGAGCCCTTTCTTGCGCAAGTATATATTCCCGGGCGCTTACGGCCCCTCACTCTCGGAGGTCATTTCCGCGGTCGAACGTCAAGGTATCTGGCATGTCGACTGTGAAATCCTGCGCAAGCATTATTACTTTACTCTTCGCGACTGGCATTCGCGTTTCCTCGACAATTGGGACAAGGCCGCCGAGATTTACGACGAGCGGTTCTGCCGCATGTGGGAATTTTATCTGGCATCGATGCAGTTTGCGTTCCTGAACGGTGGCGGCATGGTATTCCAATTGGTCTTGGCCAACGACAGGGAGGCCGTCCCGATCCTGCGTGACTATATGGTCGATGATGAACGCGCGCTAAAATCCCAGAATGCATGACCCGGCTGCAATAATCTTGATCAATTATTCGCACTTTCGCCCGTGACGTTCGCGACCGCGTACCGGACACCGGACAGTCGATAACGTCCGTTTCGGGTCAATTTGCGACCTTATACCAAGGAGCGCTGATAATGACCCATAGAGATCGCATGCGCGGTCCCTCGGGTAGGAGGGAAGTTGCGGGCGATGTGGCCCATCGTCAAGACTTTCCGACGCCCTCCGAGGGGCCGCACATGCGACCGGAACGGCGGTTTACCAGGATTTTCGGACGGCGTTGCGCGGGCTTTGTGATGCCCCGCATCACCACATCCCACGCTCCTGGCCGAAAACCTTGGTAAACCGTCTCTATGGGTCATTATCAGCGCTCCTTGGTATCAGCCCGAGGCGTGCCGGAGTCCGCTCCGGGATGATGTTCCGACTAGTTTGTCGGCAATTGATATGTTGGACGCTGATGTGTTCAAGCTCCCCAGAGGAGCCTGATAGCAAGGACAAAGACAGCAAGGACAAGGCGAAGGGCGACGGCGGACAGGCGTCAGCCTGAATCCTTACCCGGATCGCCCTCGTCCTTTTCCAGATCGAGCGCCACGCCATTCATGCAATAGCGCTGTCCGGTCGGCTTCGGACCGTCGGGGAAGACGTGACCGAGATGCGCCTCGCAGCGGGCGCAGCGGATTTCGGTGCGCTTCGTGAACAAGCCGCTGTCGACATGCTCGCTCACCGCATCGGGGTCGATGGGCTGGAAATAGCTCGGCCAGCCGGTGCCGGAATCGAACTTCGCCTCTGAAGCAAACAGCGGAGCGCCGCAGCCGGCGCAATTATATGTCCCGGCGGTCTTTTCGTCATTGAGAGGATGGCTGAAGGGCGGTTCCGTGCCCGCCATGCGCATCACGCGATATTGCTCGGGCGTCAGTTGCGCCCGCCATTCGGCGTCGGTTTTCTCCACCGCCGGTTTGCCGGCCGGTTTGTCGTCTGAAGGGTCCATCGGGTTATCCATCGGTTTCTCCCGAAAGGTAGAGACGCCCCGCCGCCAAGGCAACTGCGCAACGGATTGGCAATGGTTTGTGGAATCGCTCGGTTCATGTGGAAAATCGGCCACGGTCATGGCCACCGGTTGATCGGCGCAATGGTTTTGTCCATGAATGCGGCGGCGGGTGCCCGAGCGGGCATCCGACGGATTGGTCATGGGCGGAATTGTCCGGAGGCGAAGCAATGGGGCAGGCAATGCGTTTGGCATCGATCGCGCTGGCGATGTTTGTCTACTGGCTGCTTTTGTCCGGCCACACCGAACCGTGGCTGCTGGCGTCCGGCGCGGTCGTCGCGGTCGCGGTCGCGCTGTTCGGATTGCGCATGGGCTATGCCGACGAGGAAGGCCATCCCGTCGGCCTGATCCCGCGCGGTCTGCTCTATTGGCCATGGCTGGTCAAGGAGATCGTCATCTCGGCCATCCATGTCGCCCGCCTTGTCCTCGACCCGAAACTGCCGATCTCGCCGACCCTGATCCGCGTCAAGGCGACGCAGAAGACGTCAACGGGACTGGTCTCCTATGCCAATTCGATCACCCTGACGCCGGGGACGATCTCCGTCGAATTGCACGCCCGTGACAAGGAGATACTGGTTCACGCCATCTCCGCGGCGGCGGCGGAAGGTCTGGCGAGCGGCGAAATGGAGCGCCGCGTGACCTGGTTCGAGCAAGGCCT
>PVMK01156953.1_pt1 | contig 18232 bp, 17 predicted proteins | sample 1853481 | NCBI WGS metagenome assembly PVMK01 (sample SAMN08533507, study PRJNA380276) | Marine sediment metagenome, whole genome shotgun sequencing project. | reverse complement strand
CAGGACGCCAGAGCCGAGTTCCGCTCCCCTGGCAGAAAGTGCTCCGCAGCAACCCGCGACGGCCTGTACGCCGGAAAAGTAACAGCAGGAATAAGGCCGTGTACGGCTCCCATGCCGTACGCGCTCCTGGCTGCGGCCTATTGGCGGCATACCAGGGTCACGAAGGCGACCGCGTACTCGTCCTCGTCGGAAATGCTGAGGAAGCTGTTGACGATGGCGCGCTCGTCGAAGAGCTCCTGGACGCGCCCGCTGCAGACGAAATAAGGTTTTCCCAGCGTATCCTGGCGCACTTCCATGTCACGCCAGCGGATCCCCATCCGCAGCCCGGTGCCCAGTGCTTTGAGCAGCGCTTCCTTGGCCGCGAAACGCTTGGCGGTGAATCCGGCTTTGTGGCGATTGGCCGTATACCGGGCGAGCTCATGCTCGCTGAGGATGCGCTCGGCGAAACGCCGCCCGTGACGTCCGATTGCGGCCTCGATGCGTGAGATCCTGACCAGGTCGATGCCGATACCATAGATCACGCCGACAACCCCGAGGTCAATCTGTGCAATGCTAATCCGTGCTGGCCGAAGGGACACGGGCACGGAACAAACTGCGGGTAGCCAACGGCTTGTCGCCAAGATAGCAACGCAGCACCGCACGCATGAGTTGCTTCGCTTCATCCAGTGCGCGCTCGCTTTCAAGATTCTCGCGGGCCAGCGACAGAAGCGTTTCACCCGCCACACGCACCCCGTCTCCGTCACGGATCGCGAGACTCGTCGGCCCCCGGTCCATCTCATAGCGGTAGCTGCAGTCACTGTGAATGGGTTCGCCGGAGTCGATGTCCCGATCCAGCACCAAGCCATATCCGATTGCTTCGAGCATTTGCTTCTCGAAGATGCGCAGCACCGCCTCGGCTCTGGCGTCCTGCTTCGCCCTCGGCTCTGGCGTCCTGCTTCGCCCTACCTCGTCCGTCCCTGGACTCGTACCTCGTCCATCCATGGACTCGTCGGCTCTGGCGTCCTGCTTCGCCCTACCTCGTCCATCCATGGACTCGTCGTTGCCCGGTGCTTGATTCAGGGATTCAATGGCCTCGCGATAGAAATGAAACAACTCCGGATGGGGGTCATGGCGGTGCATCAAGCGCATCAACAGCTCATTGATGTACAAACCGCTGAACAGTGCCTTGCCGGCCAGGGGCCGCATATAGCCGTCGGGCTCGGCACCCGTGAGCAGCCCCAGCTCACCGCTTCCCGACCAGGACAACAACAGCGGGTGAAAGGACTGCAGCATTCCGCGCAACCGCGACTTCGGTCGCCTGACACCCTTGGCGACCAGCGCGAAGCGCCCCGTGTGGCGGCCGAAGACCTCGACGATGAGACTGGTTTCCCGGTACGCACGATTGTGCAGCACGAAGGCCGGCTCGAGCTCGACTCGCTTCACCTGGGTGGCTGCTCAGTCCACGTATCCGAGCCGTTGCAGCGCGCTCTCGTCGTTGGACCATCCCTCTTTGACCTTTACCCACAACTGCAAAAACACTTTGCGCTCGAATAACGCCTCCATGTCTGCGCGGGCATCGCTGCCCACGGCCTTCAGCACCCTGCCCTGGCGCCCGATCACGATGCCTTTCTGACTGCTGCGCTCCACCCAGATGATGGCGGCGATCTTGAGCAGGTCGGCATCGGCTTGAAACGCCTCGATCTCCACGCTGAGCCGATAGGGGAGCTCCTGACCCAGGCGACGAGTGAGCTTTTCACGCACCATTTCTGCAGCCAGGAAGCGCTCGCTGCGATCGGTGAATTGATCCTCGTCGTACAAGGGAGCTGCTATCGGCAAAGCGGCGATGAGCAGCTCTTCCAGGCGCTCGGTGTTGGTCCCCTGCAACGCCGAAATCGGCACCACGTCCAGGAACGCGGCGCGTTTGCTCAACTCGTCGATGAACGGCAGCAGGGTTTGCTTGTCGGGAGTCTTGTCGATCTTGTTGACGGCCACGATGATCGGCGCCTGGGCTTGAGCAAGCCTCTCCAGCACGTGACTGTCGCCGTCGGTCCATCTGCCGGCCTCCACCAGGAACAGTATCAGATCGACGCCCACCAGGGCGCCGCTGGCGGCACGGTTCATATAGCGGTTCAACGCGCCCCTGGCCCCCGAGTGCAGTCCCGGCGTATCCACATAGATGATCTGCGCTGCCCTGGAGCTTTTGATGCCCAGCAGACGATGCCGCGTGGTTTGCGCTTTTCGCGATGTGATGCTGAATTTCTGACCCACCAGGCGGTTGATCAGAGTCGACTTTCCGACGTTCGGACGGCCGATGATGGCCACGTGCCCGCACCTCGGCTCGGGCGTCGTGCTTCGCCCTACCTCGTCCGTCCCTGGACTCGGATGGGTATTGGTCTCAGGCTCCGGGTCGTTCATCAGCATAGCCTGCACCGATCACGCCTCGCCGTCCAACACCTCCAGAGCTTTGTGGGCTGCAGCCTGCTCGGCCTTGCGCCGGCTGGATCCAAAGCCGGTCACCGGATCCGGGATACCCTCAGCCGTGCACTCGACGGTGAAGCTCTGGTCGTGGGGGGCGCCTTCCAGGCTCACGACGGTGTAGCGGGGCAAATCGTGTCCTCTTCCCTGCAACGCCTCCTGCAGCCGGGTCTTAGGGTCTTTCAGGCCCACCTCCCGTGCCGCCTGCACCAGCCTGTCCCGATACAGAGCCTCCAGGACACCCCGGCATTGGGATAGGCCAGCATCCAGGAAAATTGCGCCGATAATTGCTTCGCAGGCATCGGCAAGAATGGAATCACGGCCACGGCCGCCGCTCTTCAATTCTCCGGGCCCCAGGCGCAGGGCCTCACCCAGGTCCAGATCACGGGCGATGGCAGCAAGGGTCTCGCGGCGCACCAGGTGGGCGCGCAATCTGGTCAGGCGCCCTTCGTGGGCTTCCGGCTCCGCCCGATAGAGCAACTCGGCAACGACGAAACCGAGAATGGCGTCGCCGAGAAATTCCAGGCGCTCGTTATTGCGCGAGCCGAGGCTGCGGTGGGTGAGCGCCTGATCGAGCAACCCGGGGTCGTTGAAGGCATAGCCCAATCGAGCCTGCAATCGCCCGTCGGCGTCATTCATTTCGGCTAGGACGACACCTCCTTGTCGAAATCCGCAACCAGCGTGAGGTTCCCGATGAGCGGCGTCTCGACCCGGTAAATGATACTGATAGTCACCTGGTTCTTGCGCTTCGTGATGATCATGGACTCGTCATAATTGCGGTAGTTGACCGCGTCCACCGCATCGATGTCCAAACGCTTGAGCATGAGGTTGATGATTTCCTTGCGGGACTGCTCGTTGATGCCTGGTTGGCTGATCACCGAATTCATGATTCCGTCGATCTTCCAACTGTCCATGTAGACCGGAATCAGCTTGAGGCCGATGACCACCGAAAATCCCAAAAAGCCCGCGATGGCAATCAAACTCAGGAAGCTCAAGCCACGCTGTCGTTTTCTCAAACTCATTAGCAATTTCTCCTGTGAGGACGATGCCCCCTCCCCTCATTCGATGCTCGTGCCGACCCGTGTCCAGTCGATACCGTTTCCGAGATCCCAATTCATCCAGACGGCAAAGGCCTTTCCGATCAGGAGTTCCTCCGGCACCGTTCCCCAATATCGACTGTCACGACTGTTGTCACGATTGTCGCCAAGAACGAAGTAATGACCTTCCGGGACCACCAGCTTGCCGTCGACTGAAGGGTATCCGGTCTGGATGAGTATCGGATGTGTTATGGGATTCAGTGTTTCCTGTTTCAGGCTGGCCCCGGTCATGTTGGCGCCGGAGCCATGCCCGGTATATGTGCCGAGGAGGCGCTGATCCGCCTGCTGTCCATTGATATACAAGACCTTATTGTAGTAGGCGATTCGGTCCCCTGGCAGGCCGACGACCCTTTTTATGAACGGCGTGGACGGGTCCAGGGGGTAGCGAAAGACCACCACGTCGCCCCTTTCCGGCTGGGAGACCTGGAAAAGCTTGTAGTCCGACACAGGAAGGCGAATGCCGTACACGAACTTGTTGACCAGGATGAAGTCGCCCACCAGCAGAGTCGGCATCATGGAGCCGGAAGGTATGCGAAACGGCTCGATCAGGAAGGAACGCAACAGCAGCACGATGAGAAACACCGGGAAAAAGGAGCGCGCATACTCGACGATTTTCGGCACAGGCCGCGGACTCGCGACCTGCTCACCATCGCCCCCCTCTGCCAGGTCCGGCACGGCGCTACGCCTGCGCCTGGCCAGCAGCAACGCGTCCACGGCCCAGATCAAGCCACTGGCGATCACCAGCAACACCATGATGGTCGGGAAATCGAACCTCATCGGCCCTTACCCAGGTGCAGTACGGCGAAAAATGCTTCCTGGGGGATTTCCACCTTGCCCAGCTGTTTCATGCGTTTTTTTCCTGCTTTCTGCTTCTCGAGCAATTTTCGCTTTCGACTCACGTCGCCCCCATAGCATTTGGCCGTTACATTCTTCCTGAGCGCCTTCACCGTTGTTCGGGCAACCACCTGGCCGCCGATGGCCGCCTGAATGGCGACTTCGAACATCTGCCTCGGTATCAGCTCCTTGAGCTTCACCGTGAGCTCGTGGCCCCGATTGCGCGCCTGGCTGGAATGAATTACGACGGACAACGCGTCCACCCGCTCGCCGTTGATCAGTATATCGAGCTTTACCAGGTCCGCCTTCTGGTAGCGCAGAAAATGGTAATCCAGGGAAGCATAGCCACGACTCAGGGATTTCAGGCGGTCGAAAAAATCCAGGACCACCTCGCTCATGGGGATCTCGTAGCCCACGCTCACCTGGCGGCCCGTATAGTGGAGCCTCGTCTGCACGCCACGCCTCTCGACACACAGGCTGATGATATTTCCCAGATACTCGTCCGGCACCAGAATATCCGCCTGCACGATGGGTTCGCGGGTCTCGGCGATCTTGTTGATAGGCGGAAGCCTGGCGGGGTTGTCCACCAGCCGCGTCTCACCGGCGTTGGTGATGACTTCGAACACCACCGTGGGCGCACTGGTGATGAGGTCGAGGCCGTATTCGCGCTCGAGCCGCTCCTGGACGATTTCCATGTGCAGCAAGCCGAGAAAGCCGCAGCGAAAGCCGAATCCCAGGGCAGTCGATGACTCGGGCTCATAGTGTAATGAGGCGTCGTTCAGGCGCAGTTTTGCCAGGGCTTCGCGAAAAGCCTCGAAGTCATTGGAATCGGTAGGAAACATACCGGCGTAAACCTGCGGGTGTACATCCTTGAATCCCGGCAAGGGATGCTCCGCGGGCCGGCTCGCCAGCGTCAGCGTATCTCCCACCGGGGCGCCTTCGATGTCCTTGATGCCGGCAACCACGAAGCCCACCTCTCCGGTGGCCAGCACTTCTCTGTCGCTGCGCTTGGGCGTGTAGATTCCCAGCCTGTCCACCTGATGGGTGCGCTGGGTGGACATGACCGTGACTTTCGCGCCGCGTTCGATGCGACCCGAAACCACACGCACCAGAGACACCACACCCAGATAATTATCGAACCAGGAATCGATGATCAGTGCCTGCAACGCGCCCTCCGGGTCGCCCGCCGGCGGCGGGATCCCTGCCACCAGGGCTTCCAGCAGATCGGCGACACCCTCTCCGGTCTTGGCGCTGACCTGCAGTGCATGGCTGGCATCCAGACCGATAATGTCCTCGATCTCGTGCACCACCCGGGCCGGCTCGGCGCTGGGCAGATCGATCTTGTTGAGTACCGGCAGAACCTCCAGGCCCTGGTCCAGAGCCGAATAGCAGTTGGCGACACTTTGCGCCTCGACGCCCTGGGCGGCGTCGACCACCAGCAGCGCGCCTTCGCAAGCGGCCAGGGATCGGGATACTTCGTAGGCGAAGTCCACGTGTCCGGGCGTGTCGATGAGATTCAGCTGATAGACTTCGCCGTTGCGCGCTTCGTATTGGAGACTGACACTCTGCGCCTTGATGGTGATTCCGCGCTCACGCTCAAGGTCCATGGAATCGAGCACCTGGTCGCCCATTTCACGACTGCTGAGGCCGCCGCACAGTTGAATGAATCTGTCGGCAAGCGTGGACTTGCCGTGATCGATATGAGCGATGATGGAGAAGTTACGGATGTGGTCCATGGACTGCAGGCGCAGACTTTCCCGAGGTGGCCGTTGGCTCGATGGGCCCGGCTGAATGTCCGGCCCTGGCGTGAGCCCCGCCCCCTGGCGCCGGACCCCGCGGGACCCTTGCTCGGCCTGCTCGGTAATCGGCCGTCTACTCCTCGGTCTTGAGCGCCAGGAAGATGGGATTGCCCTGACGCTGCACCAGAATAGACACGGATTTTCCTGCGGGGAGCTCCGAAGCCAGGCGTTTGAATTCCGAGCTGCTCTCGACTTTGATGCCGTTCAACATGAGGACCACGTCGCCCTTGCGGATGCCCGCGCTGCGTGCCGGCCCCTCGCTGACCTCGGTGACCAGGACCCCGTGATCCTTGGATTCCATCTGCTCCAGTTGCTCGGCCGTCAGATCCGTTACCGCCAGTCCGAGCTTGTTGTCCTCGGCCGTCTCGGGCTCCTCCACCGCTGCCTCGGCGACGGTGTCTTGTTCCGGCAACTCGGCGGTTACCACGAACAGGGTTCGCGATTGGCCGTTTCGCAGCACCTCCACGGGCACCCGGGTGCCGACCCGTGTGCGACCGACGATGGGTGGCAGATCCGACGAGCGTGTCACTTCGTGCTCGTTGAAAGACAGCACCACGTCGCCCACCTGGAAGCCGGCGCCCTCCGCCGGGCTGTCGGGCAATACCTTGGCGATGAGCGCGCCCCCCGGCTTCTCCATGCCGAAGGATTCGGCCAGCTCGCGGGTGACATCCTGGATGAGCACGCCCAACCAACCCCGCGATACCCGGCCTTTGTCTTGAAGCTGTTCCGCCACGTCCATGGCAACGTCGATGGGAATGGCAAAGGACAAGCCCATGAAGCCGCCGGTGCGGCTGAAAATCTGCGAATTGACGCCAACCACTTCACCGTCGAGATTGAACAATGGTCCACCGGAGTTTCCTGGATTGATGGCTACATCGGTCTGGATGAACGGTACGTAGTTCTCCCGCGGCAGGCTGCGACCCTTGGCGCTGACAATTCCCGCGGTGACCGAATGATCGAAGCCGAAGGGCGAACCGATGGCGAGCACCCATTCGCCGACCTTGAGGTCGTAGCCGGTGCCGAGGCGCACGGTGGGCAGATTCTCGGCATCGATCTTGAGCAATGCGATATCGCTGCGTTCGTCGGCGCCGATCACTTTGGCCTTGAATTCCCGGCGGTCGCTCAAGCGCACGATCACCTCGTCGGCATCCTTGATCACGTGGTTGTTGGAAATGATGTAGCCGTCCGAAGAAATAATGAAGCCCGAGCCAAGAGATTGAGAATCGAATTCTTCGATTTCGCCGTCGCCGAAAAAACGCCGGAAAAAGTCGTTGAACGGACTGTCCTTGGGCAGGTCCGGGATCTCGAAACCCTTGGGCAGCTGCGGGCCGACCTCTGGTGGTTTGCTTCTGGGTGGTGCTTATGTTGACCACGGAGGTCCGATGCTTGGCCACCAGCCCGACAAAATCCGGTAGGTTTTGCGCCTGTGCCGTGCTCGTGAGCACCAGTCCGAGCAGCACGACGAGGGCGCAGCTGACGCGCAGCCCATGGGTCAGGATCTTCATGAAACCTCCGCTATGGAATTCTTCCGGGGCCCTGGCGAGGGATGGCTTCGTGGTTCCACGCGCCGCGCCGGACGTAACCGAAGCATTATAACAGGGTCGCGAACCCCTGGTCGGCCCGATGTCACCATTCGAGAATCTCAACGCTTGACGATGGATCTGGAAACCCGCTCCACGGTGATGGCGGGCACCTCTCCCACCACCGTAATCTGATAATCCTCGATCATGCGCCCGTAGGCGTTGACCGCACCCATGGAATCCAGTCCAGCCAGGGGCTCGCTGGCCGCGTCCAGGCGCTCGATGAACACCGAAATGGATGCCAGGCCGTCGGAAAACACCAGATGCTCCACCGGATCGCGACTGGCGAGAATCGGATCCCGCGCCACCTGGCTCAGCTCGAAGCCGTCGGGCAACCAGCCCGGGTACCAGCCCGGTTCCCTGTCCCCGGCAGCGGCGGTCACGGACTCGCTCTGGTCATCGTTGTACCAGGTGTATCCGGCGCCGGAGATCGCCGGCTCGAGCAGTTCGTCGGGGATGCTGGCGGGCAGATCGATGTTGGTGTACACGAGTTGCTCGATGATTTCGCCGCCCTCGTCGATGAGCTCGGACTTGAGCAACAAACCCAGGTCCCGATCCATCCACAATCGGTAGCCATAGCGGAAGCCGTCGTGGGGATCCACGGTCACCAGCTGTGTATGGCGCCCGGCGACGCGCTCACCGCGCCCGCTGCTCAACGCGTAGAATCTGTTGAAGCCGGTGTCGGAGGCGAACAATTTCGAGTAGGGAAATGTCCGTGGGCGACTCTTCGACACCACCACGGTCTGGCTATCCGGGAGAATACAGGTGACGCGCTGGGAATCGCGGATCACCTCCCGGGCCGCCCCGCTCAAGGCCACCAGGCGTTCGCGCTCGCCCTCGCCGCCGCCCCGGTGAATGATGCGCATGGACTGTATGGTGGCGCCGTTCCTGTATATGAAGGTGCCGTCATAGTCCAAGGTTTGCGCTGCCCGCGCCATCCGGTCGAGACTCTGTTGGGGATTGCTGGAGATCTCGCCGGCGATGCCGGTATTGACGAATACGGCGCACAGCAAACCGCTCGAGAAGAGCAACCACGCCCTGGGCAGGCGCCTGCCTGCCCAGGTAACGACTCAGCGTTGGCCGGTGGAGTCATACGCGACGATTCTGGCGTAGGGGTGTAAGCCTCTTGTGGGTCCGCCGAGATACTCGCTGTGATTGACGAGATAGCCGTTGAGACGCTTGGCCACCGCGGGCTCGGTGGTATTCCACTGCAGGCGCTGCAAGGCGGCCCGCGGAATCCGTCCGCCACTGGAACTGGCAGCCGGGATTACCGAGGCTCGCGTGCTCGCCGCCACCTGAACCGCCGGCGCCTGCGCCGATTCCTGCCGGCCGGGCAAGTCGCCCAGCTTACCGACCGCGAGTATCGCCACCACCGCCACCGATGCGGCCAGCGCCAGGCCTGCCACCGGCCTGAGTGTTTCCCGCCAGCGGCGAGGCACGAGGCGAAGACGCGGAAAGTGCAGGGCTCGTCGGCGAGGCAGCTTTGCATTCGCTTGCACAACTCGCCGCCGCTGTCCGGGTACGTCTTGTGCCGCAACACGTCGCGCACCACATGGTAACGGGTCCAGTGCACCCGCAATTCGTCGCTCGCCAGCAGTATGTCGATGGTCCGGGAAGCCGAACGCGTTGCCAGCTCACCGTCCATCAGCGCCGAGATGTCTTCTTTCAGCTTGTCGCTCATGTGTTGTTCGCGCCGACCAGTCGTGCTTGGCTGGTCAGTCCAATAGGGGCTCGAGGCGCCGGTTGATGGCTTCCCTGGCCCTGAAAATCCGTGATCTGACCGTCCCGATGGGGCAGTCCATGACCTCGGCGATCTCTTCGTAGCTGAGTCCTTCCAGCTCCCTCAAGGTGATCGCGGTCTTCAGATCCTGTGGCAAATCGTCGATGGCGCCGGCGATCGCTTCTTCCATCTCGGCGCGCATCAGCAGTCGTTCCGGCGTCGCGTACTCCTTGAGTTCCGATTCGCCGCCGATCTGCTCCGCGTCTGCAGAATCCACGTCCGTGCTGGGAGGCCGGCGCGACTGCGACACCAGATGATTCTTGGCGGTGTTGATGGCAATACGATACAGCCATGTATAGAACGCACTGTCTCCACGGAACTTCGGTATCGCCCGGTAGGCCTTGAGAAAGGACTCCTGGGCAACATCGAGCACCTCGGCATGATCCCGCACATAACGGGAAATCAGCTTGACCAGCTTGTGCTGATACTTCAGTACGAGCAGGTCAAACGCCGCCTTGTCGCCCCGCTGCACCCGTTCCACGAGTGCATGGTCAGGACTGTTATCGGCCATACGGGCCGTCCCCTTCTCCGAGTCCGGCTGTCCTTGGCCTAATGTCGTAGACCAGGGCTTCCGGATATAGTTCGCGATTACGCCGGTCGGCAGGCGCCAAACTGTCGACTAGTGTAGTCTCTGGCCCGCCCGGCAATACAATGCACGGATTATCGCTACATCGCGAAGCCGCCGCCAGCTTGCCAGACGACTGATCCCCCATGTCCGACCAGTACGCCAGCGATGTTCTCATTATCGGCAGCGGCATCGCCGGCCTGAGTCTGGCCCTGCGCCTGGCCGACGACATGGACGTCACGGTCATCAACAAGGTCCGCTTTCCGGAAAGCAACTCCTACTATGCCCAGGGCGGCATGGCCGCGGTCCTGGGCGCCGAGGATTCCATTGATTCCCATGTGCGCGATACCGTCGATGCGGGCGCCGGCCTGTGTCATCCGGCAATCGTGCGCATGGTCACCGAGCGGGGACCGGCCTGCGTGGACTGGCTGTGCGCTCAGGGTGTGCGCTTCACGCGCACCGATGGCGGCGCTACCACGTCGCCCTACCACTTGACCAGGGAAGGCGGCCACAGCCAACGGCGCGTGGTGCACGTGGCGGACGCCACCGGCCGGGCAATCTGCGATGTGCTGGTTGCCCGAGCCCGGGCCCAGCCCGCGCATCCGCATGCTGGAATCGCATCTGGCTGTGGACCTGATCACCGGCGCCAAGCAGGGCCTGGACCACAACCGAGCCCTGGGCGCTTACGTGCTGGATCGCGAAAGCGGCAAGGTGCGGGCAGAGCGTGCCCGCGCCACGGTGCTCGCCAGCGGCGGCGCCGGCAAAGCCTATCTGTACACCAGCAACCCGGACATCGCCACCGGCGACGGTATCGCCATGGCCTGGCGGGCGGGTTGCCGGGTCGCCAACATGGAGTTCATCCAGTTCCATCCGACTTGCCTGTACCACCCGCAAGCCAAATCCTTTCTGGTGAGCGAGGCTCTGCGCGGCGAGGGAGCGCGCCTGCTGCTGCCCGACGGTACGCCCTTCATGCAGCGATTCGACGCCCGCGCCGAGCTCGCGCCCAGGGATATCGTCGCGCGCGCCATCGATCACGAGATGAAGCGACTGGGCATCGATTGCGTTTACCTGGATATTTCCCATCAATCGGAAGACTTTATCCGCTCGCACTTTCCCACCGTGTACGCGCGCTGCCTGTCCTTAGGATTCGATCTCACTGCTGAGCCGATACCCGTGGTGCCGGCCGCCCACTACGTGTGCGGCGGCGTCGTCAGCGACAGCCAGGGCCGCACCGACATGGACGCTCTCTACGCCATCGGTGAAGTGGCATTCACGGGCTTGCACGGCGCCAACCGTCTGGCCAGCAACTCGCTGCTGGAGTGCATGGTGTTCGCCGAGTCGGCCAGCGTGAGCCTGCGCGCTCATTTAGGCGACTGGCCGGCACCGCCAAGCGTTACCGCGTGGGATGAAAGCCGGGTCACGGACTCCGACGAGGAAGTGGTGGTTTCCCACAACTGGGAAGAGCTGAGGCGATTCATGTGGGACTACGTGGGCGTGGTGCGAACCAGCAAACGTTTGCAGCGCGCCCAACGGCGCGTGAAGTTGTTGTTGTCGGAGATCGACGAGTACTACGGGAACTTTCGCATCAGTAATGATCTTATCGAGTTGAGAAATCTGGTGGTGGTGGGGAGTTTGATTATCGAGTCGGCGTTGGCCAGGCGCGAGAGTCGGGGGTTGCATTACACGTTGGATTATCCGGAGTTGGATACCAGCGCCGCGCCCACCGATACGGTGCTGACGCCGGCACATCATAGGTCACCGTAGGTTGGGCTGAGCGAAGCGAAGCCCAACATTCCGGGCTGGGTATCGTGCAGGACTGATAGCAAGGGGACAGAATCATCGTGCAGAACTGATACCAAGGGGACAGATTGAAATCTGTCCCCTCGTCCCCTCCGCGCCTCCGGCCTAGGCGCGTGTTATGGGGAATGCCATCATTGCCTGGATGCTGGTCTCGCCGGCGGCGATCATGAACAGGCGATCCAGGCCTACGGCGACGCCGGCGCAGTCGGGTAAGCCGTGGGCCAGGGCGGCCAGCAGGTGCTCGTCCACGGGCATCTGCGCCAGTCCCAGGCGCTTTCGCGCGACACCATCGGCAGCGAAGCGCCGGCGTTGCTCATGGGCGTCGGCAAGCTCGTGGTAGCCGTTGGCGATCTCGATACCGTTCACGAACAGCTCGAAGCGTTCGGCTAGCGGTGGCCGGCCGGCGCGCACCCGGGCGAGCGCCGCCTGACTTGCGGGAAAGTCGTACACGGTGACGCACCCGTCACCGAATGCCGCTTGCACCCCATGGCTGAAGAGAAAGTCCAACAGCAGGTCGCGCTCAGGGGCGCTATCTCCTGTAAGCACCAGGCCCGCATCCTCGGCGCACGCCAGCAGCGCCTGGTTGCTTTCTTCGAAAGGGTCGACATCGGCATACGCGACGAAGGCATCGCGATAGCTCAGCCGGCGAGTCGTTGCCGCGTAGCCCAGCACGCGATTCACCAACGCATCCAGCTCGTCCATGAGCGCGTGGTGGTCGAAGCCGGGCCGATACCATTCCAGCAGGGTGAATTCCGGATTGTGCAGGCGACCGCACTCCCCGTCGCGGAATACCCGGCACACTTGATAAATGGGTCCGCTGCCCGCGGCCAGAAGGCGTTTCATGGCGAACTCGGGGGATGTCTGCAGGTAAAACTGCCCACCCGCGGTGCCACCGGCGTGGCAGATGGTGCTGAGGCTGGCGATGTGCACGTCGCTGGCTGCGCCCCGGGCCATGGCCGGCGTCTCCACCTCCAGCACTTCGCGTTCGGCGAAGAACGCCCGGATCCGCGCAAGCCCCCGTGCCCGCAAGCGCAGTGCCTCGAAGCCGGCGCTCGGGCGCCAGTCGCAGTCGGAGTGCGCTTGCCGGTTGCTTGACCGAATCGCGCTCACTCCTTTACGCGTGACACATACTCGCCGGTGCGGGTATCGATCCTGATGAGCTCGCCTTCCTCCACGAACAGCGGCACTTTGATGGTGGCGCCGGTTTCCACCGTCGCCGGCTTGGTGGCGCCGCTGGCGGTATCGCCGCGCAATCCCGGATCGGTGTTGCTGACCGTCAAGTTCACGAAGTTCGCCGGCACCACCAGAATCGGTGTGCCGTTCCACAGGGTCACGGTGCAGGAGTCCTGCTCTTTGAGCCAGCTGGCGGCCTCGCCCACCACCTCCTTGCTGGCCATGTGCTGCTCGTAGCTCTCCTCGTCCATGAAGTGCCAATCCGTGCCGTCGTTGTAGAGATACTGGAGCGATGCTTCCACCACGTCCGCAGCCTCCACCGATTCTCCGGATTTGAAGGTCCGTTCGATGACCCGCCCGGTCTTCAGATTGCGAAACTTCACGCGGCTGAAGGCCTGGCCCTTACCGGGCTTGACGAACTCGTTCTCGATGATCGCGCAGGGATCATTGTCGATCATGATTTTGAGGCCGCTCTTGAATTCATTTGTGCTATAGCTTGCCATTGATTTCGCTCGGACAATTAGTAGGTTATCGGCCTTTTGTCATCCAGAACATCATAAATCGCGGGTATCTGGCTAAAGTTCCCCATCGCGGCCGCCGATATAACAGGTGAACGGATTTACCCCCCCTCCTCCTCCCTAGTCCGTTCCTTGGCCGAGGCTGTCAGTCTCGGCTTTTTTTTGGGGGTCCAACGAAGGGGACAGATTAAAATCTGTCCCCGCCCCGCGCCCTCCGCACGCGCCTAGTCCCTGGCCACCAGCTGCTCTACGCGCTGCAGGCCCCTGGGAAGCTTTCTGCCACGGCGGCCGCGACCCACCTGATAGTGCTCGAGATCGGCGGATTTCAGCGTCACGTGGCGTTTGCCGGCGTGCACGGTGAGCTGCCCGCCGTCCGGCACCACCGCAATTGCGACCACGAATTCCTCACGCGCTTTCAGACGTGCCGGTGGCACCTGAATGATCTTGAGTCCTTTGCCGCGACCGAGCAACGGCAGCTCTTGCAGCTCGGTCACCAGCAGATATCCCGATGAAGTGACGGCAGCCACCCAACCGTCGTCATTGTCACCTATGGCCTGGGGCGTGAGCACGCCCGCGTTGTTCGGCCGCGCGAGCACCGCCTTACCCGCCTTGTTCTTGGAAAGCAGATCGCCCAGCCGGGCGACGAAGCCGTAACCTGCATCCGACGCGAGCAAGTAACGATCGTCGGCATCACCGATCATGACGCCGGAGAAAGTCGCGCCCGCCGGTGGTTTGACGCGACCGGACAGGGGCTCTCCCTGGCCCCGCGCCGACGCCAGAGTGTGTGCCGGCAGCGTGTAGCTGCGCCCGGTGGAGTCCAGAAACACCGCCGGCTGATTGCTACGGCCGCGATCGAATGCTTTGAATGCGTCGCCGGACTTGTAAGCGAGAGTGAGGGGATCCATATCGTGGCCCTTGGCCGCCCGTATCCACCCGCGTTCCGAGAGCACTACCGTAATCGCCTCCGAGGGAACCAGTGTCGTCTGGTCCATGGCCTGCGCGGCCTCGCGTGCGACGATAGGTGAGCGGCGATCATCGCCATAGCGTTCGGCGTCACTGATGATCTCGTCACGGATGAGACGTTTCAGACGTCGCCGACTTTTGAGCGTACCCTCGAGCGCCTGGCGTTCCTCGCTCAACTCCTTCTGCTCCCCCCGGATGCGGATCTCTTCCAGCTTGGCCAGCTGGCGCAATTTCAGATCGAGGATCGCATCCGCCTGGATGTCACTCAATTTGAAGCGCTTCATGAGTGCCGGCTTGGGCTTGTCTTCCCTGCGAATAACAGCGATGACTTCGTCGATGTTGAGGAACGCGACCAGGTAGCCTTCCAGCACATGCAGCCGCGCAGCAACCTTCTCGAGCCGGTGCTCCAGGCGCCTGCGCACCGTATCGATGCGAAACGTCAGCCATTCGGCCAGCAGATCGCGGAGATTTTTCAGCTGTGGCCGCCCATCGATGCCGATGACGTTCATGTTGACCCGGTAGCTGCGCTCCAGATCCGTGCTCGCGAACAGATGCAACATCAGCTGATCCACGTCGACGCGGTTGGAACGCGGCACGATGACCAGCCGAGTGGGGCTCTCGTGGTCGGATTCATCGCGCAGGTCTTCCACCAGGGGCAGCTTCCTGGCCAGCATCTGCGCCGCTATCTGCTCCAGGACCCGCCCGCCGCTGACCTGATAGGGAAGCGCCGTGACGATAATATTGCCGTCCTCGCGCTCGTAGCAGGCGCGCATGCGCAATGAACCGTTGCCGCTCGCATACATGGCCTTGATGTCTTCCGGCGAAGTGATGATCTCCGCCTCGGTGGGGAAATCCGGGCCTTTGATGTGCTCACACAGACCCGCGAGCGTGGTCTTCGGATCTTCCAGCAGGCGCACACAAGCCGTGGCCACTTCGCGCAGATTGTGAGGCGGAACATCGGTGGCCATGCCGACGGCGATGCCGGCGGCGCCGTTCAACAGCACGTGAGGAAGACGCGCGGGCAACATGGCCGGCTCGTTCAAGGTGCCGTCGAAATTCGGCACCCAGTCGACGGTGCCCTCGCCGAGCTCCGCCAGCAACACACTGGCGAAGCCGGTCAGGCGCGATTCCGTGTAGCGCATGGCGGCGAAGGATTTCGGATCGTCCATGGAGCCCCAGTTTCCCTGCCCGTCGATGAGCGGATAACGAAACGAGAACGGTTGTGCCATGAGCACCATGGCGTCGTAGCAAGCGGTTTCCCCGTGGGGATGAAACTTACCGAGCACGTCGCCCACCGTGCGTGCCGATTTTTTGTACTTGGCGCCCGCACTCAGACCGAGCTCCGACATGGCGTAAATGATGCGCCGCTGCACCGGTTTCAAACCGTCGCCGATGTGGGGAAGCGCGCGATCGAGGATCACGTACATGGAGTAATCCAGGTACGCCTTCTCGGTAAAGTCTTTCAGCGGGATCCGTTCGACGGGCTCGTTCACTTGCTCAGTCATGGTGCGTCGTTCAAACCTCCGCGAGATCGCCCTTTTCTTCCAGCCAGGATTTGCGGTCCCCGGCGCGCTTCTTGGCGAGCAACATGTCCATGAGCGCGTGAGTGCCGTCGCCGGCCGCGATGGTGAGCTGCACCAGGCGGCGGGTGGCGGGTGCGATGGTGGTTTCCCGAAGCTGCAGCGGATTCATCTCGCCCAGACCCTTGAAACGCTGCACGTTGACTTTGCTCTTACGCTTTTCGGCGGCGATGCGATCCAACGTGCCCCTCTTCTCGTCGTCGTCCAGTGCGTAGAAGACTTCCCTGCCCACATCGATGCGATAGAGCGGCGGCATGGCGACGTAGACATGGCCATTCTCCACCAGCGGCGCGAAGTGGCGCATGAACAGCGCGCACAACAGCGCGCCGATGTGGGCGCCGTCGGAATCCGCGTCCGCCAGAATGCAGACTTTCCCGTAGCGAAGCCCCTCGATGTTGGGGCTTCCGGGATCCACGCCGATGGCCACGGAAATGTCGTGCACCTCCTGGGAACCCAGCACCTCGGTAGCGTCCACCTCCCAGGTATTGAGGATCTTTCCACGCAGGGGCATGACCGCCTGGAATTCCCGGTCCCGGGCCTGCTTGGCGGAACCACCGGCAGAGTCGCCCTCCACCAGAAAAATCTCCGTGCGCGCCACCTCCTGGGAAGTGCAATCTGAGAGCTTGCCGGGAAGCGCCGGACCGCTGGTGATTTTCTTGCGCACCACCTTCTTGCGGTCACGCAATCGCAACTGCGCGCTGCTGATGGCGAGCGCTGCGATTGCGTCGCCGGATTCGGGATGTTGATTCAGCCACAGGCTGAATGCGTCCTTGGTGACGCCGGACACGAACGCCGCGCATGCCCGGGACGACACCCGAGCCTTGGTCTGGCCAGTGAACTGGGGCTCGGTAACTTTCGCCGACAGCACGTAGCCGAGCTGCTCCCAGATGTCGTCGGGCGTGAGCTTCACGCCCCGGGGCAGGAGGTTGCGAAACTCGCAATACTCGCGCAACGCCTCCAGCAGCCCGGCGCGGAAGCCGTTCACGTGGGTGCCGCCCTGGGTCGTCGGGATCAGGTTTACGTAGCTCTCCTGGGGCCCATCGCCACCTTCCGGGAGCCACACGGCTGCCCAGTCGGCGGCTTCGGAGTTACCCTCGAAGTTACCGAGAAAGGGTTCCTCGGGTATGGTGGCGAGGCCTTCCAGAGCATCCAGAAGGTAGTCGGCAAGACCGTCTTCGTAGAACCATTCCTCGCTCTCACCGCTGGCCTCGTCTTCGAAACGTACCCTGAGACCGGGGCACAGCACGGCCTTGGCGCGCAGTGCGTGGGTGAGCCGCGGCACGGAGATCTTGGCCGAGTCGAAATAGCGCGGATCCGGCCAGAAGCGGATGGCGGTACCGGAATTGCGCTTGCCGACGCTGCCCACCACCTCCAGCTCGCTCTTCTTTTCGCCGCCGGCGAAAGCCATGTTGTATTCCTGCCCGCCGCGCTTGATCCAGACTTCGAGATTCTTCGACAGCGCGTTGACCACCGACACACCGACACCGTGCAGGCCGCCTGAATATCGGTAGTTCTTGTTCGAGAACTTAGCGCCCGCGTGCAGACGGGTGAGAATGAGCTCGACGCCGGATATCTTTTCTTCAGGGTGCACATCCACCGGCATGCCGCGGCCGTCGTCGCAGACGCTCACCGAACCGTCCTTGTGCAGTGTCACATCGAGCCTGGTGGCGAAGCCGGCGACGGCCTCGTCGACACCGTTGTCGATGACTTCCAGTGCCAGGTGATTGGGGCGCGCGGTGTCGGTGTACATGCCGGGGCGCTTGCGCACCGGCTCCAGGCCCGTCAGTACTTCGATGTCGGAAGCGTCGTAGCTGGCGGTCATTTCCAACTAATCACCGGAATCCACTTGCTTGGGGGCGATGCGAGTGCGCCGGGGATCGTACATGACCAGGCGCTCGAGCACCGTGTCGCTGTCCACCGCCCAACCATTCTCATCGCAGACGTAGCGTTCCACCAGGGTCGTCCGGTACCCCAGGGCTCCCTGGTTCTTGATGAGGACATATATCCACTTGGGATCGGGCAGACGCGCGAAGCGCCCGCCCCGGGTACCGTAGGCGACGGTCTTGATCTCCTGGGTGGCGCAACGGAT
>PVMK01157411.1_pt1 | contig 18234 bp, 16 predicted proteins | sample 1853481 | NCBI WGS metagenome assembly PVMK01 (sample SAMN08533507, study PRJNA380276) | Marine sediment metagenome, whole genome shotgun sequencing project. | reverse complement strand
AGCCTCCGCTGAACTCGATCTCACCCTGGACGCATGTGTCCGCACCAATGAGTGTGTCAATATGGCCCTGAGGTTTACTTGCTTTCTTTCCAAACATTTTCTTCTCCTTCACAAAGACAAATTCACCAGCCGAGTCGACTTTGCCTCTTTTGTACCATTTTCAAATACCTGTACCTGCAACCCCTTCACTACAGCATTTGGTGGAGCCTTAAAAGTTCTCTCTAATCGATGGTAAAACTTAAAGTTTATACTAAACACTCCAGAGGAACCCTCACTAGGAAGGGGCATTACCACCTTTTTTCCATCCTGCCACAAATGGACCGCGAAAGCTAGTTTACCTTTGAATTCATTAGTATGTTGTCCACCATGTAAGAGCACTAAGCTATAGCGATATTCCCTAGGAGATTGTCCTTGTTCTAAATTGAAATGGTAAATAAAGATATTTTCAGTAGCCTTTCCGTCTCCAGATACAAGATTTTGGAAAAATACCAAATCTTCCTTTAAGTGAGTGTTTTCGTACACTAACATCTTGATTTGTTTAGCAATATCTTCTCTTGTAGTACGATCCATCTGTAACTGTCGCTCAAGTCCAGTCACCTGTGTGCGCAATTTCTCATTATCTCGCTTTAAACGTGCACTAAAATCGGATAACTGATCCAACTCATGATTTATCCCTTTCTTGCCAAAACTAGTAAACTGGCGCCCTGCGTCGAACATGACCCAAGACAACAACACCAAGAGTGCAATGAGAACAACGAGTACCAACCAACGTAAATACCATGGAATGTGTGGACGCACCGTAACTTGTGGTGCAAATACCCCAAATTTTCTTTTGATACTTTTGATAAATTCCATCAAGCTACGCCAATTCACTGTGGTGTGTTTACGGTAACTGCGCTATATGATCAATGCCAAGCGTTTCTGGAAGTTCGAACATTAGATTCATGTTCTGTACTGCCTGTCCTGCCGCACCCTTGACCAAGTTGTCAGTCACCGTCAATACAACAACCGTGTCACCACCTTGAGGACGGTGCACCGCAATACGACAAAAATTGGATCCCCTCACTGAGCGAGTTTCTGGATGACTACCAGTGGGTAACACATCAAGAAACGGCTCATTAGCATAACGATTTTCATATAATGCCTGTATATCAACGTCTGCGGTAAGTCTCGCATAGAGTGTGGCATGTATACCCCGGATCATCGGCGTGAGATGCGGCACGAACGTGAGCCCAACCAAGCTAGCTGTAATATTAGACAAACCCTGTTTAATCTCAATTAGATGCCGGTGTCCGGGCACACTATAGGCCTTAAAATTATCAGATGCTTCCGCAAACAGTGTATGTACTTCCGCGTTACGCCCTGCGCCAGAAACACCAGATTTTACATCAGCGATAAGATGATCAGTGTCTACAATTCCAGCTTCAATCAGAGGTAAAAAACCAAGCTGTACAGCAGTAGGATAGCAACCGGGATTGGCCACCAGTCGCGCTACCTTGATCTTGTCTCGATTGATCTCAGGTAAACCATAGACAGCCTCTGCCACCAGATCCGGGCAGGCATGGGACATACCATACCAATGCTCCCACCCAGACACATCCTTAATACGAAAGTCTGCAGCTAGATCTATCACCCTCACTCCTGCATCCAGTAATGCCCTAGTTTGCTGCATTGCAATACCATTAGGAGTAGCAAAGAACACTAAGTCACATTTATCTAGCTTAGCGTCAGCTGGATCACAAAATTTTAGCGCTATCCTCCCACGCAAACTGGGAAATAACTCGGCCACAGCCATCCCCATCTCTTTTCGCGAAGTTATAGCTTGTATGCTCACCTCAGAATGCTGTGATAATATACGTAGTAGCTCAACACCGGTATAACCAGTCCCACCAACAATTCCAACTTTAATCATAAAATTCCCAAATGATTTATTGGGCAGGCGAAGTTAGGATTATTCCCTGCCCACATTTCATAAAAAATAAAGTTTAATGATTATAATCAACAAATAAAAAGCCGCCAACTTCTGGCGGCTTTTTTTGCTATGCACAAAACATTAACGTTTAGAGAACTGTTTGCGCCTACGCGCCTTGCGCAAACCTACTTTTTTCCGCTCTACCTCACGCGCGTCTCGCGTAACTAGCCCAGCCTTTCTCAGTACAGGCCTAAGTGTTTCATCATAGTCTAAAAGCGCACGAGTAATTCCATGACGCACCGCACCCGCCTGTCCAGATTCACCACCACCAGAAATATTTACCATAATGTCAAAAGTTTTTATATTCCCAGTCAATTCAAGTGGTTGACGAACTATCATACGACCAGTTTCACGTGAAAAAAATTCATCAACTGGTTTATGATTGACAACAATCACTCCATTACCTGGTTTCATAAATACCCGCGCTACTGCACACTTACGCCGACCGGTACCATAATTATAATATGTACTCATAAGCCTTATTGAGCTCCCAAATCAAGCTGTAGAGGTTGTTGCGCTGCATGAGGATGGGTGGCGCCAGCATAAATTTTGAGCTTCTTCAACATAGCATAACCAAGTGGACCTTTCGGCAACATGCCCTTTACCGCATTTTTTAGTGGTCTCCCAGGAAAACGCGCATGCATTTTGGCGAAATTTGTCTCGTGAATCCCTCCAGGGTAACCACTGTGACGGTAATAGGTTTTATTTTCTAACTTGTTGCCGGTAACACGTAATTTATCAACATTGACCACGACGATAAAATCCCCTGTATCCACATGGGGGGTAAATATTGATTTGTGTTTTCCACGTAGACGGCGAGCAATCTCTGTAGCAAGACGCCCCAACACCTTGTTGGCCGCATCAATCACAATCCAGTCGTGGTTCACTTCGTTTTGTTTGGCTGAGAATGTTTTCACAAAGGTGTTCTGCATGTCTAAGGAATGGCGCGAATTCTATGCTAGACCCAACCAAATGTCAAACTTAAGACGCTTCTCTGATATGTATTTCAATGCATTCTAGCTAGTGTAGCCTGATAAATACCCTCAGTAAATTACTCGCACATTCTCTGCTTGGAAATGTTCTGATAAAGATTGAAGTAGATTGTCGTGCAAGCTCACCCGCCATGCATCGCCCAATTCAATTTCACAAGCCGCACTTTGGTTGCGATAAATTACCGATACTGGGCAGTAACAACTATTGTTTGCGCTATTATTAGGGACGCCGGTATTGCGATAGGGCGCTAGCAAATTCCTCAATTTGACGGCATTCGACAACCCATTGCAATGAAGCCACATACCTTTTGCATAGTAAGAACGAGCGCCAGCAAGATCAAAAAGCTTATCAGTAGAAATACGCAATCCGCCACTGTTTTCTCCGTTGCTTCCCTTACTGCTCACCTTAGCCTCCACTACTAGCAATTGGTCTTCCTTCAGCCAATTACGGTTCGCGTCAAATAACTCGCTGTACACTACTAGCTCTACGCGTGCGTTACCATCATCCAATACTATTACTCCCATCTTGCCTCGTCGGGTCATTTGAATACGAATGGAGTAGATAATCCCAGCTAGAATCTGTGGTTCCCTTTGTGGATTTAACCGGTCCAGTTGAGTAGGCACAAAATTTCTCAATTCATGAGCATAAGCATTGTACGGATGCCCACTTAAATAGAATCCAAGAGCCAATTTTTCATTCTGTAATTTCTCCTTTTCCATCCACTGAGGTACGCTAATTAGATGTGGTTTTTCAGCTGCTATATCATCTTCACAAAATAAACTTACTTGGTTGGCTGCACGACTAGTTTGCTCAGCATATTCTAATGCGATACCAACCGATGCTAACAGCCCTGCTCGATGGTTATTTATGGAATCAAATGCACCTGCACGAATTAGTGACTCCAACACACGACGGTTAACAATACGTTTATCAACACGCTGACAAAAATCAAACAAATCAGTGTATGGCCCAAATTGATTACGTGCTTTTGCAATGATCGTAATCGCTGACTCCCCAGTACCCTTCACCGCTCCCAATCCATAACGTATAGTTTTCCCGTCCATAGGTACGAAGCGGTATACAGACAAGTTAATGTCGGGAGGAAGAATAACAATCTTATTGGCAATGCTGTCCTCGAAGAACGAGTGTACCTTGTCAGTATCATCCATGTCGGCAGACAAAGTTGCAGCCATAAATTCTGCCGGATAGTGCGCTTTAAGGTAGGCAGTTTGGAATGCGATCAAAGCATAGGCTGCTGCGTGCGATTTATTGAAACCATAACCTGCGAATTTTTCCATTAAGCCAAAAAGCTCTGCCGCCTTACGTTTAGTTAACCCATTTTTTATTGCGCCGGAAACAAAAAAATCTCGCTGCAGCTCCATTTCCTCAACTTTTTTCTTACCCATTGCCCGCCGTAGTAAATCGGCACTCCCAAGGCTATAACCGCCTATTACCTGGGCAATTTGCATTACCTGCTCCTGGTAAATCATTACACCATAAGTTGGGCTAAGTATGGGCTGCAAGCGTGGGTCAGGATATTCCACACGTTTACCAAGTTTACGTTCAGTGAATTCGGGAATTAGATCCATTGGACCTGGTCGATACAAAGCTACCAACGCGATAATATCCTCAAAACAGTCTGGTTTAGTCTTTTGTAACAGATCCTTCATGCCACGCGATTCGAACTGGAACACCCCAACAACATTTCCCTGTCTCAACAATGCATAAGTAGTAGAATCCTCTAGGGGGATAGTTTCCAAAGAGAAAAACTTGGGATTTGCAGTTCTATATTCAGCGACTTCTTGAGAAATGTCTCTTGGGGTAATATTAATATTTCGATTCTCCAATCCCGAATCTCGTTGTCTTATATATCTGACAGTCCAATCAAGGATTGTCAAAGTCCGTAACCCCAGAAAATCGAATTTTACTAAGCCTATTTTTTCCACATCATCCTTGTCCAACTGACTTACCACTGAGTCAGCGGAATCTGCACAATATATCGGACAAAAATCAGTGATCTTTCCTGGAGCAATCAATACTCCACCAGCATGCATGCCAACATTTCGTGTAATCCCTTCGAGACGTTCAGCTAATTCCAACAATGTGCGCACCTCTTCCTCATTTTGCGCACGCTGATTAAGTTGCGGCTCAATTTCACGAGCTTTTTTTAGAGTCATGCCCAGCTCAAATGGCACCAGCTTTGCCAATTGATCAACAAAGTTGTATGGTAAGTCTAATGACCGCCCAACGTCACGTATCACTGCTTTCGCTGCCATGGTACCAAAAGTGACAATTTGTGAAACACTTTCAGCACCATATTTCTGCCTCACATAATCGATCACTTGTTCGCGTCCATCCTGACAGAAATCAATATCAAAATCAGGCATAGATACTCGTTCTGGATTGAGAAAACGTTCAAACAGCAAATCGTAGCGCAAAGGATCAAGATCAGTTATGCCCAGAGAATATGCGACTAGTGAACCCGCACCGGAGCCCCTCCCCGGACCTACCGGGACTCCATTTTGCTTAGCCCAGTTGATAAAATCTGCAACAATTAGAAAATATCCAGCAAAACCCATCTGCACGATAGTGGTTGCTTCGAAATCCAATCGTGCACGATATTGCGACATTTTTGCTTCACGTCTAACCGAATCGGGAAAGAGTGCTCTCATTCGACTCAATAGGCCTGCTAATGCCTGATCATGCAGATATTTCTCAAGACTTTCATTGTTTGGAGTAGGAAACAACGGTAGACGGTTGACCCCCAGTTCCAATATATGGTTACATCGTTTGGCGATTTCCACGCTGTTGGCAAGGGCAACTGGAATATCTGCAAAGAGGGTTTCCATTTCTGCTTGAGTCTTAAAATATTGCTGTTCAGTGAAATTCTTCGGACGTCTACGATCACCCAACACATAGCCCTCAGCAATACATACTCGTGCCTCGTGGGCTTTGTAATCCTCAGGAGTCATAAATTGTACTGGCTGCGTTGCTACTACCGGCAAACATAAGACTGATGCCAATACCAGCGAATTCTGTAAAACAACTTCTTCATTGGTACGCCCTACCCGTTGTACCTCAATATAAAAATGATTAGGGAAAAGATCTGACCACTCCTGTGCTAGTGCTTTGGCTTGAACGAAATTATCCTGCATCAAAGCCATGCTGATATCGCCAAGGTGTGCGCCGGACAAGGCAATCAGCCCATTTGTTCCGATTTCATTTTTATTTAGCCAAGTTTTCTTGATTTCGGCTTGACCCCGATACTGATTCTCACGATAGGCGCGTGACAACAAACGACACAGCAACAGATACCCTGAATAAGATTTGCACAATAATAAGAGCCGCGAGGGCTTGTCTCGGTCGCTTTCATTGGTAATCCAGACATCACAGCCAGTGATTGGTTTTATACCCTTACTACGCGCTCTCTCATAAAACTTTACCATACCAAATAGGTTAGAAAGATCAGTCAGTGCGAGCGCTGGCATATTGTCTGCAACAGCGTTCGCTACCGCACTATCGATACGTACGATTCCATCAGAGACGGAATACTCGCTGTGCATACGTAGATGAATGAAAGTGGGAGTGGTAGGCATGATGTTACAATTCAACACAGAGTATTCTGTTGTACTCGTATCTGATTGAGTATTTTAATTTTCTAAACAACACCAAAACTAAATAGTACAAACTGATTTTAATTCTACACCATGTTGAAAGCTCCCAAACTTTTACTCCCTGCCGGTTCACTGGAAAAAATGCGCGCTGCTTATTGTCTGGGTACTTTAATCGCCGCGACCCTAATCAGGGAACATGTACCAATTCCTGTCGTTGGGACTATAAGGCTAAACCTGCTGAAGAAAATGCAAGTGGGGATGTACAGGAAGCACAAAAAATTGATTTTAATCAAACAGTAGTGCAATCAGGATTTGCAAATTGCGGTAATGTGGAGCACAACCCTGCAGCAGACCAAATCTATCTAATTGAAGAAAAGAAACGTCCAGGTCAGTTAATGCCCATCATGGAAGACGAACACGGTACTTACATCATGAACTCTAAAGATCTACGGGCAGTAGAGCATGTCGAGAGGCTAGTCAAAATTGGTGTGGATTCGCCGAAAATCGAAGGGCGTACCAAATCACTTTATTATGTCGCTCGTACCACACAGGTTTATCGCAAAGCAATAGACGATGCTGTGGCAGGACGTATCCTGGATCCGTCATTACTGGGCGAACTAGAGAGTTTAGCTAATCGTGGCTATTCCGATGGCTTTTACCAACGACATCACGCTAGCGATACTCAAAATTACCTGCGAGGCCATTCGGAATCAAACCGTAGCCAATGTAGGAGATGTCACCAATTTTGATGAATCTAGCGGGATGGCTGAAGTATTGGTAAAAAACCGCTTTCAGATTGGCGATCGACTAGAAATCATACATCCCTCCGGAAACCGGATTATCAAACTCGCATATATGCAAGACCTTGATGGCAAATTAGTCAGTGTTGCCCCAGGTAATGGCTACAGGGTTAAAATTCCTCTGACTGGTAATATTGAAAAAACTTTGGTGGCCAGATTTCTTTAATTACAAACCACAAATATAACTACACATGGAAAAGAAAATTTTAAAAATTTAAAGTTTCAAGAAGGTTTATTTGCAAACTGTGAATGCAGGTTACGTTGATTCTTAAGAAATTCGATTATCCTTTCGGGCAGCCATGTAAGCTTGCCGGGAAACGGTGAGTTTAGGAAACCAACATGTCCCCCTTGTTCAGGAAACTCTAGTGTAACTGCGAATGAAACATTATCTGGTATAGGTAAAACTGGCGCGGGCAAGAATGGATCATTGCGAGCATTGATGACCAGCGTAGGAACCTGGACATGCTTGAGCCACGACTTACTACTAGACAGATTCCAATATTCATCGGTATTGCGAAAACCATGCAGTGGTGCGGTTATGAGATTGTCGAATTGATATAATGTGGTACATGCCGACATTGCAGAAGCGTCAAACAACCCAGGGAAACGATCAAGTTTTTCAAATGCTTTTTGCTTCAGGGTGCCAAGAAAATGGCGAACATAAAACAGATTAAATCCTGAGTCCAAAGCTTGCCCTGAGGCTACTAAGTCCAGTGGAACAGAAACTGTTACAACTCCATCAAGCACATGACAGGCTTGTTCACCTTGCTCTCCAAGCCATTTTAGCAACGCATTACCGCCTAGAGATATGCCAACAGCATAAAGAGGTGGGGCGGGGCTTGGTGATTCATTTTGCTCACTTATTCGGCGCAAAATCCAGTCAATTTCTTCCGAATCACCAGCATGATAAGCACGCGGCAAACGATTAGGGGATCCGGAACAACCACGAAAGTGCACAACCACACCACGCCAGCCCAGATCCCGTAGCGTCCCCATAATGCTTCTAGAATAATGACTACGTGACCCTCCCTCAAGCCCGTGAAATAATACGACCAATGGCGAACCAATTGAGTTATCCAACCAGTCAATATCAATAAAATCGCCATCGTCCAACTCCCAGCGTTCGCGTCGATAAGAAACTAGGGGTAATGAGTTGAGTAGAAAGGGATAAATAGTTTGCGCATTACCGCCCGGTAGCCAGGTGGGGGCAACATAGGGTTTGGTACTTGAATAGGACGCTGGAATACTCATGTATAATCTTGACCGAAAATGAAGAAAGGCTAGGTAAAACACCCAGCCCTTCAAAGTATCTGTATAGGTCGCACTAGATTTGAACTGATAGCCAAGAAAATAAAAGTCTGGAAAACTAAATATTGATTAAAGCTAGCCGCCACTCACAAAACTTACCAAATTTTACAAAAAACAAATAACATAATATCACGTTGTTTGTTGAGCTGATGAATGTTGCTCAAGATACAAGCGATTTGCCTGCACACGGTTTATACAATGAATATATGTTCAAAACAATATTTTATAATGCCTAAATACAAACCAGACGAACTCACACAAACAATCAATCACATATCACCTTATGTACGCGAATGACTTATTGACAAAAAGTTGTCACAAGGACTTGGAGAGTGTAAAATTCGTTTGCAATAATTAGCATATAAACATGAAATTCATATTTACCACATAGTTACTACCCACAAACTGTTTTCTGACTGATATTAATAAATCCCCTTGACTTCTTCATTCGATTACATTCGCCAAATTCTCATAGACAAGTTCGAAGTCGACAAAGATGCTATCTCACCTGAGGCAACCTTTGAGACCTTGGGGCTTGACTCGCTCACAATGGTAGAATTGATGTTCGATGTCTCGGAAAAATACGATATCGATATTCCTACCGACAAACTAGATTTAAAGACCCTTGGCGAGGCAGTTACACTCATTGACGAGACGCTTCAAGCCAAAAACGGTTGATGGTTCTCTCGTGAAGCGCAATCGCGTTTTTGTCACTGGTATCGGCCTAGTCACACCACATGGATGTGTCCTAGACCAAGTTTTTGACGAGATTTACCAGGGTAAATCTGCGGTTCGTATGATACGTTCCGGAACGCCCGAGTTTGGAAGCGATGTTCTGGTTGCAAGCACTAACTTCGACCCAGCAGGGGAAATTTCCAAGATACAGATCCTATTCATGGACCGGGTTTCGCAGATGGCGGTAGTTGCTGCACGTCTAGCCCTTGAAAACGCTGGATTGCTATCTGGAGACACTGATCTGTCAACAACAGGCGTGTACACTGGCTGTGCACTGGGTGGCGCACAGACGTTAGAAGAATCCTATAAAAAGTATTTTCTTAAAAGAAGTCGAATGGCAAGACCAACCACGGTGCCTTTAATCATGCCAAACGCGCCAGCTGGTCACATCTCAATGCGTCACAAGTTGCATGGACCTTCGCAAAATTACTCAATCGCATGCTCTTCTTCAACGACCGCGATCGGCGAGGCCTTTCGCGCAATCCGCGATGGCTACCTAGAACGTGTTGTTGCTGGTGGGGCTGAAGCGATGCTGAACGACGGCTCTGTAGTGTGCTGGGAAGCACTCACGGTACTCGCTAAGGAGCATCCTGAAGGTGCACACGCATCGTGCCGCCCATTTGCGAAAGATAGAAGCGGCCTTGTACTCGGTGAGGGTGCAGCGATGCTCATAATAGAATCGGAAGCGCTCGTAGAGGCACGTGGCGTCCAACCGCTTGCTGAAATTGCGGGATATGGCGCTTCAAGTGATGCACACAACCTCACGCAACCATCTGCGGAAGGTCAAGTACGTGCGATGCGTGTAGCACTTGATGACGCCGCGCTTGACCCCACTTCAATCGATTACATCAACGCCCACGCTACAGGCACGGGAGCTGGCGACAAGGTTGAAATCGATGCAATTAAGTTGCTCTTTGCAGATCATGCGCACCGCTTAGCGATAAGTTCGACTAAGTCTGTGCATGGACATTTGCTTGGTGCTGCTGGCGCACTCGAATTTGCTGTAACGGTCATGGCACTCAAGCGGCGACAAATCCCCCCTACAGCACACCTCACGCAACTCGACCCCGATTTCGATCTCGACTGCGTTCCCTGCATCGGCCGCCCTTCGCCAGAACTTGATTATGCACTTTGCAATTCATTTGCTTTCGGTGGCTCGAACGCTGTATTGATTGCTCGACACGTATAAAAATGAGATCCTAGATAAACGCGATACCAGATCCGATTATTAAAACAGTTCTCTATTGTTATTATTGGCAGGCTTTGAAAAAGCGGAAAGCATATTATGAAAAAATTACTATTCACATTTATACTTGCTTTTATGAATACCAGCGTAATGGCTGAATGGACTAAAGTGGAATGGAGTCATGAGGATGGTGGGTTAACTTTATATGTCGATTACACCACGATTCGTAAGGAAGGTAGCAAGGTTAGAATGTTAAGTTTGACGGACTTTGAAATCATAGAGAAAGATAAAACTGATCTTTTCTCTTCAAGAACTCAAGATGAGTTCGATTGTGAAGAAAAAAAAATGAGACAACTTTTCTATGCGTTATATAGTGGGAACATGGGTAGCGGGAAAATGGAACATGCAAATAGCGAACACCTGAAATGGATGCCAGTAGAGCCTGGAAGTATGGGAGAAGCAATGTGGGAAATAGCTTGTGGTAAGAAAGTGTAGAAAATTACGATGACTTTTCTTTTGTTTACATTATTTATTCCAACATGTTACTAGCTAAAAAATATCTGCGGATCTGCTAACTCAACGTATACAGTTGCATGAAAAGACAGCGTGGATGCTTAGAAGTCTACTGGAGAAGTAAGAAAAAAATTCTCGGCCTTCTCTTCTATCCAAGCAATTGGTACTGAGTAAGCAACAAGAAACGTTATTCAATCTACTGAATCTCAGTAACTTCAAGATTAGATTTGCTTCACTCAACGTACTTTTACTTTATGGGCGGCCGATACAAAACCCAGCAAAAAAAAGCGCCCCTAGGGGCGCTTAGAGGCCCTCAGGGGGTGGGCTATTCGCGCTGTATCTTTTTTAAAAACCCGTAAGTTCTTAAGTACCAAACTTACGATGGGTTCATATTTATCTTCTATCTATAGTTACGACAATAATTCAATAAACTTTAACAAAAGTAATAATTATATTTTTATAAACATATACTTATATAGTTTATTGGCCACTATTGACATAAGCGTCCAAAAAACAAGACACCTATCTTGATGAAAATATTTCAGCCCCTAGACAAACCAATTAATTCGGAAGCAACCTGACGGCAGATAACCCCTACGCAAGTCGAAACTGACTTACGAAACAGTCAAAATAGACTTACATAGAAAAATAGAAATAAAACATCTAGTTCTTGAAGTAAGCAATTACTTACAGTATTCCCTGTCAAGATCATTTTCAGGTAAAACAGTATTAGGCATAGTAGTGGACCCTGCATAAAAAACTATTATTTCTACAGGTCCATTTATAGCTCGGCCTCTGTGAATAGTGCGCATTACCTCTACAATAGATTCGCCTTCTTTTAAGGTGATTTTATTACCATCTTTTGTTTCGACTACTAAATCTCCTTTTAAAATATACCCTAAAGTTGGAACCGGATGACAATGAAACTTTGTCACTTGATTTTCTTCTATATGGAGTTTTACTGAAGTTATTTCGAGCTGTCCTTGTGGGTAATAAATTATTCCACCATCCCATGAGGTTTGTGTTTTAAGTCGTTCTTCAGCTAAAACACAATTAGGAAGTACTATAAATAGTAAAAAGCACGTTAGAACATAAATTTTCATATTAATATAATTATCGTTATTTTATTTTGATTACGCTAGTGAAATGAATACTTTTGATCCAAAGCTGACATTCTGAAAGGCACCTGAGTTGTAAATTGCAACTATCAGATATTTTTAACACACTTTTTTCCCTTATATTTTCTTTTCTTCTGTGAAAATCTGAGTCAAGCTGCCTTTTTCATATTTTATTTCTGAAAAATTTTTTCGCCAAAATTAAAGTCAATGTAGGGGGCAGGTACTACATTGCACTTAGTTGCCGCAAGAAAATGCCGGCTTTGTGCCAAGAGTGTGCCATGACAAATCGGGAACTTTTGTGTTTGGCCAGAATCCAATTCCAGTAAAAGGAAAGGACTATAATATTCATAGTAGTAGGGCCTAGAATATCCATAGTAGTAGGGCCTATCTTGACTAAACACCCATTTCGCTTTAGATTGCAACCACTCTACTTTCTGAAGATTACTGCTAGTGGACTATACCTATTTGATATCGGGCCTTATTGATTTACCTTGGTGGGGCTATGTTGTATATGCCTTGGTTCTCGGCCATATCACGACTATTAGCGTCACCATCTATCTCCATCGCCATCAGGCCCATCGGACACTGGAATTACATGCCCTACCCAGTCATTTCTTTCGTTTCTGTCTGTGGCTTACCACTGGTATAAACACCAAGGAATGGGTGGCGGTGCACCGCAAGCATCACGCTAACGTCGAAACTACTGACGATCCTCACAGTCCCCAAATTCTTGGCATAGGAAAAGTGGTATGGGAAGGTGCAGAACTTTACTGGCAAGAATTAAAAAACTTGGAAACCCTAGAAAGATACGGTCATGGTACGCCAGACGATTGGATAGAACGAGAAATTTACAGTAAACACAGCTTTAAAGCCATCTCAGCGCTGTTGATCATTGAGGTCGTTCTGTTCGGCCCGATTGGACTCACTATATGGGCAGCGCAAATGGCTGGGTCACCATTTTTGGCTGCTGGAATCATTAACGGTGTTGGTCACTACTGGGGGTATCGCAACTTTCAGACAGAGGATGCGAGCCGCAACATTATCCCCTGGGGCATTATTCTTGGTGGTGAGGAATTGCATAACAATCATCATGCTTATGCTACTTCTGCGCGCTTATCTAACAAGTGGTATGAGTTCGACATCGGCTGGATGTACATATGTATTCTGAAGTCGATGGGGCTCGCTCAAGTGAGAAAAAACAGCACCTAAATTACGAGAGCTCCTCTGGGATGGTCGTATAATAAGAGGAATGCCGCCCTGGGGATTAGTTAATCCGTTCCCCCGGATCCCCACATTTGTTCACGAAACTACCACGCTAACACTAGCTCTGAATGTCCGCTTTGGATCGAAACCAGACATTCACAGATTTTCTTTCTGAAAAATTTTTTCGCCAAAATTAAAGCCAATGTATAGGGCAGGTACTACATTGCACTTAGTTGCCGCAAGAAAATGCCGGCTTTGTGCCAAGAGTGTGCCATGACAAATCGGGAACTTTTGTGTTTGGCCAGAATCCTATCTTGATAGACATGTCAAACCCCGTTGGTAAGTAACATTCAATGAACTGGTTAAGAAGATGTCTTGAAGGTATTTTCTGATCGGGCCGTGAGAAGTGTAACGGAGTCACATGACTATATGGGTCTTATTCCCAAGTGTCTCAGTTATACAAGGAGGTTATTATGGGCATAGAGTTAATGATTCTTATAGCAGCTGTAGCTGCCATTGGTATTTGGTAACAAAGCCTGGACATAAATAAAATCAAACTTACGAATTTGGAGGGAATCATTTGTAAGAAAAATGTCCTAACTACACTACAGAACTAAAAGCTAATAATTATCTAGCCGATGCTCTTGCGACTAATATGTCAGCCCGGTGCATCGGCTTCTTTATGCACTATAGATGAGTGGCGGATTCTTGTTCTAACTATGAATAAGACTAGACAAGAGACTAATCCTCGGTGATCCAGCGCTCTGCTAATTACCAACACAGGTGGCGGTTGACAGTACCTTCCGGCATACATAGACTGCCACTATGCTCACTAATACTGCTCAGGGGGAGCAGTAAATGCACTGGGCAAAACCGCCATTTGTCTTGGTACGCAGTTTCATTAGAGCAAATTCTTACCTGATTCACCCACCTACCGCCACATATCATCTGCCAATAATTTAGAGTGCGTTAGTCATAGAAAATTCACAGGAATTAAGAATTTCAACTGGCCACCTGATTTAGATGGTTGATAGATGCCGCCTGAATGTAGTACCTTTGTCAAACAACGATCCGCCAACAGAAAAAAGATCGACTAAATGAAAAAGATTACGACAGTCATACTTCTAGTTTTCTCTACTGTAGCTAATTCAGTACCACCCAAAAGTGCTAATCAGCATGACCAGAATTCGGTTAAAAATCCCTCTGGACAGAACGGAAACCAGCATTTAAAGGATAGTGTCATTAAGAGAAACCCAGGTGGTGAATATCATGAACGACGGGGTAAATGCGACAAGAGTGGTAGTAATGCGACAGATCCTCATCGGGAAATTGTGACGGTACCTCTATTATCATGGTAAATTAAAGCCGTCCCTAGTACATATGCCCTTCCTTGTCCAATTTTATTGTGCTCAAGTTCTTAGGAATGGTTGTAGAAGATTAATCTTCCCTAAGTGTATAGCCTTTAGAAACCATACATCTTTTGAGAAATTCCATCATATTCATAGTCCCGAACAATTCATTTCCATAATATCCATTTTGACGGGCATCTTTCTCACATTCAGAGCTATCCCTATTGTAGTCGTCCTGAGTAGCTCCAGACTTATCCCAAATCATTGGCGCACATCCAACTAATATGAAAGCCAGTAAAAGTACTTTTGTATTCATTTGCACCAGTATACGCTCTGTGGTGCAAAGAAAAAATCGAGGGAAAGGGTAGTGCCTACACAATGGTTTTTCGAAAGAGTTTGAGATGAAATTTTCGGTATTGCTACCAACACGAAATCGTCTTGATTTGCTTTCCTACGCTATTGAGACGGTTCGAAGGCAGGACTACTCTGATTGGGAAATCATTGTCTCCGATAATTTCTCTGAAGAGGATATTGCAGGTTACGTGAGATCGATTGATGATTCGCGTATCAAATATTGTCGTACTGATAAATTTGTTCCGGTTACTGATAATTGGAATAACGCACTTGCTAAAAGTGATGGTGATTATGTCATTATGCTAGGAGACGATGATTGTCTAATGAAGGGATACTTCTCAACACTGAAAAGAATGATTGAGGAATACAATGCTCCAGATTTTATCTACACCAGTGGTTTTCTTTATGCCTATCCTAGTGTTATATCGAATTTTCCTAATGGATTCTTACGTTCATACGATCATAGTAATATTTTTCGGTCCTCGCACAAGCCGTTTTGGTTGGGAAAATCAGAGTCTATGGCATTGGTCAATCATTCTCTTAATTTTCGGATATCTTTTAATTACAACATGCAGTTTTCTTTGGTTAGCAGGAAACTTATTAACAAGATGGCTAAATACGGTTCATTTTACCAATCTCCGTATCCGGACTATTACGCCTCAAATGCAATAATGTTAAAGGCAGAGCGTATTCTAATCGTCCCACAGCCACTTGTGACCATAGGAATAAGCTCTAGATCGTTTGGTTTTTATTATTTTAATGATTCGGAAAGCAAGGGAAACGAATTCCTAAAGAATATTCCCGATCGTGATATTGCACTTCGTCTGCAGCAGGTGATACTTCCAGGTACAGATATGAATACTTCGTGGCTATTGTCTATGGAGGCGCTTGCCCAAAACTTGGGTAAGAATGGAAATCTAAGCGTAAATTATGATCGATATCGTCTTCTCCAGATTTGTGCCGTTTATATTGAGCTTATGGTGGGTAAATGCAACGCTAAGTCAGATGTCTATACCCTAAAGAGCAAAATGACTTTGCGTGAGAAGGTTCTTTATGGAGTACCGCTGTCCATTCTAGTGACTGTAACTTTGATTGTACCTAACCACCACCAACATGCAGCTATAGGGAGGAGAATAATTAGTGCAACGGGTTCTCATACGAGAGTCGGTACTTCAAGGAAGGAAGTCTCCATGATTAAATTTAATACGATTCTCGATGTTTTTGAGAATATCAAACCAGTGTCGGTTTTTGTTAAAAAGTAGAGGTTGTTTGATGCCTTAACACCCTAGTACCCTCTCCAGCACGATATTATATAAAATAATCTAAGATTCAAGAATCGGATATTGCCATTGCTTCAAAAGATGCGTATTCAGTTTTCGTTTCAGAAAGTATTATAGAAAAAGAGCGAGTAGGAATCGCTGTGTACTCTAAAAAGCCATATTTTCCAGAATCTAAAATTGAATTTGATAAAAGCGTTATGTTTGTTGGTAATCGAATTAAAGTAACTACAGAGGGCAATCAATCAAGTACAGTTAATCGAAGTAAAAAATAATGAACCTTTATCTATAATCAACGCTTCAATTATTATTGATAATGCAAATATCTGGTTCTGTTCTCCGTCAACCCAAAGCAGACATTCAACGTCCCACGTAAACGGCAGGGAGCAGTTTGTTAGTGGTTATCTGATTAATGTGATATGTTTTGCCTGCTTCAACATTCCCGTCAATTGTTATGTTGGGGTGTCTTAAGTGGTCTCTTTCATAAAAGGTTCCAGCAAGTCTCTGGACCAGTTAGGCGACACATGAAATCAACTCCGTCGGTATTTCACAATATTATTGCCAACTTTGCCGGCAAGGCATGGAAGGGCATTCTCGGTCTAGCCTTCGTTCCGATCTATATCCAGCTTATGGGGGTAGAAGTATTTGGCCTCATTGGCATCTTCCTGTCTTTAAGTGCCTTATTTGATCTATTGGACATGGGACTTAGTACAACTTTGAATCGTGAATTGTCGAGATTATCCGTAGCAGAAAATTCTGCACAGGAATCACGTAATCTGGTGCGGACATTTGAGGTGGTGTACTGGGGAATCGGTATTTTAATTGGAATTGCCGTGATAATCCTGGCGCCTTTACTCGCCAACTATTGGATTAATTCAACTAGCATTAGTAGTGAAACGATTGAACAAGCATTACTTATCATGGGGATATTACTAGCGGCTCAGTGGCCTAACGCGATTTATTCCGGTGGATTAAAGGGGCTCCAGCGACAGGTTGGGCTTAACGTAATTAAATCCGTATCAGTGTTGATGCAGCATTGCGGGGCCGTACTCGTACTATTATTTATCTCGCCCTCAATATTATCATTCTTCCTTTGGCAGTTTTGTGTTGCGTTGCTTACGACAATTGTACTGGCAGTGCGACTTTGGAAATTACTACCTAAATCTGGACACCAAAATAAGTTTGATAAAGGGTTGTTAGTCAAGAATTGGCGATTTGCATCGGGAATGATGGGTATTTCGTTGGTGACGGTCATACTGACCCAGCTCGATAAGATAATCCTCAGTAAGATGCTTACGCTGGAGATGTTTGGTTATTACATGTTGGCATTATATGTAGCAAATACACTCCGCGGTCTTGTGATTCCCATTTTTTCCGCACTCTTTCCCAAATTTACCCAGCTTGTCGCTTCAGCAGAGAACATCAATCTCATCACGCTGTATCATAAAAGTTGCCAGCTTATGTCGGTTTTCGTGCTCCCATTGACTATAACTATCGCCATTTTTGCAAAAGAAATTCTTGCTCTATGGCTAGGGGACACAATGGCAGCACAAAATAGCCACCAAATCCTGACATTACTGATAATTGGCACAGCCCTTAACGCTTTTATGATATTGCCTTTTGCGTTACAGCTTGCATATGGATGGACCAAATTGGCGTTTTATAAAAATATTGTTGCTATAATTTTTCTAGTTCCGTTAATGGTGTGGATGGTGCAAATGTACCAAGGTATCGGAGCGGCCTGGGTGTGGATTATTCTTAACCTGGGATATTTAATTTTTGAAATACCAATCATGCATCGACGATTGCTCA
>PVMK01118247.1_pt1 | contig 18239 bp, 15 predicted proteins | sample 1853481 | NCBI WGS metagenome assembly PVMK01 (sample SAMN08533507, study PRJNA380276) | Marine sediment metagenome, whole genome shotgun sequencing project. | reverse complement strand
ATCTTTTTAACCTGCATGGGCTTTTTGCACTCCCAGGCAGACGGCAAAACATAGAGAGGCTTATAAAGCTAGAGGTGTAGATAGAATATTCAAAAAATCCCTTCAAGGCCGCATACAGGTTAAACCAGGTATCAAGCCAGCGCATTTACAACCGACTGCATTCAGCAGCATTCGAATATAGCTGCCATAACTAATCTCCAGAGTGGTCACTCATACTTCGAGCCGGAAAAATACGGTAACTGTAGGACGGGGAGGTAGGTTTTTCAATATGGAATTTTTTGTCCAATTGCTTGTGTATTTGTAAGGCCAATCTATAACTGTCTGTTAACACGACGAATTGTGTATTGATAGCCGTAATCGCACCTTCCACTAATTTGGCGATTGCGCATACCTAATATACAATTTGTAATAAAAATAAAGCTGATGGATTCTATACTATATTTTGGACAAACAAGTTCGGAAAGATATTCTCGGCTGGGATTTCTTGAAGCAAAACTTAACACCTGTGATATGAAAATGATACCCATCGAAAGGGCTTCGCATAGAACACAGATTCTATTTTTTCGGGAATATGAGCTTCACTTGAAATTCAGTGAACCAATCAGCCGCACTTTCAGGGGCCTCGACATTCCAATAGGCTGAAAGGCGCAGATCAATGGGTGTATTGTAATTAGCAAAATACTGCAGTGTTGACAAGTTGACGCTTGTGGCATCATTGTCACCGGCAAAGTCCCAGAAATGCTGGGCCAGATCTATTTTCCCCCTTTCTTCAAATGCGCCCGTATAAAGCTGGCCAATTAATTCGACACAATGGTGAGCGGTTTTCGACCGCCGTAAAGCTTCATATCGCCCTCCGCCGGCTATGCCGTTTTATACTAAAGGGTCTACTATTTCAGCTTTTTCATTCCGATCGCCTTCAAGGGCAACGCCTCCTGTAATGCAGACTTGGTGTTCATTAACAGCGATTGCATCACCTTGCGCAAAGCCACTATAAATCCTCAATGCTAAGACATTTCCTTGTCCAGAGAGCCTTTGTAGACATGAAGCTTCGTTTCCCTTTAAATCATTATTATGGGCTGACTGTACAGACCCATCTGCTGTCGTATTTTTTTACCCGCAAGAATTATGAAACAATGGTAGTCATTGAATTCTGGTTTTACCATGGACATTTCAAGACCCGAACTGGTTTCTCATCCAGATACAGCCTCTTTCCAAAATATATGAATAAATCGGTGAAATTAAAGTAGTCTTGGTGCGGCCGGTTGATATCAAATCTCCTAATAATTGCTTAATTTCCTAAATCAGCTCAAATGTATAGATGGGTATCATTAATCTCAATTACCAAGGTAACTATTCAAGTAAATCGTTTTTAAAAAAGGCTATCCTATAATTGTAATTATGCATAAAATGCTCATTGGAAAGTATGGCGGCAGGGTGTTATTGCTCATTTTTTAAATGACCCCGTATCGTTGATGAATGGAACTGATTCTTTGTATGCAAAACAGGTAGCTACTTCATGAAAGTCTTTTAGCAAATTCAAATGCGAGGGTGGCAACTGCCTCTAATTTTTCAGGACTCATCTCAGCCGGCACGTCGAGTGGGGTATGATATCGTGGATCAGCCCCGCAATTAGCAATCCAGATGGCGGGCACACCCTCCTCCACGAAAACGTGTTGATCGCTTGCAACCCGAGGAGGAGTGTTCCAACAATCTATGGAAATTTTATTTTCCTCTGCGGTTAATCTACAGAAATCCAAAAGGTCTGCTGTTGCACCTATCTCAAGTTGGCTAAGCTTAGAGCCAAAGTTATCAAGGTTAATCACTGCTATAATGTCGGATAGCGACTTACGGTGACGCTCAACGTAACCAGTAGAACCCCAAAAACCCAGCTCCTCTCCGCCGAATGCTACAAATTCGAAGGCCGTCTCCGATTCATGTAACATGGAACGTGCTAAAGATATTATGGTAGCGGTACCCGCGCCGTTGTCCATCGCGTGGACACCGTTCCAAAAACTATCGTAGTGAGCCGTTATTAATATCCGAGAGTTTGAATTGCCTGGCTTGATACCAATAACGTTTTCGCCCTCACGCTCTTCAATCTGGCCATTAAGCTGAATAGTGGCCTCGATAATCTCCTCGGACTTGAGTCTCTGAACAATCTCTCGCCCATCAACACCGCCAATAGATACGGCCGGGATATTGCCAAGTTTACGATCATTCCTTGCACAACCACAACGAATCGTGTTGTCTTGAAGGGATGTCAAGGAGATGAATCCAAGTGCACCAGCTGCTTCAGCAATGGGGTAGGCTACAAAGGATCGTAGGTTGTCGGATAAAAGTATTGATTTGTTTAGCTTGGCGCCCCTTGCTTTAAGTGAAGCGATCTCCTTTTCTGTACAATGGCCGCAGTAGATCAAGGGGGCCGTGAGTGGCTGGATGGTTGAAGTCGAATAAGCTATAGGCTCGCATTGTAATTCCCGATCGGCAATCATAATGGAGGCGTATCGTGGTTCATATGAGAGGTAGCTGAAAGACTGAAGTTCGGTTTTCAGACCGACAATGTTAAATTGTTCCACGATGTAATTTCGCGCATTCATTGCGCCCTCCCTGCCCATCCAACGCGGACCTAAAGCACAAAGTTCCTTAATAATGGCAAAGATTTCGTGTCCAATTCGCATAAGTATGGTGGTCCTTAAATGAGCCAACTTCTGACTAAATCACCCAATTGCCCCTCAAACTCATCTCGTTTACCGCAAGCCTTGACTTGTCCCAGTTCCAGAACGTATACTTCGTCAGCGATTTCCATCGCGGAGCGTACATCTTGATCAACTAAAAGAATGGATCTGCCTTCTCGCTTGAGTGCACGAAGCTCAGAATAAATGTCCTGCGCAATAATCGGAGATAACCCGACCGCAGGTTCATCAATAAGAAGGAGGGATGGATTCGCCAGAAGGGATTTTGCAATATCTAAAATACGCTGTAACCCGCCGGAAAGCGATCCGGCTAGAAGTCGCCGCCTCTCCATTAGAACGGGGAAGCGCTCAAAAGCTCGTTCAATGCGCATACGGATTTTCTTGCGGTTATTGCGAAAAATCCAACACCCAAGTTCAAGGTTTTCTGAAACGGTCATCTGAGGAAAGATAGCGCGATCTTGTGGAATGTAACTGATACCGCGTTTCATAATCTCATCCGGCGCGATCCCTGTGATTTCATTTTGATCAAGCCAGACGTTGCCTACCAGGGGTTTAATAATGCCCGCAATGGATTTCAGTAAAGTTGATTTGCCTGATCCATTTGGGCCAATAACAATTACAATCTTTCCCTCCGGCACGGATAGATTTAAGCTCCTAAGAACGAATAGATCGCGCTGGTAGGCCGTATGGAGGTTCTGGACTTCAAGTTTCACGCTTTCCTCCTAAGTAGGCATCAATTACACGCTGGTTTGAGCGAATCGCCTCGGGAGAACCGTCGGCAATGAGCATTCCACGATCCAGCACAATAAGGCGTTGACAAATTCTAAATACAGATGTCATCTCGTGGCTTACCAAAATAATAGTTTTATTTAGCTCATTTAAATGGCAAAGATATTTCTCCAAGTGTAGCTTGAGTTCTGGATGGACACCACCAAACGGCTCATCCAATAGCAGGACCTGTGGGTCAGTCATCATAATCATCCCAATTTCAAGTAGCTTCTTCTGTCCTCCCGAAAGCTTTTCAGCAGGCACATTTCCATGTTCTTCCAGGGTAAGTTCCTCAAGAATGCTCTTTGACTGCTTATTTATCTCCGCGAGGGTCATTTTCCCTTCAGTAAGCGCGGGGATTTTTAAATTTTCATCAACACTGAGACGATTGAAAACTTTTGATATTTGGAAAGTTCTGCCAATTCCCAGACTAAAGATTCGATGCGGCCTAATCTTGGAGATGGTTACATCTCCAAACCTAATATGGCCTGAGTCAGGTGCGAGTATTCCAGAAATACAGTTAAGTAAAGTGGTTTTCCCAGAACCATTGGGTCCTATCAGCCCGACAAATTCGCTATGTTGAATGGAAATGGATACGTCAGCCAGCGCTTTTAATCCGCCGAAATTTTTTCCAACGTTTTTTATTTGTAACATCATCCTGACTCTATTCTGGATTTTTTAACAAATCGGTTCCAATTAGCTTCAAATAACGAGTATATTCTGGGTAACAAACCCTCTGGACTAAAACGGAGTGTAAATAAAACAAGGCCGCCAAAAATCGCTAACCGCCATTCCACAAAGGCACGAAGGTATTCAGAAAGGGTTTGGAGCACAATGGCTCCAAATGCCGCACCCAAGAGTGACTCCAGCCCTCCAAACACACTCATTGCTAAAATAAGTCCCATCTCGCTCAACATAGCCATCTGTGGGCTAACCAGACCGACTACATGAGCATAAAAGCCTCCTGCCAGTCCGGCAAAAGCACTTGAAATCACAAAGGCGAACAAACGGAAACGGACTGTGTCAACACCTCGAGTTGCTGCGCCATCTTCATCTTCTCGCATAGCCAATAAAAAGAGACCTATTCTTGAGCGCAGGATAATCCAAAAGGTAAACAGCGTCAGTATTAAGATGGCGATACCGGTATAGTACATCCATATTTTATCTCCACCGGCTATAAGAGGAACTTTCAATCCATAAGATCCTCGGGTCAGTTCATATTCGGCAGTTAAAAAGATACGAAAAATCTCCGAGAAAGCAATTGTGGTAAGTGCGAGATAAGGACCTCGCATGCGTAGTGTCATGGCGCCTATTCCAAGCCCAAACAGTGCTGCAGTAAAGGTACCGGAAACCATTCCAACCGGAATAGGTAGCTCCAATTTTATAACCATTAAGGCTGAAGTGTACGCCCCCACAGCTGCAAAGGCGGCATGCGCAAAAGAAATTATGCCCACCTGACCTGCTAATATCGACCATGAAGTTGAAAGAACAGCGTAGTACAGGCTAATAATGGCAACATATAGCCAATAGTCCTTTATGAAGAGGGGGAATAAACCAGCAAAGAACAGAAAAAAAATGAGCGCAATTCGAGTCATGCCCGTCTCTCTCTCTCTCCAAATAACCCTTGAGGACGAACAAGCAAAACCAGGATGAGCAGCAGTAATCCGTAAGCATCCTTGTAAGCCAGAGCGCGCGTCGGATCAGGAAGGTAGACAGAGCCAAAGCTCTCCACTACTGCGAGAAGGTAGGCACCGATAATGCTACCCTTGATGGATCCCAAGCCACCAAGCACCACGATGACAAAAGCCTTGACAGCAAAGGGAATACCCATCCAAGGGTTTACAATAAAGATTGGACCAAATAAGGCTCCTGATATGCCCGATAGGGATATTCCTACGCCAAATGCCAGGCCACGCATCCGGGAAACGTTTATACCAGCAATAGCTGCCGCACCGGGATTTTGGGCTACAGCTCTCAACCCCTTTCCCAAATACGTGCGATAAAGAAAAAATAAAAGGACTCCAATGATAATAAACGCTATTCCGGCTGCAGTTATTCTGTCGCCGGCAATGACGAGATCGCCAATAGTCACCCTCCCTTTAAAAAGCGCGGGTGCTTGACGATTATAGGGTCCAAAAATCGGTAATGCCAGATTTTGCAGAAAAATTCCGAGAGTAAACGTAACGAGAATGACGTATTCATCGTAACGAGCCATGTTTCGACCGTAAGCCGATCGCAATAAGACTTTTTCTATAATTATACCAAATAAATATAGAAAAGGGATGGTGATTATAAAAGCAATATACAAGGGTATTCCAAACGAGGTCACGAGAAAGGAGGTGGCCAAGAAATAGTAGAGATATCCCCCTACCATCATTGATTCACCATGAGCGAAGTTGACCAGCTTCAATACACCAAAAATCAAAGATAAACCGAGAGCCATCAGCGCATATAATGTTCCAATGGTTAAAGCATTCGCTAACTGTGCAATCACAAGCATGTAGCCCACCAAAAGATCCCCCCCCCGCAAAGGGGGGGATCTTTTTGAATTAAAATTATAGTGATGTAGATTACCGGTTAGGCGTAATGTATGCCTTCACTGTAGAAAACGCCTCAGGCCATAGAATTGCTGCTTCTGATGAATCTTGGTTCAACGCAGTATACTGGATGATAAATACCGGCACGTCCATCCACATGTGATAGGCCCACGGTGGATTATTGCTAGTAGAAAATGTGATAGTCCCACGGGTTCCTTCCCAATTTATCTTTTCCAGTTCAGAGATCAACTTCTTTGAATCGGTACTTCCGGCTGTTTTTATAGCTTCGGCGATGACCATTACCGCATCATATCCTTCCATCGCAACAGCGTCGGGTTCACGGTTGTGTCGGGCTTTAAAAGCCGCGGCAAACATATCTGAAACCTTAGTTTTTGGAAGGCCGGGGAGACCAGCAGGATTGCTCAAGACATATATTCCGGCTTCACCGACTGTTTCCCAAAATCCGGGATAGAGAGTATCCATTCCGGCACCTAAAAGTGCACATTTTGCAGTTGGTGCGAAACCCAGATCATAAGCCTGCTTGATCATTAACAACTCCGCTGCTCCAGTAAATCCGTCTACAAGAAAATCTACCGGTGGCTTCATTCCCTTCAATTTCAAAAGCTGCGGGGTAAAATCAGTGATTGTCCGTTCCGCTGAAAAGGAGGTTACCTTCACTCCGGCTTGCTTTAGGTTTTCTTTAAATACCCTAATCACGCCTAATCCCCAATCTGAATTCTCTCCAATCACAGCAACGTGTTTGAACCCGGATTCCTTTATCCATTTAGCAGCTTTAGAATAAATGAGTGAATTGCTAACTGTTATTCGAAATACTTCGGGGTAGCCTGCAGCAGTGATTCCATCAGACCACGCCTCGGAGATGACAAAGGGAATGCCGTGCCGATGGACGACCTCGATTTCCGCCATGGCCACAGAACTATGGGCTTCGCCGCCAACAGCCACCACCTTGTCATGGGTAATTAAACGCTCCATAACAGTCGTGCCTTTTTCGGGTAATCCAGCCGTATCGCCGATAACTAATTTTACCTGTTTTTCAAGCAGTCCGCCTTTTTTATTGAGCTCCTCAGCTGCAATTTTTGCACCATTTACCAGTGCCTGACCAGCTTCAACCCCTCCTGGCGCGGAGAGTGGAGCGACGATCCCAATTTTTATGACATCTCCAGCTAAGGCAAAAGGGCCTGAAACTAAAAAAACTAAAAGTCCAACCACTGCAATACAAGTTCTAATAATCATTGTTCAATCCTCCTTTCTTGAATTAAGAGTGAGTTTCTTCGGGGGGAGTTCCGGAGTGGAGGTCCTGATTTCCGAGCCCTGGCCAAAATCCCCCACACAATCTCAGACCCTTCATTCCCCGCTAATTTTTTAAAACCCTCGTATAAGGCTACACCAAAATGGCTCGGTTTCTCAATGATTAAACTGACCACTTTTCGGGCCAGCGGCGTTAAGATTAAACAGCGAACCGCAGAATCATGGAGGATGGAATCGCTGCGTTCTGTCTTTTGAACTAATAAAAATCGATACAATTCCTTCCTTCGATCCGCCTACAGCGGAATATTCAGTATTCGATATTCGCTTTTTTAATACTCATATGAAACTACATTAAGCTGTATTGGTTTGTGTGGCTGCTAAGGGTTTGACTTTATAGCCCATATCATTCGATATTTTCTTTTCTAGAGTTTCTTTCTTGATCAAACTGGCCGTTTTTTTGGCCAGTGGCAGCGTTTATACCGAGGCAGCCTCCAATACGTATATGTCGGGTAATGAGTAACACCTTAATACCAAGGGCTGTATTGCTTGTCAATGCAAAATCAGCGATGAAGCATGAATGAAGCGAAGAGGGGTTTCACAAGGTCATGGAAAAATTTTTCATTTTGATAGCTCAACCTGGCGCAAAATCGCACCAAGAATCAATTCATTCCCCTCACTTGCGCAAAGAATATTCGCATTTGGACACAGCTGTGTCTTGCCCATCATTATTTGGGCCGTATTGCACCGAATCTGATTAAGCTTGCTCGATGCTCATATTAACCGAAGTTGAAATGGAGCTGCAAGACGTTTTTTAACCCATAAAGGATCTAACCATGGACCGCTTAGGGTTTCACGAACAAAACGGATGAAGCCTCGCACGCCCAACTCACGTACCATTTCCACCAGACGCTCGCTGTTGTGGGATAGAATATTGATTAGATGCCCCAATCGCATTAAATAGTGATAGCCCTTCATCGCATTCCAGTTATAAGAGAACATGTGTTCAAACTGGTAACCATGACGTTTTTCCACCAAAAAGCTGGACTCAATACACCACCGGTGGCGTGCACCCAGATTGCAACGTTTGTGCACATTGAACTTATCCAAAGGTTTACTGGAAATCCAAGCATGCCGTGAATGCAGAGTGACAATTTTAGTAGAATCTTTGGCCACCTCCTGCCAGCTTTCTTTACAAACAACCAAATGGACAATCTGCTTTTTGCTTTCGTTGGGGCCGTAATAATACTCGATACCATTGACCCATTCAAATTGTTGCTTTCGATTGCCCCAGTTCATATTAAATTGATTGTTTGTCTCAAGTTCTTTAAGCCCTTCATATTCCTGCCAGACGCTCTTAAGGCTCTTGTTTTGTAAAACCACCATGTAATCCCATTTATTATTACGACACAGCTGCATGATAGGCCCATTGGGATGGGCAACCATTTTGACGCAGTTGTTTGCAAAGATCCGTGTCAATACGGTGAAGAATACGAAAAAGACTGACTTTTTCAAGAAGTTCTGATAACATCGCTCCCGCCCTTTCTGACTTGTTCTTTGGGGCAGGAGTCCCTTCATCGCTATCGCAGGCTATGTGAGGGGACTCCATTCCAAAACCTCACATAACTTGCACAGTTTATACTATTTTTCCATCAATTATTTTGAAACATATCAAGTAGTGACGGCTATCTACTGCAAAAGTACTAAGATTAATCGAAATTCTATAACCCACAGACTTCATTCAGAGCACCGGCTTTAGCCATCCGCTGAAATGACTGGTTATGAGTTCCTTCTCCAATAGATACATCAATTACAAATACTGAGGAGGACTTTCTCCTATACGCTCAATAACTTTTGGATATTCCTCTGTTGGTGTTCTGTTTTGAATTGACGCCACATTAATCTGGTGCCACCAATCATCACCAAAGTCAAACCAATAGCCGAACACATCATCTGTTTTTAAATTTAATGAATTAATGGTTGTAACTGTTGCATAATTGCTTGATTTAGAGAGATCCTTAGAATTTTCCAATGGGTCGGGTGTACTATAGTGAAGCGCTTTAGGGTCATTTGGACCTTTCCCACCAATCTGATATTCATACAAATGCTCTTTTTCACGATCAAAGGCATCGAATATAGCAAAATGTAAATCCTCTAAAGTCTGATCCCCCCGAATCTCGATTTTCCGGAGAATTACCTGATTCTCCTCTACAAATTTCTCTGACATGGGTCCACTAATAATGTAAACTTCAAATGTGTATATATTTAGCATATTTCTATTTCTTGATGCTCATAACGCTCGGGCTCACTTGGCGGTGGGACGATATAAGCTTTGGCAATGGCGCCATAAGATTGAGCACCGAAAGAAGTTGAAAAATCAATACCTCTGTGTTCCCCCGATCCTGTGCCGTCTGTTGTTATGCCAAGTGGTTGTTTTTTCATTAAATGTTTTATTAACGGATTTCGGCTTTGAATTTTTTCAATAGTTTTTCAGCTTTCTCGTTTCCGTATTTTTGAACCATTTCATCCCATAATGGTGAATTTCGAATCTGCGTTTGATATTCTTTTGTCATTTTTTCTAATCGTTCTGGAGAAGGAGGAGAACCCGGAGCGGCAAAATGGACACCATCATTATCTGTCCACGAAAAAGATTGATCCAATGGTTGTTGCAAAAGGCAGCATTTTTTGTACTTTTTCCCGCTTCCACAAGGACAAGGATCATTTCTTTTGATTTTTTTCATTGATGATCATCCTATTTTATTATTACGGGCATAACGCCGCCGGTAACTGCGCCAAAAGCTTCAACTGCATTTCTAAAATGACGAAACCTTCAAAAAAATTCTGTGACATAAAAATGCAACAGCTTTTGGCATCAGGTGGACTGCCGAGTTATACCCCGACTCACCTTCAATTCAATGTAAAGTGAGATTATTCTCTTCCACTTTAGCCTTCATTTCAATGTATTCATATAAAAGATTAATTGCCTTTTCACCTGTGCTGAATTTTTCATTTAGTTCACCCTTTGAATATGTGCTTGCGCTTTCATCGATAAATGAATCAATAGCGATCTCCATATTCTTTATCATTGCATCATCTAAGTTTTCCATCATATACAAAAGATCTTTCAGGGTTTGTCTTATTGCCGAGATCATTTTTTGTTTTGATGCCACTTTAATATTACTCGCAGTGTTTTTTCCCGCATATTTAATTTTTGGATCAAGAGTGGAACCAGTGATTATACAGCTCTGTTTATCATGTAAATTGTTATGATATACAGAAAGTTTGTAAAATGTGGCAATTTCAAATTTTCATATAACTGCCAATAGCACAAACTCAGCCAACTTTGCAATATATTTTGGATATCGCAAACAATTCAGGTACTTAAAAGGTTGACACACATATCAGGGTACATGCAATCGCTATATTACGGATTCCCGGGAGTATCGACCCAAAGGACTGTCAGATACGACAACATTTTGTGCTATAGAGTCCCCTGTCAAAAAAGTCCTCAAGCACTTGGATTTGTGGGATTTAAAAGCCAGAACACCTCCCAGAGCCAACGCGCCACCGTAAAATCTCCATATAGATAAATCAGATTCTCAGGTCCGACCTTGTGAGGATTATCTTTACTGTTGTGATCCTGGATTACCTTGTTGATGCTTATGCCCAGGTTAAGCCAGGGTTGTAGCTTCATGATTTCTTTAAAACCGGCTATGGGATCTAATGGAGTGGTGTGTCCGTATTACGCCCAATTCGTGTCAATTTCCTATAAATTCAGGCTGATTAAGGCCCCTGTCTCACTCCAATATGGATTCATGAATCACCTTAGTACTGCGATCCCGCCTGACACCTATGTTGTGGTTCTTTTCTCCTTGACTGACAAGGGGAATCTCTCTATATTCAGCTGATAAAAAAGCGCTTTCTTATCACTTGATGTCGATATCAATGTCGGAGCTGCTTCTACAGTTAACTATCATAAACTGGGAAAGACGCCGATAGAATTGGGCTTTTTCCCAACCCCGAAAATGAAACCTTAATGATTTACAGAAAGGAGGATCAGAAAATGAGGTACATCACAGTTTGTTTAACGGCGCTTATCATTGGAATTTTCGCTATTACCGGCTCCGCGCCTGAGGCAGGGGCGACGGAACTCTGGAAGACATTGTCCGCACCACTCCCTACACCGGAAGCCAAGGAAACCGGCTATGCCAAGGTAAATGGCGTTGAAATTTATTACGCCGTTTATGGGTCCGGAGAGCCTTTGATATTGCTGCATGGGGGCCTTGGCAATACGGATTATTGGGGTGGTCAGATCGCTTCCTTTTCGGCTAAATACAAAGTAATCAATATTGCCAGTCGGGGCCATGGCCGCAGTACCAGAGACGATCAAGCGTACAGCTATCACTTAATGGCTTCCGATGTTCTCGCTGTCATGGATTTTTTATCGATTAAGAAAGCTTCGATCGTCGGGTGGAGTGACGGAGGCAATATCGGTCTCGATATCGCCATCAACAATCCTGATCGGCTGGTCAAGTTGTTTGCGTTCGGTGCCAACTATAACCCGTCGGGTGTGAAACCAACGCTCGATACAGACGCCACCTTCGGCGCTTATGTCGACATGGCAGCCGCCGATTATGCCAAGCTGTCAAAAACGCCGAAGCAGTTTGACGCTTTTGTCGCACAGATATCTGAAATGTGGGCAAAAGAGCCAAACTTTACACCTGAGCAGTTGAAGTCCATTCGAGTCCCGGTCGCAGTAGCGGACGGGGAGTATGATGAGGCTATAGAACTGGAACATACAAAGCAGATGGCATCCCTCATTCCGGGATCAACACTCATCTTACTACCCAATCTCAGCCATTTTGCTATGTGGCAGGATCCAAAAGCTTTCAATACAGCAGCACTGAAGTACCTGGACATGAAATAACAACCAATAAGCGGGAGCCTGAAAATATGGGTTCCCGTTTTTATTCTAATCCAGAAAACATGGTTCTCAAGGCAAAAATGCCTAAAGTCTCCACGCCTATGAACCGATAATCTTTTTAAAGGGCCGGAAATTGTTTCCGGTGATGTTAAATAGTTTCTTTCGAAAGGCCCTCTCCTGCGGCCGCGGGACAGGGTTTTCTTTTCATTCTTCTGACTCACGCTTTTTCCCTGGCAGACCCCCATTTTTGTTTTCTCAGGAAAACTATGTATTTTTGGTCACACCCTTATTGATTGTTTTCCACATTTTTTGGTACCCCTTTTTTCTTGTTGACCTTCGTATCTATCTGAATTAATGTTGGTTTATCGGTTTCAAGCTTCATGGCATACCTCTTGCTGCCACAATAGTTTTTTTGTCCCGATTACAATCTATTGGCATAAGGGCTCAATGGCATCAACAAATTTAGCGCAAACAGAATTGATTAACAGGCGGTCAGGGAACGATAGGCGGAACCGTGCCGGGTTCAGCATCCGATTATTGGTGGGCGCAGGAAAGACGTGGGAAATCCGTGAAGTAACTAAACGTCTCCGTGATGAGGGTAAAAAAGCATTTTTCTTCCGCTTGGAGCATCTATGTTTCAATTTTAATACCTCGTTCGAGATCGGAACTGAAGCCGAATTTGCGCAATGGCTTTCGCTAAACGATCCGGCTTGGTTTTTTTTGGATTCAGTAGATGAGGCCAGATTAGGTAACCCAAAGAATTTTGAGGCCGCTATTCGGAATTTCGGAGATAGGCTTGGCGATAGTAAGCAGCGAGCCCATATTTTTATTACCAGCCGCCTGAGTGAATGGCGCCCCCAATCGGATTTGTCTTTGGTCAAAGAACAATTGCCTTTTGTTGAGCCAGCGTCAGTCCCTGAAGAAGACATCGAAGATATCTCCGTCGATTTTGATGAGACGTCCACTGGTGAAATTAAGTCCACCATAAAAGACAGCAACTCGTCTTTTGATCCCGCGGTCTTTTCACTTCTCCCCCCTGGATAAAGGCCAAATAAGGACGTTTTCGCAAGCGGATGGGGTTAAGCAAGTTGACTCTTTCCTTGATGCTATAGAGAAAGCGGAGGCTGATATTTTCTCCAGGCGCCCCTTGGATTTGGTTGACCTGATAAGCTATTGGAAAGAGCACGGAAAGATCGCCAACCGAGCCAAGCTTATAGAATTCAGCATAACCTCAAAACTCAGGGAGCCCGATCCGGACCCTGACGCTGTCTTTCCTCTGACAGTTGAGGACGCGAGGCTGGGCACGGAAATGATCGCGGCGGCCGTAACTTTTCAGAAAAAAGACCGAATACTTGTTCCGGAAAAAAATCCAAACTCGGCTATAAAAAGTGGATCAATCGACGCGTCCAATGTTTTAACGGATTGGATAATTGATAGAATTCGGGCACTTTTACAACGCCCGTATTTTGATAACGCAATTTACGGAACGGTGAGATTCCATCATCGCAGTGTGCGGGAATTTCTAACTGCCAAATGGTTACACAGACTATTGATGCAGGGAAAATCGCGGCACGCGATTGAAAGTCTTTTTATTAAGACCCTCTACGGCCGGGAGTTTTTAGTGCCGTCGATGCGCCCGATTCTTGCCTGGCTCATTCTGTTTGATGACAGCATTCGCGATAAAGCGGCTGTTCTCGCACCGGAAGTTTTCATCCTGGGAGGGGATCCGTCATCGCTTCCAAGGGAGATTCGCAAGAGCCTGCTAGTACAATTTTGTGAGGTTTATGCAGATCAAACATATACGGATCTTTCATTCGACCTATCCGAAATTAGAAGATTCGCCCATCCGGACCTTGATGATACGATTAATGGTTTATTGAATATCTATTCCGAGCGGGAGGAAATTCGCCAATTGCTCTTGAGGATTGTGTGGCAGGGCGTGCTGAAAGGCTGCTCAGAAAAAGCGTTGGCGTTTGCCTTGGACGACACTGTCGACGTTTACACCCGGGTATGCGGGATTCGAGCGGTAGCGGCGGCAGGTTCGGATGAGCAGCAAAAACTGCTTTTCAAGAATTTGCTCGCCGATCTCACTCTACGGAATGAAGAGATTATAGGGGAATTGATAGATTTGTATGCGCCGAGCAGGCTTACTATCAATGATGTATTATCTCTTATCGAACGTATAGGAAGGTCTGAGACGCATGAACACTCGTGGATAGATTGGCCCTTAAAAGAAGTTTGCTTAAACAAATGCTCGGATGATGACCTTATCACGTGGATTCGTGGCTTTTTGCCGCTCATTAAACAGCCCCCGGTTATTGAACGCAGCTATTTCGAAGTTTCTCATAAATACGGCTGGCTCCTGCCTCTCTCTTCCCTCCTTGCGGAGCGATTGGTCCGGATCAAACACCCGGCTGCTTTGGACGACCATGTTCTTGAAGTCATTTTTCTGTCGCAGGTTGAGCGTCACTACGGTGATTTTCACTGGGAAGATCACTCTCTCGCCGAACTTGTCCCAGAATGGCCAGATTTGAACCGGGCGCTTTTTTGGTTTGATGTCAACACGGCGCGCAAAGCGCGGGATAAAAGGAAAGGAGAGCGTTTAACCGGTTGGTGGCAGGTTGGATTCTTAAATCATTTTTGGCGTTTCACTACGGATGACTATGAAACAGCCATAGAGGATATTCATCTTAAATCGCATATGGATGACCGTTTGGTGGCCTTATCGTTGGCCGTTCAGCTTTACAAGGATGGCGGACGGGGCCGGGTACGTCTTAATAAACTGAAAAAGGCGGTAGAGGGGATCAATGAATTGGAAGAAGCCCTTTATCTTTTTTTGCATCCACCAAAGATGTCAGAAGAAGAAAGGCGTGGCCGGAGACAAGGTGCCGAATTTAGGCGAAGACGTGAAAAACATGAAAAGGCCATAGCTGAAAATAAACGAAAATGGTTTGACTGGTTGCAGATAAATGCTCAAGGGCTGCGTGACACAAGTGTTGCGGCAGAAGGGAAAATTTGGAAAGCCACCAGCTATCTCTTGAATGAACTGAGGAAAAAACGTGAAGATGGCAACAGGTGGGCGGTGGCTAATTGGGAAGACCTCATCCCTGAATTTGGGCAAGCCGTGGCTGAAGCTTACCGTGACGGCGGTATAGACTATTGGCGCAAATACCAGCCAAAAATCAAGTCAGAGGGCATTGTGAATCCGCATAGAATTCCTCATGGGGTTGTCGTGGGACTCAGCGGTCTGAAAATGGAAACTCGTCAAGAACCCGACTGGCCGAAGAATTTGACTGAACAAGAGGCTGATTTGGCCTGTAGATACGTCATGTACGAGATGAATGGTTTTCCTGATTGGCTGAAAAGCTTGCATTCTGTCTTTCCCAATATAGTTGAGGAACGAGTTTTAGGCGAAATTGAGTGGGAATTTTCTCAGTATGATGGTGAAGAGAGATGTCATTACGTGCTTAATGATGTGTTTTGGCAATTGGATTGGATTAAGCCCAAAATATCAGATCGAATATTATCTTTTCTTGGTCATTATGAGCCCAAACATGATAATACCGTGCAAGAGGCGCTTGGAATTGTTTTAAGTGGCCCTTATTGTAATCAAAGAGCGTTCATTGATATTGCTAAAACCAAAGTTAAAGAAATCCCCGCTGGCAACCGACAGGCCCTTTGGCTGGCCGGGTGGATGTGTGTGGAGGCTGGGGACGCTCTCCAAGCCTTAAAAAGTATTCTCAGCCAAATTGCGGATCCCGCTCAAGCAACTGAATTTTCAATGAGGTTTATTGTTGCGCTTCTTGGCGAAAGGCAGAAGCGCGCCGTCACTGAATATCAGGATTATATTAAGCCAGAGATCCTGCTCCCGCTTATAAAACTAATGTATACTCATATCCGCCGTGAGGAGGATATCGATCGAATGGGGGGCGACGCTTACTCTCCTGGACCTAGAGACCACGCCCAGGATGGTCGCGGACAGCTTTTTGAAATATTATTAAATATTCCCGGGAAAGCAACCTATCTTGCCCTTATGGATCTTGCCAAGCATCATCCCAATGAAGCAATCGGGACACGATGCCTTGTCTATGCCAAGCGTAGAGCTGAAGCAGACACTGAAGTTGAACCATGGAATTCTGGAGATATCGCTCGCTTCGCTGAAGAAGCTGAAAAAGTCCCCCAGAATCACAGAGAACTTTATGAACTGGCAATTTCCCGATTGCTTGATTTGAAAGCTGACCTGGAACAAGGGGATACAAGCCTTGCTGAAATACTTATGCCGGTTGAAGATGAAAGGAGGCATCGCAATTACATCGGCGGCTGGTTGCGATATCGAAGCAAAGGAAAATATAGCGTTTCCCAGGAAGAGGAACTTGCAGATCGGAAAGAACCGGACATCCGCCTTCACGGATTGGGGTTCGATGGCCCTGTGCCGATTGAATTGAAAATCGCTGACAATTGGTCTGGCCCCAAGCTATTTGAAAGACTGCATAATCAGTTATGCGGACAATACCTTAGAGATGCCCGCTCCAATAATGGAATTTTTATGATAGTCTACCGGGGCGAAAAAAAGAACTGGGCACATCCGGGATCCGACAAAAAGGTAAATTTCAAAACCTTTATTCAAATTCTAAAAGAAGAGGCCGGAAAAATCGTAGCGATAGATAGTAAAATAGAATCTATTGAAATAATTGACATAGACCTCACTCAGAGAAATAGAAAAAGATAGCCTATAAATTCTGGGTTTGTTGAATACGATTGTCAGATGCCTCTATCCTGAGGAACTGGTCGTGCTGAGACTTTACCCGCCAAATATTGAAATTTTGTCTAAAAGAACCTCCTCGGTGATGGTTTCTCAGCTATATTGCAAAGCTACTTCGCACACAGGTCGAAAGATTTACGATAAGGGGTTTGCGAAACAAAAAAAGGAATTTTGACACTTTTGAAGAATTAAAAAAAAATTATTTAAAGGGATGAATTGTCCTACATTGCCAACAAATCGCAAAGTTGAATTTAACATCCATCTCATTTGAACAATTTCTACAAACCAGGGGAATATGTCTTGATCTGGCCTGCTCCCTTCTTATAATTCTTTCAATTTCATATAATGCCATGGAATCCAATCTTATCACCTCCAATACATTTTTTTTTATGTATAGAATGAATGAAAGCAAACCCCTCGATAAATTTTCTCGGTCCGATAGGAGCGAAAGATTTACGATAAGGGGTTTGCGCATTCTCATTCTATCATCAAAAAAATGTATGGCTTCATCTCCAATTCAAAGAAGCTAATGGCCTATTTAGGATCAAAGAAGACTCGTGCATTTCCATCAGATGACATTTATACCAATTAAAAAAGACTTATTCATACTATTTGTTATTAAGTCGATTTTCATTATACCTCGTAACCACCTGAAACTCATAAAAAATCCTTATTTACACATGTAACGCAATTGGAGGCTTTTGGTGTTTTCACAGGCATTTGATCATTGAATTACGTTACACCTTGGAAAAAGAAAAAATTCTCTATAACATGCTGCAATCAATACAAAATTCAGTTTATGTATGCACATACTTTTATGCTTTTGAAAGGGGAAATAAACTTATATTGTTACACCCTCGGGTGAATTATGTTACGCCCCCCCCCCACTTTCCTCGCCCTGGTATGAGTAGCTATTTATTGAAATCACATCATGTTTGCGCAGGATTTATGCGATAGCTGGATTGAATATTTAAGGAATTCTACCCGTCGAGAGGCTTCCCTTCGAGAACCTCCCTTCGAGGGCCTCAGGGTCTACGACAGGGTCTAACGACTGGGTCGAACGATTGATTTTAATAAAAAGGACAGAGCGAAGCGATACCAAAAATCGTCATTCGTCAATTCCCCGATAAATCGGGATTTACGCTTCTCTACAACCGGCTTGTCCGGATTGGGATCACCATGCCGTTGTGGAAGCACCTATCTGATCTTAGCCCCTCACTTGCTATATCAAACAATATCCTGCCAAATTTTAGTTTAAACTAAAATAACTTATTGATATTATTGTAAAT
>PVMK01124036.1_pt1 | contig 18241 bp, 16 predicted proteins | sample 1853481 | NCBI WGS metagenome assembly PVMK01 (sample SAMN08533507, study PRJNA380276) | Marine sediment metagenome, whole genome shotgun sequencing project. | reverse complement strand
CATGCACGGGCATTACAATATGGTAAACTTTACCACTACCAAAAAGTTCAGGGTGACTATACCTACCTTTAAGTTGAGTGCAGCATTTGCACTGAATTAAGCGCCATAGTTTTACGAACAAATTTATATATCTTTTCCTGCTGTTCGATGTGAAAGAACCTGCAGTTTGAGTAATGCACGAATTTAAATGCTTCCCGGGAATTAAACGAAGGATCATCCACAACAAATACATCGTGGACATCAACATTGCCATAAGGGGAAATTTTACGATAGACATATTCCCCATGGTTATCTGTTGTATGCAATTCAAACCAGGCTCCTGCACCTATCCCACCCAACCATTGTGCATTTTCATCGATGCCATCTACAATTTTAGGATGTAAATTCCCTTCCAGGCAGGTCTCATGCTCTCTAAGCCGATCCAAAAAGCAACGAATGTTCTCTTTGCTCACCGAAGAATTAAACCTTGATACTTCTCCGGCTTCAGAGACTTCATAAACACTTCTGCCCGTATTCGCGATAACCACATTCCCAATGGTACTTGGCGTAATTCGGGCAGATCGGATCAGTTTCCTTTTTATGGTTTTGTTGGTTACAGAAGCAATCAATGTAGTGGTCACAAAACGCGAACAGTTACTCGCCGCTTTATTAAAAACCCCGTAACGGATAAAATGACGGTCCTGCATCATATTAATATAAGCCCTGCCCTTTTTGTAATCTACAGCTCCACAAACCGAAGCCACCAATTTACCCTTGCCATGAATGATATTCGGGTTAGTGGCAAGAAACTTAAGGATCTCGTTTAAGTTCTTTATCTCTCCATCTTCAATTTGTGCCCTTAGCGGGAGGTCCAATTCATTGTCGGTATCCTTGCCTCGTACCCTTCCGGTGGATTGTGCCGTAATATAGCGTCCGAAATCATGATATTCCAAATTTCCTGTGGCCTTTTCTATAAGTACCAATCCCGCATGACCAGCTCTTACATAGTCCTTCTTTCCGATACCTAAAAATGGTAACAAAGAGGAATACCATACGTCCGGAACTCTAACAATCGTTTCAGGATACGCCAGGATCAATATTATTCCCGTGTCATTCATTTACAGCCAATGGAAGTTTAAATTGTGTCGTTGTCGATTGATCTGTCTGAAGATCGTTGAAGTGCATTGTAACGGTATCACCTTGCTTTTCAACCTGTGTAATACTTGTTGTTTTTACAAATCCCCGGTCCATGATAACCCCATAATCGATATTCCCTTGTCCGGCGGTATTATGAAAATGCATTAAGGACTTCGGATCCAAAACATTTTCACTTTTAAATGTTTCAAACCATTGTACCCGTTTTTGTTTCATAGCTTCGGAATACAAGGTTGATGAGGACCAGATTCCCGATTCTAAAGGTAACTCCCGGAAATGTTTATCCTGACCATCCCAGATGAGTTCCATAAATCGTAAGCCCCCATTCCAATCGGCGATCACCATTGTGAAGGGTTCAATATCGTGTAAGTCATACGCTTCGATGGTATCTCCCAGGTTATCGGAAACCAACAGGTCATTGGCCACGATCCCACGGCTCATTCTGTAGGACGCTTTGCGTTCGTGAAATTCAAATCCGCCGTTAAGTACGCAGAGCAACCTGTTTTTGTCGCTCACCCCGATCCAGGTACCTCCCGAAAGTTCGTCTTTGGGATAAAGCATTGTTGTATCATCTACGGTATAAAAATCGGGGGAAAGTGAAGTCCTGTTTGGTGCTTCATCCCGGTTGGAGGTGAGCACAAAGTTATTTTCTCCCTGTGGTAAAATTGTTACTGTACACATAAATTCTGTAGTCTTAAAACGGTTTAGCAACTTACAAAAAAGTCATCAAAAAAGTTGTAACTTTGCAGCTCAAAATTTAATAAATCATTAAACCAGATTAAATTATGGCAACAGGATTTTATAATGTCCCAAAAGCAATTAACGAACCTGTAAAATCGTATGCGCCAAATAGCCCTGAACGTATTGAATTACTTGCAACTTACAAAAAAATGTATAACGAAAAAGTTGACATTCCTTTTTATATTGGTGATAAAGAAATTAGAACCGGAAAAACCGTTTCCATTCATCCTCCCCATGACCATAAACACACTGTTGGTTATTATCATACAGCGGAAAAAGAGCATATAGAAAACGCAGTAACCGTTGCAATGAAGGCAAGAAAAAAGTGGGCGGCAACCCCTTGGCAGGATCGCGCAGCCATTTTTTTAAAGGCCGCCGAATTATTGGCAGGCCCTTATAGGGCAAAATTGAATGCCTCTACCATGATAGGGCAATCTAAAAACGTATTTCAGGCCGAAATTGATGCTGCTTGTGAGTTGATAGATTTCTTTAGATTTAATGTTCAATTTATGACAGAAATTTATGCAAACCAGCCTATTTCGTCTCCCGGAATTTGGAATAGAATGGAATACCGGGCATTAGAAGGTTTTGTATATGCCATAACCCCATTTAATTTTACTTCAATTGCAGCAAATTTATCTGCAGCTCCGGCAATGATGGGTAATGTCGTTGTTTGGAAACCTGCCCGTACGCAACTCTTATCCGCCCAAATAATTATGGAGATATTTAAAGAGGCCGGACTCCCCGATGGTGTCATTAATATGGTGACCGGTAACTCTGCGGTAATTACAGAAGTATTGTTAAATAGCAAGCATTTTTCCGGAATCCACTTTACCGGGTCAACAGGTGTTTTTAATAGTTTTTGGGAGCAGATTGGAAAAAATGTAAATCAGGGAAAATACATTTCCTATCCAAGAATTGTAGGTGAGACCGGTGGTAAGGATTTTGTTTGGATGCACGCTACGGCCAACGCAAAACAAGTGGCGACTGCATTAAGTCGTGGTGCTTTTGAATATCAAGGGCAAAAATGTAGTGCGGCTTCCAGGGCATATATTCCTAAAAGTAAATGGAACGACGTTAAAAAATATCTGCAGGATGACCTGCGATCGATGAAAATGGGAAGTCCCGACGATACTTCAAACTTTATAAATGCGGTAATTGATGACAGGGCTTTTGATAAACTGTCAAAATACATCGATAATGCCAAAAAAGATGCTGATGCTGAAATTGTTGCCGGAGGAAACTATGACAATTCTAAAGGATACTTTATAGAACCCACGGTTATTCTAGCGAAGGACCCTAATTATGCAACAATGTGTACCGAACTTTTTGGGCCGGTATTAACGATCTATGTGTATGAAGATGCCGATTGGGAAGACACATTGGCATTAGTTGACAAGACCTCTCCTTATGCATTAACGGGGGCCATTTTTAGTGGCGACCGTTATGTCATTGATATTGCGACCAATGCATTAGAAAATGCGGCCGGCAATTTTTATATAAATGACAAACCCACAGGAGCAGTAGTCGGGCAACAACCTTTTGGCGGTGCCAGGGGGTCCGGAACCAATGATAAGGCGGGTTCCGTTTGGAACTTGCTGCGTTGGGTGAGCAACCGCACAATTAAAGAAACGTTTGTTCCTGCTACTAATTACCGTTATCCGTTCTTAGGGGAATAGCGTATGATATGAAATGATTATAGCCTTCAAAGACGCCGTTTTTGAAGGCTTTTTTATGATTTCATTCCGGCTTTTTAATTTAGCTCAATACAAACGGGCCGCAATTGGGCGCCTGTACCTATTACATGCACATTGATTACTTCATGTTAACCACTTACCTTTTAATATGACCACTTATTACTTTGCTTCATTATTCTATAAATTTATAAACTACTTTTAATGAGTTTATAGCCTAATACTTTCCAATAAAATGAACCTGCGAACTCAAAAAAAAATGAATATTAATAGAATTTTAAAATCAAGATGGCCCTTTATACATATTGCAAGTCCTGCAAAATAAACATAATATTAAAATTAAAAACCTCAAATTGGACTGATCTACTAATAGCCAATGGAGGTAAGTTTTATGTTAAATGTCAAAATTGTAGAAAGATCGAAAAGAAATATGTTAGTGACATCAAAGTTGGGTCCAATTTTGCAATTCTACATCTCGGAGTTGTTGTTGGAATTATAGTCACGATCATTTTATGGATATGTTTTGGAGCCATTGGAACAGTAAGTGTAATAATTCCATTTCTCTTTTGGAAATAGAAATGAACGCGACCAAATCATTCCATTCATTTATGATGAGAAGGCAATAATTTAAGTCATGGCCCCGGTTGGCACGGATTTATAATCCTTCCCCAATTTTTACCACGTACCTCAAGGCTGGCCATTCTCAATCGATCACAAAACAGTAATTCAACTTTCGTTATATTAAAAATAATTCTGTTAACTTTATTCCAAATAAACATGCAATACACGGCATATGTTGTTTATACGTTTAATGGTAACCATATTAACTTCAGAAAATATTTCTATACATTTTATAGAAATTGTTCCCATCCTAATGTAAATTGTATGTGGATTTTCTGTTGACATAAGTCTTGATCTAATGAAACCAGGAATTCTTCTTATAGGATTAATGACAATAACAATGTTACTGTCATTGAGTGAGGTTTGTACAAGAAATAATATTGAAAACAGGGTTGTTGAAATGCAGGATGATATCAAACAAATAAAGTTATTTCTTTGCGGTGATGTTATGACCGGCCGGGGTATAGACCAGATCTTACCTTACCCTGGCAATCCGGAAATCTTTGAATCGTACGTAAAGGATGCCAGGAGATATGTAACCATTGCAGAGCAAAAAAACGGCCGTATAAAGTATCCCGTAAGTTATTCCTATATATGGGGTGATGCGCTTAAAGAGTTTGATCGTACAAAACCCGATTTAAAGATTATTAATCTCGAAACAAGTATAACAACCAACGATTCTTACTGGACCGGAAAAGGAATCCAATACCGCATGCATCCCAATAATATAGAATGCCTTTCGGTAGTGGATAATTTATTCTGTTCGCTTGGAAACAACCACATATTGGATTGGGGTTATAAAGGACTTGAACAAACCATCAATGTCCTTGATAAGGCAGAAATAAAACATGCCGGAGCTGGTGTTGATTTCAAAACTGCCAATCGGCCTGCTGTAATTGAAATTAAAGGTAAGGGAAGAATTTTGGTTGTATCGTATGGCATGCCTTCAAGCGGAGTTTATTCAAGCTGGGAAGCACAGTATAACCGATCGGGAGTTAATCTGCTACGGGATTTATCATCAGACGGAATTCGGGAGATTAAAACCCTTATTGAATCTGTTAAACATCCCGGGGACATCGTGGTCTTCAGCCTGCACTGGGGAGGTAACTGGGGATATGAGATAACTTCCGATGAAATGGAATTTGTCCATAAACTTATAGATAGCGCTCATGTGGATGTGTTTCATGGTCATTCTTCACACCATTTTAAAGCGATAGAAGTATACCATAACAAGCTCATATTATATGGAAGTGGTGACTTTTTAAATGATTACGAAGGAATTGGAGGAAGAGAAAATTACAGAAGTGAATTAACACTTATGTATTTTGCCAGTGTCGATCCGAAAACAGGAAATCTGTTAAAACTGGAAATTACTCCTATGGAAATCAGAAACTTTAGAGTTAATGAGGTCGGTACTTCAGATTTGAAATGGGTAAAAAACCGGCTTAATCGCGAATGCAAAAAATATAACAGCTCGGTAACTCAGAAAAACAACCGATTATTTTTAAATTGGTAATAATTCCTGGTGGTGCGCAACGGTCGAATGGCATTAAGGTTGGACTTACTTTTAACACAAGGGCGTCACAGCTCGGAAAAACCCTTGAAGTTTACTATCTTGGTTTCTTAAATCACAATACATTTAATTCTTTAATTTCAGATGAAAACATTACACAATCCATTTGTATTCTTTTTGCTTTTAGCACTGTCCTATAATTCCTCTATTATAGCCCAATCCGCAGCTTCAACAGGAACCGATGAGCCCTTGATCAAGGTCAATAAAGAACGCCTGGAGAACTATATCCTTACCCTTGCCAATTACGGCAAGGATGATAACGGAGAAACCAGTAGAGTGGCGTTTAGCGATGCTGACCTTCAAGGTCGGGATTATATGTTTGGTCTAATGCTTGATCTGGGATTAGAAGTTACCATAGACGCCGCCGGAAATATTATCGGTAAGCGGCAGGGTAAGGACGCCTTCAAAAAACCCATCGTCTTTGGATCTCATATTGATACTGTCCCTAATGGTGGGAATTATGATGGATGTGTGGGCTCTATGGCCGCTATTGAGGTAATCCATACCCTAAACGAGCACAATATTGTGACCCGGCACCCGTTGGAGATCATTATTTTTTCGAACGAAGAAGGTGGCGTTATGGGTAGCCGTGCTTTGGCAGGAGAATTATCGCCAAAAGCCATGTCCGTAACCAACAGTTCTGGATATACAATGGGAGAAGGTTTAGCCCGAATCGGCGGTGATGTTTCGAAATTGGATGAGGTTATTCGTGAAGAGGGAAGTATGAAGGCCTTTTTGGAACTACATATTGAGCAAGGTGGTATTTTGGCCCGGGAAAAATTAGATATCGGGATCGTCGAAGGGATTGTAGGCCTCAATTGGTGGGACGTCACCTTTACAGGTTTTGCCAATCATGCCGGGACAACACCAATGAACCTGCGCCAGGACGCCCTATTGGCCGCTTCAAAATTCATTACCGCCGTCAATGAGGTCGCCAATAAACACGAAGGAAAACATGTGTGTACAGTGGGCAGAATTTCGGCAGAGCCTGGAGCGCCCAATGTTATTCCGGGAAAGGTCGTTTTAAGTCTGGAGATCAGGGATTTGTCGTCTGATGTAATCTCCATGCTTTATAAAGAGATCGAGGCCAGGGGTATGGACATCGCACAAGATTCGGATGTTGGGATATCGATTAACTCGCTGGATACTACGGGCAAACCTGCATTGACCAATACCAACATGCAAAAAGTCATCGAAGAATCGAGTAAGGCGCTTGGCCTTACTTACAAATACATGCAGAGCGGCGCAGGTCATGATGCACAGGATATGGCTTTAATTGCGCCAACGGCTATGATATTTGTACCAAGCAAAGGTGGTATTAGCCATTCTCCCAAAGAATTCACCACTGCCCAGGATATGGCTAATGGGGCCAATGTATTACTGCAAACCATACTACAAATAGATAAAGAATAACCTGTCTCAAAAACTGAAAAAGTCTATGGATAACCAATACTATGATGTAAGAGAAGCCCATCCCGATGAATTTACAAAGATTGGATCCCTGATGGTTACTGTATATTCACAGCTGGAAGGATTTCCAAATCCTGAAGAGCAGCCCGGGTATTATAAATTGCTGGCCAATATTGGGGACTTAACTCATAACCCCGGTACCAAATTACTTATAGCTGTATCTAAAACGGGCGATATAGGCGGCGCTGTAGTTTATTTGGGTGATATGAAGTATTACGGTTCCGGCGGAACTGCTCCAAACGAAAGGCATGCCGCGGGATTCCGTTTATTGGCCGTGGATCCAGCTACACGAGGACAAGGTATAGGTAAACTGTTATCAATAGCCTGCCTGCAAATGGCAAAAGATGAAAAGCAACCTCAAATGATCATCCACTCAACAAAAGCTATGCAGGTCGCCTGGAAAATGTATGAGAAACTTGGATTTAAACGCTCTGAAGATCTGGATTTCAAACAGGAAGACCTCCAGGTCTATGGTTTTAGATTGATCCTTCAGGATTAGAATGATCGAATCATTTTAAGCTATATTTCTATTTAGTCGACTATCTTTATAGAATGATGGAGATTCCACTAAATATTCAATTATGAAAGCCAAGAATATCCTTTTTTACTTCTTGTTGATTGTAACATTAACAAACTGCCAAACCAATGTTTCAGATGAAAACAAAGAGGGCTGGGCCTTCCCTCATTTTGTAATGGTTGACAGCTTAAATCCAATATTAAAGCCTTCAGAAAATTTGAGGTTCAAAGATCCGATAACCGATTCCGTCCTCAAGTGGGAAGAACGCAATGTACTTAACCCCACAGCAGTGGTAAAAGGGGATAGCATTTACCTCTTATACAGGGCCCAGGATATTAACGGCACATCACGCATTGGTATGGCTGTGAGCGCCGATGGCCTGCGTTTTAAAAAGCGGACTTCACCTGTATTTTACCCGGATAAGGATTCCATGAAAGTTTATGAATGGAATTACAAAAAAAGTGAAGCGTCCACAGAAAATAGCGAAGACTGTTACTTCTGTTATTTTGATGGTGTGGAAGACCCCAGGATCGTAGAAAGTGATGATGGTAAATATTTTATGACCTATACGGCCTATGATGGGAAAACCGCCCGATTAGCCATAGCTTCCTCTCCCGATCTCATCCACTGGACCAAACACGGACTGGTCTTAGGTGAAGAAAAATACAGAGACACCTGGTCCAAGGCCGGTGCTATTGTAAGTGAATTGAATGGAAATAAGATCATTGCGAAAAAAATTCATGGCAAATACTGGATGTACTTTGGGGACACCAGCCTGTTTGTAGCGACGTCTGAAGACCTTATTAACTGGGACATTGCGGAAAATGAAGAATCAAAACAAATGATCTCGGTCATGCATCCAAGAATGGGCCGATTTGACAGCAGGTTAGTCGAACCGGGACCCTATGCCCTTTTAAAAGATGAAGGCATTTTACTCATTTATAACGGCAGTAACGCTGCAAATTTTAACGATCCCGGATTGCCTAAGTTCACATATGCAGCGGGACAGGCCTTATTCGATAAAGATGAGCCCTATAAATTGATTGATCGTTTGGAAAATTATTTTATCCACCCCGATAAAGATTATGAGAAGGTGGGAGAGGTCAATGAAGTGTGCTTTGTCGAAGGTTTGGTTTATTTTAAAAATAAATGGTTCCTTTACTACGGCACGGCCGATTCTAAAATTGCCGTAGCGACTTATGAAGATTAGCCTTTAAATTTTATGGGCAAGTGCACCAATTTTTTAGTGGCGAAGAAGTCCTCCGAATAATAATCACTTAAATTGTAAATAGACGCTTTAGGATAGTTTTGCAGTTCTTCGGTAAGATCACCTCCTTTTAAGTATAAAATTCCATTTTTAAGGGCATTGCTCTGCTTTTTAGTGATCCTACCCTCTACCCAGTGGGAAAAAGTTGGCATAGCGGCTACTGCCCTGCTTACTATAAAATCGTAAGTATCGTTAATCTCTTCGACCCTGGTATGCGTGGTTTTTACATTATCCAATCCCAATCCATCAACAACTTTATTTACGACCTTAAGTTTTTTAGAAATACTATCCACCAAATGAAAGGAACTTTCCGGAAACAATATAGCAAGGGGAATCCCCGGAAAACCGCCCCCGGTGCCAACATCCATAATCTTCGTACCTTCCCTAAATTGAATGACCTTGGCAATGGCCAATGAATGTAATACGTGCCGTAAATACAACTCATCGATGTCCTTGCGGGATACCACGTTGATCTTCAAATTCCAATCCTGATAAAGGGTTTCAAGCTTTACAAGTTTATCGATCTGATTTTTGGTAAGGCCCGGGAAATACTTTAAAATAAGTTCCATGAAACTTTAAAATTTGTGCAAAAGTAATTCTTTTTTTGTGCATAATTTTGTGAAAACTTTATTAGTTAAGTCCACAGAATAATTATCTTTGCGGCTTGATATTGTTATTTCAATTATTTCGTTATCAATTAAAAGGCATATAGTATGAACAAACAACTGCTATCATTTTCGAGAAAAGATTCTGCAAAATTTTTCAGAACTCTTAATAAACGCGTTAACGATTATTTTAAGGATAATAAGGTAAAACGTACGGGAAACTGGAAATTATGGTTAAAGACCGTCGTCATGTTTTCTTTATTTTTAGCACCGTATTTCTTAATACTTACCCTAAATATCCCGGGTTGGGCGCAATTGCTGTTAACCATTGTCATGGGAATTGGTATGGCCGGTGTTGGTATGAATGTGATGCATGACGGTAATCATGGGTCCTATTCCAATAAGGAATGGATAAATCGCCTTATGGGCAGCAGTATTTATATTCTTGCGGGAAATGCATATAACTGGAAAGTGCAACACAATGTCCTTCATCATACCTATACTAATGTTCATGGTCATGATGAGGATTTGGACGCGGGCAGAATACTTCGTTTTACAGAGCATTCGGAATGGAAATGGTATCATAAGTTTCAGCATTACTATTCCGTTTTATTATATGGTTTATTAACTTTTAATTGGGTAATTACAACTGATTTTCAACAGATGAGACGTTATATGAAGCGTAAATTATCTTATGGAAAATTTCCTAACCCTGTTTGGAATTGGAGTAAACTTGTTATTTCTAAACTTATTTATATCGGAATCTGGATTGTTATTCCTATGCTGATCTTAGATATTGCATGGTGGAAAATATTAATAGGCTTTTTTGTAATGCATTACACGGCGGGATTAATACTAAGTGTTGTATTTCAGCTGGCACATGTTATGGAAGAAGCCGAAATGCCATTACCGGAAAAAGATGGTACAATGAAAAATACCTGGGCAGTCCATCAGCTTAAAACCACCATAAATTTTTCGACGAAAAATAAGATCGTAAACTATTATACCGGAGGGTTAAATCACCAGGTAGAGCATCATATGTTTCCACATATAAGTCACGTTCACTATACCAAAATTTCTAAAATAGTACGGGATACCGCTAAAGAGTTTAACCTGCCTTATCACGAATATAAGACAACCCGTAAAGCTATTATCGCTCATTTTAAATATCTTCGCGATATGGGAATGAAGCCTGCATTGCAAATCTAATTTTATGGTTGTTATGAATATACTTTCAGACAGGGTCCTTAATATGTCCATGTCTGCTACTTTAGCAATGGCCGCTAAAGCAAGGGAATTAAGAGCAGAAGGAAAGGACATCATAGGATTAAGTCTTGGTGAACCTGATTTTAACCTACCCGATTTTATTAAAGAAGCCGCCATTGATGCCATTAACGAGGGTTACAATTCTTATACGCCCGTCGATGGTTATGTTGAGCTAAAAGAGGCTATTATTGCTAAATTTAAGCGCGATAATGATTTAAGCTATACGCTCCCGCAGATCGTTGTTTCTACCGGGGCAAAGCAATGCCTCGCCAATATAGCCGCCGTCATGCTAAACCCGGGTGATGAAGTTATTTTACCTTGCCCCTATTGGGTGAGTTACAGCGATATCGTAAAACTTAATGAAGGGGTGCCAGTCGAAGTGAAAACGTCGATTGAGAACGATTTTAAGATGACGGCCGATCAATTGGAAGCCGCTATCACATCAAAAACAAGGATGATATGGTTTAGCTCACCCTGTAATCCCAGCGGATCGGTTTACAGTAAGGCCGAATTAAGGGCCTTAGCAGATGTATTACATAACCATCCCGGTATTTATGTGGTTTCCGATGAGATCTATGAGCATATCAATTTTGTAGGCGGCCACCACAGTATGGCACAATTTGAAGATATGTACGATCGTACAATCACTGTAAATGGCGTATCCAAAGCCTTTGCTATGACGGGCTGGCGTATTGGGTTTCTTGGCGCTCCCGACTGGATCGCACGCGCCTGTAACAAAATGCAGGGACAAATTACAAGTGGGGCTAATTGTATTGCACAACGTGCCGTAATTACAGCTATGCACGCTCTGCCGAGTAGTGTACAATATATGATCGACGAATTCAAGAACCGCCGCGACCTGATATTGGATCTATTGGGCGATATCCAAGGTTTTAATACCAATACCCCGGAAGGCGCATTCTATGTTTTCCCGAATATCTCACACTATTTTGGTAAAACTTTAAGGGGAACACCCCATAAATAATGCTTCCGATTTTTCACTGTATTTGCTGGAAGAAGCACTTGTAGCGACCGTAACTGGCGAAGCATTTGGAAACCCCGATTGTATCCGCATTTCTTATGCGGCATCCCAGGATCAAATTGTGGAGGCTATTAGAAGAATTAAAGAGGCTGTTAGTTAAAAGCTCTTTAATTGAAATACTTATTATCTATTCCTCCAAAAGAAAGGTGTAAATAAAATAAGCACCGTAAACAGTTCCAAACGACCGATAAGCATTAAAAATGCGCACCACCATTTACCCAATGTCGGCATATCGTAAAAGTTGTGCACTGGACCAAAATCGCCCAAAGAGGGCCCAACATTCCCTAAACTTGAAGCGGCAGCCCCTATGGCCGATTCGAAATCCAGATCCATTAAGGAGAAACCAAGGGCACCTATTATAAATGACAACATATACAAAATAAAAAAGGCCTGTATATTAAAAACAATTTTACCCGAGATGGCCTTTTTATTATAGCGTACCGGTAAAACTGCATTAGGGTGTAAGGTCCTCTTAAACTCGTAAAACCCATTTTTGATCACTAATAAATGCCGGACCACTTTTACGCCGCCCGAGGTGCTTCCGGCGGATGCGCCCAAAAACATGAGCCCAAAGAAAAATATCAGCAAAAATGGCGTCAACGAGGTATAATCGGCTGTGACATAGCCTGTTGTTGTTACTATGGCCAGAACCTGGAATAATCCGTGCCTTATCGCGCTTTCCAGTTCGCCCCAGACCATGGGATGATCTATTGAGGACTGTGTGAGATCTGCCACAAAATAGATGCTAAGTGCAGCAATCACCGTAAAAATAACGATGAACTTAAAATACAGTTTAAATTCCTCGTCCTTTATAATTTTCTGCACCTGGCCCTTAAATGCGAAATAGCTTAAGACGAAATTCACCCCGGAAATGAACATAAATAAAATAACGATATATTGTATTAAAGGTTTATCATTCCAGTGGCCAAGGCTGGCATTTTTTGTTGAAAAACCACCACTGGCAAGAGAGGTCAACGAATGGTTTATGGCGTCAAAAAGAGACATCCCCGCAAACTTAAGCAAGACGGTTTCTGCAACGGTATATATAAAATAAATAAGCCATAGGCGTTTGGCGGTATCGGCTATCCTGGGGTGCAACTTACTGGCACCGGGGCCCGGGGCTTCGGCAGCAAAGAGCTGCATCCCGCCAATCCCGAGTAAAGGCAAAATGGCCACGGCAAGAACGATAATACCCATACCTCCTATCCACTGCGTGAGGCTACGCCAAAATAATACCCCTTTCGGCACGATCTCAATATCATTTAAAATAGTAGCTCCCGTGGTGGTGTACCCGGAGATGGTCTCGAAAAACGCATTGGTAAAACTCGATATTGTATCCGTAAAAATATAAGGCAATGTTCCTGACAATGCCATTATTATCCATCCAAAGGTTACTACAATATAACCTTCGCGCTTATTCATTTCTTTTTGGTGAGACCTGGTAAACACCATAGTGAGAAGGCCTACGACAACCACGGTAAGTCCGGAGTAAAACAGTTGCATAGTAACCCCGTCCTTATACAATAGACTCACTAAAGCCGATAACAACATAAAGCCGCCATTGCATAAAATGAGCAGGCCTAAGAAGTGAAAAATAATTTTAAAATTAAGCTTCATTTGTACAGGTGACTAGAAAAAAGACTCTACTTTTTTTATGGAGCGAAGCAAACAACAAACCACGATGCGATCTCCCGCTCTTATTTTAAAATCCCCTAAGGCAATAAGTCCTTCTTCATTACGTATAACGCCACCTATAATTGCCGAACGTGGGAAATTTAACTCTTTAATGATCTTATCACAGATCTTGGAAGTGGGTTTAACAACAAACTCCAAAATTTCTGCATTCATATTGTTGAGTTTGGTCATTGCTACAACCTCTCCTTTTCGAATATACCTAAAAATATTATTCGCAGCCAATAGCTTTTTATTTATTAAAGTATCTATCCCGATGGATTGGGAAAGTTCAAAATAGTCCATATTCTCTACCAGGGCAATGGTTTTTCTAACCCCCTTAGATTTTGCAACTAAACAGGACATGATATTCGTTTCGGAATCACCCGTAACCGAAATAAAGGCGTCCATATCCCCAATATTCTCTTCCTCCATCAAATCAACATTTCTGCCATCACCACTTATTATTAATGTGTTTGGCAACTCATCGGCGAGATCTAAAGCTCTATTCCTGTTTTTTTCAATAAGTTTAATGTTGAAGTTGTTCTTAGAAAGGTCTCTTGCAGTTTTTGCTCCAATCTTACCTCCGCCTAAGATCATTACATTTTTTACTGGGGTTTTAATTTTACCGGTAAGCTTACACAATTCTTCATCCCCCCCTTTGGACGTTATAAATATCACATGATCACCCTCCTTAAATATGGTATCACCTCTTGGAATAATGGTATATTGGGTGCCATAGCGCTGAATGGCAATTGGAACGAAATGAATTTCCGGAATTAATTTCGCGGCATCTTTAACAGATTTCCCAACAAATAAGGCGGTTCTGGACAGGTTTAAGCCCAACATGGTAAGGGCTCCCTCTTCAAACTCATAGGTTTCATCAAATGCTGATTGATTAAGTGTGAGTTCTATCTCAGAAGCCGCCAGCATCTCGGGAGAAATCAATTCATCAATTCCAAATTTTATAAATCCGAGTTCTTCTTTTTGGTCAATATATTCCGAATTAGAGATCCGGGCAATGGTCTTTTTTGCACCCAATTGCTTGGCCAAGACGCAGGTTGTAATATTGGTGGGTTCGGATGAAGTTACGGCAATGACCAAATCGGCATTGTGAACTTTCGCTTCCTTTAAGTTTGAGATTGAAGTAGCGTCACCCTTTATCACCTTAATATCCAAATGATTATCGGCGTAGGAAAGATTTTCCTTATCGGGTTCAATTAAAGTAATTTCCTGGGATTCGTAAGATAATAGTTTTGCAAATGAAATCCAACTTCACCAGCACCGGCAATTATAATCTTCATTAGTATGATTCGTTATAAAGATGAGCAAATATAATTTATTTTTAGGGAATTGTAGCTGAATTCCATTTCTTTGCATCAAATTTTAAAACTAAATTAATATTGTCTCCATCAATTAATGTCTACGAAGGTAAATCCATATAAAGATAGTGATCTTAGCAAAAAAGAGCAGGTCAAAAAAATGTTTAACACGATTTCTAAAGAATATGACGGCCTTAACAGGGTAATTTCATTTGGAATTGATGTGAAATGGCGAAAAAAGGTAGTCGGCATTGTAGCGAAGGAAAATCCGGATTTGGTTCTTGACATTGCAACAGGGACGGGAGATCTGGCCATTAATTTGACAAAAACAGGAGCTTCAAGAATTATCGGGTTAGATATAAGTGAAGGCATGTTGGACGTAGGGCGGATCAAAATCGCTAAAAAACAACTCGATAATACCATCGAAATGGTTTTAGGAGATTCGGAAAACCTGTCCTTTAATGATAACACCTTTGATGCAATAACAGTAGCTTTTGGAGTGCGTAATTTTGAACATTTGGAAAAGGGGCTTTCAGAAATTTTGAGGGTATTAAAACCCAAAGGGATATTTGTTATTTTAGAAACATCGGTTCCCACAAAAACACCTTTTAGGCAGGGCTATAAGTTTTATACTAAAAGCATTTTACCCATTATTGGCAAGTTGTTTTCAAAGGATAAAGTGGCATATTTTTATTTATCCGAGTCGGCATCGGTTTTTCCATATGGAGAGGCCCTTAACAATATTTTACTTAAAATTGGGTTTATTAATGCGGAAGCTTTACCTCAAACATTTGGTGTAGCTACAATATATAAAGCCTTTAAGGAGTAGTATGAAAAAAATAATTTTTGTTTTATCCTTTTTTATTATAGCTCATAATGCTTCGGCACAGTTATTTAGTAAAGAAAAGATCCCAAACAACGAGAATTTTGATAAAGGCTTTTTATCCTGGGGTTATTTTCTGGGCTTTAATAGCTACGATTTTAATTTTGATTACAATGAGGACCTGGCCGATATACAATTATTGAAATCTGTTGGATTTAATGTGGGTTTAATTGGGAACCTGCGAATAAATGAGCATTTGGATTTAAGATTTGAACCGGGTTTATCCATAACAAAACGAGAGCTCAATTATAATCCAAGCTATTTTCAGGGCATGGGCTTTAACGATAACGATTTGTTGCGTGAAGTCCGTTCGACTTACATCCATTTACCATTGTTATTAAAAATATCGACCAAACGTGTAAATAATATAAAACCTTTTATTGTTGGAGGATTTTCCATAGCCTTGAACTTGTCCAGCAACGAGGAGAATCCCGACGATAACAGTGTCGGGCAATTTAGAACAAAGAGGAATGTTTTCTTTTATGAGCTTGGATTTGGTATTGACCTTTACCTGTTTTGGTTTAAGTTCACGCCTTCAATACGTGGGGTTTTTGCCATAAATGACGAATTGGTAAGAGATTCCGACCCTAACAGTCCCTGGACAAGCAACGTACATTCAATGAAAACAAGAACCTTATTTATTAATTTTACATTTCAGTAGAGCGCTTTTTAAACTCACTTAGCAGAATAGCTGCTGCATTTGCCACATTTAAACTTTCTGTCGCCTGTAAATCTCCAAATCTGGGAATTGAAATTTCGTGTGATATTTGTGCCTTGACATTTTTTGAGATACCATTTGCCTCATTGCCCAATACTAATATTCCGGAATTTGCCACGTCCATATGATAAACATTATCTCCATCCATAAATGCCCCATATGTTTCTATCTCCCGTTTTGAAGTTAACAGTTCCTCAAGATGCAAATAAGATATATTTACCCTGGTAATAGAACCCATCGAAGCTTGTACGACTTTAGGGTTATAACAGTCTACGGTTTCTGTATTACAAACCAGGTCCTTAATACCAAACCAATCGCATAATCTAATTATAGTTCCCAAATTTCCGGGATCCCTTACATTATCTAATGCCACAACGAGATTATTATAATCTATGGCTTTTGTTTCAGGGATTTTAAACACCGCCAGCGCTGTATTTGGTGTTTTTAAAAAACTTATTTTTTTTAATTCTTTGGCGCTTACCTTAGTTTGAAGGACATCCGTAACCTTAAAATCCAACGTAGTTGTATATAACTGATGTAATTGAAAATTAGAATTTAACAGCTCTGTAATGGTCTTTTTCCCTTCGGAAACGAAAAGTTGGTGTTGAAATCTATATTTTTTTTGCTTTAATCGCGTTATAAAGGTTATTTGGTTTTTACTTAACATCCAGTCCGTTTTTATGGATCAATATTATTATATAAAGAAAGTGAAAAAAAGTATGAAAAAGGAGGCTTAAGTCCTAATAAATTAAATGTTTTATTTCTGCGGAAATAATGTATTTTTGAGCATTAAACAGGCATTTAACTTTCATTAATCAAGTATGGTTTTAAAGGGATAACGTTAAAACTTTTTTTGGATTAATTTTTGATTCGTTTAATTTTTTGTTTGTGAATATTTTAAATTTGAATTAACAGATATAATTATCTCTTTATACTTGAAACAATCTTTGGTAAAAATATCACTATTTATATTGATTACATGCTGTATTGCTTCTTGTAATGTCGTAAAAAGAGTTGGGGAAAATGAACATTTATTGACACAAACGTCGATTGATGTTAACGATAAGAATACCAACGATGAAGTTATTAGCAATCTTATTATTCAAAAACCTAATAGTAAATTATTGGGTTTTCCATTGCGATTGCATATTTATAATCTGGCTCGTGAAAACAAAGACTCCCTCTTTAATGTATGGCTTAATAAAAACCCCAAACGAAAGGAACGTCTCATTAAGAAGTTATCCAAAAAACAATTAGACCGGTTGGCAGAATCTTCTAAAGGATTCAATAATTGGCTAAAAAAGACTGGTGAAGCTCCGGTAATTGTCGATACGGTAAAAACCGCAAAATCTAAAAATAATTTAGAAGGATATTACTTTGCGAATGGCTGGTTTGATCGTGAGGTAAATTTCGATATTATAAGAAACAAAAATCAACGTGCGACAATAAATTACATTGTAAATACGGGTCAACCTTATATTTTAGACTCAATTACCGCAAAAATAGCTTCCCCGATAATTGATTCGTTATATCATCTCACCAACAAAAATGCTTTTATAAAAACAGGGAATCAATATCGATTAAACGATTTTACAAACGAAAGGGAAAGGTTAGCCAATGCCTTCAGAAATTCGGGTGTATATCATTTTACCCAGGATTATATACGTTTTGAACACGATACGATTGGAACCGGTAAAAAAGTAAATAATAACATTCT
>PVMK01118759.1_pt1 | contig 18241 bp, 15 predicted proteins | sample 1853481 | NCBI WGS metagenome assembly PVMK01 (sample SAMN08533507, study PRJNA380276) | Marine sediment metagenome, whole genome shotgun sequencing project. | reverse complement strand
GTAAACCTGGCCAACGGGGCGAAGCCGTGCCTCAACCGATGCCTGGTACTCAGCAGAATCCGTGGTATACAAACCCTGCGTCAAATCCGACATTTTCATAGCAAGTACCAGGACGGCCACAGCGAAAATGGCGAGGATGCCAATCACAAGGGAATACATGTCAAAAAACTTCTGGTCGCGCTTCAAGGTGGTGCTCCGGAAAATTGATTATCAGACGGCCCGGCCGGCTCGCCGCGCATTATATATCAGGAGAATCCATCTGCTGCACTCTATTCGAGCTGCAGTGTGAGCCATCCGTCACCGTCGCTGAAGGTCAGGCTGCGAATTTCGTCCCCTGTGGCTACATTGACATGGTTAATTTGGCCTGGAAAAACGTCGTTCAGAATAGTGTCGCTGACGGCGATCTCGGCGGGCAGGTCGCCGGCGTATTGTTGGTACACGAGTACAAAATCACCATCGAGTTCCGCGCCTATCAGCTCCAGCGGCAGTCGCGGGCCGATTTTGCCATCGACAATCGGCGCAATACTGAATTGTTCTTCTACATAGAGAGCCAGTCGGGCGCGGCCAGCCAGTTGATCCAGCGTCAGTTGCCGTTCGCCGCTCAGAACCACCATGCCGAGCTCCGCATCATGAATATGCAGGCGGTGAATGATTTCAATGATACCGGTGTTGGCGTTGGTCTTTATTGTCGACAAACTGCCCGGCATACGGTGCGCAAACGCGAACGCCGTGACGAAGATCGTCACGGCGCACGCAGAAACAGCAAGCCTGCGAAAAAACGCCTGTTTAGTTATTGCCACTGGCAGGCTCAAGCGGCACATTTGCCGAGTCGCTGGTACCACTTTTAGCTTCACGCAAAGTCCTGAGCATGTCGGACATCAGGTCGCGGGTTTCATCTTCCTGCTTGTAAAGCTCAATGCGGGATTTGTCGATTCGGCCCGGGTAGTGGTTATTCGAGAAATCAGCGTCTGCCGTTTCCCGCCTTGGATCAACCTCGATGGACACAATCGGCTCATCACGAATCAACATCTTGGTCACGGCCAGGCTGTTACGCCGCCAGATTTCCGCAGGAATCATCATGAATTCCACACTGCCATCCGCATTCGTGATGTTGAGCGGCAACGGAGATACAAGTCCGCCGATGTTGCTGAAGTCTATGAAGTAAACGTAATCGTTATCGGCAGCAGCACGTTGCAGCGCGGCAAGCTCCCAGTCCTCAAGTCCATCGAGGAGAGTTGTGTAAATATTGCGATCAGCGTTGCTTGCTGTGAACTCGTCGTTCTCATTGTAGAAGTCGCCGAGTTCCGGGAAGCGCTCGAGTCGCGTGGTGCGGCCTTCTTCCCGATTACGAATCTGTCCTAATGTTTCCGGAACTTCGTCTGCATGTTCCTGACGTTTCAGCTCAAACTCAATATCGGGATTCGCGGTTGATACTTTGTATTCGCGCACATCAGTGATGGCGATATCGACGTGGTCGGTGGAGTAATACCAGCCTCGCCAGAACCAATCGAGATCCACGCCCGAGGCGTCTTCGAGTGTGCGAAACAGGTCCGAAGGCGTTGGTCGTTTGAACTTCCAACGCTGTGCGTATTCGCGAAAGGCAAAATCGAACAGTTCGCGACCCAGTATGGTTTCACGCAGCACGACGAGCGAGGCGGCTGGTTTGGTATAGCCGTTCGGCCCGAATTGCAGAATCGAATCCGATTGCGTCATGATCGGCACCTGATTCTCGCTGGTCATGTACTCGGCGACGTATTCGAGGATGCTGTAGCTATCACGGTGATTGTGAAAATCCTCTTCCCATTCAAGCTCGGCCAGGTACTGCAGGAATGAGTTGATGCCCTCATCCATCCAGGTCCATTGGCGCTCATCGGAATTGACCGTCATCGGGAAGTAAATGTGGCCGATTTCATGAATGATTACGCCAACCAAACCGTGCTTGGCCCGTCGGGAATACGTGTTGGCAGGTTTTTCGCCAGCATCCGCGTCATCTTCATCAGGTTCAAAAGGCTCGGGACGGCGGCCGTTAAAAGTGATCATCGGGTATTCCATGCCACCTCTTTCCCACGCGTTCACTGATTGTGCCGTGGGATAGGGATACGGGAACGAAAACCGCGAGTACACATCCAGCGTGTGCACAACAGAGTGCGTTGAGTACTGCGACCAAAGCGGCTCCGCCTCATTGGGATAGAAAGACATCGCCAGGACTTCAGGCTGTTGCGTATCGTCCTGTTTGTGAATCATCCCGTCCCAGATGAACTTGCGTGAGCTGGCCCAGGCGAAGTCGCGTACATTGTCTGCTTTGAAAACCCAGGTCTTCGTGTCGGACGTACCCTCGGCCTCATTCGCCAGCGCCTCTTCAGGCGTGACGATAAACACGGGCTTGTCAGCGTCGCGTGCCTGACTCAGGCGATTGCGTTGCTCAGCGGTAAGAACACTGGACGCGTTCTGCAATTCGCCAGTGGCAGAGACGATGTGATCCGCGGGTACGGTTATCTCAACTTCATAGTTACCGAATTCAAGCGTGAACTCGCCGCGACCCAGGAATTGTTTGTGTTGCCAGCCGGCATAATCAGTGTAGGCGGCCAGGCGCGGAAACCATTGCGCGAGGAAATAAATATAGGTGTCGTTTTCTGGAAAGTGGTCATAGCCTCCACGTCCACCGATGATGGATTGCTCGATAATATTGAAAGACCAGTCGATGGAAAATGTCGTGCGATCGCCGCTGGCGAGCGCTTGTGGCAGGTCGATTCGCATCATGGTGTTGACGATGGTGTATTTAAGATCACGCTCGCGACCGTCGACTACCCGTTCAATATTGAAGCCATGCGCAACATCGGAATATCGTTGCTCCCTGGCAAGTGTGCTGTAGCTTAGTTGATCCTGGCCTTCTTCCTCTCCAGCTGTCTGGGTCAGGCGCTCGATCGATCCTTTTGCAAATCGATTCTGGTCCAGTTGTATCCAGATATAGCGCAATGTGTCCGGCGAGTTATTCGTATAACGAATACTTTGCGATGCCGTGATGCTGCGGTTTTCTTCATCCAACGTTACCTTGATGCTGTGATCAGCGCGCTGTTGCCAGTACTGCGTGCCAGGTGCACCTGATGCGGTTCGATAAACATTAGGTGTTGGCAGATCAACATCAAGCTGGCGGAAGGCATCGTAGTGATCGCTCTTGGTTTGCCGTATGGCATCGGCGAACGCGATATCGACCAGCAGGAGCGCCGCTGTGAGCAGCAAAAACTGTAAGCGCATGGCAGGTTCTCTCATATCAGGGTTTGGTGGACGGGCCGTAATGTAACACCTCGGGATATGCGGCAAATAAAGCGTTACGGCTGATGCAATGGTTGATCGATTGGGACTGAATATTGCGGCAAATGGCAATTGCATTGACCACTCCCCGGTGAGAAAGTTGCTGATCGCTCACAGGGGAAGCAGATGTCACCAACGAAACAACTAATTCTGGCCGTATCACTTGCTGTGTTGTTTTTTGCAGGCTGCAGCGATGGGTCAAAACAGGCTGCGGAACCCGCAGATTCAGCGGCCTCCGGCGTCGCACCAGCTGACCTGGTATTGCGCGGCGGCAAGGTTGCGACGGTTGATCCGGCGCTGGGCAATACTGAGGCGATAGCCGTTACCGGTTACCAGGTAACTGCTGTTGGCAGCAACGACGAGATTTCCGCCTATATTGGTCCCGAAACCGAGGTCATTGAACTGAACGGGCGCTTCGCCATGCCCGGGTTTATCGAAGGCCACGGCCATTACATGGGACTCGGTCGCGCCAAGCAGATCCTCGACCTCAATGACGTCGCGAACTGGGAAGAAGTTGTGACGATGGTGTCGAGCGCTGTGGACAAGGCGCAGCCTGGTGAGTGGATTTTCGGCCGCGGCTGGCACCAGGATAAATGGGACAGCCTGCCCGACGACGCCGTTGATGGCGTGCCGCGCAATGACACCCTGAGCGCAGTTTCGCCGGATAACCCCGTTTCCCTGGGGCACGCCAGTGGTCACGCGGCTTTCTTCAATAAAGCTGCCCTCGAAGCTGCGGGAATTACCGTTGAAACCGAGGACCCGGCAGGCGGCACGATCGTTCGCGCACCCGATGGCCGTGCGACGGGCCTGATGCGGGAAACGGCACAGAGGTTGTTGAACGAAGCGATCGGTATTTATGAAGGACGGTTAACACCGGAACAGATGGAGCAAATTGATCGCGAGCGCGTAATGCTCGCGGCTGACGAAGCACTCGCTCACGGCGTAACTTCGTTCCAGGATGCAGGTTCTTCGTTCGAAACGATTGATTTTTTCAAGAAGCTAGAGGAAGAGGGCAATCTCCCCATCAGGTTGTACGTCATGGTGCGGCGAGCATCAAACGAGCTGATGGCCGAAGCCCTGCCGCAGTACAAAATGTTGCCCGAAGGCAATGACTTCCTGACCGTCCGTTCAATCAAAAGACAGATCGACGGCGCCCTCGGTGCGCACGGCGCCTGGTTACTTGAACCCTACGTTGATCTGCCAGAAACGGCCGGGCTGGTACTTGAGGAGCCGGATGACATCGAGCGCACGGCAGAGCTTGCCGTTGAGCACGGCTTCCAGCTAAACACTCATGCAATCGGTGATCGTGGCGTGCGTGAGACGCTGGATATCTACGAACGTGCCTGGAAAACGATGGAAGTTGATGGCAAGCCATTGCGATGGCGTATCGAGCATGCCCAGCACATCGACCCACTCGATGTACCAAGATTTGGCAGTCTCGGCGTCATTCCCGCGGTGCAAGCGATACATGGTACTTCTGATGGTCCCTGGATACCGAGCCGGCTCGGTGATGAACGAGCAAAAAGCACGTCGCAACCATGGCGCGATCTGATTAATACGGGCGCATTAATCACCAATGGTACGGACGTACCGGTGGAGCGAATCAATGCAATTGCTTCTTATTATTCGTCTGTCTCACGGATGATGATCAACGGAGAAAAATTCTATCCTGAACAAGCGTTGACTCGCGAAGAGGGGCTGGCCGCATACACCCTGAACAACGCGATTGCCGCATTCGAAGAAGACATCAAAGGGTCACTGACACCCGGCAAGTACGCTGACATTGTCGTATTGTCGCAGGACCTCCTGACGGTCGATGAGGAAGCAATTCCGGACACGACAGTCGACATTACGATCGTTGGCGGGAAAGTTAAGTACACTCGCGCTGGCGGCAGCAAACACTAATTTCCAGGAAAAAGAACAATGACAGATTTCGACGACATCGTTGCGGAACTAAAACAAAAGCGGGATGAACTGCGAGTGCAGATGCACCTTGCTTCTAAAGAGGTTCAGGAAGAGTGGACTGAACTGGAAGGCAAGATGGAGCACTTCACCAGCAAAGCGAGTCTCGGCGAAACTGGCGAGGGCGTCGGCAAAGCGCTGGGCCAGCTCGGACACGAATTGAAGCTGGGATACGAACGCATCCGGGATGCGATCAAGGATTAATTTTGCCGCAACGCTGTTTCCAGTTTCTTCAACGATACGATGCACGTGTAGTGCATCTTGATAGAGTGCTGCCTCCCGAAGGCATTAGGTTTTTTGCAGGCGATTGTTTTTGATGTGCATGCAGGAGGCGCTCGATAGATGATGGCTAGCTTGAAAGTGGTGTTGCATCATCTCCCGGAGGTTGGTAGCCAAACTCGGCCAAGAATCGGCCAGCCTCTTTGAACTTCTCTATCGGTGTCGCTCGATCGACACCATGGCCCTCAACAATCCGGTTGGCCATATTGAAAAAGCTACAAATAAAGACTATGTCCGACAATGCCAGTTCGTCCCAGCCCGCCGCGAAAACTGCGTCGGCATCTGACTGGGTCATTCGGTACGGCGTCTCAGTTAATTTCCTGACGTATCTCAAAACCGGCCTCAGTCGGTCGTCGACCCGTTCAAACTCAGGGTCCTGAGCCAGCGCGTGACACCGTAGTTGAATTCCGGCAGCGTCCAACTCGCTGAAGAGTGCGCAAGAGCATTTGTCGTTAGCTGGCTGAGTCAGGAGCGAAATGAATACGATGACCGTTATCCAGGTAGCTCATGTTGCTGCAATTACCGTTGACGGAAGTTTCATTCGCTGACATCTGTTCGGTCAGCTTCCGCCGTGCTCTGCTGCTTCTCTGTTACAGCAGAATTCAGACCACGCCCTGTGCCGCCATCGCGTTGGCTACCTTGACAAAACCAGCAATATTGGCGCCCTTAACGTAATTTAGATATTTTGCTTCACCGTCAACTGTTCCGTATTGAGCACACCGATCATGAATCTTTTGCATGATCTCGCGAAGGAGTCGCTGTAATTCGTCTTCGCTCCAGGTGATTCTTGCTGAATTCTGGCTCATTTCCAGCCCGGATACTGCTACACCGCCCGCATTGGCTGCTTTACCCGGTGCAAAAAGGATTCGGGCCTCCACGATGTGCTCCATGGCCTCGGCACTGGTGGGCATATTCGCGCCTTCGGCTATGCCACGAAGCCCGTTACCGATGAGCGTTCTCGCGTCGTGAATTTCGAGTTCATTCTGTGTTGCGCAGGGAAAGGCAAAATCACAGGGGACAACCCAGGGCCTGGATTGGTCGCCGTGAAATTCTGCACCAAACTTGTCGGCGTACTCAGATATTTGCCCACGATGGCCTGTTTTTAATTCCTTGATGAACGCAAGTTTTTCTTCGTCTATGCCGTCCTTGTCGTAAATGAAACCCGAAGAATCACTTGCAGTGACCGGTTTGCCATTCAAATGCAGGATTTTTTCAATTGCGTGCTGCGCGACATTTCCGGAGCCGGATACAACACAGGTTGCGCCCTCAAGATCCTGACCAATGCGATCCAGCATCGACTCCATGAAATATACAGCTCCGTATCCAGTCGCCTCGGTGCGAATAGGACTGCCACCGAATTCCATGCCTTTTCCCGTCAAAACACCAACGAAGCGATTTGTTATCCTCTTGAACTGACCGAACATGTAGCCTATTTCTCTGCCGCTCACGCCAATGTCGCCTGCCGGTATATCCACATCTTCGCCAACGTGACGGTACAGTTCGTTCATAAACGCCTGGCAAAAACGCATGACCTCGTATTCGCTCTTACCTTTCGGATTGAAGTTGGATCCGCCTTTGCCACCGCCCATGGGCAGGCCGGTTAGAGCATTCTTGAAAGTTTGCTCGAAGGCGAGGAACTTTAGGACGCTTTGATTGACGGATGGATGAAAGCGGAGGCCACCCTTGAATGGCCCAATCGCGTTATTGTGCTGCACCCGATAACCACGATTGACGCGAATATGACCTTCATCGTCCTGCCAGGTCACTCTGAACGAGATCACACGTTCGGGCTCGGCAATGCGCTCCAGCAATTGCAGTTCATTGTAGTAAGGATTTTGTTCGATATATGGTAATACATCCGTTGCAACCTCCTTTACAGCCTGCAGAAACTCTGGCTGACCAGGATTACGTTTTGCAACGCCAGAGACGAACTTGTTAAGATTTGGAACCTTTTCTCGGGACATGGGTGCGGTATCCTTTTGCGCCACTTTCGTTTTCACTATAAATCAAAACTAGCAGACAAGCGTAGAGACTCCGGTTCCACACCTCAATCCACGACAATTTCTCTGCACGAGCCCTCACCTGGGTAGACACGATGGTTGGCGCCAGGGCTGGCGTAGCCGTTAATCAGGACGCGGCGATAATGCTGTGATGTGTTTTCGAAACTTGCATGCGCTGTGTAGGGACCGAAAAAAAGCGTATCACACGGCTGTGCCGCAATGCTGACTGCGTCCTCGTCATGAAACTGCGGCGGTGTGCGCGGCGTGTATTCCGGATCGTCGTACTCATGTGCGCCAAAATCGACACGGCCCCACCGGGAGCTGCCGGGTATGAATAACAGCGGCCCGCTGTCGGCTGTCATTTCATCGAGGACGATCAGGGTTTGCACGAAGCTACCCCTGCCGTTGATATCGTCCCAGGTTCCAGGACCTTTGTCCCGGTGCTGAATGTCCTGGTGCCAGCCAAATACCACGCCGTCGTTAGGGCGTTTGAAATGAGCCTGGCTCAGTAATTGTTCCAGCACGTCGCTGCCCAGCAATTGAGAGCACGGCAGCGTAAGACGGCGGTCCGCGCCAATCTGCAGCAAGTAGGGTTGTGACCCTCCCGCCCAGACAACCCGCTTGATGACTTTCTGCCGGTCTTTTTCACCAAGCACGAAGTGCGAGCCTTGATGAAGCCCGGTTACTTGCAGGTCCGCAGCCATTCGTTCAAGGTCGTCAAAACAGGACCTGATCTTTGCCACTTCATCCGCGTTGAATAACGCTTTAGCTGTGATCCAGCCAGTCGCGAAGAATTCATCGATTTGTTGGGCGCTCAAACGCAGTTCGGATAGGGTATTAGTCACTCTCGTGTTGTCCATTAATTCAGTATTTCTGTCAATAGTTATGTGCAGCAAAGAGCCACAATCGTGAATCATTCCAGAAGGCTTCACTGGCCGGAAAAAATATGCAGCATTACGGCGACTGCAATGGTCATACGTTCGAAGCAAACGGGGAGTAATAATATGGTCAGAATTTCATTCCTGTCGGGACTTTTGACAGTCTTGTTGTTGGCGCCGCACGCTCTGATGGCTGAGCACTGGGCCAGTGAGGCGATTCCGTTTAACAAGAGCGCTGGTTGCATGGAAGGACCATTGGCAGAATTTGGTCAATACATTGGTAACTGGAAGATAGATGATGAGGAGTTGCAAGACGATGGTGTGACCTGGAAAGCGGGGGCCGGCGCCCGGTGGGACTTCGTATGTCTGGGCAACGGCACGGCCATTCAGGACTTCTGGATGCCAAATGATGGCGGCGTTGGTACGAATCTGCGCACTTATAATAAAGAGTCAGAATCCTGGGATATCGCGTGGTCTGTTACCGGCATGTCCGGCTTCGCGCACATCCAGGCCAGGCAGGAGGAAGATGGCAACATCGTAATGATGTACAAATCGCCGCTACCCAATCCACCGCGGCGCATAACTTTTTTCGCAGCAGAGGAGAACGCCTGGAAATGGAAACTGGAAATGTCCTTTGATGATGGAGAGACCTGGACAGAGGTTTATCGAATCAGGGCGACACGCATTTAATCCGCTTTTATTCTGGCAGGGCCTGGTATTGGGTTAGACTGAAAAACCGATAAGGCAATCCTGGAGCACGTCCAGCAATGTGGAAACATCGATCCATCCGGCATTTTTTTTGGCCTACGTGTGTTCTTACGGGCCTCGTTCTTGCGGGTTGCTCGACGACGACATCACAGAGTTTCAACGTCGTAAAGGATTCAGCGGTTGAAAAGAGCTATATCGCTACCGATGCAAATTTTGGTAAGTATCGCCAGTTGCTCAGTAAAGACATGGGCATTCACTTCCCGACGAACGCGCCGCATAGTGAAGAGGAAGTTCTTAGAATCCGGCAGATATTTCGCACTGCATTTTTAGCCGAACTGGATGGTTACGCCATTGTCACAGAGCCCGGACCGAATACGCTGGCCGTCGAAGCATCGCTGATTGACATGCGCTTTGGCACTGCGGCGGATGTGCCGGACCTGCGCGGTAATCTGAGTCAGCTGGCCCAGCCCGGACAACTGTTGTTCCTGATGGAATTGCGGGATTCCGAAACGGATCGCGTACTCGGGCGTGCAGCCGATAGCTCGGGCGACCCGCCGCAATTTGCCACGCCGGAGACTAACGCGACCGATTGGGAAGGCGTTGAGTTGGCTGCCCGTCGTTGGGCAGGATTATTCAGGCAGTTTCTGGACAAAAACCTTAACAAATAGTCCCGCCTTCACTATTGCGCAAGGATAAAATGGTCCGCAGATGATCCGCATAGTCACGATTCGCATAATTCTGTTCCTGTCTGTCGTTGCTGGCCTTGGCGCCTGTGAGAAGAAACCAACACAGTTGCGGCTGGCAACTCCGGCGCTGAGTGTCGATCAGGAGATTGCTCGGGATTTTTCAGAGTTGCTTGTTAGCGAGTCGAACATTCGTATTGAATTGACGGGTTCGCCGGTGTCGGATGAGGCCGCGCTCGACGCCTTGCTTGCCGAAGAAGTCGATATCGCGCTGGTCTCCAACAACATGCCATTTCGTTCCGGAATCACAACCGTCATGCCGTTGTACCCGACTGTTTTGCATATTGGTTACCGTATAGGTCGGGACACTTCCAGCGGTGTTGAGCTGTTGCGCGGGGCATCGATTTTCGCCGGGGCGCCCGGATCGGCGTCACGATTAATGTTTGAAACAGTGATAACGCGCCTGGAGCTTACTGCGGATGATTTTTCCTACATTGATAGTCCGGAGCAGGCTCTGGATGTCTTTGTCGTGTTCGCGCCAATCTCGCCAGGTCGCATCGAGGAGTTTCCTGGATTCAGACTTTTGTCCCTGGGAAAGCCCGGTGATGTAGGGCACGGTTCGAATGTCGACGCGATGACATTACTAAACCCGCAGCTGGAGGCCTTCATCATTCCAGTCGGTACCTATGGTGATGCGACGCCGGAACCGATATTGACAGTTGCGGTTGATATGTTGCTGGTGGCGAGGGCGAATCTGGATGAGACAGTTGTTTATGATTTTGTGCATGAGTTACTGCGATTGCGGCCGGCACTAGCTGCGCTCAGGCCGGGCTTGTTTCGCACGGTTTCGGATAAGATTGCTTCCAGCAATTCGACTTTTATTCTGCACCAGGGATTACTTGCGTATACAGAACGGGATGCACCGACAGTATACGAACGATATTCCGGGATCGCCGAAGTTGCCGTTACTGTACTCATTGGTCTGATGAGCGCCACGTTCGCTGGCGTGCGGATCTTCCGTATGCGACGAAAGAATCGTATCGACGTTTTTTACACCGACGCCATTGCTATCCGTCACTCAATCGCTGATACCTCGACGCTTGATGAGCGAACTGCAGCAGTGCAGAAAATCAAGGCCTTGCAAGCAAAAGCATTCGAAATGCTGGTCGATGAACAGCTGGCAGCTGATGAAAGCTTCCGCATCTTTATTTCGTTAGCGAATGACGTGCTACAGGAGATAGGTGCGTCCAACCCGGCTGGTAGCTGACCGGCTGCCTGCCGGATCGGTCACTGAGTTTGCGCTGCCGGGTTATTTGCGAAAATAAAATTTTTCAACAGATCCAGGCAAAAATCCGGCGCTTCCAGCGGCACCATGTGTCCGCTTTCAGGTATGACGTGAACTTCAGGATCAGCAAGGTGATCAACGAGTTCCTGCGTTACTTTGTGCGGCGCCATTCGATCCTGCCCGCCCAGAATGACCTGAACAGGCCCGCTAATTTTTGCGGCTGCAATCTTTCCGTTCTGATAGGTATCGCATGCCTTTAAGTCCGTCGCCAGTTCGTCGGACCCATTGCTCCACATATTCTCCTGGTGAACATGACCGGCCGGGTCGAAACTCCACGATGTCATCATCGCAATGGCAGCTTCCGGATTGTTTTCGGCAGTGTCGATTAATGCCGGATTGACCGGCGTAGCGAGGCCGCTGGCTATAAGAGAAACACTGCGTAGTTTCTGCGGATAACGCGTGGCGAATTCGAGCGCGACCAGGCTACCTTGTGAGTGGGCAACCAGCGATATGTCGTTAATGTCCAGCGCTGCAACTACGTCATTCAACCAGTCTGCGATCGACTCAATAGATTTGAGTGCGGGACCCGCGGAATTGCTGTGCCCAGGCAGATCAGGGACAAGTACAGCGTAGTCGCACGATGCGAAGAAGTGCGCATGCGAGTCCCAAAACGTATGGTCAAGCCCGCTGCCGTGCAGAAAAATAATCACCGGCTTTTCAATTGCAAACGGTTTGCTACCGGTGCCGGCGAAAACTTTTTTGCCGTTCACCAGGAAATCCATGGTCAGTCGTCTGCCGTTACTTTTGCTGCGCGGGCGTGGAATTCACCATCCAGGGTTCAGACCTGATCCAGCGCCTTGCCAAGTGCGTCGATGAGGTCTTCTACATCTTCAAGTCCTGCCGACAAACGTACCAGTCCGTCAATGATGCCAACGCGTGCGCGCTCAGCTTCTTCGACGTCAGCATGCGTCATCGTTACCGGATGCGTGATAAGCGATTCAACTGAACCAAGATTCTCGGCGAGGCTCCACACTTCGACGGCGTCCATAAGCTTCTTGCCTGCTACGAGGCCGCCCTTTACTTCGAACCAGAGCATCGCGCCGTAGCCGCTTGCCTGTCGTTTGGCCAGCTCGTGCTGGGAAAACGATTCCAGCCCCGGGTAACAGACTTGCTCAACTTTCGGATGCGCTTCAAGGAACTGAGCGATGGCCATGGCATTGGCGGATTGCTGATCCATCCGCAAAGACAATGTCTTGCATCCCTGTAAGGTTAGCCAGGCAACCTGCGGCGACATGATGCTGCCGGTGCTGTTTTGAATGAAGCGCACCGCGTCACCAAGTTCAGTAGTAGCGCTTATTACGGCTCCGCCCACGGTCGCATTGTGTCCGTCCATGTACTTGGTTGTGCTGTGAATCGACAGGTCGGCGCCCATCTCAAGGGGTCGCTGAAAGTACGGCGTCAGGAAAGTATTATCAACGGCGTGCACAGCGCCGGCTTTTTTCGCTATCGCCGAGATAGCAGCAATGTCCGAGCATTTCATCGTCGGGTTGGCCGGCGTTTCGGTCAGGAACAATTTCGTGTTGTCACGAACTGCCGCCGCTACTGCTTCCGGATCGGAACCGTCTGCAAACGTAAATTCCACACCAAAACGACTCAGCACCTTGGTGCACAACCTGTAGGTGCCGCCATAGGCAACATCGGAAATGATTGCATGATCGCCGGCGTTCAGGAACGCAAGCATGACTCCCTGCACGGCCGCCATGCCGGTGCCAAAGCAGGAGCAGTCAACACCACCTTCCAGGTCGGCGAGTTTCAATTCAAGTGCCCGGACTGTCGGATTGCCGGAACGGGAATAGGTATATCCCTTCGTCATGTACTCATCAACGGATGGCTGAACGTAGGTCGTGGTCTGGTATATCGGTGTCAGAATCGATCCGGTAAGCGGATCCGGTGTGACGCCTGCATGTATCTGCCTGGTGCTGAAACCCATTGCTGTTAGTCCTTTACGAATTCAGACAGTCAAACTGTCGTTGCGGGGACGCCGATGATACACGCAACGCGGATCGTCAGGGAACCGCGAACTAACGTAGCGCAAGAAAAGTACTATGATTAATTACGTTACACACACAGGTCAGGTCAGTATTGCCTAAAATTGAACCACGAGATGAAACGGTAGTTTCGGAACAGCATGGCCACAATTTACACTGTGCAGGATGGCGAATGATCAACCTCCGTTATAACCAGTAAGGGCGTCAGAAACCATGCATGACACAAGATCAATACGTGAACTGATTGCCTGTCAAAAACCGGGCTGGTCTCTCGAGCAGCGTTTCTACACGGATCCGGAAATCTACCAGCTCGAGCTTGACTGCATTGTCATGCGGAACTGGACCTTTGCCGGGCATCAGTCGCAGCTGCCGGAAGCTGGTGATTTCAAGGTTTTCAATATTGCCAATGAGTCGGCGATCATTGTCAGAAGCCAAAGTGGCGAGATCAAGGCTTTTGCAAACGTGTGTCGTCACCGCGGATCGCGCGTTTGTCTCGAAGAATCCGGTCACACGCGGAAGTTTGAATGTCCTTATCACGGTTGGATCTATGACACGGACGGTAAATTGCTGGCCGCCCGGAATATGCCGGATGGTTTCGACAAGGCCGATTACAGCCTGCACGATGTCTCGGTCGAGGTCCTACATGGACTGATCTTCATTAGTTTCTGCAGTGATCCACCATCCCTGAAGGGTGCGCAGCGTGATCTCGCCGAACCGATGGCGATGTTCGACTTCGAAAACCTGAAAGTTGCCGCGCAGAAAACCTACCCTATCGCCGCAAACTGGAAGCTGGCCGTGGAGAACTACCAGGAGTGTTATCACTGCGCCACCTCTCACCCTGAATACGCAAAGATGCACACGCTGATGCTCGATCGGAATAAGCGCGAGCGCGTACAGGGGCATATGCACGAGAAAATGACAGCATGTGGCCTGAAGGATATTTATCACGATTTCCTGGATACCGCGGCAAGATCCGGCGAGCAGGGTTACGGCTACAGCAGAACTGCCTTGTTCGACGGTTACAAGACTGGCAGCGAAGATGGTGAGCCGCTGGCGCCATTGCTTGGCGATCTGACCGACTATGATTGTGGTGCTTCTGATTTCACCGTGGGGCACTGTTCTTTTATGCTCGCCTACAGCGACCATGTTGTGGCGTACGTTTTTACGCCAGTCGATCACGTACATTGTCTGTGTGAAATCTACTGGATGGTTCGGGGCGATGCCCTCGAGGGCAAAGATTACGATCGTGAAAAACTAATGTGGTTGTGGGACGTAACAACCTGCGCGGACGAAAAAATAATCGTCGACAATTGGAAGGGTGTTAAGTCGCGCTATTACCAGCCAGGTCCGTTCTCGGGTATGGAAAGAGCGGAGCAGGTTTATATAGATTGGATTTTGCAGGAACTAAGGCGCTCACCGCAGGCGCAATTGCAGGGGTAGTTCCGGCAGACACAAAACAACGTAACTAGTTGTTTTTACATTGAATTATTGGGATATACTGTATCTAATACAGGTACTTTCTGATTCACAAGGACGTGTCATGAGCCGCGCCAATTCACCCAGTACCTGCCTCATTTCCATCGACGAACTCGACACCGCGATCGTCTCCTGTGCCGCCCGCATTAACGCCGCGACTTACGAATGGCTGCTGCTGGTCAGACAGTTTGATGAGCGTGCCGGATTCCTGCGCTGGGGCCTGGATAACGGCGCCGAGTGGCTGGCCTGGCGTTGTGATCTGAACTTGATTACAGCGAAAGAAAAATTACGGGTAGCCCATGCGCTGAAGGTACTGCCAGCAATTTCGGCGTCTTTTTCCCAGGGCGAGTTGTCCTACACCAAGGTGCGGGAACTGACACGGGTAGCCAATCCGGATAACGAACAGAATCTGCTGGACTTTGCCTTGCGGACAACGGCGACCAACGTGGCACAGCGATGCCAGGAGTTGCGCATGGGCGATGAGTCATCCATCGATGCGGCCGCACGTGCCTTTGCCAATCGCTCACTGCGTATTCGACGCGACCCGCATCGGGGCACGATGATGGTGTCGGTTGAGCTGCCGATGGAGTCGGGGGAGTTGCTCGAGAAAGCCCTCGACAAGGCACGCGATGACGAGGTTCTTGAGAGGCCGGATCCTGCTGATACCTCATGGTCGACCCGACAGGCCGATGCTTTTGTAAATATGGTGACGGGATATCTGTGCGGCGCTGAGAATGACAAGCAGGGCAACGACAACTACCTCGTGACGATCCATGTCGATCATTCCGCGCTGCAGGGCAAGACAGGTCGTTCTGCGCTGCCGATCGAGTCTGTAAAACGAATCTGCTGTGACAGCCATGCGGTAGTACTTACCGAGACCGAAAAGGGAGAGCCACTTAGCATTGGTCGTAAGTCACGCATTATTCCCAGGGCCATCGAGCGTGCGGTCCGTGCCCGTGACAACAACGGTTGCCGCTTCCCGGGTTGCCACCATCACCGTTTCCTGCAATGCCACCACGTCGAGCACTGGTCAAGAAATGGCGAGACGTCACTGGACAACCTGATGTTGCTGTGCACGAAGCATCATACGCTGGTGCATGAGGGTGGTTTCAGCATTGGCACGGACTTTCAGGGCAACTGGATTTTCCTGCGACCGGATGGAATTGCCGTGCCGGACACTGGTTATCACTCTCATGACATGCGTGACACAGAGACCGGGGAGATTTCCAGTCCGTACAACAATCCTCCCGCGGGAGCTTTGTTGAGCGTTGCGGAAAACTTTGTGAAAGAACCGCCGGTGCCGGTTTATTTACATTAGTACTACGCTGCAACAGCCTCTTTCTTGCCCGGGTTGGACGTCCGTTATTGCTGCAGCAGTCGTTCGTTCAGCTTTCTGGTGACCGCTCGCTCTCGGCCAGAGGCGGCCATCCGGTGTGGTTGTTTTTAGAACAGCCCATTGTCGTTCTTCGACTTCGTCGTGACGACTTGAAGCACATCCCAATGCTCGACAATCTTGCCATTCTCATCGAATCGAAAAATGTCGATTCCTGCGTAGTCTTCGTCTCCCGGCCACTCTTGGTGACAATGGAGAACAACGTAATTATCTTCTGCTATCGCTCGTTTGAAGTGGGTCTTCTTGCCCGGATATTCCGCGCCCATCCGTTCAAAATACTCGATAAACGCTTCCTTGCCGTCCGCGACATGAGGGTTGTGCTGGATGTACTCATCTCCCGCGTACCTCTCGATGGCCTCACGCGGCTTACATTGATTGAACATCAGATCATAGAACGTCTGCGCGTTGCTCTTGTTTTGCTGCAACTTGTTGCTCAATTCAATTTCTCCGAGTTGCTGCAGTCCAGTACCAGAGACTCTTCCAGTGGCGGCTTTGGGTCAACTCCAGCCGATTCAAAGTCTCGAATAGTAGCATTTGAACAGCTGGAGTTGGGCTCATTGCGGACTTCCTGACCCGACTTCTTCTGCCGCCCCAGGTAAGACTACGTCGGCGTTATCACAGCTAGCCGGTCTTGCGCTGTGCTCGTCTGGCCACCATCCACGCAAGTACGACGCCAACGCTGACAAAAACAATAATAAGTGTTGCCAGTGCATTAATATCCGGCGTCACGCCGAGTTTCACTTTTGAGAAAATCAGCATCGGCAACGTGCTGCCGCCGGGGCCCGATACAAAACTGGCGATAACCAGGTCATCCAGGGAGAGCGTAAACGCCAGCAGCCAGCCAGCGACCATCGCCGGTGCGATCAGCGGTAGCGTTATATCAAACATGACGCGAAACGGCCGGCCACCAAGGTCCATCGCGGCTTCTTCGAGTGACTGGTCCATCGCTACAAGTCGCGATTGCACGATAACCGCGACATATGCCATGGCGAATGTCGTGTGCGCAATCGTAATTGTCGAAAATCCCCGTTGTGCCGGCCAGCCAATGAGTTGTTGCAGGCTTACGAACAACAACAACAATGACAAGCCCGTAATGACCTCGGGCATCACCAAAGGCGCCGTAATCATCCCGGTAAACAACGTGCGACCGCGAAATCGGCCGAAGCGGGACATAGCCATGCCGGCCATAGTGCCAAAAATCGTAGCCAGTGTTGCAGATGTAACTGCGATTCGTAAGCTCAGGAAGGCGGCATCCAGCACCTGTCTGTTTTGCAATAACTGCGCATACCAACGGGTCGAGAACCCGCCCCAAACCGTTGCCAGCGACGAATCGTTAAACGAATAAAAAATTACCGACAGGAGCGGTATGTACAAGAAGGCGTAGCCGAATACCAGCATGGAAAGGACAAAGCGGGAACGCGCCTTCATGTAGCACCTTCGGCATTCTTCGCCTGAGCGCGTTGCAGGAAGACGATCGGCACGACCAGCAAAAGGAGCAACACAATCGCGACCGAGGATGCCAGCGGCCAGTCACGATTGACGAAGAATTCATCGAAAAGTACACGACCGATCAGCAAAGATTCCGGGCCGCCAAGCAGGTAAGGAATTACGTATTCGCCCATCGCGGGTATGAAAACCAGGAGACAGCCGGCGATTACGCCGGCGCGAGCGAGTGGCCAGGTAATATCCCAAAACGCCTGGGTGCGTGACGCGCCGAGGTCCTGAGCTGCATCGAGCAGGTCGAGGTCCATTCTCTCCAGGGTCGCGTAAAGAGGCAGGATCATGAATGGCAGGTAGGAATAGACGAGGCCAATGTAAATGGCGAGGTCGGTGTACATCAGTTGCAGCGGCTTTTTGATCAGGCCCATCCACATCAATATGTTGTTGATGACGCCATAATTGTTGAGGAGGCCCATCCACGCGTAGACGCGCAGCAGAAAAGAGATCCAGAAAGGCAAAACAACCAAAAGCAGCAACAGACTGCGGGTTGCAGGGCTCGCCCTGGCGATCCCATAGGCCATCGGAAAGCCGAGCAGCAAACACAAAACCGTTGCGATGGCTGCCATAAAAACCGATTTCAGGTAGGTGATTGCGTACAGTTTGTCGGTAAACAAGAAGGCGAAATTGTCTGCGGTCCCCTGGAAGTCGCCTGCATCATTGAAGGAAGGAGTGAACGGGGGTTGTGCAATGATCGGATCGGCAAGGCTGATCTTGAAA
>PVMK01124971.1_pt1 | contig 18242 bp, 16 predicted proteins | sample 1853481 | NCBI WGS metagenome assembly PVMK01 (sample SAMN08533507, study PRJNA380276) | Marine sediment metagenome, whole genome shotgun sequencing project. | reverse complement strand
AAGGGTACACTGACCTCAGTCAACTGTCCTCCCGGCGGAACGGTCTTAAGAACATCGTTATAATGAACATATACAACTTGTATGTTAGCGCTGTGAATATACCCACCCCAAACTCGGTACCAAAGAGGATTATTTGCAGGGCCAGATATTGAATTAAGCTGATAATAGATATTGAGCAGTTCGTCTTGCCGTGTCCACCGGTAGATACCGCTGTGAAAGGCGGGCTCCTTGTAGATCGCAACCCGCTGATCTAAAACTATGCGCGCCAGGTGCATAGAGGCGATATCGTAATCATCCCGTGGGGGTTGGAACGGACTTAAAGACAACGTACCCAGGGTCAGCGCACTAAGTTGGAGCAGTTCGCGGCGAGAAAGTGTAGGTTTTTTCATAGTGAGGTATCTATCGGGATTGTACTCAAGGTTCATTGAGAGTGCAAGAAAGGTCAAATAGTTTTATTCTGCCCTTGATAGAGCTCAATTCCGGTATAATGCAGCTATGCAGAAACGGTTAACACCACTCGTCATTGGTATTGCCGGCGGCAGTGGCTCCGGAAAGACCACCGTTGCCAATACTATCCTCAAACAAGTAGGCGCAGAAAATATCGCCTATCTCCCTCATGACGCCTACTACAAAGACATTATTACCCTTCACGAAGCACAACGAGACCAAGTAAACTTTGATCATCCCGATTCATTAGACTCCGCCCTCATGGTTGAACATATCCAATTTCTAAAGGCTTGGCGATCGATCGATTTACCTACTTACGATTTCACAACCCATTCCCGTAAAGATGATACTATCAGTATCTTGCCTCAAGCTGTTATCATTGTCGAAGGCATTCTTATATTCGCAGAACGGGCGCTTAGAGAGATTTTTGATGTAAAAATTTTCGTAGATACTGATTCTGATCTGCGATTTATTCGCCGTTTACGGCGAGACATTAGCGACCGCGGTCGCACAACAGCATCGGTAATTGAGCAATACTTGAAAACGGTACGTCCCATGCACCTTGAATTTGTTGAGCCATCGAAACGCTATGCCGATGTAATTATCCCTGAAGGCGGTTTCAACACTGTAGCTTTGGATATGGTCGTTGCACGAATCGAACGGTTATTAACAAATTCTTAGCTATATATCATAGTCGGAGAAAACTATTTGAAGATCAAAGATCACCGTTTGGCGCTAGCTCGTACCTTCGCAATTCTGGCTGTCATTGTCATCACTGTCTCCATTTATAGCGTTAGAGAGCGCGCTGGTGAACTGGCGACTTACGGTTATCCAGGGATTTTTTTAATCGCTTTACTTAGTAATGCCACAGTGCTACTACCTGCTCCAGGCATTGCGATTGTTTTTACTATGGGTGCAGTTTTTAATCCTTGGGGAGTAGCGTTGGCGGCCGGTGCCGGAGGTGCTCTCGGTGAACTCTCAGGTTACTTAGCTGGTTTTGGAGGACAATTACTAGTCGAGCGCACATCAATCTATCATCAATTTTACAAATGGATGCAGAAGTACGGCTCGCCAACTATTTTTATTTTAGCCGCACTGCCCAACCCGTTTTTTGATATCGCTGGCCTGGCTGCTGGTTCACTCAAAATGCCCTGGAGACATTTTTTGTTTTGGTGCTGGCTCGGTGTGACAGTTAAAATGCTAGCTTTTGCTTGGGCTGGTGCTTACTCTTTAACTTGGATCCTTGGAAAGTAGAATCACAATTTCCGATTTGCAACTGTGTTAATCACTATACTTTCCTATTATATTGTGGTGAAGATTACCTCGTTTCAAGATTTCGCAAACCCCTCCCAAAAGGAAAAATCCCTTTCCCCGCTATTTGAAAATATATAAATTCATCCCTGTTCCTCGTTGTTTCAGAATATTTAAGGTAGGATAACCTCCCATGTATAATATTCCGCTCACCCTTGGCATAGAAGAAGAATATCAGATCATTCATCCAGAAACGCGCGATCTGCACTCTTATGTGCAAAAATTCTTAGAACAAGGCAAACAAATTTTCCCTGAAGAAGATCTCAAGCCTGAGTTTATGCAAAGTCAAATTGAAGTTGGCAGCCAAGTATGCAGCAATGTGCAAGAGATTCGCCATGAAATCGTCCGATTACGCCGCACGGTTGGGAAATTGGCTGATGTTAACAATCTTAAAATAGCTGCCGCTAGTACTCATCCTTTTGCATCGTGGCTAGATCAAGATGTCAATGCTGGTGTACGCTACCGCCAATTACTCGATAGAATGCAAGGGGTCGCGCAGCAACTTCTTACTTTTGGAATGCATATTCATGTTGGCTTTGGGGATGATCCTGAAAATCAAGATCGCTTAATTGATGTCATGAATCAATTACGCTATTTTTTACCTCATATTTTGGCGCTTTCTACCAGCTCACCTTTTTGGCAGGGATTGAATACTGGGTTAAAATCTTATCGCAGTGTAATTTTTGAAATGCTGCCGCGCACAGGCATTCCAGCATATTTTGAATCCTATTCCGAATATCTCTCCCTGGTAGACACTTTAGGACGCGTAGGCGCCATCACCAACATTGAGAACGAAACCGATCCCACAAAAATTTGGTGGGATGTGCGTCCTCATCCCAAATTCAATACACTGGAAGTGCGCATCCCAGATATCTGTACACGCGTTGAAGATGCTGTTGCCATTACTGCCTTGGTTCAAGCGCTGGTTGCAAAACTACTCAAATTACGTCGGAATAATCAAAGCTGGAGACGCTATCGGTTACACCATCTACGTGAGAATAAATGGCGCGCTATGCGCTACGGAATCAACGGCAAATTGATTGATTTTGGCAAAAAAGAAGAAATACATATGAATGTTCTAACTGCCGAGATATTAGAATTTGTTGATGATGTGCTCGACGAGTTAGATAGTCGTGATGAGATTTCACACCTTAACACAATCCTTAAAGAGGGCACTAGCGCCGATCGACAAATTCAAGTCTATCATGGTGCCATAGAAAACGGTGCCAGCGATCAAGAAGCGCTGCAAATCGTTGTCGATCATCTTACCGTTGAAACTATGCAAGGTATATAAGAATTGCGATGGGCGAATTCACTAAGATCGATAAATATATTGATAAGCATCACAATGAGAGTATTGCGGAGCTGTCATGGTTTTGTAGTCAACCTAGTATCGCTGCTCAAAACTTAGGCATGGAAAAGAGCGCAGGCATGGTTGCCAATATGCTAATAAAACGCGGTTTTAAAACTCAGATTATGGCAACCGGAGGCGCACCCGTCGTTGTGGCTGAGCGTGTTGGGAAACGAAACGATCGAACTATACTCTTTTATAATCACTATGATGTCCAGCCTCCTGAACCCCTCGAATTATGGGATAGTCCACCCTTTGAGCCCACTTTACGGCACGGCAAGCTCTATGCGCGTGGTGTAAATGACGACAAAGGCCATTTGGTCAGTCGCCTTTTTGCTATTGATGCTTTGCTAAACATGGATGGCGAACTGCCCTGTAATGTAAAATTTATCGTTGAAGGGGAGGAAGAGATCGGAAGCGTACACCTTTCTGATTTCATTGTGCAGCATCAAACCTTACTCACTGCCGACGCCTGTATTTGGGAATTTGGTGGAGTTGACCATCGCGAAATACCGATGCAATATTTAGGCATGCGCGGTATCTGCTATGTCGAACTCTCTATCCAAACAGCGAAAATTGACGTACATTCTGGTCTCGGTGGTACAATTTTTCCAAATGCGGCCTGGCGTTTGGTTTGGGCTTTGAATAGTTTAAAAGATAGCGAGGAGCACATCCGCATTCCTGGTTTTTACGATTCGATTGAACCACCTTCAGAGCGCGATAAAAAGTTGTTCACCGCGCTCCCAGATCTTGCAGAAGAGTATAAAACACGTTTCGGGATTACTAAATTCCTAAATGACCTAACAGGCGGTGTAGATCTAGCTATGACCGAGGTTTTTGAGCCAGCTTGCACAATTTGTGGCTTAACTTCGGGTTATCAGGGCGCTGGCTCAAAAACTATATTACCAGCCCTGGCCTCCGCAAAAGTAGATTTTCGTCTTGCGCTCGGACAAACAATCCCACAAGTATTAGCGCAGTTACGCGCCCACTTAGATGCCGAGGGCTTTTCTGATATCGAGATCAGTTTTCTTGGCGGCGGACCTGCCGCAAGAACAGACCCCGACGACCCTTTTGTGCAACTTGTTATCAAGGCAGCATCAGAGATTTACGATGCTCCCATGGAAATTGTTCCTTTGGTCGGCGGTTCTGGACCTAGCTATCCTTTCATCCACATCTTGAAGCTGCCTGTTGCCAGTGCAGGGGTTGCCCACCCCGGTGCAAACGTCCACGCGCCCAATGAAAATATGCGCTTAGATTTATATCTTAAGGGTGCCAAACATATCACTCGAATTCTTAAATCATTTAGCGAAGCTCAATAACCTTCCAATATGTTAAAAAAACTTTCCTTCCGTCAGGACCTGGGCATTAAATTAACTTTGCTCTATTTATTGTTTCTGGTACCTGTAGTTGCTGCAACATTGCTCATGGCAAAAAACACCCAAAACCGCCTCGAAGAAGATGTTCGAGCCTCAGATTTAGCGCTGGCTCGCTCAATTGCTCAGGAAACCAACTTCACCATGAAAAGCGCTTTACACTCCATCCAAGCACTCGGGGAATTCCCTGAAGTACTCGAGGCCGAAATAGCTTCCATGGAGACTTTATTTAGCACCGTGATGAGCGCCCGACTCGATATCAACCTCGTTTATCGTCTTGACGCACAAGGCACCATGGTGTTTCACTATCCATCAGGTCCTGGATCGACAATTGGACACGACTTTTCTTTCCGAGAATACTTTATTCAGGCACTAGAAACAAAATTTCCTCTGATCTCGAAAGGGCGAATTTCACCAACCACAAATCAGGCCGTCGCTACAACTGTCATGCCCCTTTGGGATAATGATCAATTTTTAGGTGTCGTTGCAACCAATATCAAATTAGAAACACTAAGCCAAACACTAGAGCGTATCTCGCAAGAATATGATCCCCTCGAAGGTTTTCAGGTATTCATCATCGATTCTAGCGGTCAGATTATTGCGCACTCTAACCCCAATCTACTCTTGATGCAAACCCTGGATTATCCCAGCCTGGCGAAAATTACCGAACCATTACTGTACGGACTTTCAGACACGATAGTAGCCATGGATGAGAATGGCGTTGAGCAACTTTATAGTTTTGTGCCGATTTCAAGTTCAGGATGGGGCGTCGTGGTCAGCCGCCCTACTGTCACATCCTTTGCCACCGCGCGCGCTTTTTACCGAGACGCGTTGATTGCTCTGCTCGTCTTCGTTGTCATCGGTACAATTTTCTGGGCTGGGCTCAGGATGCTTGTCTTCAGTCCACTAGGCACATTATCAACCTACAGTCGTATCATCGGGAAAGAAGAAATCATTACAGAGAAACAACAGGATTCACTGAATGCATTAGCTCTACGCCCAGATCAAGTTGGACATCTCACTCGTAGCTTGATCAACATGGAAGAAGCTATCGCGGCACGTTTTAATGAATTGGCAACTCTATTGCAAACAAGCGCTGCGGTTGTATCAACATTAGATTCTAAAACCGTGTTAAATAGAATTTTGGAGCAAGTTGAACGTTTGCTTAACGTGGAAATGAGTGCCATTATCGCGCTAAACGAAAAGCAAGGCACCTACCAAGCACAGACTAGTCGCGGCCTTTCTCAAGATTATGTTGCCAAGATTGGAATAATCCCAAGCGATCCACATTCCATCACCATGCGCGCCTTGCGTTGTGGTGAACCGATTCAGATCAGTGATACTGAAACCAACCCCTCTTATGCTTCACGACGACATCGTGCCCGTATAGAAGGGTTCCGCTCAGTTTTAGTACTCCCTCTAAAAACCCAATATGCCCCTCCCTCAGCCTTGTTGGTTTTCCGCCCAGACCCGCATAAATTTACTATTCAGGAAATTGATTTGCTCTCCAACTTCGCCAATCATGCCGCGATGGCTATTGAGAATGCCGCTCTCTACACCCGCAGCGATGTGCAATTACAAGAGCAAACCCGCCGTCTTGAAGCGCTGATTCAATCGCTCCACGATGGCATAATTCTCGAAAGCAAAGATGGACGCGTAGTTTATGCTAATCGCCGTATTAGCGCGCTAGCTAATTTACCAATCACCGAAATTATTGGCAACAAGATCAACAAAGTGCTCAACCGTATTCTACAAAAGACATCTGAACCGCAAAAAACGCAAGAAAAGTTGCAATTAGCTCGTGACACGCAAGGAGAACATGCTATTGAAATTTCACTACCCTTAGAGGGCCGCCCCCGATGGCTGCGTTTACAGACCTTCAATGTAAACGACAATCGCGGTGTCTCCATAGGACGCGGTCAACTGCTACAAGATATCACCGCAGACCGCGAACTCGACCGCATGAAATCAAATTTAATTTCCTCCGTCTCCCATGAGCTGCGAACACCATTGGCCTCAATCAAAGGCTATGCAACCACCTTATTAGCCGACGATGTCGAGTGGGATTCAAAATCACAACATGAGTTCTTGTCGATCATCTCCGATGAAGCTGACCGTCTAAGCAATTTAGTAAACGAATTGTTGGATCTCTCACGAATCGAAGCAGGTAACCTAACCGTCAAACGACAAATTTGTGAATTAGGCGATCTAATCAAAAAAGCTGCTCAACGCGCCGAACCTGCTCCTGGCGACCGCCTGCATATTAATTTGCCCGCAGATTTGCCTAAACTAGAAGTTGATGAACGCCGCATCAAAGTTGTTTTTCGAAACCTGATCGAAAATGCAGCTAAATATGCAGGTGAAGGAACACCCATTCACATAACCGCTACTGTAGAAGAAAAAGACATCATCATTCGCGTGAGAGACGAAGGACCGGGTATCCCCGATGATGAAAAACAGCGAATTTTCGAAAGTTTCTATCGCGTAGATAACGGTTTGGCTCGTACAGCTTCGGGAGCAGGCTTGGGTCTGGCAATTTGCCAAGGCTTTATCCAAGCCCACGGTGGTAAACTATGGCTTGAGTCTAGTCCGCAAGGCGCTTGTTTTACATTTTCTTTACCGCGAATACCAATTAAGATTTCGTGAGAAACCTATTTTCTATTAAAGGATATTGAGCAGTGACCAAACAAGTTGTCTTGGTTGTTGACGATGAAAAAACCTTGCGAGATTTTATTCGTCGTAATCTGGAAGTGCGTGGCTATGATGTTTTAACCGCCTCTAATGGACTGGAAGCCCTGGCATTTTTCAGCACAAAAAATATTGATCTTGTTATTCTCGATTTAATGATGCCGCGCATGGATGGTCTGGAAACAACGCGACGCATCCGTCAGCGTTCCACGGTACCCGTGGTAATTCTGACCGCGCTCGATGAAGAGAATGACAAGATCCGCGCCCTGGATTTAGGTGCCGACGACTATCTCACCAAACCCTTCGGCGTAGGAGAACTGTTGGCGCGCATCAAAGCCGTGCTGCGCCGCTCACAATGGACAGAAAGTCCAACTCGTCAAGGACGCATTATTCAAGGCTCGATCATCATTGATTTAGAACAACACAAAGTTACCGTTCGCGGGAAAATCATCAAGCTAACGCCAACCGAGTTCAATTTACTTGTTTATCTCATGGAACACGCCGGCAAGGTACTGCCCCACAAAGCCATTCTCAAAAATGTGTGGGGCCCAGAATATGGTGAGGAAACGGAATATTTACGCGTTTATATGGGTAATTTACGCCAAAAAATAGAGTTAGACCCTAGCCAGCCAAGTTGCATTCGCACAGAACGCGGTATTGGTTACTGCTTTGATCCGCCCGTGAAGCACCATGACAACAACGACTGAAGCACAACTTAGGGAAATGGGAACAGCGGCAGCGTGATCTATTAAAACCACATATCCATCTTAGCTCATCTGTGAAATGCGTGTCGCAGCAATGTGCATTTAATCATTATTTCAAGGGGGTATCATTTTTATGGGGTTTTTAGATTTTTAGCTCACTTTTTATATAATCTCTGCGTTCATCCTGTACAATCAAATTTCAGCAAATTATATTTTTTCATTCTTCCTCGTTTTTTAACTACTTCTTAAAGGAGGTTTATTGGATTCTTAGCATGTTTAGTTCGACTGAACATTTCTCAATTCGTTAAACATATTTTGGAGGTCTCGAATGAAACGCCCTTTTAGTATTCTCTTAGCTATTTTACTAACTGCTGTTTTACTATTAACTGCTTGTAAAACAGCTCCCGAGTCCCCTGCCGTCGAAGAACCTGCTGCCGAAGAACCTGTAACCGCTCCTGAACCTGTTACTTTGGTCATTGGCTTTACCTCATCAATCACCGGAAAGTACGAAACATCATCAGGTCGTCAGGTTGCCGGTTTCCAATTGTAGATGGACCAGGTAGACGCAGCTGGCGGCATTACGCTAGGCGATGGAACAGTAGTATCATTTGAAGCTGTAACTTATGATGATGAGAGCAGCAAAGAACGCGTTCAAGAGCTTTATACCCGTTTAGCCACGGAAGACAATGCCGATTTGATGATCAGCCCCTACTCCAGCGGCCTGACATCCGCTGCCTCGATTATTGCAGAGCAATATGGCAAAATCATGATCACCACCGGTGCTGCCGCTGACTCTAACTATCAACAAGGATACACTCAGGTGTTCCAAATATATACGCCAGCCAGCCGTTATATGACTGGTGCAGTTGATTTACTGCAACACCTTGACTGAGCCATCACAAAGGTTGCCTTCGTTTACGAAAACTCAAGTTTTTCCACGGGCGTCGTGGAAGCTGCCAAAGCTTATGCCGAAGGTTTAGGATATGAAGTTGTTCTTTTTGAAGGCTACAATCGTGAGACTACAGATTTCGCTCCCTTCATCAATAAAATCGAAGTTTCCAGCGCTGAAGCTGTGCTCGGTGGTGGTCACTTCCAAGACGGCAGCACCTTAGCTCGCCAACTCTATGAACGAGAAGTGTCTGTCAAATACGTGACCCTCTTGGTTGCACCTCCCGAACCTGATTTTGCTGAAATGGGCGATGCTGCATATGGAATTGTGGGCCCCAGCCAGTGGGAACCTCTGGCTGCCTTCACTCCTGAATCTGCTGAAGAGGCTTATCTAACATGGTTCGGTCCCTTGGCAAGCGATTTCGTTGATGCTTATGTAGCAGCTTACGACTCAGAACCTTCATACCACTCTGCGGGGGTATACACCGCTGGAGTAGTGTTGCATAGTGCCATCGAAGCTGCCGACTCAACAGACTCCGAAGCCATTAAAGCTGCGCTGGATGCTACCGATCAAATAACATTTTTCGGCTACATCAAATTCGATACCTCCCCTGAAGAACATGGTTTGCAGCTTGGTCACTCGATGAATTATATCCAATGGCATAAGGATGATGCAGGGGACCTGATAAAACAGGTTGTTTGGCCTCTCGAAGGCGCGACTGCCGAAAGCATTTACCCGCTCCGCTAGACAAATATTACTATTTTATTCCCCGCAGGTTTTAAGCCTGCGGGGTCATTTTTTTTATTAATTAGTACATTTATTTTAAGGAGACCTTCATGGATTTCTTGCTTGCATCTCTGTCCGATGGTTTATTGATCGGGTTTATTTACGGGATCGCAGCAATGGGCCTCAGTTTAATTTTTAGCGTCATGGATGTCATCAACCTTGCCCACGGCCCTATTATTGCCCTGGGGATGTATGGCGTATACCTGTTCTTCTCATTTCTGGGTCTACACCCTTACATCGGCATTATCTTAACTGCAATCATAGGCATGCTGCTTGGGATGCTGATATACGCAATTGTTGTTCGCCGCGTTATTGATGCACCACACCTTTCCTCATTGTTGGCAACCTTTTCCGTAAATATGGTTATCATCGGTTTGGGAACAGCTTATTTTAGCACTGCACCGTACAATGTTGATTTTTCATTAGGTAAATTCTCAATCGGTCCGATTACTATTTTAGGAACGCGTGCAATAGGAGCGCTGGTCGCTATAGCAGCAACTGGCGCGCTTTATGGTTTTTTGTACCGCACACGAATAGGACGCTATATCCGAGCTGTTGCCAACAATCGTTCTGCAGCCGAATTGGTTGGCGTCCCATCCCAAAAAATATTGGCGCTCAGTTTCGGGCTTGGAACCATGCTCGCGGCTTTAGCTGGCGGTCTCATTGCTACCTTCTTCCCATTTACCATTCTTTCAGGGGGCATTTATGAGCTTAAAAGCTTTGTAATTGTTGTTTTAGGCGGGCTAGGAAATCCTATCGGAGCCTTAGTAGGCGGCCTAATTCTTGGAATTATCGAAGGTGTTATTTCCCACAATTCTAGAAACTACATGGGTGCAAGTGGTCGAATTTGTGCTCTTTGTAGTTATTTTGCTCGTTCGGCCTAATAGTTTGTTTGGAGCGCGCAATGAAAATTAAACGCAACTATCTTAGTTTAATAATCTCGCTTCTGGCCGTAATCATTCTGGCTGCCTGGCCCTTGATCACAAAAAAACCAGCCGATCGCGAGACTGCTTTCACGATCTTGAAAGCAATCGCGCTTGCTTCCAGTCTTAACATAATTTTGGGTTACACGGGCTATGTTAGCTTTGGACATATTGTTTATTTTGGCATTGGAGGGTATACCGGTTTTTATTTGATATCCCAACAAGGCATTTCTTTATTTGCCGCTATGCTTATCGGTGGATTATCCTCTGGGGTGATGGCTTTTCTACTAGGGAAAGCCATCTTGCGGCTAAGAGGCGCGTACTTTGCGCTTGAAACCATCGGTGTTAATCAAGCAATTCGCGCCTTTGTCAACAACTTCGATCTCTTTGACGGTCCAATCGGCATGATGATGAGCTTCAAAATCTATCAGCAATATGGCGGGGTAATGAAGGCCCTAGAATTAGTCTTTTACTACATGATTGCGCTATCCATTATTGCCGTGCTTATTAGTTATTGGGTGCGCACATCAAAATTCGGGTTGGGTTTGTTGGCAATACGTGAAGATGAAGATGCAGCCGAAGTTATGGATATTGTTGCTCCCAATGCAAAAACATGGGCTTATGTGCTTTCCGCCATCGTGCCTGGCTTAATTGGCGTGCTCTTTTTCTTAAAAAATGCCAATATTGAACCCCATGATACTTTTCCCCTGCATACCTCGGTTGAGCTGATTGTAATGGTCATGCTTGGTGGACAAGGCACTATCTTTGGACCTATCCTTGGCGCGGCAGGCTACCAAAGCCTGCGCGGGTATCTACTAACCAGCCCCTTTTTCATGAATATCCAATTATCGGTGGCTGGTGTACTGCTGATGCTGATTGTGCTCTTCATTCCAGCAGGTGTAATCGGGTGGGTTCGTAATCGTTTCCCGAATACGCGGAGGGTGCTGCAATGACCTTGATATTACAAGTAGAAGGTCTAACAAAGCGATTTGGCGGCTTATTAGCCCTCAGTAATGTTACTTTCGACCTCCCCAAAGGCCAGATTCTAGGTTTGGTCGGTCCTAATGGCGCTGGAAAAACAACCATGTTCAATGTCATTAATGGTGTCTACCCTGCTACTGAGGGGCGCGTCACTTTTCTCGGAGAAGATGTCACCCACGCCTCAACCTATCAAATGGCACATAGAGGGCTAGCTCGCACACACCAAATTGTCAAACCACTAAACGAACTGTCAATGCTTGAGAATGTTACTGTGGGTGCTTGTTTTGGGCGAGAAGGGCTTGGCTTGGATAAGGCTTCTATGGTAGCACAAAAAAAACGCCTCGAGATGGCTCGGGCTTTGGCGGCTCGACCTTATCTACTCCTCCTCGCTGAAGTGCTTGCAGGACTCAATCCTGCTGAGATAATAAATATGGTTGAGACCGTAAAAAATATCCGCGATCAGGGAGCCACCATCATCATGATTGAACACGTTATGCATTCCGTCATGAATGTGTCCGACCGCATGATTGTTCTTGATTTTGGGGTACAAATAGCCGAAGGCACGCCGGAAGAAATCCAATCTAATCCCAAAGTTATCAAGGCTTATTTGGGCGATCCCAAACTTGCTGAGAAATTAATGCAGAAAGCTAATGAATAGAGGTAGTTTTATGGCAATTCTTGAAATACGTAATATAGAATCGGGCTACGGCGAAATACAGATTCTTTGGGGGATTAGCATGTCCCTTGAAAAAGGCCAATTGACCTCGCTAGTTGGTGCCAACGGAGCAGGCAAAACCACCATGCTTCGCACGGTGATGGACTGCTGAAATCATCAAGTGGCTCTATTTGGTTCCAGGGTGAAGATATAACCAAACTTCCAGCCCACAAAAAAGCTGAATTGGGCTTAGTACTTGTTCCTGAGGGGCGGCAACTCTTCACCGACATGACCATCTATGAAAATATTGAGATGGGCGCCTCGCCACAAAGGGCTCGCCCTCATTTTGATAAAAATCTCAAATTAGTGTATGAAATGTTTCCCCGTCTTGAAGAGCGTAAAACTCAAAAAGCAGGTACGCTCAGCGGAGGTGAACAACAAATGCTAGCCGTTGCACGCGGCATCATGGCTGAACCAATTGTTCTCATGATGGATGAACTATCGCTGGGCCTAGCACCTGTGCTGGTTTTAGATCTTTTTGACAGTCTTAACAAACTTAAGGATGCCGGTAGTACCATGCTGCTGGTGGAACAAAATGTACAAATGGCACTGGCTGTTAGTGATTATGGGTATGTGCTCTCTCATGGGAAAGTTGATTTACACGGCTATGCTCGAGACCTCACCCGAAATAAGGATGTTCAAAAAGCTTATTTGGGCATATAAATCACCCATAACATCTCTCTTAATATTGGACCAGTAAGAATGTATCCTTTCTTATGTTTATTTTGTGACATATAGATAGTAGCAATGCGCGAAAATTGGATATAATAACAATACTTTAGCGTATCTCAACTTGATGATTTCAATAGGAGGCATATATGTTAGTTGGCGAAAGAATGTCTCACCCAATAATATCTGTAACGCCCGATATACCTATCACCACCGCACTTAATATCATGCGGCAAGAAAATGTCCGCCGAACACCCGTGATCAAGGATGGTGAATTAATAGGCATTGTCTCAGATAGGGATCTGTTGAACGCGTCCCCTTCTCCAGCAACTTCACTCAGCATATGGGAGATGAATTATCTCATCAGCAAAATCACAGTTGGCGATGTGATGAGCAAAGATGTGCTCACAATTACGACCGACACCCCGATAGAACATGCTGCTCGCATTATGGCCGATAATAAAATTGGGGGAATGCCCGTTCTCAAAGACGGCAAAGTTGTTGGAGTCATCACAGAAACAGACCTCTTTAAGATCTTCCTTGAGATTATGGGCGCGCGCGATATTGGCATTCGCGTTACGGCATTGATCACCGAAAAAATTGGTATATTAGCACATTTAACCAAAGCGGTTTCCGATGCAGGCGGCAATTTTATTTCCTTCGGCCTAACTGATGGTGAAGATCCCACCAACCGAGAAGCAACCTTTAAAGTTGGCGGTCTGAGTTTAGAACAAGTGCAAGCGGTCATTGAGTCGCATGTTATCAGCATTACCGACATTCGCATGTGCTGTTAAAAGATAATACTTCAAGCACAAAAAGGGCGGCTTTCAGGAAAGGTCGCCCTTTTTTCTTGTTTATCAATCTACAGTATAATTCAGCCTATGAGCAACCCAACCATTGTCGCCCTAGATTTAGAAACCACTGGCCTCAGCGCAAAAACTGACAAGATCACTGAAATTGGCGCTGTGCGCTTCAAGGGGAACCGGGTTGAAGCTGAATGGCATAGCCTGATCAATCCTGGTATTCGCATTCCGCCAGATATCACCAAACTGACCGGCATCACGGATGCAATGGTGCGCAACGCCCCCACCATTCATGAAGTGCTTGACGACCTTGCTGATTTTGTTGGTAATAATCCTGTACTCGGTCACAATGTTCGTTTCGATCTTTCTTTTCTCCGTCAACATCATATTTTACAGAATAGCGAAGCCCTTGATACGTATGAAATAGCTGCTATTCTGCTCCCGAACGCCGGACGCTACCGATTGGGAGCTTTAGGACAGGCTCTAGGGGTGCTTTTACCCGCAACTCATCGCGCCTTGGATGACGCACATGTTACACGGGCTGTTTATCAACGGCTCTACAACCAAGCCTTGGAAATGCCACTTGACTTGCTGGTCGAAATTGTACGCTTGGGTAATCGCGTGGAAAATTGGTATGGCTACGGATTTTTCTTTGAGGTGTTACGCATGCGGTCCGCTGAAAAAGCGATTGGCGGTAATGTCAAGCAATCGCTTTATGGTCCTCTTTACGCTTCATTGCAAGCCACGCCACAAAACGAACCTCTAATCCCCATTGACCCTCCTGTATCGCTTGACCCCGAAGAAGTATCGGCAATTTTGGAACACGGCGGTGAATTTTCGCGCTACTTTGAACACTACGAGCAGCGACCTGAACAAATTGATATGCTGCAAGCTGTTGCCCACGCCATCAGCGAAAGCCAACATTTGATGGTAGAGGCTGGCACTGGCATCGGTAAATCTTTTGCTTATCTAATTCCGGCCGTATTGTGGTCCACACAAAACGGTTTACGTGTGGTCATCTCCACCAACACGATCAATTTGCAAGATCAGTTGATCAATAAAGATATTCCTGATCTGCAAGCAGCACTAGATATGCAGATTCAGGCCAGTGTCCTAAAAGGTCGCGGCAACTATCTTTGTCCTCACCAACTTGATTCATTGCGCCGTAGAGGACCAGAAACCCCTGAAGAGATTCGCGTCTTTGCAAAAATTCTTTTTTGGTTGCATCTGGGTGGTAGCGGTGATAGAGCAGATATCAACCTCAATGGACCTATCGAACGTGCTATTTGGGCACGCGTCTCTGCCGCCGATGACAGTTGTACCTCTGAAAATTGCATAAAACGCACTGGTGGCGCATGCCCATTCTATCGCGCCCGTCAAGCCGCACAAAATGCACATATTATCATCGTCAACCACGCATTACTATTGGCCGATGTCGCTACTGGTAATCGAGTTTTGCCTGATTATGATTATTTGATCGTGGACGAAGCCCATCACATGGAATCAGCCGTCACCAATGCTCTCAGTTTCCGTGTAACGCAAAATGATATAATCCGCTTGTTGCGCGAACTAGGCGGCACGCGCTCTGGTGTACTGGGTAGGTTGCTGACCTTGCTGCATGATAGTATTACACCAAGTGAGTATGCTGCAATCAGCCAAATCACAGAGAAAGCCAGTAACAGCGCCTTCCAACTTGAAAGCCTGAGCAGGAATTTCTTCAGCACAATTGATCATTTTTTGCTTGACCAACGCAATGGGCAGCCGATTGGCTCTTATGCCCAGCAGGCGCGTATTCTACCTACCACTCGCACTCAACCAGCATGGATGGAAGTTGAAATTGTCTGGGAGAATCTTCACGATACCGCTCGTGGCTTACTCCGCAAGTTGGAGAAAATCGCCAAAGTATGCATCAACATTGCCGATGGCGGAATCGATGATCCAGAACAACTTGAAGATTCTTATATTGAAATCACTAACATTTACCGCCGCTTCAGCGAATTCACGCAAAATATTGAAGCGTTGATCTTTGAGCCGCAAGCTGATCAAATCTATTGGGCAGAAGTACGCCCAGGTGGACGCGGCCTGACCCTCGAAGCTGCTCCACTGCATATTGGCATGCTGATGCAAAAACATCTGTGGTACGAAAAAGCATCTGTAATTCTAACTTCGGCCACTTTGACTACTGCTGGAGAATTTGATTATCTGCGTGGCAGGCTTTCCGGCGAGGATGCTTACGAACTAGCCCTGGGCTCACCTTTTGATTACGAAAACGCTACACTGCTCTATATTCCCAACAACATTCCCGAACCCAGCGATCGCTACGGACACCAACGTGCTATTGAGAGTACGCTAATTCAACTTGGAAAAACTATTGGCGGGCGTACCTTGGCACTTTTTACGTCTTATGCTCAGCTTCAACAAACATCCAATGCGATAAGTTCCGTGTTAAATGATGCTGGTGTAACGATCTATGAACAAGGGGAAGGGGCCTCGGCACATACACTGTTGGAGAATTTCCGTAACGCGGATCATGCCATCTTATTGGGAACACGCGCCTTTTGGGAAGGCGTTGATATTCCCGGCGATGCACTTTCGGTATTAGTGATTGTTAAGCTGCCTTTCCCAGTGCCTTCAGATCCGATAATTGCAGCCCGATCCGAAACCTTCGAAGACCCCTTCTATCAATACACGATCCCTGAAACGATATTAGATTTTCGCCAGGGATTTGGTCGCTTAATTCGCACCGAGTCCGATCGTGGTGTAGTCATTATTCTTGACCGGCGGGTGCTGACCAAGCGCTACGGAAATTTATTTATTGATTCCTTGCCCCAATGCACACAACGCGTTGGACCACTGCAAAACTTTGCCCAAGAAGCTGCCAAATGGCTAAATCTTTAACCACAAAGATTACGACGAATATGAAAAACAAAGTCCTTGTGCTCTTCCTTTGTTTCCTCTTCACCTTTGTGTTTATTGAACCAAGCTCGGCTCAAGACAGCACGCAAATCCTGCTTGTATCCATTAGCAGTGGCGGTGAAACTGGCAACAACGCTGCTTCTCAAGCCAGTATTTCAAATGATGGACGTTTTGTAGCCTTCATCTCCGAGGCCGATAACCTGGTTCCCAACGACAACAATCATAGTACTGATGTTTTTGTGCACGACCGTTTAACGAGCACAACCGAGAGAGTTTCCATTTCATCAACCGGGGAACAAGCCAACGGCAACACATCAAAAGCTCTCATCTCTGGAAATGGACGTTATGTAATTTTTGAGTCTTCAGCATCCAATTTGGCGACTATCAACGATCAAGACAAATCCGCTATTTTCGTACACGACCGGCTAACCAATATCACCGAGAAAATATTGTCACCTGAAAAAGACAACACTAGCTTCACCAGTATCGCTGCCGACGGTCGCTATATAGCTTTGCAGAACCAAACAGAGATATACATTCACGACACGCTGACTAAGTTTGCGTTTGCTATCTCCGATTTTAGCGCGCCCCTGCCAGCACCCAATCGTACCGGGCAGCTCTCCTCAGATGGACGCAGCCTTCTTTATTCCGATCAAGATGGAAACTTGCAATTATTTAACCGTGTGCTTAACATTACGGAGAAAATCACCCTATCTGACCCAAGCGGCGCGTTTGCACTCTCAGCCAGCGCGCATAAGATCATGGTTTTGTCGGAAGACCGCATAAACATTTATATCTCAATTCCCAATCAACCTGGCAGCCTACGCAATGAAAAAATCAGTTGGTTTTCTGAGACACAAAATATTTATTCACCCGCAATTGCACTCTCCGGCGATGGGAACTATCTAATCACTCATCAATCCAACCAACGAGAAAAAAATGCATTGCTGGGCTATGATCTAAACTCTAATCAAACCCATGTTTTTGCCACTGATATTCTCTCAGACAGGATTTCCCTCTCTGGAGACGGCAATATTATTGCCTATGCGCAAATTTCTTCGGGGATTGCTCAAATTTTTGTGCTGAATCGTGTTGAAACAACCCCATCTTATGTACTCAGCGGACGAGTCGTCGACGTGTCCGGACTTCCCTTAGCCCTGGTCACGCTTCAGGATAGCCATGGAAATATAGTAAAAACGGACCGGCAAGGAAATTTCTGGATCAACGGTCTCTCGTCAGAACCGGTCACCCTGACTCCATCAAAAGAGGGCTACACCTTTAAGCCAGTTAATGCTTTGATTGAGGTTTCATCCGATATATCCAATATCACCTTCACAGTCAGCCACGATGAGGTATTAAACCATGCACAGTTGGATATTGGCATGCCTTATAACTATGAGCGCGGTTGTGAGACACCCTGGCAGGGCTGCGGTGGAGATTTTCATGGTTTCTCATCCGGTTATTGTACAGATCTAATTTTGGACGCCTATTTATGGGGCGCCGATTTCAACATTCAAACAGCTTTAATACGCGATTATCAGACCTACCCTGAACACTATTACCGCTGGCGCAATGCCCGCAATGCACATGATATGTGGCGCTATTTTTCTTACAGCGGACATATTTTCCCGCACGTGGTTGGATACCTTCCGGGCGATATTGTCTTTTTTGATTGGAGCGGCGATG
>PVMK01140457.1_pt1 | contig 18243 bp, 18 predicted proteins | sample 1853481 | NCBI WGS metagenome assembly PVMK01 (sample SAMN08533507, study PRJNA380276) | Marine sediment metagenome, whole genome shotgun sequencing project. | reverse complement strand
AAAAAAACGCAACAAGGAATAAACCCGGACCTCAGGGTCCCCGGTCCCCAGGGGAACCCTGACGAAGAAGGAGTTGCTTCAAGGACCGATCAGACCTTTGGTCTCGGAAGGACCCCCGCCCTCTCTGCAATCTCGGGGACCCGGTGTTCCCATTCAATGGCCATCAGGTGAATGCCCGCCAGTCCTTCCATCTCTTTGAATTCCTCAATCTGCTCAAGGGAAAACCTGATACCTTCTTCGGCCGCCTTTCCTTTGCCGGCCCCCCTCAGCCTTTTGACCAAAGATTCCGGGACATCCATTCCAGGGACCATTTTGGCCATATATTGAGCCATACCGACACTTTTCATCGGAGTTACCCCCGCCAGGATATAACACTTTTCATGAAGGCCCATGTCCACGGCCATCTTCATAAATTCCCTAAACTTGTCCATGTTGTAGATGCATTGGGTCTGGATAAAATCAGCCCCTGCATTGATCTTTTTTGCCAACCGATGGACGCGGAACTCAAAGGGGTCTGCAAAGGGGTTTGAGGCTGCACCTATAAACAGTTTGGGCGGCACATCTATCTCTTCACCGTTTAAAAACTGACCCTCGTCGCGCATTTTTTTGACCATGGAAATCAGTTGCATGGAATCAAGGTCATAGACATTTTTCGCTTCTGGATGATTCCCAAAGCGCTGATGATCTCCGGACAGGCAAAGCATGTTTCTGATACCCATGGCATAAACCCCGAGGATATCACTCTGCATGGCAAGTCGATTTCTGTCACGGCAGACCATCTGGAAGTTGGGTTCAATGCCCTCCTGTAGCAGGATGGTTGATGCAGCCCAGCTGGACATTCGGACCACTGCGGTCTGGTTGTCGGTCACATTTACGGCGTCAACCACCCCTTTCAGGGGGGCGGCTTTCTTTTTGAGATGTTCGATGTTTGCACCCTTCGGGGGACCGCACTCCCCGGTAAAGGCAAAATGACCAGCTTTCAGAACCTTTTCCAGGTTACTTCCGGATTTCAGATCAGTCATTGTACAAGCTCCTCCCTGACGCTCTTTCGGGGCCCGCCATCCCTGGCTGTGGTCCAAACCTTTGGGGGTCTCAACATAAGAAGCTCATCAAGACGGCCCTCTTTCATTTTTTTTGTGACGATCAGATCCCAGATGCAGTCCACGTCTTTTGAGATCTCGCATTTGCCATCAGCAGAACCGCCGCAGGGACCGTTTAACAGGCTCTTGGCGCACCGGGCGATGGGGCACAGCCCCCCAAAGTGATGGATGCCGCAGGCGCCGCAACCGGCACATCTCTCCTCCCATATACCGTGCTGGGTTGCACCGCCAAAAAACGTGGTATTAACGGCCGGTAAAATTCGCTTTTCAGGATACCTCTCCGATAAAAACTGAGGGCCCACACCGCAGGCCATGGATATCACCGCATCATAATCATCCACAATATCCTTGACCTGGTCCACGTATTCGGGGTCGCACTGTCTTTCCAATGTCTTTTCACCCACCTCCAGAAGACGACCTTCTTTTTTTCGGGCAATCTTCAGAGTTGAGGCAAGGATCCCCACCTCTTTGCTTCCTCCTACGTTACACACGGTGACGCACCCTTTGCACCCGAGGATGAGGACTTTTTCGCAGTCCTCGACCATTTCCAGGAGCTCTTTTAGTGGGTTTTCGATCAGCAACTATCATTTTTCACCTCTTTATGCGGCCTTTTCCAGCTTGACCGGGCTGGGGCCCAGTTTTTTAATTCTTTCCACCATCTCGGTTGCGATTTCGGCGAATCGCGGCCCTTGTCCCGAAGAGAGGTTAAACATCTCGACCCGTTCGGGCTCAAGACCTATCTCCTCGAGGACTTCTTTGACATACTGGACCTTCTTCTTCGCCTTGAGGTTGCCTGTCAGGAAATGACATTCCCCTTCAAGACAGCCTGCCACATACACGCCGTCTGCACCGTCCTCGAAGGCCTTTAACAGGTGCAGGATATCCACTCTCCCCGAGCAGGGGAGCTGAATGATCTTTACATTACTCGGATAAGAGAGCCTCATGGAACCTGCCAGGTCCGCTGCCGAGTAGGCTCAGTACTGGCAGCAGAAAGCCAGGATCCTTGGTTCAAAACTGTCTGACATATGTTTTCTCCTCACTAGCCCACTTGAAACAGGGCGTCCTCTTTGGCAATAATCTGTTCATCGGTAAAGTGCTGAAGCTTGATGGCCTTTCCCGGACATTCGGCCACGCAGGCACCGCATCCGCGGCACTCGGCAGGATCGATCACGGCATGACCTTCTTCGGATATGTATGGGGCATTATAGGGGCATGTCCTCACACAGGTGAGGCATACGGCGCACTTCTTGGGGTCCACCGTTGCCACAATACCGCCGACCAGAATACCTTCCTTGGATATGATGGTCATGCCCCTGGCCACGGCCGCCTTTGCCTGGGTTATGCTTTCATCTAATGGTTTTGGGTAATGCGCGAGCCCGGCCATAAAAAGACCTTCTGAGGCAAACTCCACGGGTCTGAGCTTCATGTGTGCTTCAATCAGGAACCCTTCATCGTTTGTGGGGATCTTGAATAATTCGAATAATTTTCTGTTTTCGTTTGGAACAATTGCTGATGCCAGAATGAGCAGATCAGGTGATATGCGGACCGGCCTCCGGAGCACATGGTCCGTGATTGTCAACGAGAGGCCCTGTCTATCATCCAGCTCGACTTCAGGGAGTTGTTCCAAGTTATAGCGCATAAAGATGACACCATTTTCCCTGGCCTTTCGGTAAAGGTCTTCACGGAAACCATAGGAGCGAAGATCCCGATAGAGGATAAAGATGTCCATCTCGGGGTTTATTTCCTTGAGGGCTATAGCGCTTTCAAGGCTGTGGCTGCAGCATGTCCTGCTGCAATAGGGCCTTTCGGGTATCCTGGAACCGACACACTGGATAAAGACCGCCGTCTTTGCCCCCTCAACACGATCATCACCGGAGAGGATGGCCTTGTCCAGATCAAGGTGGGTCAGAACTCCCGGGTGCTTGCCATAAAGATATTCCTCGGGTTCATATTCTTTTCCACCGGTTGCAAAGATGGTGATGCCGTGCTCGATTACGGAAATGTCCTTTTCTTCGCCCGCGGCCAGGGTGGTGGCGAAGTTTCCGATAATACCCGAGGTGTCCCGGACCTCTGTTTTAAGAAAGGTCCGGATAAGAGGGTGGGCCTGGACCCGGTGAATAAGTTCCTCCAGATAGGGGGCCACCGCTTCTCCCTTCCAAGTGGAGCGGAGCATGCGGGCCGTCCCTCCAAGTTCTCCTGTTTTTTCGACCAGATATGCCTGATATCCCTGCTCTGCTACACCTACGGCCGCCTCCATACCGGCGACACCCCCGCCTATGATCAGGGCCGAATGTGTCACATCAAGGGTGATTTGCTGGAGCGGTTCTACGAGGGCAGCCTTGGCCACCGCCATTCGGACCAGGTCTTTGGCTTTTTCGGTTGCCTTCTCCGGGTCATTCATATGGACCCAGGTGTTTTGATCCCGGATGTTGGCCATCTCAAAAAGATACTTGTTTAGCCCTGCATCCCGGATGGTCTCCTGAAAGAGAGGTTCATGGGTTCGGGGTGAGCAGGAGGCCACAACCACCCGGTTGATGCCTTTTTCAGTGATGACGTGCTTCATGTTTTCCTGTGTGTCCTGGGAACAGGTGAAAAGATTGTCCTCCACATGGACCACGTGGGGCAGGGTCTTGGCGTAATCCCTGACCGCCGGGACATCGGCCACACCCCCGATATTGATGCCGCAATTACACACAAACACGCCAATACGCGGGGTTTCCCCAGTAAAATCCTGCTCAGGGGGCAGTTCCTTGGTCCGTGTCATGCTCCACCTGGCCGATGTCAGTGTCTGACCCGAGGCCGCCGCCGCAGCAGAGGCCTCCATGACAGACTGGGGAATATCCTTTGGGCCTTGGAATACACCGCAGACATAAATGCCTTCTCTGTTTGTGCTGACGGGCGTAAAACTTTTTGTCTGAGCGTATTTGTGTTCGTTGAGTTCGACACCAAGCTTTTGGGCCAGTTGGGCTATATCTTTGTTTGGCGCCAAACCAACCGACAGCACCACCATGTCAAAGGTCTCCTCTTTGACCTCACCCGATTCTGTCCCATAAGACAGCTTTAAGTTGTCGCCTTCGGTCGGCGACAGCGAATGTATCCTGGACCGAATAAAACGGACCCCGCTTTCTTCTTTGGCCCTGTTATAATATTTTTCAAAGTCCTTTCCATAGGTCCGCATATCCATAAAAAAGATGGCCGTATCCAGGTCCGCGTCGCTATGCTCCTTGGCAATGACCGCCTCCTTGATGGCGTACATACAGCAGACAGCAGAGCAATAGGAGTGGTCTCCCTTGTTTACATCCCTTGATCCCACACATTGAAGCCATGCAATCTTTTTTGGTTCCGCATGATCTGATGGCCGTACGAGATGGCCTTCAAAAGGCCCGGTGGCGGAGAGGATCCGTTCAAACTCGGTGCTGGTAATCACATTTGGATGACTGGCATAGTTATAGGTTTCATAGGGTGCAGGATCAAAAGGCTCAAAACCGGGTGCAAGCAGAAGGGCGCCCACCTCGATGGTACGTTCCACAGGCGTCATGTCGTGGTCTACGGCCTCTGCCAGGCACGCCTTGACGCATTGGTAGCATTCTGAACACACACCGCATTCAAGACACCTCTTGGCCTCGGTTACTGCGTCTTCCTCGCTGAACCCTTGGCAGATTTCTTTGAAATTTTTCTCCCTCTCATCCAGAGAGAGAGTTTTCATGGGTACCCTGGGCAACGGGGTTTCTCCCCCGGTGGCCGGTTTTTCATAGGACCAGTCTGCTTCTCGGTTTTCTCTCAAATCAATGCCGTTTAGAAAACGGTGGATACTTTCGGCAGCCTCCTTTCCGCACTCGACGGCCTCCACCACCGACTTTGGCCCATAAAAAACATCACCGCCGGCAAATACTTCAGGGATGGGGGTCTGGAGCGTGACGGGATCAGCTTCCAATCCACCCCAGCGGCTGATACCGATTCCATCTTTTTTGGCAAAGGAGAGATCGGCCGCCTGACCGATGGCAACGATCACGGTGTCACTATCGGCTGTGGTCAGATCGGTTTCATCATAGCTCGGGTTAAAGACGCCTTTTTTGTCAAAAACGCTTGTACAGCGTTTAAACTCAACACCGAAAACCCTTCCATCTTTTTGGAGAAACTTCTGTGGGCCAAGACTGTTTACGATGGTGATACCCTCTTCAAGGGCCTCCTCGATTTCGTAATCCCAGGCAGGCATCTCTTCCCGTTTTTCAAGACAATACAGCGAAACATCCTCGGCCCCCAGACGTTTTGCGGTCAGTGCAACATCGATGGCAACATTGCCGCCGCCGATGACCATCACCTTTTTTCCAATGGTTACGCTGTTTCCGAGGGCGGCATCACGGAGAAAGTCAATGCCTTTGAGTGCCCCGGGGGCGTCTTCTCCGTCCAGATTCAATGTGCGGCTTTGATGGAGACCTGTGGCCAAAAAGAAAGCCTGAAAGCCGTCGGATTTGAGCCCTTCAAGGGTAACATCCGATCCAAATGCCACGCCCGTTTTGATCTCCACACCCATTTTTTGAATGATCTCGATTTCTGCTGCCAGGAGATCCCGGGGTAGGCGATAATCAGGGATTCCCACGGCCATCATGCCGCCTGCCACGGGAAGTTTTTCAAAAACCGTGGGCCGGTATCCGTTTTTGACAAGATAATACGCAGCGGTCAGCCCGGCAGGCCCCGCGCCGATTATTGCAATCTTTTCCTCCCGTTTTTCCGCTGTCTCCGGGATGTGACTTGTCTCAGCCGAGAGGTCCAAATCGGCGAGAAATCGGTGAAGATACTGGATTGCGAGAGGTTCATCCACATCACCCCGCGTGCATGCCCCCTCACAGGGATGGTGACAAACCCGGCCGCATATAGCGGGAAAAGGATGAGATTCCTTAAAAAGCGCCAGTGCGTCCTGGTAGTTGCCTTTGTTTATCAGGGCGATATACCCCTGTATGCTCACATGTGCCGGACAGGTGGCTTTGCAGGGGGCGGTCCCCCTTTTGTCGATTGCAAAGGCGCTTGGCATTGCCTGGGGATACAGTTTGAAGGCGGCCTTTTGCTCGCGAAGGCCCTCATCAAAGAGATTGGGGACATCAATGGGACACACCTTGGTACACTCGCCGCAGGCTGTGCATTTTGAGATGTCAATGTAGCGGGGCTTTTCCACAATCTTGACCGCAAAATTCCCGGATTCACCGCTGATCTCTTCCACTTCGGTCATGGTCAGAAGTTCGATATTCAGATGTCTTCCGCACTCCACCAACTTTGGCGAGATGATACACATGGAGCAATCATTGGTCGGGAATGTCTTGTCCAGTTGGGCCATAACCCCGCCGATGGCAGATTTTTTCTCAACGAGATAAACGAGATATCCTGAATCAGCCAGGTCCAGCGAGGCCTGTATGCCGGCAATGCCGGCCCCCACGACCATGACAGATCCTTTTGGTTTGTTTTTGCCCATAAGATTGTCTCCTGTATGTTCAGCCTCTCGTCTTGGAGGCTAGGATTTTAAAGGAATCGATGTTGTTCAGAAGATTTTGCGTTTGAGTGGGTAAGACCCATGGTGATCTATTAAGGAATTGCCCGAGGGTGCGCTTTTTCCTGCTTCTTTTTATTTTTTTGTAAACACTAAAAAATGCCACACAACTCGCCCAAATGTCAAGAAAAATCCCGCGATTACAACACGAAAACCTTTGATGTAAGGGGCTCCGCGCGCTGAATCGGATTGCTGTTGCTAGAAACTTTTATGTTTGATAAAATATGAATGATTGAATACGCTTAAAGACCTGATGATGAGAGTCCGTGGCGCCGGTTGTGGCAGTCAGGGGTATCAAGGAAAGGATCAGATAAATGCCCATTTATGAATATCAATGTAAAGGCTGTGAAAAACGGTTTCAAAGCCTGGTCTTAAAAAAAGAAGAGGAAAAAAACGTCTTCCGCACTCCACCAACTTTGGCGAGATGATACACATGGAGCAATCATTGGTCGGGAATGTCTTGTCCAGTTGGGCCATAACCCCGCCGATGGCAGATTTTTTCTCAACGAGATAAACGAGATATCCTGAATCAGCCAGGTCCAGCGAGGCCTGTATGCCGGCAATGCCGGCCCCCACGACCATGACAGATCCTTTTGGTTTGTTTTTGCCCATAAGATTGTCTCCTGTATGTTCAGCCTCTCGTCTTGGAGGCTAGGATTTTAAAGGAATCGATGTTGTTCAGAAGATTTTGCGTTTGAGTGGGTAAGACCCATGGTGATCTATTAAGGAATTGCCCGAGGGTGCGCTTTTTCCTGCTTCTTTTTATTTTTTTGTAAACACTAAAAAATGCCACACAACTCGCCCAAATGTCAAGAAAAATCCCGCGATTACAACACGAAAACCTTTGATGTAAGGGGCTCCGCGCGCTGAATCGGATTGCTGTTGCTAGAAACTTTTATGTTTGATAAAATATGAATGATTGAATACGCTTAAAGACCTGATGATGAGAGTCCGTGGCGCCGGTTGTGGCAGTCAGGGGTATCAAGGAAAGGATCAGATAAATGCCCATTTATGAATATCAATGTAAAGGCTGTGAAAAACGGTTTCAAAGCCTGGTCTTAAAAAAAGAAGAGGAAAAAAACGTGGTTTGCCCGGGGTGTAACGGGCGTGAGCTAAGAAAACTCATCTCCAGGGTTGCTTATCATGTTTCTGAAAATGATCGGCTCGCGACGTTCGATTCAGGGGCCCGCCACGATGATGGCTTTTACAAAGACAGCCGCAACATAGGGCTGCACGCCAAGAAACGGGCCCAGCAAATGGGAGTGGACCTGCGGAGCGGGTTTGAGGCAAAACTGGATAAACTGAGGACCGACCCCGGCAGCGTACTGAAAGACAGCGATTGACAAACCGCCAAAGATGACCTGAAACCCGAAAGGTATTTTTTATGCGTTCTGAAGGAGAGGTGGTCCTGATCTATTATCAGGATAAACCAACGGTTTATGCACGGATAGAATCTATTGAGACTGACATAAAAAAGGATTGGTATCATATAACCCTATTGCTGCTTACCCTGCCCGCCCGGACGATCACATGGATACTTCGAGAATCCTATATAGACGGTGACTCGTTTACGATGGAGGACGTCCCTGTGAGATTGGAAGAGGTAAAGAAGCTCCCCCCCAGGGAAGAGCCGTCCGCGTCTGAACCGTCCGGAAAAAAAGAGAGCGGCGGAAAACCGGGAAAAGTTATTCCTTTTAGGAAATGAGAAAATATGGCTCTAAAAAACGTCAGAAAACTTGTGATACGCCTTGTCCTCTCGGTTGGGTTTGCATTTCTTATTTCACGTTTATTTTTTCAAGATATGGCCACGGTCAAGGTTCTGGGGTTTGCCCTGGCACTTTGTGGTCTTGCATATGTGTTTGAATTTTTGAGAAAGCAGAACTGAAGAGAACCACATGGGAACTGGAAAGTATGTTTACAAACTTAAGGAGGCTGTCCTCAAAATTTTCGCTCGGTTTCTCGGGAAACCTGTTTTCTCATAGCCTTCTAGGAAGATCCCCCTGTCTGCATCCTGTAATGGGAAAGTTCATATAATCGCTGGCTGAGCAGGGAGAGCGATTCCAGGGCCTGTAAGCCGTCTTCCTTTGACTTGCCTTTGGTTGCCAGAATATCCCTGTTTATATACCGGGCGGCATTTTTAAAGTTGATGTGGGAAATTGCCTCCACATTATCCATAAGACCCAGATCATGAAGCCTGTGTCCCAGGCGGGTCATGTTTTTCAGAAGGTCACTTTTTTTCCCGCCGTCTCTCTCCCTCTGAATGAATGAGCGGGTGGCAACCCAATAGGCTTCAAGAAATGTCTTTGCCAGTCCCGCCCAGATGGGGAGATCGTCAAGACCCTGCATGGTGAGGACATACCCGTCTTTTTTTTGTCTCAAATAGGACGCCCCCAGAAAATAATTTACAGCGGCTTCGACCTCTTCCTCCAATGATGGATCTTCCTCGTAGACGAATTCGTTTTTGAAAAGATTTTTTAAAAAACCGTAATCAGCCAGAAGGCCCTCCTTGGTCTTTAGTTCTTCTCTCCCTGCCAAAAGAGAAACCGCCACATAGGCGTGGGGGATGAAGTAGTGGATGATGCCGTTTTTGTAATACTCCAACTCCCGTTTTTTCTCCCCGGCTGCATAATAAAAAGTTTCATCCACGTCCCCTCCCTCCGGGGAAGCCACAACCTTCCAACCAGCCAAAAGCGTTATGGTTTCCCTTACCGTCTGAGCCAGATCCTGGAGAGGCGGTGCGGCCGGGATATTATGTTCGGTTATAAACCTCAAAAGGCTTTCCGCGGTGGAAGTCAGTTGCGGGAGGTTAAAGCCCCGGCGGTGTTTGGTAAGAATGGCGGTGGCCACAAGGGCCAAAGGGGTTACCAGGGTCACCTTGTTTATGGAACGGGTCAGATGAAATGCCAGATCCCGGTCTGTCCTCTCTCTTGACCCAGTTTTTTCCTTTAGATAATTTTTTAGTGATATGGGTTGTCCAAAACGTATATATACCTTGCCGTACTTCCGTTTCAATATGCCCCTGACTTTGAGAAATTCCTTGAAGGTTTCTTTTTCCTTTGTGCCACCCCCGATTTCCTTTAGATAGACGTTTTCCTCGAGGACTCTGTCATATATAATAGACGCAGGGACAAAAACAAGGTCGTCACCGGTTCCTTTTTTGTAAGCGTCGAGCAGGATGGAGAGAAACCCGATTTGCGGGAGGATCAGTTTTCCGCTTCGGCTCCGCCCTCCCTCGATGAAAAACTCCAGGGACTGACCTTCTCCAATCAGGGCCCTGATATAGCTGGAAAATATTTTTGTATACAGCTTTGCACCGGTAAAAGTCCGCCGAATAAAAAATGCCCCGCATTTTCTGAGAAAATGCCCCATGGGCCAGAAAGCCAGGTTTTGACCTGCCGCAATCCTTGGCATTGCCATGTGGTGATCATAGAGGACGTTGTTGAGGACCAAATAGTCAATGTGGCTCTTGTGGGAGGGGCTGTAAATAAGTGTGCCCTTTCTGGCCCATTCCCTGACGGTTGCCAGTCCGGGTTTGTCGATGTCAATATCCTGAAAGATCCTTTTCCAGAGCCAGCGCAGGACCGTCATTCCAAAATGTACATAGGCTGCACTGTAGTCGCCAGCAATTTTGTCAAATTCCTCTCCTGCTCTTTTTTTAACCCGTTTTAATTTGGCGTCGTTTCCGGCACCCATTTTTTCTATGGCCTGGATGACGTCCTGATCTTTCAGGACCTTTTCCTTGACCTGCTGCCTTGATTTCATGACAGGGCCCAGGACAATCCTTTTCTGGGCGTCAATGCGCTCAATGAGCATCTGTCTGACGGACAGAGACATCTCTTCCAGGGAGGGCTGTGATGGGTGGGTTTGCAGAAAAGTTTTCAGGTTCAATGGTTTTCCGAAATCGATAAATGCATGCCGGTTGTGTCTGAAGAAAAGAATCACCTTTCTGATAAATCCCGGGTTATCCTTGAATCCAAAAAATATGTCCAAGATATTTGCATGATCTTTTTCCGGCGTCTTTTTGTAAAGGACAAGCTGGGGGACAATATGGATAGGACGTTCCATGTCCATGTGGGTTTCAAGAAGAAAATGAATGTGGTCCTTTTCAGCGTGGATAAAGTGCCTGGCGAACCCCTTGGGGTCCACCAGACAAAGGAGGGAACCGTCTCCTTTTTGAATGGATTCTTTAAAAAAGCCGGAATCAAACGGGTTGGGGAACCGTCCCGTTTTTAAAAGAGATCCGGCATAGAACTTTAGGATTTTGAAGGCCTGGGAAAGGGGCAGAAACATTACCATGTTTAAATTGAAGGCAAACTTGGGGTAGGGGAGGCGGCTCGTACGAAATCGGTAATGGTAAAGGAGATAGTCCAGGTGCCCCGGGTACTTTATGGCATAAACCACGGGTCCCTCACGGTTCATTTGTTTGAGGGTTTCCTTCATGCCTTCATCAAAGTTAAGCCTTTTGAAAAGTCTATAGAAGATCCAACCAAGAAAAAATTTTGGTTTGGTGTCATAGACAAAGGGATAAGAGGGTCTTTCGTGATCTTTGCTCATGGCTGATTTACCGTGATTTCGTGCCCTGAAAGAAAAGCTAGAGCAAGAATTCTACAATTTTGGGCAAGTCCTTGCAAGGATCAAATTCTCGACAATTCAACCAAACAGAATTGTGGCAGTGATATTGACAGCTTAATGTTTAACAATACTCAATTGTGAATTGAAAGCATTTAGAGATCTTGGGAGGTTATCATGTTTACAGCGATGGTGATATCCGGCTTGACCGTGGACCCTATCACAAACAGCCCTATTGTGATCCTCAGGGAGGTGGAGGGTGATCAGACCCTGCCCATATGGATTGGCGTATTGGAGGCCACCGCCATCGCCAGTGAACTGGAGGGTATAAAATTTTCAAGACCCATGACCCATGATTTGATAAAATCGATTTTGGATATGGCGGGTATAGAGGTCCTTAGAATCGAGGTGAGCGATCTAAAAAACAACACCTATTACGCTCTTATCCATATAAAAAAAGATGGAAAAGAGATGTTGATTGATGCGAGGCCAAGCGACGCCATAGCCCTTTCCCTGCGGGTGAAAGCACCCATCTTTGTAGCCCAGCAGGTAATTGATAACTCCAGCCAGATGGAGTTCAAGGTAGAACCCGAAGACAAATCAGAAAAAGGCAGGAAGTGGCAGGAAATCCTTGAAGGCCTCAACGCTGAAGATTTTGGAAAATATAAAATGTGATCATACTCAAAGCCCATGGTGCCCGACGCAGGAGGCATAAAGACCGGTCAGCGAGCCGGTTACAAAACGAACAGACCATATGGCGGCAATGAAGAGAAGACAGCTCTTTAACCTGGTCGGGGGCGCCATTGTAGCCCTCTGGCTTGTCATGATCGGTCTGTTGATCAAGAAAGTCAATTTCACCAACCCGAGCGACCTTCCTGAAGTATCAACAAAGATATCCCATGTAAAAACAACCGAACGCGATTGGATGGAGATCTATCTCAAGGATAAGAAAGTCGGCTATTCTGTGACTCAGCTGAGTCCCCTCGGGGATGGCTACATTATTCAAGAGGAAATTTTTTTAAAACTGAACCTGATGGGTCAGGGAACCTCCATCCGAACGGTTACTCGATCCGTTGTCGACAGCGAGTTTTTTTTTAAAGAGCTTCTGGTTCAAGATGACCTCGGGGGTCGTGGCCTTTCAGGTCTCCGGTAAGGTAAAAGGGAAGAAAATGCACCTAAAAATAGGTGAACGTAAGACCGAGAAGTCCAGGACCATAGATCTCTCTTCCCCCCCGGTCATGGGGTCGGGAATAACTCAGTTTTTTAAGGGCAGAAAGATTCAAACAGGGCAAGCGTTCAGGTTTCCTGTCTTTGACCCGTCAACAATGGCCAGAAAAGAAATGGTTTTTCGGGTGGCGGCCAAAGAACACATCACCATCAAGGGGATAGAATATGCGGCCTTCCGGTTAGAGACCGAAATGTGGGGCAGACACCTGACATTTTGGCTTGATGAAAACGGTTATTTATTAAAAGAGGCGGGATTTATGGGGCTCACCCTTGTAAGGTCAAGTTCGGCCGAGGCCCCGCGTGATATTTCGGCCGGGGAGGATTTTTATGAACTTGCCGCCGTACACGTCAACAAGAAGTTGGGAGATCCGAGTAGAATAACGTATTTGAAATTGGAGGTAGAAGGCCTTGAAAAGGGCTTTTCAGACCGCGAATCTTTGGGCAAGGGAAGACAAAGCCTCAGAAATGGCGTCATCGAGATTGTCCGCGAGGAAATCCCGATAAAGGCTGCTTACACCCTTCCATATTCAGGGAAATCAAAGAAAATCAAACCCTTTCTCCAACCCGAATTTAATATGGAAAGCGACGATCCTGCGATCATAAAAAAAGCCCGCGAGATTTCGGGGGCGCTCAAAGACCCCGTAAAGATTGCTCGCAGACTTGCCGGGTGGGTGTACAAAAACGTGGAAAAACGACCCCTTGTCACCGTGCCAAGCGCCTTGGAGGTTCTCAAGAGCAAGGTGGGAGACTGTAATGAGCATGCAGTGCTTCTGACGACACTTCTCAGGGCGATTGGCATACCGGCCCGGGTTTCTGTCGGGCTTGTCTACACGAGGGGCAAGTTTTTTTACCACGCTTGGACCGAGGCCTATGTGGGGAAGTGGGTGTCAATGGACGCGACCCTCAATCAAATGCCCGTCGATGCCACCCACATAAAGCTTGTTCACGGCGGGCTGGATAAACAGGCCGACATTATCGGCCTCATAGGCAAACTCAAACTCAAAGTGATTGATTATAGGTACGATTAGGGTTTGCGCAAGAATAATTTTGCAGGATTGGATCCGAAAGTGGAGGTGAAAGCTCACAAATGATCAGGCTGATCAATCTGGTTAAGTCTTTTAAAGGGTTCCGCGCTGTTGACGGTATTGACCTGGAGGTAAAAAGGGGCGTCTGTTTTGGTTTTTTGGGACCAAACGGTGCGGGAAAGACCACCACCATCAAGATGATGGCAGGGGTCCTGAAGCCCACGAAAGGACGAATCATCATAAATGGGAAGGACCTCGCCAAAGACCCTTCAGCGGTTAAACAATGCGTGGGGTTTATCCCTGACAGGCCCTTTCTTTATGAGAAGCTAAGCGGTTTGGAGTTCCTGAAGTTTGTCGCAGGCCTTTATGGGATGGATAGACGTCAGTCAACAGACATCCGGATTTCGGAACTCCTTGCGCTTTTTGAATTGAGCGAGTGGCAGGAAGAATTGATCGAGAGTTATTCGCACGGAATGAAACAGCGCTTGGTGATGTGCGCCGCCCTGCTTCATCGGCCAAAGGTCCTCATCGTGGATGAACCCATGGTAGGTCTGGACCCAAAGGCTGCCAGACTTGTAAAGGACATATTCAGGGATCAGGCCAGCCGGGGAACAACCGTTTTTATGTCAACCCACTCTCTCCAGGTGGCTGAGGAGGTGTGTGATGAGATCGCTATTATTCAGGCGGGCCGGATTATTGCAAGGGGGTCCGGGGAGGTCTTGAGACGCCAGGCAGGGATCGATGGCAATCTGGAGGATATTTTTTTAAAACTGACCGAAGGAAAAGGACTAGCCCATGCGGGACCTCAATCTTCTCATTAGACCAAGGCTTCTCGGGTTTAGAAACCAGTTGTTCCTTTCTGGAGGCAGACCCGGAAAGAAGGCCTTTTTTATGGGAGGCCTGGGGGTCGTGTTCTGCGTCTTTATGTTTATCCTGTGTGCCCGGGTTCTCATATATTTTCAGTCGGTTGATGTCATAGGGGACTTTCTGGCACGGTATCTCCTTTCGATGGTTCTTCTGACCTTTTTTTCACTTCTCGTTTTTAGTCATATCATAACAGCGCTGTCCAACCTCTATCTCGCAAAGGACCTTGAACTGTGTCATTCCACACCTGTGGGCATTGAGGCGCTTTTTCTTTCAAGAGTCGTTTACACATTTGTGGACGGATCGTGGATGCTCATCATCTTTGGTGCCCCTGTATTTCTGGCATACGGTTATGTCTTCTCAGCCGGTCCGACGTTCTATATTACACTGCTCCACATGAATTTTGCCATGGCCGTTATCGCGGCCCAGATCGGGGTTTTTGTGACCATGCTCCTCGTCCATGTGTTCCCCGCCCAGAGGACACGCGATATCATTTTGCTCCTATCAATATTTATGGTGATCGCCCTTTATCTTATGTTCCGATTTTTGAGGCCTGAGAGACTGGTAAACCCGGAGGCTTTTTTTAGTGTCCTTGAATATGTAAACGCCTTGAAGGGGACAGATTCCCCCTACCTCCCCACCCACTGGATTTCAGAGACCCTCTGGGGGAGTCTGACGGGATACAGGGGGACCGGGACTGGCCGGTTCTTTGCAATCCTGCTTACCTGGTCTACTGCGGGGGCTTTGGTGGTCATAAATATCTGGGTAGCCCGGGCCATCTATTTTAAAGGGTTTTCAAAATCCCAGGAGGCAAAAAAGAGACTTGCGGGGGGGAAACAGCTCCTGGATCTTTTTATCAGGGTTGTGATCAGACCATTTGGGGGGGACTTGGGCGCGATTATAGCCAAGGACATCAGAGCCTTTTTTCGGGATAACGCACAGTGGTCTCAATTGCTGCTCCTGGGTGCCCTTGTCATTGTGTACGTTTATAATTTTAGTGTCTTGCCCCTGGACAAAAGCCCCATGCGACTGGATTTTCTTCAAAATACAGTGGCATTTTTGAACATGGGTCTTGCCGCGTTTGTCTTGACGGCAGTTTCGGCACGTTTTGTGTTTACGGCTGTCAGCGCAGAGGGCGAGGCCTATTGGATTGTCCGCACATCTCCACTGAAAATAAAACGGTATTTATGGGGGAAATTTTTTCTTTTTTTGTTCCCCATGGTCATCCTTGCCGAGGTCTTGATCATAGCCACCAATTACTTTCTGGATGTGACCGGTTTTATGATGTTTTTATCCTCGGTCACTATGCTTCTAATGGTCACGGGGATTGTGGCTCTGGGCATGAGTTTTGGGGCCATGTACCCCAATTTCAAACATGAGAATATTGCCCAGGTGTCCACGGGTTTTGGTGGTGCCTTGTATATGATTGTGACGTCCCTTTTTATTGCCGTTGTTATTGTCCTTGAGGCGGGTCCGGTTTATATTCTGTTTATGTCCAACGCAAAAGGGATCCCTGTGGCCGTCTATCAGTGGGTGTTTATAGTTCTTTCATTTTTTGCGGCGCTTGCAATAAATGTGTTTGCCGTTTTTAAATCCATGCGGATGGGCGAGCGGGCACTGGAGGAACATGAATAACGGTTATTTTGAATATGTGGGCAATCTCCATATCCATTCCCTTTATTCCGATGGGGGAGGGGACGTGAACCAGATCGCTCAGTCTGCCAAAAGGATGGGGCATGGCTTTATAATCCTGACGGATCATCACCACATGACCGATGATTTTCATTTGGAGGATGAAGGGATACACAATGGCGTGGTGGTGCTGGTGGGGGCGGAGATCGGAAGACGCTATCATCACTACCTGGCCTTTGATATAAATGAGAGGATAAAGACACAAGGCCTTGGCCCCCAGGAAGTCATTGATCGGGTGAATAAACAGGGGGGATTCGGCTTTATGGCCCACCCCTTTGAAAAGGGAATGCCCTTTTCTCAAAAATCCGAGGCCTATACATGGAATGATCTATCGGTCACCGGCTATAAAGGCATCTGTGTGTGGAACTTCTCCTCCCGATGGAAAGAACGGGTCAGGAGCGTTTTGCACGGTCTGTTTCATCTCACATTTAAGACCCAGATGCTAAAACCCCCCAGCAAAGACACCCTTTCCTTCTGGGACGAGGTCTGCAAAAAGAAAAGGGTGCCTGCAATCGGGGGCTCGGATGCCCATGGCGCAAAGTTCAAATGGGGTCCCTTTCGTTTTAAGCCTCTATCATACGATTATCTTCTAAACTCAATAAATGTCCACATACTGCTGGAAGAGAGACTTTCCCGGGACGTAAAGGGAGCCAAGGTCCAGATTTACGGAGCCATTAAGGAAGGTCGATTATTTATCGCCCATGAGAATCTGGCGTCGGCAAAGGGATTTAAAGTTCGGTTTGTCCCGGAGGACGGTACCCCGTTGACCCTCGGGGAAGAAGGTCTGTTTCAACCGGGTACACTGGAGATTGAGACCCCTGAACCGGGCCGGATCAGACTTTTGAAAAATGGAATCCTTGAGAAGACCTGGCACGGTCAAAGAGCGTCTTACAGGGTGAGAGAGAGGGGCGTATACAGGGTTGAGGTCTATCGGCGTCTATTCCTTTTTGGGTGGCGGCCATGGATTTTTTCAAACCCCGTCTATCTGAGGTAATTCAGAAATACTCAGGTTGTCGGGTTCACTAACAAATACGAATGACCAAAATCCAAAATTCTAAACGTGATGAGCCCCGCAGATATTGGATAAATGTCTGAAATGTTTTGGTCATTTGATATTCGAAATTAGACATTGTTTCGAGTTTCGATATTCGGATTTCGGATTTTGAGGTCCCCAGAAACTCCTAACACTAACGGTTTATCACCGACTTTGACGTTTTCCTGGGGGTCCTCCGAGTGGTGTTGACAGGAATTCAAGATCCTGTATAGTATCGCTCTAAACAGCGCCTGGGTGGCGGAATTGGTAGACGCAAGGGACTTAAAATCCCTCGAAGCATAGCTTCGTACGAGTTCGATTCTCGTCCTAGGCACCATTAATATCAAGGGGATTCAGAGAGTTAACTCTTTGAGTTCCCTTTTTTTGTTGTTGAAATTATTCATAACACACCCTTGACACACTTTTCAGCTCCTTTATAGTATTTATCACAAGTTCCAGCAGCTAGATTAAAAGACAATTCGTTAAGAAACCTAGGATATTTATACGAAAAAACTTGACACATTAAGAAGATTAGATAAAAATTATGGAAAATGAGATTTATCATTTTAGAGATGGAAATGTTGTTCTTTATAAAAGAGAAAGAAGTCACAGGTGGCAAGCAAGACTGAAGTTGTTAAATGATAAGTGGAAGAGAATTTCTACAAAAAAGAGTGATGTCGAAACAGCGAAGGAAATTGCGTGTAATAGAGATGATAAAGTCAGATTCAGAATTAAAAACAAAATGCCAATTGACACAAAGAGATTCAAAACGGCTACCAGAACATAGAGCATGATCCTCGTCCCTGATCATATCCTTATGATGGATGGCCTTTCCCATGAACACTAGGTTCGTTCGCCAAATATATTTGTCCCGATCCTCACCATATTGGCCCCTTCTTCAAGGGCGACTTTGTAGGAATTTGACATGCCCATGGAAAGATATTTCATCTCAACGCCCGGAAGATTCAGTCTCTTGATCTGTTCGAAGAGATCTCTTGTCTTTTGAAAATATGGCCGGGCATCTTCAGGGTCTCCTGTAAAGGGTCCCATGGTCATGAGGCCCATGACTTTAAGATGTTCTAACATCGAGATTTCCTTGATAAGCGACACGGCATCTTTTGGCATCACACCCGCCTTTTGAGACTCCTCACCGCTGTTTATTTCGATCAGAATTGACATGTTCTTGTCAAT
>PVMK01117041.1_pt1 | contig 18248 bp, 20 predicted proteins | sample 1853481 | NCBI WGS metagenome assembly PVMK01 (sample SAMN08533507, study PRJNA380276) | Marine sediment metagenome, whole genome shotgun sequencing project. | reverse complement strand
AGCGGACATAAAGAAAAACCCCGCCACGATGGGCGGAGTATCTCATTCCGATTGAACCGTGGTTGCTATTCGGCTGCTATTTCACTGCCCGTCCCTCTAACCGAACTACTTCCTCGAATGAACCGGTTGAATCGTCGCCACTGATAATTAGCTTCTTGCGAAAGGTTCCGGGTCGTGTAGGAGCAAATGTTATAAATGACGTACACCTATCACCTACAAAAAAAGTCATAGGGCAATCAGTTGAGCCGAACCAGAGCTCTTGGCCGTAAAAAAACACGGCAAAATTGGTCAAGGGTTCGGTGCCTGTATTCTCAATATCAAAACCTATGGCGCTTTGTTGTCCGATTACTACGTTGCCAAAATCCATTAGCGTTGTAGATAAGCCGATATCAGCCGATGCTGTTCCGGTGAAACCGAATCCAAATGCCGCACAAGCGGCCAGCGCTGTAAATTTCCTCATTAGGAATACCTCTTAGTTGTTCTTATTTGCTTATTTCTATGTAGTCAAAACTACGCCGCTTCGCATAGTTTGTAAATCAACCAAAAATATTATGTCTGGTTCTATATCCAGCCAAATAATCAAGTCCCGCGCCTTAATTATTTTTAAGGCTCACATTTGGTCGAAAACAGACAATGGCGATGGCGGTCGTCATCCATGCGGGCGCATAGGACGGGGGTTGGGGAAGGTCAGTCGGTGTTTATGGGATTGTTACCGAGAAATGTGCACTCGCGAGTGTCTGCTTTCGGCCAAAAGCGGACATTCGGCGCAGACAACCATCACGCCGCGAAGGGTCCTTTCGATCCGGCAGCACTCAATCGCGGTACAGAGATAGCTAATTGCCACCAATTCAGGCACTCGGGATAGGATGACCCGGGCAGTTTACGGGTAGTTTTGGTTGCGCTGAATGAGAGCACTCCCCTGCTCTCGTTTTTGCTCCAAGGTCACACGAAGAACGTGCCCGCCGAGGCACTTCCCGTCCAGCGCGTACAGAGCAGCGCCGATCTCCTGTTCGTCCAGGTCCACAAAACCGAAGCCCCCACACCGTCCCGTCATGATGTCCGTAGGCAGGCTGACAGATCGCACAGCACCAAACTCCGAGAACAACCTGTCCAAACTTTCCACGGTTGTATGCGAGGATAAATTGTGCACCATCATCTTCGTCATGGAATTGTTCTTATCATTGAATTTAATAATTAACTTCAAATTACTGAGCCGACGATGGTCCGGACTCCGATGAATCAGAGCGCGCATTGTCGGAATCAGCGTCTCCCGTGGTATCCGCCGAACCTGTCAGGCCTTTAGCCTTATCAGCCTTCCTGAGCACTCGCCGTGCGTCTTTTTCTAGGCGCTTTTCCCGCTTGGCGTTCTCACGCCGTCGCTTCGCCTGGGTCTGTGGGCTTCGTCTTGCCATAGATCAGATGCACCTTCTGAATACTAATGTTCTACGCTAACACGGAAACGATGCCTAGGCTAAAGACTCCTAGGGATTGAGAAATTGGCTGATTTCTTCCTAAGCGTTCCGCGTGCGCTGCTGCCCTGGTTTTTTCGCTCACTCAACAGAGCGGCGTTGCGCAATACGCCATCACCAGTCCATGGTCCAATGTCCGCTTTTGGCCAAAAGCGGACACTTGCCGTGGCGGCACCGCCGCCCAGTCCGGGGTCCAGCCGGACCAATAAGCGCCGCTAGTCAGCCGCAGGCATGACCTTGCTGAGCACGAAGTGGAGCGGGCAAAAACCCGTAAACGCGCTGCTGATCATGACCAGTCCAATCACGCCAACGAGCCAGAACCACAGCGGATCGACCATCACGCCGCCGATAACGCCCGACAGCGTAACTGCTCCAATGATGCCGTCATGAATCTTGAGTTCGAGATCCGGGCCGGGGCGACATATATTGCTAATCATTGCATGTTCTCTTTGCATATTGTGGTTACATTTCGCAGGCGTACGAAGGCGCGATTGTCCAGACATTTAGGTTCTTGTCAAGCGATCAAATGAGGACAGGCGCCCAACTAAGTTAGTGGCCGAGCTAGGGCCTTGAATGTCCGCTTTGGGTCGTAAGCGGTCACTCAGAAGTCCAAAAAATGCTGGATGGCCGAATTTCAGAGTGATTGGGCAACAGCGTGCAAAGAGTCAGTGCCAGTTAAAACAAGTGGGTTAAGGTGCCGAGTTCGAGCAGGAGATCTCTTCTCGATATGGAGCGATCCATTCCAAGGTCGCGGTCAGCCGATTTCATGGTGATTTCCACTTGGAGAATCAGGTCGGAATGATACCTTGTCGCCTATGACAAAAACCCCTCAGAACATCACTGTCATCGGTGCTGGCATCAATGGTCTGGTCGCGGCCAACTACCTGGTGCGCGCTGGACACCAGGTCACCTTGCTCGAGCGTAGTGATCGGGTGGGCGGCGCCTGTGTGTCGGAGACGGTCGAGGTGCAGGGCATCCAGCAGGATTACGCGCTCGGCGCATCGACCTTGGGGCTGATGCAAGACTTTGTCTGGCGCGAGACCGGTCTGGCGGATCGCTTGCAGGGCTGGGCGGTTACGCACCCGGACCTGGTGTTCTTCCCTGGCATCGAGCAACCCACCCGGGTTTACGATGATGCGTCTCAGGCAGCCCGGGAGTTCGCCGACAAGTGGGGAGAGCAAGGAGATCTGGCAGCTTTCCGCACTGATGAAGATCGGGTGGTGCGCTTTCTGCAGGCGGGGTATCGAGCTGGTCAGCCGCCCAGCGTAGACGAAGCGGTTGCGGAGTTAGGGGCAGATCTGACCGCGCTTTGGATCACCGGGAGTGCCAGGACTTTATTGGATCATTACCTGACCGCCGAACGCACCAAGGTGCACCTGGCTTTGGACGTCAATGAAAGTGGTCCGGTATCCCTGTCTGAGCCTTACTCTGCTTTCATTATTCCGATAATGAGCTCCGGCTCGGTATTCGGCGGCAATTACGGCTACGTGCGCGGCGGTATCTGGCAAGTTACCCGTGAACTGGACCAGATCAACCGGGAACTCGGTGTTGATATTGTGTTGTCCTGCACGGTGAACGAGGTGGACACCAACAGCGGCATCGTCCGCTATGAGAATTCCACCGGCCCCCGGACGCTCCACTCGGACCACGTAGTGTTTGCTACCGATCCCCAAACCGCCGCACGCTTGACTGCCGATTCGGCGCTAATCGAACATACCGCCCAGGAACGGGTGCTGGGCACCGCCGGCAAACTCAACCTCATGTTCCGCAATCCGGTGCGGTGGAAACACGGTGGTGAAAATCCCGATTCCGACACGGCTTTCCGCCATTTCTTTGCTGTCGATACGGTGGCAAGCTTTGAAGCGGCAACCCTGGCGGTGCTGGATGGAGAGGACTTCGTGCCGGGCTACTTTCAGGCCTATTGCGAAGGCGCTGCCATGCGTTACATGGGTCTTAATGAGCCGTATGACAGGCTGGCAGTGTTCTTCAAGAATCTCGCACTGGGGCGAACCGGAGAACAACTCGCAGACGTGGAAGCCGAGGTGAGGGAGATCATTTTAAGCCACGTCGCCAATCCCGAAGATTGCGTCTGGTCCCGGCTACTCACACCCCGGGATCTGCAGCAGACCTTCGGGTTTCCAGGCGGCAACATTGAACACACCATGCTCGTCGAGGGGCAGAGTTTCTTCGATCGGCAATATGCGGCGGATGCGAACCGGCGCTTCTACCAGTTCGGCGAGTACGAGAATGTTTCCATTTGTGGCTCCAGCACCTACCCGTGCGGTTCTGTAGCCGGAACCCCGGGTTACATGTGCGCTAGCGAATTGCTGCGTCGCGAATAATCGGCCCAACCATTGGATGCGGGACTTTTGCGGGAGTCAGTCCTGCATTTCATTACCTGCCAGGCCTGAATTGACCGGGTATTCCCGTTTCTGAGACACCCGAATTGGCATGGCAGGCGTTGTAACCCCATAATGCGCTCCGAGGTGGAACCCTTGGTTCCGGTGACTGTCAGAGATTTGGATGGACCCCGTTAAAGCAAAACACCTATTAAGCAGAATCCTGGCTGCTGTTGCCCTGGTCACTTTGGTGATTAACGTGGCAAACGCATCCAGTATCTGCTGTGTTTTTGATGATGCACCTGATAGCCAAAGTTCCATGCCTTGTGATTCGGATGAAGCTACGAACAGCTTCGATTCCGCATGTTGTTTTACTTGCCTTTCGGTAGGCATTCCAATTCTGCCAACATCGCCACTTGTAGAGATTCAGCGTCAGCCTGTTTATCTACCCGCCGTTCTTCAGTTGACACCCAGATTTTCGCCTCCCTTCCGTCCACCTCCATCCCTCGCGTAAACCCTGACGGAGACCGCGCTCGGCAAGCCCCGCGCGTGCCTTTTGCTCCATTGCGAGAGATGGAACCATGAAATTCGTATTTAGTTTTTTAGCACTCGTTATGTTGTCGGCGGCTGTTTATGCTGCTGACGAATCCCGAGACATCGTCGTAAATGTGCACGGTATCGTGTGCTCATTCTGCGCCCAGGGCGTCACGAAGAAAGTCGCCAAACTGCCGTTCGTTGACCGATCCCGTTACAAGAAAGGCGTCAAGGTTGAGATCGAGGACCAGATGGTAACCGTTGCCATCAAGCCCGGCGTCGAGCCTGACATGACGGCCCTGTTCGATGCCATTCGGTCCGGCGGGTATGACCCGGTGGAGGCCTTCGAAGTTCTGCCATCCGGCCAGCGGGTGAAGATCGAGGCCGGCGGATGAAGCGTTTACTGGCGATCGTTTTTAGCCTGGCGGCAATCGGTTCCCCTGCTTACGCTCACCAACCGGTCATGGACATGGCCCCTCGTTGGTCTGGCGGTTACGGGTTTCAGTTGCGGTATCAGGAGTTTGGGTCTGACCAGTTACTCGATGGCAGCACAGAAATACCTAATCCGCTGGGGCTGGAGCGCGACGTCTCTGTGACCTGGCTGGAAGGTGTCTACACGTTTAAGCCGTCGATTCGCGCCACGTTCAAACTCCCCTACGTCGATCAGCAGCGAGTCAAGGCGATCAACGGTGTGGGGGTGCATCAAAGCACATCGGGCCTGGGCGATCTGGTTCTGGGGCTGCCGTTGAAGCGTTACAAAAATCACGGCCGGGTCACACAGAACTGGGGCCTCACACCGTCAATACGCATACCCACCGGTGAGAGTTCGGGTGATTTTCCGATCGATGACGGCAGCTGGGATTTCGGGCTTAGCGCGTCCTACGCCTGGGAAAATCCCAAGGTTTACCAACTCTATGAGTTGTTCTACTGGAAGCAGGGACAGGGCCGCAACGGCGTGCGATCAGGAGACACGGTCGGGCTCGACCTCAACGCGGGTATCCATCCATGGCATAGCAATGAGTCCAACTCCGGGATGTTTCTGATCTGGGATGTCAGCGCCTGGCACTCAGACAGCCCTTCTGGAAACAATCTGACAATTGCTTCCGGTGGCACGCGTGTTCTGACTGGACCGGTGGTGGTTTTTTACCGGGAGAATTTCATGGCGCGGGTGGAGTTCAAAATTCCGGCGTATGAACGTGTTGACGGCGTGGGCCTCTCGGTCGGCAATACACTTTGGGTCGCATTTGGTGCGGCGTTTTAGGAGCCGAATGTATGACTATTAAGCATAGTTCGTGGACATGGACTCTGTTGTTCACGACTTCTGCAACACTGGTGTGTTGTGCGTTGCCCATTTTATTGGTCAGCCTGGGCATGGGTACTGTGGTTGCTTCGCTGGCGTCATCGGCGCCGTGGCTGATCACGCTGAGCATGTACAAAGGCTGGGTCTTCGCCGTATCAGGCCTTTTGATCGCCGCCTCAGCCTGGGCGGTCAAGCGTGCTGCTCGCACCTGCCCAGCGGACCCGGTGCTTCGTCAAGCGTGTGAAACGGCCACTCGCTGGAATACCCGGTTCTTGTGGCTTGCTGGCGGGATGTGGTCCATTGGATTTTTCTACGCATTCATTTTGGTGCGCATTTATGAATAGCTTAAATTGGTGCCAGCGAAACCACGGAATTACCAACTGAGGGTCCGGTCGCTCTCGGACATCCATGTCCTCCGCGACACTAGTGCGTCCATGCACGTTGCGCGACATTTGCACATCCTGTGCGGCACTTTCGGCCATAAGCGGACAGTAGCAACGCAATATTTGGAAAAACCAGGATCAATAAACAACACGAAACCTGAAGCTGAAGACAGAGGCAAAATCGACGCCGAGGTCCAAAGCGGGATTGATGACCGCCTGGTAGCTGAAGGTCGTGTCAAGGCCTGGAAAAAATGGAAATCGGTAGAAGACCTCAGCGTTGTATTCGTCGCGAATTCCGGCAGTCGCCTCTACCCAGTTAAACGCCACTCCCATAAGGTCATTCTGAATAGAACCGAAAAAATGCGGATCATTGAGGAGCCAGTGCACTCCAGCTTGTTGCCGGTATAGCGCAGAACCGTCGTAGCTCTTTCCATACCTCAAGATTCCGATCGCGCGCCCATCAGCGCTCAGTTCCTGTTCATGCTTGAGAAAGAATCCCCAGCCTGACACGCCCGTCATCCCGTTAATCGGTTGCCCGTCGCTGGTCCCATCCGTATGCCAGAGGGTGAGTTTCGAGTAGCCCGCCTTCGGAGTCCGCGGAGTAACGATCTGGGCGCCAAGCTCGATCGCTTTAAAGTAGTCTCCTGCGGTGACGTCACCGAAGTCCTGTCGGTCGGCATTGGCATCGGAAATGACACCGATCAAGCCGACCCGATCGTTGGTGTACCAGGTGCCCATCGCACCCCACCCCGAGTCCGGAAGTGCGATCGAGAACGGTCCGGTGCCTACGATTGGCGTGTAGGTAAGGGCCGGGCTGATCCAGGCCGAGGTACTCAGGATTTGGTCTGGAGTGATCCTGCCACCACGATAGAGCCATCCGGCCTGCTTGCTCCCTTGTTGCCAGTAGAGGTTTCGTATCGGCAGAAATGTAGGCGTATAGGCCGCGAATATATTCGCAGTGAAGCCCAAGCTGCCCAAGCTGGTTGGTCCCAGGTTCGTGGGGCCTGGTGTTCCGTAATCCCAACGGCCTTCTATTTGTCCAAATATCTGGCCCTGATTCGGCTTTCCCCGGTTGACCAGCTCCCAACTTGCAATGAGGTCAAGGGTCGTTGCCACGCCCCATGTATCCGTGCCCGGAAGCGCGTCGCCCAGCCACTGGAACAGGGTGTTGCTGTTCATGCCCGGCTCGAGACCGTATTTCTCGTCCAGGTCTTTCTTCCATTGGGTTGACCTTTCGTGGGACCCTGCAATCGGAGACACCGGAAACAGGGCATCCTTTTGAGCCCGTCGCTCCCGAATTATCGGCAGTTGGTTCTGGGGATCGTCGGGATCATCCAGCATCCCATAGGACAAGTCGCCAGCGGGTTGCGTGTCCTCGCTCGAATCGTCTTCTTGTACCTGTGCCAACGACGCCGGAATGTAGCTCAGCAAACAGACGAGCGTGGCGAGAACAAATACGGACGATCTCATGAAGCCGATGCGCCACCGTGAGAGGCCACTGCCAACAACGTCAGCCGACTTCAACCGTTCCGTCTTCCTTGATGGAGATTGGATCACCGGATTTGACCGTGTCGAGGAACTCGTCCCCAAGCTGGTCGATGGTGATGACGCGGCGGCCATTCCAGACATCATCCATCAGCAGTCCGGCCCACGACACGGAGTCGATGTGCTGCGAGAACAACATCGCCTTGGGGCCCCAGGCCCAGTGACCCTACGCCCATCAACGAGGCCCCGCCCAGAGAGGAGCCTACGGTCACCGTGGTACAAATGATCGCTCCGCTCAGCTCTTTTTTGTAAAACGCCTTATTGTTTGGATCGGTGCAGGGAGCAGAGGTGGTGTTGCCGCCAAACAGGTTTTCAAGGTAGGAGCCGGACGTGTTGAACGGCTGTTTTGATGCGAGCGCTTCGCCTTTGAGGTCGCCGGCGAGCAGCGGACGTCCTTTGAATGATTTAGTAGCCATAAGATTCTCCAGATTTCGTGTTTGGTTAGATCTCGCAAACCCCTCTGTCCGAAAAACAGAGGGGCTGGCACCGCCTATGCGTTACTCGGAATATTACCCGTCAAGATGACCTCGAGGAGGGCATCGTCCTTGAGGTAACGCACGCTGGGATAGTAGTTCCGCGTCTTGGGGGAATTCGTAACGCCGTAAATCCTTTCGGAGAAACCTTTCATGCCCGCGTAACTCACCGTGCACATGTTGGTGAATCTCATATTAGCCTCCATCATCTTGCCGACCAGCACCGGGTGCTCCTTGACCAGATGGTCCCGCACGACGAACGAGCAGAACAGCTTGGTCGGGATGGCGGCCGTCGGCATGCCTCTCTTCTCGACAGCCTCCGTCACCTTCGTTCCCCAGTCGAGGATTTCCTCGTAGGTGTTGTGCGGACAGCCAATCAAAGCGACCGTCGGATCTTCCGGACGGCCTTCCCATTCAACCGGGAAGGTGCCGAGGACCCGCGCCTGCTCGGCATCGTCGTAGACGTAGGTCTGGTAACCTTCCTTCAGCAACCCACGCCCCTTCTGCTTGGCGTCGGGAGTGAGATTTTCCACGTGGTAGAGGCCCACGGCGCCACTGGCCGCGGTGGCACTCCCCATCTTCTTCAACAGGTGCATGTTGTCGTTGGAGACTTCGGTACCCAGGTATTGGTCCATGCCGGTGATAAAGGGGATGCCATCGATCACCTTGAGGCCGATGGCCGTGCCGAGCACGCCCAAATCCGGCTCTTTCGAGGTCTTCACTTCTACGAGCCAATTGGCCATGCGGCCCTCGTCTGTCATGAGTCCGAACAGTGGCGCCTTGCCGAGAAGGGCACAGAGCAGTTCCATGCCGGCGGCGTTGCGGTTGGTCCGGAGTCCGAGTGCCGAGTTGCCGTAGTTGATCGCGGAAGACTCCGCCCACGCTACGTAGGTGCCCGCGGGCGGCGCATTGCCGACCTCAGGCACGTAACAAGCGCAGCTGCGGTAGTTCAGGTCCGGTGCGCCGAGTTGTGCATGAACCCAATCCAGGTCCCGCTGAAATTTATAACCCTCGTAGATCAACTCCATGTCGGTCGCGTTGTTGTTGACGTTGTAAATGTCGTAGCAACGCGGATTGACGGTGTAGGGTGCGTAGGTCTTCAACCCGGCATCGGCGCATTCCTGAAACAGATCGATCATAGGCTTCATGTAGTCCGTCCCGGTGTACATGGAGCAGTGCGGCGCGCCGCCGAGTTCGACCAGTTTTGGGGCCCCGAAGGCGTTGCCATGGCCGACGACGATTTTCATGACCTTGGCCAGTTCCGGCCCCTTCTTGCCATCCATGATGTCCTGCTCTTCCTGGGTGAGAGGCATCTGGTAGGGCGCTTTCGGATCAGCCTGCTGGGCCACACTGCTGGTGTGCGCGAATCCCGGTTGGGCGTTCCCGTCTGCATCGACGACTGTCCCGTCGGAGGTCTGGAGGCTCCCCGCGTAGGCGGGTACCTCTTGGCTCTGCGATCCAGCAGAGGTTGACTGCGCGGCAGCGGCCCCAGGTTTTTCGGCCTGCGTACCAGCGGACTGGGCGCCATCCGAGCGTGACGCGGTATCCGCGCCGGGATCACAGCCAACGAGCAACCCGGTTGCCGAGGCTACGCCTACTGATTGGACAAATTCTCTTCGTTTCATGGCCTTCCCTCCCTCTTAGACTTGTTCTTACAGCTGAGTATGTCCGCATTCGGGTCGTTAGCGGACACTCGTGATGTCCGATAAACCCAGCGCGGGGCCGGCTCCGCCGATACCCAGACTTTTCATTCTATTGGAACGTCTATAACCAGCAGCTGACAAGCCCCAGTCGCTTCAAAATCCACATTGGCAACGTCTTCAATAGCAATTCCGTCGCGGCGCTCCAGCTGCTCACCGGCAATAGCAACTGCGCCATCTAGCACGAAAAAATATGCACCGTTTGCAGCTCTCTTAACGGTATAGGTGTCCGACTGACCGACCTTAAAATCTCCCAGCCAGAACCATGCGTCCTGATTTATCCAGACGCCGCCATCGTTCATATCCGGCGAAACAACATTCTGAAATTGACCCTGGCGCTCGTCCGCCGAGAATAATTTTTGATCATAGCGGGGCTCTATATCCCGCTCTTTAGGGAATACCCAGATCTGCAGGAAATTCACAGGTTTTGAATCAGAACCGTTGTACTCGGAATGTGTTAACCCTGTTCCAGCCGACATGATTTGAACTTCGCCCGCCTTGATGTGTTGCGTATTCCCCATGCTGTCGTGATGGCGCAACTCACCTGTGAGCGGGATCGAAATGATCTCCATGTTCTCATGTGGGTGCGTGCCGAAACCCATGTTGGGCTGAACCACATCGTCGTTAATGACTCGGAGTAGACCGAATCCCATTCGCTCGGGATCACGGTATTCGGCGAACGAAAATGTATGCCGGGAACTCAACCAGCCATGTTCCGCGACACCGCGCGTATCAGCTTTGTGCACAGTTTTTTTCATCGTCAACCGCGGTTATGCGGCTCATCGAAATCGAGCAACGGTCCATCCGGAACGATCCCAAAGGGATTAATGTGGGTATGCGACGCGAAGTAGTGGTTCTTGATATGCGCCATGTCGACGGTTTCTGCGACGCCCGGCAGCTGGTAAATATCCCGTGTGAAGCCCCAAGTATTCGGGTAATCAATAATACGCCGTAGATTGGTTTTGAAATGGGTGTAGTACACCGCATCGAAACGCACAAGGGTCGTAAACAGTCGTACATCGGCCTCGGTTAAATCGTTACCTGTCAGGTATCTGGAGTCGGCAAGAATTTCTTCTACGCGATCGAGCGCCGCAAACAGCTCGGCGAAAGCCTTGCTGTACGCGCGCTGTTTGGTCGCAAATCCGCAGCGGTAGACGCCATTGTTGATATTTGGATAAATCCAATCATTCAGTTCGTCAATCTGGTCGCGTTTGCCTTCCGGGTACAGGTCAAGGTCCGGGTTGGTCGCCCGATCCTGAAATTCGGAATTAAACATCCGGATGATTTCGGCAGATTCGTTGTTCACGATGCGATTGCTTGCTTTATCCCAGAGTACAGGCACCGTCACCGCCCCCTCGAACTGCGGATTACTCTTCATATAGACTTCCCGCAGGTTCGGGAAACTGTTCACTGTGTCGCCGGTCGACGCCGGGAAAGCGGTATCAAACGACCAGCCGGTGCTCGGCAACAATGGGCTAACCACGTCGAAACTGATGATGTCTCCGAGGCCCTTCAGCTTGCGGGTAATGAGGGTCCGATGCGCCCATGGGCAGGCGTAGGAAACATACAGGTGGTAGCGGCCGCTAGCCGGAGCGTAATCTGTTGAGCCATCCGCCCGGATCTGATCACGAAAATTGGTCTGGTGTCGAACAAATTCACCGTCGTCACTGACTTCAGATTCCCATGTGTTGCCGTAGACGTCTTTTTCGGCTGTCTGCTGCATGCTGCTATCTCCTTGTTCTTGTCTGGGTATATTAACGCCGATTTCGAAACCGGTCATATTCATTTAGACTCAAGCGGCTCCCATGCCGGTAGGCCATCCCGTCGCCTCGGCGAGACAAGAAAAATATGCCGGAGAACAGTCATGGCAATAATGGTCACGAAAACCTCGCCCGTATCGCCCGATACCTGGCCGAAATTACCGTACACCGAGTGGGCGGACACATTGGCAACGCTGCACAGGTGGACACAGATCGTCGGCAAGCTGCGCCTGACGTTATCGCCCTGGCTTAACCAGGCGTGGCATGTCACATCCTATGTGACCGCCCGCGGGATGACGACATCGGCCATACCTTATGGCGGTAAGCTATTCCAGATCGAATTCGACTTCATTGATCACGCGCTGAACATTGTGGTCAGTGACGGACAGACTCAAACGTTGCCGCTCAAGCCGCAAACCGTTGCTGATTTTTATCATGAGTTGATGGCCTCGCTCGATTCGCTCGGCATACCGGTGCAAATCCACGCGGCGCCCAACGAAGTCGAAAAGGCGATCCCGTTCGCCGAGGACACGACACACAAAGCCTACGACAAGCAACAGGCGAACCTGCTGTGGCAGGCACTGCTCCAGTCGGCCCGCATATTCGGCCAGTTCCGTGCCCGCTTCACCGGCAAATGCAGCCCGGTGCATTTCTTCTGGGGCGCCTTGGACCTCGCTGTCACACGTTTCTCCGGAAGGCCGGCGCCGGTTCATCCGGGCGGTGCGCCGAACTGCCCGAACTGGGTCATGGTTGAGGCCTATTCGGAAGAAGTGTCGAGCGCCGGCTTCTGGCCTGGTAACGCCGAAGCGCCGGAGCCGATTTTCTATTCCTACATCTACCCGACGCCGGATGGCTTTGCCGACTCGGCAGTACGTCCCGATGCTGCATTCTGGCTGGCCGATCTCGGGGAGTTTGCGTTGCCGTACGAGGCTGTGCGCGGTTCTAACGATCCTGACGCAGCGTTGATGGAATTTCTTCAATCGACGTATGCAGCGGCCGCTGACATAGCCGGCTGGGATCGTGCAAGGCTGGAAAGACCAGCCGGTTATACACCGACCAATCCGTCGGGTTCCGACCACGATTAAATTTCGTCACTCAGGCGCCCCGGTCCGCACGCCGGCACCGATGGAGTGTTGTGGTCAAGTTACCGTTCTTTATCCCCACCACATCGTGGGGACACTAAGGTAAATCTGTCCCGTTTCAAGTATGGTCATGATCAATAAAAACGGTAACTGATTTATCCTGGAACACATTGAAGACAGTTATGGCAGATGACACTACTACCACCGGAAGCACACCCATCGTATTCGACGACTGGCGCTCGATTTCATTTGCCGTGTTCATGGCGCTGGTTGGATACTCCGTAATGGTCACTGTTCCGGTGCTGAGTACCGCCCTGGTGCAGACGTTAAGTTTCACCGAGGAGCAGGTCGGAAGAGTTTGGGGAAACGACATGCTTGGCTTCTCGATTGGGGCTATCGTTTCGGCATTGTCGGTTGCCCGCGTCAATCGGCGACATTTGGTAATGGGCGGTATTGTGTTGTCCATTGGTGCCAATGCGGCGTGCATGTTCATGGTCGAATACGAACCAGTATTTTGGCTTCGTCTCGTGACTGGAATAGGTAGCGGCATTTTCACCGGAACTGCCGTGGCTACATTGGGTGGAACGACAAAACCGGTTCGTGCATTCAACATTTTGTTGCTCGGTTTTTCATTTTCCGCAGCGAGTGAACTGCATCTGTTTCCGCAACTGTCGTTGAACGGTATTTACTGGTTTTTCATTATCTCAACTGCAGTCTGCGCGTTGTTTCTACGCTGGCTGCCCAGCAGACCACTCAATGACGAGGAACAGCAGCAACAGCACGAACTTGAAGACCATTCAGAAGATTGGCGTGTGCCTGTGATTTTGCCGATCTTTTGCCTCATCGCCGTATGCTTTACCTACACCAATATCGGCGGTTACTTCACCTATATCGAGCTGGCCGCACTGGACGATGGTATCTCGCCGGATTGGGTCACACCGTTATTAACGTGGTCGTCTTTTTTCGCAATCGTCGGCTGTTTGCTTGCATTACTTTGTAATCGATTCGGCTTATTCAGACCTCTGTTCGTCGCCTTGTTATCGATGGCAGTGGTCGTCGGCATGCTCAGTGGTGGAATTACCAACATCAATCTCGCAGTCAGTCTGTTTGCCTTCCTGGCCTTGTGGACATTTGTCGATGTCTACCAATCCTCGATGATGGGGTACATGGACCGAAGCGGATCACTGGTTGCCCTGATACCCAGTGTGCAGGGATTTGGACAATTCGTCGGCCCGAATATCGCTGCGTCGATCATTGGTGCCGGACTGGGTTACAGCACAATGTTTTTGGTCAGCGGCAGTATGGCGCTCGTTGCGATGGTTATTTATGGTGGAATCTTCTTCTACATGCACTCACGAAAATCAGCAAAAGTTGAGGCTGTCGCCGAGTCCACGTAAAACTCCGGCAAATAACGTAAAGGATGCCGGTCAAATGCATATAGGCAAAATCGAAAGCATATGGCGCTATCCGGTCAAAGGGATGCGCGGTGAAGAGATACCGCATACCGATACGGCCTTTATATGAGCCCGGCTGTCCGGTTTAATCGAGACACTGACAGGGACTTCACTCGTCTGCCATGCGAGCGCTGAGGTCTTCGATTAAGTCATTAACCAGCACAGTTTGATAATAATCAAGTTTTCGTGCTTTGGCCTGCTCCAGAAACACCATCATTTCCGCGTCACCGACCTGCACCGTGCAATTGCTGAATCGGCCCCGCATAACGTGGTGTGGATAACTTACCAGGGCCGCCAATCGTCCGCTTCGAGCAGCGCGTGACCACAGATTTTCCGTTTGGCAGACATTTTTCTCCACGCCGCCCAGACCGCTGTCCAGCAAATATCCGAGTACGAACTGAGCTTGCCGATACCCGGCTCCAGCAGCCTGCTCAAGATGCAGTAGTGCTTTCTCGACTTGGCCGTCATAAAAGTAGACTCGCCCCAACTGATAGTTCAGGCGGGGATTTTCGGGGTCCTTGGTCACCGCAGCCCGGCAAACGGCAATTGCTTCCTCTTGGAACACGTTCGAAGACGGAACCCCATCGGTAATTCTGTCTGGATCCAAGGGGTGGGACGCGAGCACGTCGCATCGTGTTATTTCCTCTTCTGCACTGAGCGGCGCGGCAGTAATCGACACCACGAGACCGGTAAGCAAAAAGCTGCGCAAAACATTCGGGTTGTTCATAACGTCCCCCATTTCGAAAAGATGTTGGCGAATCAGCAATCCCGAAGCTGAAACCGTATCAGAATTGTTGCAGCGGCAGCCTTTTTGCAGTTAGAACAGCTCTACCGAGTCGATGATGGCGGTCAAACACTACGACGAGAAGAAGCACACCGTGAATATGACCGCAGCTTGGTCTTGCTCAAGTTTCGTGGTCACTCAGGGAGCGTGGTCCGTCTGCCGGTGCTGATGGGGCATTCGGGGCACACAATAGCGGATGGCGCTGGAATTATCTTGATAGACTTGCGGGTCATGTCCGAGAATGAATGGGCGATGCTGAACAATGGCGAATTGTTGGCTGTTTGGGTTGGTTATATGAAACTTACAAACGCACCGATCATCCCGCTGCTGCGACGATTTGCATTGGCCTTGCTCGTTATTGGCACGGTTGCGTGCGGGTCTGACGGTCCGTCAGCAGTTCAAATCGAGTTCATAGATCCGCCTGAGATCGCCAGTGGGCCCAATCCAAACGTCCCGCTGGTGGCGACGGTTGCAGTAGCTACCGTTCCAGCAACGAGGATCGAGATCATGTTGACCGACGGCGCTGATCACAACTTTATGGTCGAATCGTCGGGATCGGCATCAATTCACGACATCCCGATCCTCGGCATGAAAGCCGGGCGGACCTACGAAGTGCGTATTGCTGCTCATGTCGGCGGCTCGAGATCTGACTGGACCGAGGTCCTAAGCTGGGACACGCCGCCGCTGCCGGACGATTTCCCACCGATCCAGGTGCTGGTAAGTATTCCGGAGGCCATGGAACCGGGTTTTACACTGTTCGACACTCGGCCGGCCGACGGCGATAGCAGAATGTTAGTGATCGTGGACGAGATCGGCGATGTAGTCTGGTACGCGGACGACAGTGTCGGCAGCGCTACGGTGATGCTTGAGAATGGCAATCTGCTGACCGGGCGGACGACAACTTCTGCGTGGATGGAGTACACGCTGTTGGGCGAATCAGTCGCCGCCTGGGCTTCAGCCCAAGGCCCTGCAGATCCCGCTGTATTGCCCGGCGATATCCCGGTCGATATTTTTCAGATGCATCACGACGTTGTGGCGATGCCGAACGGTAACTTCCTGTCGGTAGCCCATGACACCCGAACCGTGGACAACTTCCCGACCGACTCGTCGGATCCAAGTGTCAGGGAGACGCAGCTCGTGCTCGGCGACCCGATCGTGGAGTACCAAAGCGATGGGACCGTGGTCGAGGTATGGCACCAGCTCGATCTGCTCAATCCCACGCGTATTGGGTACGGTCGAACGAGCCTACAGGGCGGGGCGGCCGACTGGGGTCATGGCAACGCGGTATGGTATGACCCGGTCGACGATGCGATTCTGACCTCGTTGCGAAACCAGGACGCCGTGATTAAATTTTCGCGTGCGACCGGCGAGTTGGTGTGGATTCTTGGTAACCCTAACCACTGGGAAGGATTTGAGCAGTACTTGCTGTCGCCCATCGGGTCACCATTTGAGTGGCAATGGCACCAACACTCGCCGATGGTGACCCCCGCGGGAACGGTGCTGCTTTACGACAACGCAAACTTCAGGGCCAGCCCGTTCACCGGCGCACCGGTAACTAATGCCCCGGCCAATTGGAGTCGGGCGGTGGAGTACCGGATCGATGAGGATGCTATGACCGTGGAGCAGGTGTGGGAATGGGGCCTGCCCCAGAGCGGCGAGCAGCTCTACACACCCTTTGTTGGCGATGCCGACTACCTGCCAGAAACCGGCAATGTCCTCATCGACTTCGCCGGTATTTGTACTATTGACGGTGTGCCCAGTGACCAGATCATAGATTGCCACAAGAACGTGCGCATCATAGAGATCGAGCGTGGTACCACCGATCGGGTGGTTTTCGATCTGCAGATCGACGATGCATCCACCGGGGGCTGGATCGGTTATCGGGCCGAACGGATTCCGTCACTGTATCCATAGTAGTTTCGCATCAGCATGAGAAGGTCGGCCGAATTGGCGGAGGGAGAGTCTGCCGAATAGCCCGCTAACTATCTGTTTTCCAATAACCTAACTCTTAGATCCCCAGAAGTTACTGTCTTTGTTACTCCCAACCGGGGCCGGGTAGAGAAGGGTCCGAGGATTCCTCCGTAAGTGTCCGGTCGCTCTCGGACATCCCTGTCCTTCGCGACATTTGCACATCCTGTGCGGCACTTTGGGTCGATAGCGGGCACTCAGGCGTCGCAGTCGGAACGCCGGTACTGATGGGGCATTCGGGGCACAGAATTACATTAGAGCCTAGCCTGCTTTAGGCGCAAAAGGCGTTCCACAAGCGGAAACGAGAACCAAGCGATTTCCCACAACACGGGTGCGAATAAAGCGAAGGGAATGGTCACGGCCGCGGTGATCGGCTCGGCAAGAATCCTGACGGAGATCGCGTCGGCTTCTTTCTTCGACAAAGACGGCGAGACGAGCCCCCCCTTTGTACTTCGCATGCCGCCAGGCAAAATAGGAGGGAACGCCGACCAGCAGGGCTGTCAGGCTTTCGAACACGCGCAGGTCCGTCGCCGCCTCATAGTTCGTGCCCACACGGATCGCGTAGAGAAATAACAACAGGCAGAAGATTTGCAGAATTGAAAGCACCGTATGGCGCGTATCGGTGCGCTCAAGATGCCCGAATAGCAAATTATTCTGCAACCAGTAGATGATCACAATGGCCATACCGATTATGACCGTCAGCACTGGCCGTGGGTCGTCCATGAACACTTCCCACACCGAGCGCGTTTCGTTCTCCATTGGCCGGGGAAGAATCTGGAATAACCGCCAGATCGCCAGTGCGTAGACAACATCAATAAGTGTCTCGAGTCTAGCCAGCTGGCGAACCCAGCGTTTTTCGTCAGACTTGTTATTCATCCTTCTCCTCCCGTGAAAAATCAGCGCCCCGACTAGTCAAAGATGCCTGCACCCTGATGGCATCGACGTCGATTTCCTTGGCGGTCATGAGCATTTTCTCTTTATTGGGTCGCGAGTTTCTCTCCCGGCCAGACGAAAAGCCTTCGGAATTGTCCCACCACAATCCACCGAGAAGAATTAACCCGACAAGGCCGCTGATCTCCGAGCCGATCATCAGCGTCAGGAAGAAGCTGCGCTGTTCGTCAAAAGCCATTCCCCAGACTTCGGGAAAGGGTTGCGCCGGCGTGACCCCCGCATAGGACGAATAGCCGAAAAACGTGGCTGTGGCCAGCATCAGGAAGGGAGTCACGAATACGAGGATCAGCCCCAGGACATGGCGCCAATGACTGACGGGCTTGAGTTCCTCCACGGGCTTGCGCTTGAAAAGGGCTTTCAACTTGTTCTTCAGCTGCAGGAAGCCCTGCTTGCCTAAGAAAGGGATGGCACCGAAGATCATCACTTCGCCGGCGACGATGACCACCGGAATGTAACTCGCGGGCAGACCCAAAGCAGTGGCTACGGGAGACAGCGGAACCATGAGG
>PVMK01128634.1_pt1 | contig 18251 bp, 15 predicted proteins | sample 1853481 | NCBI WGS metagenome assembly PVMK01 (sample SAMN08533507, study PRJNA380276) | Marine sediment metagenome, whole genome shotgun sequencing project. | reverse complement strand
CCAAATAATAACTACAAACACTCTAATACATAGTTACGCTCCATTAAATCGAAACACAATAACACACTGATATTACGTTATTTTTTTTGATAGCAAATGTGATCGCCGGTGGCACACATGTTGCTTTTTTATTTGAGCGTTTTGATTACCATAAAACGATAGGACCAAGCCTTTGAGAACTCCGTTTAAAATAATCTTCTTTCTGATGTTTGTGTACCTCTTGTGCGGTTTTGAGATATCAAACGCTCAAGACAAATCCGCAGTCGAGGTCGTCAATTTGTTTGACAGCCATTACGGCGGTCCGGATATGGATATAATTGCAGGCTATACTACGGCGAAGTTCCGGCTAAACCGGCCGAAATCGGTTTGGGTTGTGGATGTATGGCGCGCCTTAAAAAAGATGAAATATAAGAGAGTGGGCAGAGCTGTCGTTGATTCAAAGTTTAATGACAATAAAAAGGCCGTGATTCTTGTTGAAACCAAAATCAAGATAGACGAAAAAGAAACAACCCAGAAAGAAATATACTATCTAATTCAAGCGGGGGAAAAATGGTTGATCGATGATCTCGTGGTTGTTGATGGGGAAGTCGATTTGGAAAAAATGACTGCTTTACGGGCTGAAAAATAATATTTTGATTTTCCATTAATTTATGCTGGAACTCTATACCCGGCCTCATGGAGCGTATGAGATCATCCAGTTCACTGCCCGTGACGGTCTCTTTTTCCAGCAAAAGCTCTGCCAGCTTATGCAGAATATCCATGTTTTCGTTTAGAATTTTTCTGGCGCGATCGCAGCTATCTCCGATCAGGGCTTCGATTTCTTCATCAATTTTTTGGGCCGTTTCCTCGGAATAATCCCGGTGCTGTGCGATTTCCCGTCCCAGAAAAATCTGTTCTCTCTCTGGCGCGTATGAAAGCGGACCGAGTGCTTCACTCATGCCCCAGGCACACACCATTTTGCCGGCAAGCTCGGTTGCCTGCCTGATATCGTCGGCGGCACCTGTGCTGATACGGCCGAACACAATCTCTTCGGCCGCCCGTCCGCCAAAAGCCACCGACAGCTGGCCTTCAAGCTGGGCTTTGTGTTTGAACTCATTTTCTTCCGGCAAAAACCAGGTAATACCAATGGAGCGCCCCCTGGGAATAATGGTAATCTTGTTAACTGCATCGGTGCCGGGCAGAAACCGGGCAACCAGAGCGTGGCCGCCTTCGTGATAGGCGGTTGTTTTTTTGTCTTCTTCGGAAATCACCTTCGACTTACGTTCCAGGCCCATGACGACTTTGTCTTTGGCCTCTTCGAAATCCTCCATCTCCACTTTTTCTTTATTTCTTTTGGCTGCAAGAAGCGCCGCTTCGTTGACAAGATTTTCCAGATCAGCGCCCGAAAAACCGGGTGTGCCTTTAGCCAGGATATCGACATCGACGTCGGCTGCAATTGGCGTCTTTTGCATGTGTACCTTCAGGATCTCTTCACGGCCCCGGATATCCGGCAACGAGATCACCACCTGACGGTCAAAGCGCCCGGGTCGCAAAAGCGCCGGGTCCAGCACATCGGGCCGGTTGGTAGCCGCTAGCAAGATAACGCCTTCATTGGATTCGAATCCGTCCATTTCAACCAGTAGCTGGTTTAGTGTCTGTTCCCTTTCATCATGCCCGCCTCCCAGGCCAGCGCCCCTTTGCCGGCCGACCGCATCGATTTCGTCGATAAAGATGATACAAGGGGCATTCTTTTTGCCCTGAACAAAAAGATCCCTGACCCGCGATGCACCCACACCGACAAACATTTCCACAAAATCCGAACCGCTGATATGGAAAAACGGAACCACCGCCTCACCGGCAATCGCCCGGGCCAGAAGCGTTTTGCCGGTGCCGGGCGGACCCAGCAACAACACCCCTTTGGGGATTCGGCCTCCAAGGCGGGTATACTTTGTTGGGTTCTTTAGAAAGTCAATGATTTCTCCCAGATCTTCTTTTACTTCGTCGATGCCGGCAACATCGTCAAAAGTGACTTTAGCTGACGTATCAGCACGAAGACGCGCCCGACTTTTCCCGAATGAAAGTGGGTTGCCGCCGCCGGCTTGCATTTTACGCATGAAAAATATCCATACGCCTATGAGAAGGATCATCGGAAACCATGACAAAAGGAACGACATGTACCAATTTGGCTCTGCCGTCGGTATAGCCTGAATGGATATTCCCTTTTGCTTGAGGATCGCAATTAGATCGCTGTTTTGGGGTGTAAATACTTTAAAACGGCGGCCGTATGCAGCTGAAACAGAAAGCGCCTGACCTTGTATGACAACCTCGCTGACGCTTTCAGCATCAACCATGTCAAGAAATTCCGTGTAACTGATTTCTTTTTCGGGCGCCGGCTTTTGATGGAAGAGATTAAAGAAAATAGATATTATCACTGGGACAATAATCAATAAAACCAGATGCTTATAAGACCTATTCAAGAACTGTTACCTCGCATAATGAGTTTGACAGATTTGCTGATTTTCAATTTCTAAATCCGGTCTGTTTATGGCCCGGCGTTGGTTAAGAAACAAATAAAAGCAAATCATGCTATGCGTTTTGATTCGCCCCTCCGGAGAGCCCCAGGGCATCTTTGAGTTTGACCGACACCGCATTGCAGATGTCCGGATTTTCCATTAAGAATTTTTTTACGTTGTTTCGGCCCTGGCCTATCCGTTCTCCGTTATATGAATACCAGGAACCGCTTTTTTCGATAATGTCGGCATCCACTCCAACGTCAATCAGATCCCCGGTCTTCGATATGCCTTCACCGAACATGATGTCAAATTCCGCCTCCTTGAAAGGCGGCGCCAGCTTGTTTTTAACAACTTTTACCCGGGTGCGGTTTCCCACAGTCTCCTGGCCGTCTTTGATCGCACCAATGCGCCTGATATCGAGCCTGACCGAAGCATAGAACTTAAGCGCTCTTCCGCCGGGGGTTGTCTCCGGGTTTCCGAAAACAACGCCTATTTTCATGCGGATCTGGTTAATGAAAATAACCGCGGTCAGGGTCTTGCTTATCGTTCCGGCAAGCTTTCTTAGGGCCTGAGACATCAGACGCGCCTGAAGCCCCATGTGCGAATCTCCCATCTCGCCTTCGATTTCTGCTCTGGGAACAAGGGCTGCGACTGAGTCGATAACGATGATGTCTATTGCCCCGCTTCTGATCAGCATATCCGTAATTTCAAGGGCCTGTTCTCCGGTATCGGGCTGGGCAACCAAAAGCTCGTCGCAATTCAGACCGAGTTTCTTGGCATAGGCCGTGTCAAGGCATGCTCGGCGTCGATAAAGGCTGCAATACCGCCTTGTTTCTGAGCCTCGGCAACCGCGTGAAGCGCCAGGGTTGTTTTGCCGGATGCTTCCGGCCCGAAAATTTCACAGACCCTGCCCCTGGGTAGTCCCCCGGTCCCCAGCGCCTTGTCCAGTGCCAGGGAGCCGGTCGATATGACCGGCACATCGAGAACCGCCTGGTTCCCCAGCTTCATGATAGAGCCTTTGCCGAACTGCCGTTCGATCTGAATCATGGCGGATTCTATCGCCTTTTGCTTGTCAGTGGGAATATTCATGATATCCTCCCAGGCTGCCATTATAACAGCCGGATATGATGATGGCAATACACGTTGGGCTCATGTCGGATGGCCATGGGAGTGCCGGAAAATCTCGTTTCGAGGCAGCTCATTCTTGCGGGTTAGGGTTTTTTTTACCGTCTGTGGTATAATGCCAGATCTGATCAATCTTTTGGACAGGCTTGCTGAATGGCCTCCTTTAGCAGGCGGGTCAGTACTTCGTCTTCGTAAACGCGAATACGCTTCTCCTGGTATCCGGTGATCACATAAAAATCGTCGGCGCCGGCCTCTCTGGCGCTGCGGATAACCCGTTCGATCAGGGGCAGGCCCAAAATGGGAATCAGGGGTTTGCTGTCACCCCGCTGCCGTAGACGGCGGCCCTTGCCGGCGGCGATGATCAGACACTTCATGCTCATTTACTGACTCCTAATTGATAACTGCCAACCCAACCCGGACAAGCCGGAATTGACTATTGAATATTGAAAATATTCAATCATTTGAAGATAGGGAAAATAGCCCATACAATTTTTTTGCCACAAAATGTCATAGATCCGCCTCTGGAGGACAAAAAATAATTCCTAAAACACTAAACCACTCTTTTCAGCCTGCTAATGCTTGAGTGGCTATCGTCGGTGATAAATCTTTCGACCATGGTAAAGGCCTCATCGTCGGTGAACTGGCGTGCCGGATGCTTACAGAAATAGGCTGACGGCGCCTCAAGTACGCCGCCCTGACCCCGGTCCAATGCCAATTTTGCACAACGGATGGCGTCAATGGCGACCCCGGCCGAGTTGGGTGAATCCTCCACGGAAAGGCGCATTTCCAGGTTCATGGGCACGTCACCGAAAAGCTTGCCTTCCATGCGAATAAAAGCGACCTTGTTGTCTTTTTGCCACGGCACGTAGTCACTGGGACCGACATGGATGTTTTCGTCCTGCAGACGCCTGGCGGCCACGGCCTGTACCGCCTCGGTTTTGGATTCTTTCTTGGTAGCCAGACGCTTTTGCTCGAGCATGTTGAGAAAATCGGTATTGCCCCCGGTATTGAGCTGGTACGTGCGCTCCAATTTGACGCCGCGCTTCTTGAAAAGATCGGTCAGGATGCGGTGGGTGATGGTAGCACCCAGCTGAGACTTGATGTCGTCACCGATGATGGGAAGGTTTTTGTCCGCAAAGCGTTTGGCCCACGCCGGATCACTGGCGATAAACACCGGAATGTTATTGACAAAAGCAACCCCGGCTTCCAACGCGCAATCGGCATAAAACCGGGTAGCTTCTTCTGAGCCGACCGGAAGATAGTTGGTCAGGATTTGAGCGCCGGACTCCTTGAGCACCTGGATGATTCCCGCTGCGGTCGGCTCCGGTTCCCCGGATAAAACGAACCTATGGTCGTAGGGATAATCCTTCATATGGCCCGCAACACCGTCCAAAATTTTGCCCATGTGAACGGTGACTCCGGAGGGGGGAAGATCAGCACAGAATACCGTCGTGCAGTTGGGTTTGGCAAAAATAGCTTCATGCACATCACGGCCGACCTTGCGTTGGTCGACATCAAAAGCGGCAACGACTTCAATATCGCCGGGCTTATAACCATTCATATCATAGTGCATCAGACCGATGGCGTCTTCCCGGTTTTTGTTTTGGTAATAGTGGATTCCTTGAATCAGTGAGCTGACACAGTTGCCAACTCCGACAATCGCGATTTTTATTTTAGCCATAGATTGGTCACCTCCTATTGGTGGTTACGTGTGGATAGATACAAAAAAAGAAACAGTCCGGTGACGCTTCTGCCCAAGGCAGTTTTTCTGCTGACCGGGATGAAGTTTGAATCCGGGAACTCAGACTTTTGCTCGTAACTTAAGGGGAATTGAAATGTCCGCAGGTAAAAATTCGAAGTCTTAACCGGGACTTAAGGTGTAAATCAAGCCGTGGGCAATAGATGCGCTGGTAGTTGAAACGCCCTGAAGGTCGCCTAAAACGAATTGATGCCGGCCTCAAATGCGGGAGCTTAAATAGCTCTTTCCCTATGATAGGGGGCGGCGCTAATAAAATGAATAACTCTGGGTACTTTCAATCTTTTGTTTCATCTGGCCCCCTTCCGCCGGGCGGAAAAATGCGCTTGCGGAACAAAATTGTATGGTTGTTAAACTTTGCCGGTTTATGTCTAAAATCCGCTATTCGACACTTGGCAGGCAGAATGATTTGGACAGCAACTGATAATGGTAAGCGTTTACCCGATGCAATGAAGAGGAGATAGTCTTGACGGCATCATAGTCCGAATGGAGAGTGACCACAATAATGGGCAGCGTTTCACTGTTATACTTGAAACGCTACTTGTATAGCATAGCAAAGCGATTGGTGTCAAACAGGTTTGGGAGGCGATATTTTAGATTGTTATATTAGAGAATTATATCAATAATTACGTAATTCTTTCCGCTTTTCACAGCAATCAGGCGACATGTTTTGAAAACAATTTTTTATGCTTCAGTCTTTTTCTGTAACTCCTTAACCATGTTCTGACATTCCAAAACCGTAGCTTTGATGATCGGCTCAAGATGGTTTGAGAGCTCATCTTCGTATATGTCCCCAAGCTTATCTACCTCATCGTAGACATGCTCCTCACTCCAAACCGGGATAGTGGCGCTTAATTTCTGCCGCAACCTTGTCTTCATCAAAATCCCATTCAAGCTCTTTGCTAATCATTTCTTCCATAGCGCTGTTGGAAGGCATTTCGAAGTCACCTGATACGATTTTTGCAGAGGATTCTTTGACTATCAACTTCGCGCAGCTATGAGCAATAGCGTTTGAAGCCTTAACTTCAATATTTCCGAAGCATTTTTCCATGATATTTCTTTCCATCTCGAGTTTTTTGTTTATTCTCATTTGCATATTGATTCCTCCCAAATAATTGATGATTAGGTTTTTGTGTCTCCTTTCTGAAAAGCTTTCGGTCTGCTTTAGTGTTGTTACGGCATTCAAATAGAAGTGTTCGAGAAACACCATTTAAACGAAATGTGTTTACGTGTCAAGAGAAGTTGCAATGGAAGGATATCGCGGTGCTGTTCCGGTATTTGCATATTCCGCTTTATTCTGTCCACAGATTACAGAGTGAGCCGCTCACCGATTCCGATTGCTTTCAGTATTTTCAGTTAAATGCAATTTCTTTGCTACCCCACCATTTCAATTTGATTGGTCCCGTTTCCCTCTCTGATAGATCACCCAGGAATATTTATCATTAAATCCAGAATATTTGACTATACTCAAAAACCATTCATCTCTAAATCCTGAGTTTGGTTCATTTCGATAAACCTCCTGAAATCCAGAATCTAAAATAACATTATTTTGAAATGCGTTTATTTCGTTAAAGTTTTCTTCATTTCTTTTTCCCTCTGGGGTTGATGTGTCAAAATCGAAATATAAAATATATCCTACATCGAGCGGATATTTTAAGGGAGGATCAAATAATACTACTTTATTTAGGTATTCATACTGTTGCCCCCATTTTGTGCCCCATTTTTCAAGAGCATTCCTTCTTAAATACGGAAAAATATCAGAACTATCTGTTCGTTTTTGGCGCTTACTCCATGTTTTATCGATAATAGTCCTTGTAAAAAATCCTAATACCAACGCACCGCCAAATACAATTATCGGCTCATCCGGCAATAGTATCTGTCCCAACCAAAAAAATAAAAGTGTTGCGACCACGGCGGCAAACAATGATAGCATAATCATTATCTCCTATGCGGATCTTGATTCAGTTTTTTTATACGGCGTTATAGAAATCATTTGATTTATCTATTTTCAAATTTGACCAATTTTCGAATGCCATTTTATTAAGACAGTCATAATATTAGTCGCCAGATTATGCTTGAGATGATATTCAATATAATTATGAAGGATTGATTAATAAAGCGAAATTCAGAATTTTTTTTGCTTGAAATATGAGGGGCGTAGGAGTTCCTACAAACTGTATATTATCTTTTCATACCACTTAGACGGTTTGTATTCCTGGCCAACAAACCATAGTATTTGTTACCCAGGGCTGGATGCACTGCATTCGGATATAGTTGTTTTGTTAAGCTTATTTACGTGGTTTAAGATTTCATGTCGAAATATCTATTTATTAAGAATTGAGGATGTCGGCTATGCTTACACAATTGCAAATTGTTGTGGATGTCATCTGGTAATCTGATATAAATCGCTTCCCCGAAAAGGAGAGCGAAAAAACCAGGGGCGCTGTGCAGCTAGTTTCTGGTCCTCATCTTATAGGGTCAATGGAGGATACCAGCGTTGCGAATGTGGCCATATGAATGTTTCACTGACCCCGGAATTAGAACATTACATCCGCACTTCATTACAGAGAAGATTTCGGCAGACATCCAGTTCGGTGGAAGCACTCGCCTGTCCTGAAAAATGGCACTAAACGATATTTTGGTTTTCAAATATCTCTGATGGCCTTTTTGATTTTAGCTTCGCTCGGCAGCTTGACCTTGTATTTGGCGATAAAGATCTTTTCTTCCAAGCCCTCTAAGGCGTAAACAACCTCTTCCCGGCCGGCTTCCCGGCAGATGATAAGACCAATGGTGGGCTGTTCATGCACATACTGTTTATGCCGGCGCCAGTAGCCGATGTACTTGTTCATCTGGCCGATGTCCCCGCTGTCAAGTTTACCGATTTTGAGGTCCACCAGAATGACGCATGGAATGCCGCGATGATATAGAACGATGTCGATAAAGTGTGTCTGCCGGTCAATTTTGATCGGCACCTGCCGGCCTAAGATACTGAAGTCTTCGCCGAGTTCGTGCAGGAATTTTTCGAAGTTGGATAAGATTTTGTCCTCAAGCTCTTTTTCATCCGGATCGGTGTGGAACTCGATGAAATCAAAGTCATAGGTGTTTTTGAAAACCTCCTGAGGACTGATGGTCGGGAGCTTGGTTTGAAATACGGCTTGAATGTCTTTTTGGGGTGTGTTTTCGTATAGTTGGGCCTTAATTTGCCGGCGTAGTTCGCGAACGCTCCAGGAGTGGATAATAGCCTGATTTTCGTAAAAAGATCACTTTTGGTCATTCTCTATATCAACTAGCTGATAAAAATGAGTCCAGCTCAATTGTGGCATCAGTGATGCCACGTTTTCATAACATCGATAAAATTTAACGATTCGGTATAAATTCCTCTTAGGTATTTGAAGATCAAGAGCTAAATTATTGATGAGATATAAACCATAATCCGCTCTATTTTTTTGTTTTAGCTCTTCCCGAACGATCCGTTCCCCAAGCTGCCTTATTCAGACTCATCCGGGAACTGCTCTTGATAGGCCTCGGTGAAATAAACACCGACAGGCGCAAAGTAACAGGCTGCCAGCCGTAAGTTAGGTAGAGTCTATGTCGATGATAAAAGCGTGAACCGCGAGATGGTCAAAGAGGGCCTTGCAGTGGAACCGTCTTTCTGTTCAAAAACACTTTTTTGATTTCCCAATAGAAAAAATCAAGAAGTTGATGGTTTCTCCATCCTGATAAAAAACATCAGAAGGGCCGGGATGACAAACACGGTAAAAACGGTGGAAACCGCCAATCCCACCGAGGACCACGCTGCCAAGCCCCCGGTAAAATTCAGAACCCGGTCCGGGAATCAGAACCAGGGGCAGCATGCCGAATATGCTGGTAGCTGCACTCATATAAATAGGCCTTAACCGGGTGCGTGTGGATTCGAGAACAGCTTCGCGGTAAGGCATCCCGCTATTGCGGATATTGTTTAGGGCCTGGTGCACAATAAGGATGGCGTTATTTACAACCACACCGATAAGGATCACAAATCCCAGCATGGTAAGAATATCAAGGGCCTGATCGGCAATGAAAAGGTTGACCATTTTGAGCCCCAGCAACCCGCCGACAGCTGCCAGCGGAATGGTAAACATGATAATAAACGGATAGATGAAATTGCCAAACAGCGCCGCCATCAGCAAATAGGAGATCGCCGCCGCCAGAAAAAAATTCCATTGCAGGCTTTTGCGGGTTTGGGTCAGTTTATCGGCGACACCGCTTTGACCGATATCGACTCCCTGCAGCACCCCCTGCCCCGCAAGGGCAGTCACAACTTTCGAATTAATAATCTCCATGGCTTCCTGCAGCGGCAATAGTGAAGGCGGCGTGACTTCCAGTGTTACCGTCCGCTGTCTTTCCAAATGCCTGATTTGAGTAATACCGACGGTTCGTTTCAGCCGCGAAAGAGACGAGACCGGCACCACTTTCCCCCCCGGAATAGCTATCAGCGAGTCATACAACTTCTCCGGCGTAGAAATATCTTCTTCGGAGGCTTTGAGAACCATATCTATTTTTTTCTGTCCCTCCTGTTTGAATTCTCCAATCTGGCGGCCGTCCATCAGCACATCGATGGCAACCCCAAAGTCACGGGCCGTCATTCCCGCAGCTTTTATCCGATCACGGTCAGGAATAATTTGTACTTCGGGAAACAGCAATTCCAGTGAAGGTACGGGCCGAATCTGGGCCTGGGGGATCTCTTTTTTGATGGCACCGAAAAGCATCCCGGCGGCCTGGACAATTTGATTCAGGTCTTCACCACTGATATTGACCTCGACCGTTCGGCCCCGGCCAAGTCCGGTTTGAAATACGCCGGCCTGGATACTGACCCCGTACATACCCGGGATGGAATAAATCGTGCGCATAAACAGTGGTATCAATTCGCCGGCTCTCTGTTCGTGAGTACTGATGGCACCGAAAAGCATAATTTGTTCCGCCCCCACATAAAACATATTCTTAATACCCGGAAATCCATCTTTATCTTTCCCAAAATAAGGTGCATTCATCTGATAGATATGCTCACCGATGGCCTTTCTTTCATTAAAGGAAAGGCCGGGCGGTGGAATCAGGATGTTGATAACCAGGTTGCGGTTTCCCTGGGGAAGGTATTCCATTTTGGGCATCAGCAGGATGGCACCGTAGATGGAAAAGATACTGAAGCAAAGCACGGTGGCCATTCTTGTCATCCAGTTTCGGGTGGCCAGTTTTACCAGCCCCATGATCCCCTTTTGAATCAAGTTGCCCAAAGACCCCAGAGGGGATTTGGACTTTGGCGAGCGCTGTTTGCGCCCGATTAACTTAAAAAGCTGTTTTGAGAACATGGGGATTACCGACACGGAAACAAAAAGGCTCAGGGCTACAGCGGAGGTTACGGCAATGGCAATATCTCTGAAGAGCTGTCCGGCTTCTTCCTGCATAAAGACGACCGGCAAAAACACCGCAATGGTTGTCAAAGTAGACGCCAGAATTGCGCCCCAGACTTCCCGGGCCCCATCATAAGCGGATTTAAAAGCAGACTTGCCCATGCTGCGATGCCGGTCGATATTTTCCAGCACGACAATGGCGCTGTCGATCAGCATCCCCACCGCGAAAGCGATTCCGGCTAAACTGACCACATTCAAATTTCGATCCAGAAGATTCATGAAAATGAAGGTGCCGATGATGCTGATGGGAATCGCGGTCGCGACAATGATGGTCGATGTAAAACTACGCAAAAAAATCAACAGGACAATGACCGCCAAAGTTCCTCCCAACAGGATATTCTGGCGGACCAGCGATATGGCTCCTCGAATATAGCCGCGTTGGTCATATACCCAGTCCAGAAAAATTTTCTCGGAAGCAAGCTTTTCCGAGTTCAGCCAGTTGACGACCTCTTCAAGCCGATCCGAAAGCTCCAGAATATTGGCATCGGGTTCCGGTTTGACGCCAATGGCAATGCCTTCCTGGCCCAGATGCAGCATGGCAGCGGTAGGTTTTTGATAGCCAAATTTCACCTCCGCGAATTCCGCCACCCTGATACGCTGGAGTCCCGTAGAGCGGACAACAATATTCTCAATATCTTTGGGGGATTTAAATTCAGCCGTTGTCCGGATCCGGTAGTCCCGTCGCCCCAAGCCTAACGTACCGGCGGAAATGTTGATGTTTTCAGCCCTGAGGATATTTATCAGATCTGCGATTGTCAGTCCGTAGGCAGCCAATCGTTCCGGCTTGACAATGATATGCATCTCCTTTTCGATGCCGCCGCCGATAAAAAGATCCGCAACACCTTCTGTCCGTTCGAGGTACTGGCGAATATTGTTTTCAAAAAAAGTGCGGTAAGTGTAAGTGGAGTTGGCATTGCCCTCCAGGGTTTTTAAAACCATCCAAATGACGGGAGACGTCGCGGCCCCGGTGGCGGCTATAATCGGTTTGTCCACATTTTCAGGATAGGCCGGGACCTCATCCAGTTTGTTTGAAACCCGGAGCAAAGCGCTGTCCACGTCCGTTCCAATACTGAATTTGAGCGTGACGGTCCCCTGGCTGTTAAAGGATGAGCTTTCCAACTCCGTCAGCCCGGGAATGCCTTTTAAAACTCTTTCCTGCTCCTCTATGATCTCCCGTTCAATTTCGTAGGGGGTCGCACCGGGCCAGGTGGTCGTGATGGTGATCTCTGGTTCAATGACGGTAGGACTTAGCTGATACGGCAGGCTTTTCAGACCGATCCATCCAAAAAGGACGACAAAGATAATTCCGACGATAACGGAAACCGGTTTTTCGATCGAAAACCTGATGGGGTCCATGGCGTGTGTCTCTGGCTACTTGTTACTGGTCACTGGTTTCTGGTCGCTGTTCCGGGTTGCGCGTTGCGGGTTTCGGGTTGCGTGGTGAAAATCAGACAAATCCGAAATCTGAAATCCAAAATCGAATGATTCCGCATTCCGCATTCCGACTTCCGCATTCTGTCCTCTGTCATCTGTCATCTTTTTTTCTTTCCGCATTCCGCATTCCGACTTCCGAATTCAAAACTCTGTCATCTGTCCTCCGGTTGCTTATACGCAACCGCCTGCCCATCTCGCAGTCGTTCGTTGCCTTCGACCACAACGAACATACCTTCCGTTAAGCCAGGAGATGCAACACCGGCGTCCAGGCCTTCAAAGCCGATCATCTCAACCGGAAGCATGGTCGCTTTTGATTGATCCGCAACAAATACCACGTTCTTGCCAAATTTCAATAGGACGGCATCCCGGGGGATGATGAGTGCCTCTTTAATCTCGCCTTTTGGCAGAGTCACCCTGGCCGACATGCCTTCTATCAAGGAAAATTGATTCGGCGTTCTGATCTTGACCGGAAACGTGCGGGTGCTGATATCACCCTTGGGAACTATGGCGATCACCGTTCCGCTGAAATCCTTGCCATTGGCTGTGGCCTTCACCTGCATACCGATCTTGATATACTGAATGATTTGTTCCGGCAGCTCGGCAACGATATCAATGACGTCATCTTTGCCGATCATGGCCACGGACTCACCTTCTGATATCCACTCGCCACGGTCAACATGCCGCTTGATTACCACCCCGTCAAAGGGTGCCCGGATGATTTTTTTCTCAAGCTCAATTTTAATCTGTTCAAGCTGGGCATAGAGAGATGCCGCCCCCTTTTCTGTTCCGATCACCCTGTACCTGTTTTCATCATAAGTTTGCTGAGAAATTGACTTCTTTTGAAACAGCGTTTCTCTTCTTTTCAGATTAATTCTGGCGATCGCCAATTCAGATAAGGCCTGTTCGTAGGATGCTTTGGCCCCCTGAAGCCTTTTACGAAGTATATCAGATCCAAGCTCGACAAGGATTTGCCCTTTTTTTAAGTGCTGACCCTCTTCGAAACGAACAGTCTCCACCAGCCCGCTGATTTCAGAGGCCGTCTCGGATATCTCCTGGTAAAAAATGGTGGCAATGAACTCGCTCTGGGGTGCCACCCTGCCGGTTTTCACCTTGACGACCGACACGTTGGCCGGTGGCGGCCCCTGTGTGTTTTGCTGACCCCACAATCGCGATGGTGTAAACGATAAAAAAAACCATAAACCAAAGAGTATTATGACAAGATGACTGGATCTGCCAACCATAGGGACCTCTCTACAGGGGGAACGTCAAAGTAAAGCCTAACCCGGATAATCCGGAAATAACAAACTACAAGCACCAAATTATTCAAGTACAATATAAGGTCATTTGCTCTAAGTACAAGTTGCCTCAGGATAGGGAAGAGAATAGAACTCTGGAAATACTATCTTCGAAGTTTAAAAAAGGTGGGCCACATCCGAAATAATGGTTTTGACTTCTTCGCCGATGCCTTCAATCTTTTCGGGCTCCAGTTTAAGTATATTGGCGGATTGCAGTTCGGCAAGGTCTATTTCTTCTTCAAACAGGCTAAAGCCAATATTGCGGGTAAGCATGTTGGCGAGATGAACGACCAGAATTTCCTTGACGGTATCCGGACTGAATTCCGCATCTTCATGGTGGGTGATAACGTTGATGAATTCCGCATCGAATCCCCAGTTCTTGAGCAGCATACTGCCCAATCCAATGTGCGCCTCTTGAAGATTGGCCTCTATCGCATCCATGCTTAATGATGGTCCCTTTGAAGCATCAGTAAATGCTTTCAACAACAAAATTTTGCCGACATCATGGGTCAGACCCATCAGAAAATATTTTTCTTTATCGTCGAGTTTTAAAGCTTGGGCGATTAGTTTGGATCCGTAGGCGCACGCCAGGGCGTGCACCCATAGCTTATCCATCAAAATTTTGAATTTGACCTTATCGGTTTCATAGAGGTTTTTATTGGCGATGGTCATAACGACATTAAGGGTTTCTTTAAGACCCAGACGGGGAATGGCGGCTTTTACGTTATGGATCTGGGTTATGCCGCGATAAACGGGGCTGTTGGCGACAGAAATCAAACGCAGGGAGATGGTTGGATCTTTTTCGATGACTTGCGCCAGTTTTTCAGGGGTTGATTTGGGCTGTTCAATGACGGATTGCATCTCCCGCACAACCTGGGGCATCACCGGCGGATTAATTTTGCCGGATTTGAAGTTGCTGAGGATTTCTGCGAAAAGGGTTCTGATAGTGCTGGTTTTCTTTTTTTGCAGATAATCTAAAGACTTGCCGGAGTTTGACTCCACAAAGGCAGTGAAATTTTGAATTAAATCCTGATCAAACTGCTGTCCGGCTTTGCCGTTAATTTCGATCAGGGCATCTTCGATGCTCATCGCCGTTTCTGAGGAACGCGGAAATATCAGATTGTCCAAATAATTGAAAAGCCCCAGAACCCGGGCGCCTACGGGAATATCATCCTTTTTTAAACCATCCGGATAACCGGACCCATCCATGGCTTCATGATGGTGACGTACCAACGGCAAAACATCTTTCAGATAATTCAAGTTGCCTAAAATTTCTTCTCCACTGACGGGATGTTTTTTTATCAGAACCATTTCTTCGTCCGTAAGCGAATCGGTTCTCTTTAAGAGGTCCAGGGGAATGGCGACGATGCCAATATCGTGCAGCAAACCGGCAAAATAAACGGTTTCGATATCATCTTTGCCGACTATTTTTAATTCCTCACAAAAATTAGCACAATTGTCGGCAACGCGCTCGGAATGCTTCCTAAAAAACGGATCCTTTATCTGAATTATAGCAACCAGAGTCCTGATTACATCCAGTAAACATTCACCAAATTCGGCTTCATTTTTGGGGATTCCAATCTCGGCCATAATTACTCTTCTTTATGCTCTATGCGCTCTGCCCTTTGCGTTAGAAGAGGTGGGCCACATCCGAAATAATGGATTTGACTTCTTCACCGATAGCTTCAATCTTCTCGGTTTCCAATTCCAGTATTTTCGCGGATTGAATTTCAGCAAGATCCACTTCTTCAAACAGGCTAAAGCCAATATTGCGGGTAAGCATATTGGACAGATGAACGACCAGAATTTCCTTGGCGGTATCCGGGCCAAACTCCTGGTCTTCATGGTGGGTGATAACGTTGATGAATTCCGCATCGAATCCCCAGCGCTTGAGCAGCATACCGCCCAATCCGATGTGCGCTTCCTGGAGATTGGCCTCGATCGCATCTATGTTTAATGATTTGCCCTGTGAGACTTCAGAAAAAGCTTTCAACAGCAAGGTTTTGCCGATATCATGGGTCAGACCCATCAGGAAATATTTTTCCAGATCGTCGAGCTTTAAAGTTTGGGCGATCAGTTTAGATCCGTAAGCGCATGCCAGCGTGTGCACCCACAATTTGTCCATCAAAATTTTGTATTTGACATCCTCAGTTTCATAAAGGCTTTTATTGGCGATGGTCATAACGACATTGAGCGTTTCCTTGAGACCCAGGCGCGGTATGGCGGTTTTTATGTTGCGGATTTCGGCGATGCCGCGATAAATGGGGCTGTTGGAGACAGAAATCAAACGCAGGGATATGACCGGGTCTTTTTCGATGACCCGGGCCAGCTCTTCAGGGGATGATTTGGGCTGTTGGATGACGGTTTGCATCTCCCGCACAACCTGGGGCATCACCGGTGGATTGATTTTGCCGGCCTTAAATTTTTTGAGTATTTCTGCAAAGATGCCTCTCATGGTGTCGGCTTGCTTTTTTAGCAGATAATCTTCAGATTTACCGGCGTTGGCCTCGACAAAGGGAATAAAATTTTGAATCAAATCCTGATCAAACAGCTGCCCGGCTTTGCCGTTAATATCCACCAGGGCATCTTCTATACTCAGCCCCTTTTCTGAGGAACGGGCAAATAGCAGGTGGTCCAGATGATTGAAGATCCCGATGATACGGGCGCCAAGGGGGATTTCATCGGCTTTTAAACCATCCGGATAACCGGACCCATCCATGGCTTCATGATGGTGCCGCACCATCGGTAAAACATCTTTCAGCATATTCAAGCTGCCCAGAACTTTTTCACCGCTGACGGGATGTTTCTTTATCAGGATCATCTCTTCGACCGTAAGCGGATCGGTTCTTTGTAATAAATTGACGGGAATGGCGACAATGCCGATATCGTGCAGCAGCCCCGCAAAGTAGATGGTTTCAACATCCTTATCGCCGACAATTTTATATTCCTCACAAAAATTGGCGCAATTATTGGCGACGCGCTCGGAGTGTTTTCTTAAAAACGGATCCTTTTCCTCGATCAAAGCAACCAGAGTTTTAACAACATCTAAAACAAAATCTCTGAATTCAGCTTCATTTTTAGGAATTTCAATCTTGGCCATAACTATTAGTCTAAAAATCCAGGGAATTTTTGTCAAGTAAAACCGTTCAGCGCTTGCATTCGGCTTCAGCGGATAAAACAGCTCCAGGCTTATAGCGGTTGTCAAAAAAACGTTCCGTTATTCGAACGTTTTTTTCTACAACCACTTATACCAGCCTTCCGTATTTCGGAACTTATTTTTGAATAGCGGTATATATGTCGGTCGCAGTTGAAATTAAATATAACCGACTTACTATCTATAACAATCATATTTAAAAACTTATCAAATATATTTGACACCTAACCGTCTTTTCCATATTATCCGGCTGGGGGATATAGCAGGTAGTCCCTGGCCAACCAGGGGCGCCAGGCAATAGCGCCTGACATACGCTCCCGTAAAGAATCCTGGCCCAGCTTCCGGCTCGTAGAGCTACAGCTCGGAGAGAGGGAGGGCTATGTTTTCAATGTTAGAATAAACTGGTGTGACGACTATGAATCTTACGGCTACCTGGAACGCTGCTTATATTGACGACCAGTATAAGCGATGGAAAACAGATCCGCATTCGCTTTCCAGGGAATGGCGTTTTTTCTTTGAAGGCTTTGAGCTGGCTTCCTCCGGCCTGCAACCGGCCGGAGCAACAGCCGATGACGATCAGCTGCGGCGGCAATCCCGGGTCCAGGCCCTCATTTATCGCTACCGGGATCTCGGTCATTTAATGGCCTGTCTGGATCCGCTGGCAGTGTGCCCGACCGATCATCCCCTGTTAAACCTGGAAGCTTTCAAACTCACTCCGCAAGATCTTGACCGTGAATTTTTTGCCCGGCGCTTTGCAGCATCCGAGCGGATGCCTCTGGGCGAGATTATCCAGGCTCTCAAAGAGACCTATTGCCATTCTATCGGTGTCGAATTCATGCATCTGCAGGATCCGGGCGAACGCAACTGGCTGCTCGACCGGATGGAGTCGGTGCGCAACAGATTGCCATTAGAGGCTTCCGCCAAACGACGCATATTGGAAAAACTTTTCCAGGCCGCCCTGTTTGAGCAGTTCATCAATAAGAAATACATCGCGGTCACGCGCTTTTCCCTCGAGGGCGGTGATGCGGTCATACCGGCCTTAGACCACCTGATCAGTCATGTTGCTCAAAAAGGGTGCTCGGAAGTAATACTGGGCATGGCCCACCGCGGTCGATTAAACGTACAGGCCCATATCTTAAAAAAGCCCTATAAAGAAATATTCGGCGAGTTTGAAAATTGCTACAACCCGGATGATCTGACGGGCGCCGGCGACGTGAAGTATCACAACGGTTATCTGGCTGACATAAAAGCAGCTGCCGATCAAAACCTGCGCCTTTTTTTAATGAATAACCCAAGCCATCTGGAGTCGGTGGATCCGGTGGTAGAAGGATTTGTCCGGGCCCGACAGGACATAATAGCCGATCACCATCGCAACCGCGTTCTGCCGCTGCTGATTCACGGGGATGCCGCTTTTGCAGGTCAGGGCATTGTAACCGAAACCTTGAACATGTCCCAGCTCGAAGGCTACCGAACCGGCGGCACGATTCACCTGGTGATCAACAACCAGATCGGATACACCGCCGTGCCCGAAGAGGCCCGCTCGACGCG